>CAAGKR010039186.1_pt1 | contig 16048 bp, 16 predicted proteins | sample 2556971 | NCBI WGS metagenome assembly CAAGKR01 (sample SAMEA5207829, study PRJEB30636) | soil metagenome | biome: forest; feature: boreal; material: soil | place: USA | collected 2011-09 | depth 1 m | reverse complement strand
TTGAAACGCTCGAAGATCAGCACGTTGGCATCGACGGCCATACCCACCGAGAGGATGAACCCGGTGATCCCTGCCAGCGTCAGCGTCACCGGTACCACCTTGAAGACCGCCAGGACGGCACCCGCATAAAAGAGCAGGGCGATGCTCGCCAGGACACCGGGAATGCGGTAGTAGATGATCATGAAGATCACGACGATCGAAAGGCCCAGCAGGCCGGCGGCGAGGCTGAGCTTGACGGACTGGGCGCCGAGGGTGGAGCCGATCTGGGTCACATCGAGCACCTGCAGGTCTACTGGCAGCGACCCGGAGTTGATGCCGGTGGCCAGGTCGTTGGTGCTCTGCTGTGTGAAGGTCTGTCCGCTGATTTGTGCATTCCCTCCGTCGATCTCCTGGATGGTGATCGCGTTCACGAGGAGCTTGGGACAGACCGTCGTGGGCGTGGCGGTCGCAAGACACCCTGTGTCGTAGTTCTGCGAGACCTTGGCGGCGTAGGCCGGATCCTCCCAGTTGTCGATGTCCTTCTGGGTCAGGTCGAGCCAGATCGTCAGGAAACGCTCGGGGCAGTTGGCTGTAGCGACTGTGGCGACGTCACCCGGGCAGGCGGCGACGTTCGCGCGTGTGAGGCTCGCGAAGAGATCCGCACCGCGCGACGTGAAGGTCACGTTCACCACCCATCCGACTCCGTTCTGGTCGATGGCCGCCGTGGCGCTCTGGATGTCGTCCCCGGTCAGGCCGGTGAAGGCGGGCTTGTAGCCAGGCACGAGACCACCGGTCACCTTGGCGTCCGCGACCCACTTCGTGTAGACCAACTTGGAGATCGCGCCGATGGTCTTCTGGGCCTGGTCGGCCGTGACCCCGGCCAGGTCGACGGTGATGCGATCGTTGTTCCCGGCGCCGCGAATCTCGGGCTCGCTCACACCCAGGGCGTTGACGCGCTTGGCGATGACGTTGATGGTTCGCTGCTGCACATCGGCGCGAGACTGCCCAGCCGGAAAGTTTGTGAGCTGGTAGTCGATGTGGGTGCCACCCGCGAGGTCGAGGCCTCGGTGGATGTAAAGCTGCCAGCCACCGAAGTTCGGCGGCAGTCCCGGCGCGCTTCCGGTGAGGGGGTAGTGGTTGACGATTCGGTAGATGTAACCGGCTCCGTCGACGAAGAGAGAGAACATCAGGATCGCCACGACGAGCAGTCGGACGGGCCAGCTGAGGACCAATTGCACGGCGTGTCAGTCTACGGTCCGGCTCGCTATCGCTGCCGGAAGATGAAGCTCAGGACCAGGGTGAGCACCACCGAAAGGATCACGCTGGTCGCGATCGGTATGTAGACGGTCAAACCCCCGCGTCGAAAAACGATGTCGCCGGGGAGGTGGAACCGTCCGAAGAGCATCAGGGCACCGCCCACCAGGATCAACAGCACCCCGAAAACCAGGATCATGCGTCCGATGTCCTGCAATCAGTTAGGCCCATCCTGCCCGCGCTCGCGCGTCATGACTTTCAGAGCAGGCGAGTCTGCTGCGGTCCCGGGTCCGGCGGCGCGATGCCCAGGTGCCGGTACGCGAGCTCGGTCGCGACTCGACCCCTCGCCGTCCGGGCCAGGAAGCCGATCTGGATCAGATACGGCTCGTGCACGTCCTCGATCGTCTCCCGCTCCTCCGACAGCGACGTGGCCATGGTGTCGAGGCCGACAGGTCCGCCATTGAACTTGGTGATCAGCGTCACGAGGAGCTGGCGGTCGAGCGGTTCCAAGCCGAGCTCGTCGATGTCGAGCATGGCGAGTGCTTGCCGGGTGGCCTCGGCGGTCGCGCGTCCATCCCCGCGGACCTGGGCATAGTCGCGCACCCGGCGAAGGAGGCGGTTGGCGATGCGTGGTGTGCCGCGCGCCCGACGCGCGATCTCGGCCACCGCGTCGTCGTGGATCTCGATGTCGAGGATGCGAGCAGACCTGCCAACGATGCTTTCAAGCTCGGCCTTGGTGTAAAAGTCGAGGCGGTAGACGGCGCCGAAGCGGTCGCGGAGCGGTCCGCTGAGCAGCCCCTGGCGCGTGGTGGCCCCGACACATGTGAAATGCGGCAGCGGCAGCGCGGCGGCACTGGCCCCCACGCCCTTGCCGAGCACCGCATCGAATCGGAAATCCTCGAGGGCTGGGTACAGCGACTCTTCGACCACGCTGCTGAGCCTGTGGATCTCGTCGATGAAGAACACGTCGCGGGTGCTCAGGTTGAGGAGGATCGACGCGAGCGCACCCTGGTGGTCGATCGCCGGTCCGGAGCTGACCTTGATGGCGACCCCGAGCTCGTTGGCGATGATGTGGGCGAGCGTGGTCTTGCCGAGCCCTGGCGGCCCGCACAAGAGGACGTGTTCGACAGGCTCGCCCCGTCTCCGCGCCGCTTCGAGCAGGATGCCCAGGTTTTCCCGCACCTGCTGCTGGCCGACGTACTCGGACAGGAGCCGTGGCCGGAGGGTGAGATCGAACTGGTCGTCGTCGGCGCGGGCGTCCAGCACGGGTTCGTCGCGTGGCGGCACGCCGGCTTTCCCGGTCACTGGAGCTCGACCCTGGCCTGACGGCGAGAGATTCGGTGCAAAAGTGGTCCAGATCCTAGGCGCAGCCGAGCACCGGAGCGAAGCGTATCGAGCATACGTGGAGCGAGGAGCGGAGGCTGCAACAACGGACATGGGCCGCATGGGCGCCGAAGATCCGTCGTCATGGTCGGGGGCGAGCTCCCTGGCCCAGGGCCTTGAGCGCGACCGCCAGCGCCGCCTGCGTGGAGGGCGCCGCCTTCCAGTCCACGGCCTCGAGCCCGATACGCGCCTCCTGCGAAGAGAAACCGAGATTGCGGAGCGCCGACTCCACCGCCTTCGGCACGACGCCATCGCCGGCCATCGCAGCGGCGCGCGGGACCACGTCAAGCTCCGCAACGGCATCGAGCCTCGGTTTGAGCTCGATGATCACCTTGGCTGCGGTGCGGGCGCCGACGCCGCTGGCGCGCCGGATGGGCGCCGCGTCCTCACCGACGATCGCGCGCTTGAGGACCTCCACGCTCGCCGAGCCCAGGATGTTGAGGCCGACCTTCGGGCCGACGCCGTCGACCTGGATCAGCATGTCGAACATCTCCAGCTCCTCGACCGACGCGAAGCCGTACAGCGCGAGCTGGTCCTCGCGCACGTGGGTGTGGATGTGGAGCTCGTACTCGCCTCCAGGAGCAGGGAGCTTCTGGCGTGTGGTGGCGCTGACGCTGACCAGGTAGCCCACGCCTCCGACATCGAGGACGACGAAGTCGGGCCCAGCGCGCCGCACGAGTCCGCTCAGGTGTGCGATCACTGGAGGTCAGCCCCGGTCTGGCGGCGAAGGTCCGTCGTCACGGCCGGGGCTGACCTCCTACGATCGCTCGAGAAAGCCGCCGGCTGCGTGCATGGCACACCGCGATCGCGATGGCGTCCATCGCATGCGCGTCGACGTGCCCTTCGGGCACCTTGACCTGCGCGCCGAGCATGCGAGCGATCTGGGCCTTGTCGGCGTTGCCGTAGCCCGTGATGACCATCTTGACCTGGCTCGGCTTGTACTCGAACACCGGAATCCCGCATTCCTCCAGCACGGCCAGGATGGCGCCCCTGGCCTGGGCCACCCCGATGGCGCTGGTCGCGTTACGGCCCATGAACAGCTCCTCCAGGGCGGCCTCCGATGGCGGATGGCCGGCGAGCAGTCCGCGGAGATGGCGGGTTATCGCCAGCAGCCGTGCCCCGTCGCGCCCTGGGCTTGTCACGATCGTGCTGCACGAGAGGACCAGGTCCGACCCTGACAGCAGGGCGAAGCCGGTGCCGGCCAAGCCGGGATCGATGCCGAGAATTAATCCGTTGGAGGCGCCTGGCATCTGTCCATGGCTCTACACCTGTGCTGAGACGCGTTCAAGGACGTTGGTTGGGATGTCGAAGTTGGCGTAGACCTGCTGGACGTCGTCGTCCTCTTCGAGTGACTCCATGAGCCTGAGCACAGCGACTGCCTTGTCCTCCCCCACCGGCACTGTCTGCTTGGGCTGCATCGTGATCTCGGCGTTGTCGACGGTGACCCCGAGGCGCTCCATGGCCGCCTTCACCTTTTCGAAAGCGCCGGGCGGGGTCGTGACCTCGACAGACTTGCCGTCGACCTGGACGTCGTCGGCTCCGGCTTCGATGGCCGCCAGGCCGACGTCTTCCGGGTCGTTCTTGCCGGCGTTGGCCGAGATGACGCCTTTGCGCTCGAACATCCAGCCCACCGAGTTGGATTCGCCGAGGTTCCCGCCGAACTTGGACAACCGATGCCGGATCGAGGCCGAGGTGCGGTTGCGGTTGTCGGTGAAGGCGTCGACCATGACGGCCACGCCCGAGGGGCCATAGCCCTCGTAGCGGATCTCCTCCAGCTTTTCACCCGCCAGCTCACCCGTGCCGCGCTTGATTGCGTTCTGGATCTTGTCCGTGGGCATGTTGATCTCTCGCGCCTTCTGCATGGCCAGGCGGAGCCGGAAGTTACCTTCGGGATTCCCTCCTCCCTCCTTGGCCGCGATCAGGATCTCGCGGCTGGCGCGGGTGAAGGCCTGGCCGCGCTTGGCGTCGACGATCGCCTTCTTGTGCTTGATGCCTGCCCATTTGGAGTGGCCGGACATTAAGTGGTCAGCATCCAGGAACCGTGGGAGAACACTCCCGGGGTCCCCGCGAAATCGCAGATTTCGGGGGGTGGGAACATGCTTTCGGTCATTCTACTTGACGACGAAACGAATCCACCGACGCTTGCCGACCTGAACCACGTCGTCCGGCTTCAGTGGGTCGTCGCCCGAGGCCACTATGCCATTGACCTTAACGCCGCGCTGGTCGATCAAGCGCCTCGCGTCGCCATTGGATTTCGCCAATCCACCACTCACCATAGCCTCGATCAATCGGATCGGGAAGCCCGTCTCGACCTTGTGTTCCTGGATGTCCGAAGGTGCGTCGCGTTTCCGAAATTTGGTCTCGAAGTCGGCCTCGCCTCGCGCGGCCGCCGCCTCCCCCTGCAACCGCTTCACCAGCTGCCACGCGAGCGCGGCCTTCGCATCGCGCGGCTTCATCGCAAGCACACGGTCGAGGTCCGGCCCGATGAGTCCGGACACGAGGCGCACGTATTTTTCGATCAGTGGATCGGGGATCGACATGGTCTTGCCGTAGATCTCTTCGGGCGGCTCCGTGATGCCGATGTAGTTGCCCAGCGACTTCCCCATCTTCGCGGAGCCGTCAAGGCCCTCCAGCAACGGGAACACTGCGATGTCCTGCGGCTCCTGCCCATAGGACTTCTGGATCTCGCGGCCGAACAACAGGTTGAAGAGCTGATCGGTGCCACCTATCTCCACATCGGCACGGACGGCCACCGAGTCGTAGGCCTGGTTGAACGGATAGAGGATCTCGTGGGCGCCGATGGCGTTGCCCGCCTTGAGCCGATCCGCGAAGTCCTCGCGCTTCAGCACCTGTTGCAGAGTGGCTTTGCCCAGCAGGCGCAACACGTCAGCAGCTGCCATCTCCCCCAGCCACTCCGAGTTGAAGTGCACCTCGGTGCGTTCGCGATCCAGCACGAGGTAGATCTGGTCGAAGTACGTCTTCGCGTTGGTGTCAATCTGCTCGCGCGTCAGGATGGGCCGCGTCTCCGAGCGCCCGCTTGGGTCGCCGATCATCGCGGTGTAGTCGCCGATGATCAGGACCACCACGTGACCGTGGTCTTGGAAGGCTCGCAGCGCGTCGAGCACGACGAGGTGACCAATGTGGAGGTCTGGGGCAGTCGGGTCGAGGCCAAGCTTCACGCGCAGCTTTTCGCCGCCGTCCAGCCGCGCGCGCAGATGGTCCGCGACGTGGATCTCCACTGCCCGCTCGCGCAAGCGCTCGAAGAACTCTGCGCTCACGCGCACATGCGCTAGCCGACCAAGCCGGACGAGAAATAGATTTGCGAGTCGCCCGGCAGGACTGGTTGAAAAATCCTGATGATCGGCTTGCCCATGGATTTGACCAAAGGCACCGCCACATTCGAGCCCTGGACGGCGTCGCGGATCCGCTGCTGCAACACGTCAAGCGATCCACCCCCGAAAGGGTTTCCCGCCGCTTCCAGCTCGTAGGTGACGACGACCGACAGCAGGACAGCCGTCACCAGCCCGGCGAGCACGCCCAGAACCCGGTTGAGGACGATCGCCTCGACCTGGATCGCGCTGTGCGCCAGCTGCGCCGCGCCCTCGACAATGATGATCACCGCGATGACGATCCCGAAAAAGCCATAGATGCGGGCGTCCGGCGTCTCCAGGCTCGACGATTGCTGCAGCAGCCCGCCCGCCTGAAGGCCCATGTTGGTGGCGGCAAGGAACGAGATGTAGCCCCCGATGATCCCGACGAGCCGGCGGACGATGCCGGTAAAGAAGCCAAGAGCGGCGTAAACGACGACCAGGGCGATTGGAACGACGTCGAGCAAGTTCACTCGCGGAACCTCGCCCGATGTCGCTTCTCCAGTCCCAGTCTGATGTCAGCCATCACCTTGTCCACTTCAGCGTCCGTCAGGGTGCGCTCGGGGCTGCGGAAAGTCAAGGCGAACGCGACACTCTTGTACCCCTCGGGAACCTGGGCGCCGTGGTATTCGTCGAAGGCCCGCGCATCCTCCAGGAACTGCCCCCCCGCCTCTTTGATGGCGCTCAGAAGGGACCCGGCGGCGGCGTGGTCCTCGACCACCACAGCCACGGCACGCTCGATCGCGGGGAACCTCGGAAGCGGCTGGGCTCGGGGGCTCCGCGAGGCGGCCAGGAGCGGTTCGACGTCGATCTCGAAGGCCACCAGCCGGCCCTCCACCTTGGGGCCGGCGCCGACGCCGGTGAGCAGCTCGCCGAGGTGGCCCAGCTGACGTCCGTCCATGACAACCGCCGCGCAACGGCCGGGATGGAAGAGCTCCGCCGACGCGCGCTGGTAGGTGCAGCCGGGAGCGCCCAGCGCGCTGACGCAGGCGCCCAGCACCGCCTTCATCGCATAGAACGTCTGGCGCCCCGAGTCGGAACTGGCTCCCGCCGTCGCCACCGCCGCGAGACGAAGGGGCTCTTCCGGTTGGGTTGTCTTCTCGCCGACGGACGCCAGAAATGCAGCGGCGATCTCGTACGCGCGCACGTCGGCGCGACCGCGATCGCGGTTGAGGGCGACGACTCCCACGAGCGACGGCACGAGCGATGTGCGCAGCGTGTCCATGTCGTCGCTCAACGCGTTGGAGACGCGTAGTGCGTGAGCAGCGACGCGTAGGCTCTCCAGCGCGCGGCCAGAAACGAGGGCCGGGTTCCACGTCTCGTTGAACCCGGCTCCGGCCAGGACTTCCCGCACGGGATCGAGGCGCCTGCTCACGCTGGGCACCGAGGGGCTCCACGTCTCGTGGCGGCGCCCCGGCAGCGTGGGCGGTATGTGGTCGTAACCGTGTACGCGGCCGACCTCTTCGACGAGATCTTCGGGGATGTTGACGTCGAGCCTGAACACCGGAGGCAGTACATCCCATTCGCCGTCGTCTAGGACGCGAACGTGAAAGTTGAGGCGCTTGAGGATCGACTCGGACTCTTCCAGCGGCACGTGGGTGCCCAGGACCTCGTCCACCAGCGCGGGCCGAAGCCGCACCCGTACCGGCTCCTGCGGGCGAGGATAGACGTCCGCCCATTCGCGATGGACGCTGCCGCCGGCCAGCTCCGCGATCAGCGACGCCGCGCGCCGCGCACCGGCCAGGGCCAACTCGGCGGGCAGCCCCTTCTCGAAACGCGCGGAGGCTTCGGTCCGAAGGCCAAAAACCCTCGCCGTTTGCCGCACGCTGGGACCGCTGAAGGTCGCCGCCTCGAGGAGGATGTCGGCCGTTCCTGATGTCACCGCGCTGTCCTCGCCGCCGATGACTCCTGCTATCGCCACAGGCTGCCTGCCGTCTGCGATCACGAGCATCTCGCGATTGAGCTCGCGCTCCACTCCGTCGAGGCACCGCAACTTCTCGCCGGCTCGCGCGCGCCGGACGCGAATCTCAGGAAGTGCGCCCTGCGCGCGCCCTGTGCCCGCCAGCTTCGCGAGGTCGAACGCATGCAGCGGCTGGGCGTACTCGAGCAGCACGTAGTTGGTGATGTCGACGATGTTGTTGATTGGGCGCACCCCACATGCGCGTAGGCGGCGCCGAAGCCACTCCGGGCTGGGTCCGACCTTGACGCCCTTGATCACACCGCCGATGTAACGGCTGCACAGGTCGGGATCGTCGATGGAGACCTTGACCAGGTCTCGGCCCGGAGGTTCCGCCGTGCCCGTGAAGGCGGGCATGAAGTCACGCTTGAGCGGCCGGTCGAGGCCCGCCGCCAGCTCGCGCGCGATGCCCAGGTGGCCCATGCAGTCGGGCCGGTTGGACGTGACCTCGGCTTCCATTATCGCCTGGCTTGGGATGACCGACGTCAGGGGATCGCCCGGTATGCCCGCTTCAAGGATGAGTATCCCCGAGTGGTCGTCTCCCAGCAGCAGCTCTTCGGCCGAGCACAGCATTCCGTGCGCCTTGTAGCCGGCGATGTTCAGGTCTTTGACCAGCTTTCCGTTGGGCACGGTGGTGCCAGGAAGCGCCACGGGCACCAGGGAGCCGGGGACGGCGTTCGGAGCGCCGGCGATGATCTGCTCCACTCGATCGCCCAGGTCGACCTGGTGGACCCACAGCGGGTTGCGCGACTTCGGGTGCGGGATCTGCTCGAGCACCTTGCCCACGACGATCTCGGCCAGGTCGATGACCGTCAGGGACTCGACCTCGACCCCGAGGCGCGTGAGCACATCCGCGGCCTCTTTGGGGGTGATGCCATCGAGATCGACGAAGTCCGAGAGCCACTCGTAGCTGATCCGCATTTACTAAGAGTCCTCTACCTTTGCCCCGATCCGGGTGACCCTGAAGAGCAGATGGACTCTGCACTCTAGGTCTGCGGTGGCTCTCTGCACCAAGCGCTTCACCGGCGTTAGAACTGCTCCAGGAAGCGGAAGTCGGACTCGTAGAACAGGCGGATGTCGTCGACGTCGTGCTTGAGCATCGCCATGCGCTCGATGCCGAATCCCCACGCGTATCCGTTCCACTGCTCGGGATCGATGCCGCCGTTGCGCAGCACCTGGGGATGGACCATTCCGCATCCTCCGACCTCGAGCCAGCCCTTGTGGCGGCAGCTCTTGCAACCCGCACCACCGCAGATGCCGCACGTGACGTCGAACTCGAAGCTCGGCTCGGTGAAGGGAAAGTAGCTCGGACGGACGCGCACCTTCCGCTCGCTGCCGTAGAGCGACTGGATCATGTAGAGGAGCGTGCCCTTCATGTCGCCAACGGTCAGTCCCTTGTCCACCGCGAGGCCCTCGACCTGGCTGAAGTAGGGCAGGCGTGTGGCCTCGGGCGCGTCGCGGCGGTAGCACCTGCCCGGCGTGATGATGTAGATGGGCGGCTCCTTGATGCGCTGCATCGCGTGGATCTGCACCGGAGAGGTGTGGGTCCGCAAGAGCAGCTCAGGGGTGAAGTAAAATGAGTCCCAGTCCTCACGGGCCGGATGGCCTGCCGGGATGTTCAGCGCCTCGAAGTTGTACCACTCGGTCTCGACCTCGGGTCCCAGCTCGACTTGGTAACCGAGGCTCTCGAGCACGGTCTCGATCTGTCGCTGCAACTGGGTGAGGACGTGGGTGTGGCCGCGGCTCAGAGGCGGCCCAGGGAGGGTGATGTCGATGGCCTCGGTCTCGGCGATGTCTGCGAGCCGTGCCCCCTCCAGCTCGGCGCGCCTGGTGGCGAGGCCGGCCTCGATCGCGCGCTTGGCCTCGTTGGCCGCCTGGCCGAGCGCGGCGCGCTCGACGGGAGCCATCTGCCCGATGCCGGACAGCAAGCGGCTGATCTGACCGTTCTTGCGACCGAGGTATTCGATCGCGATCGCCTCGAGCTCACCATCCGTCCGCGCCTTCGCGATGGCGATCAGCGCCTCCTTGCCCAACTCCGAAGGATCGCTCATGCGGCCCGCCTCCGACGAACTTCGAAAAGGATCAGCGCCGCCGCGGCCGCCACGTTGAGCGACTCGACGCCGTCGCTGAGCGGGATGGTGACCAGCGTCAGGTCCGAGCGAGACAGGCCATGCGCCTCGCTGCCGAGAACGATCATGCCGGCATTCTCTATCGGCGACTCAGCGAGTGGAGCGCCGCCCGCGGCAGACGCTCCGTAACCGTCGAGCGTCCGCAGCTCTTCCCAGGTGGTGTGCGCGACCGTCAGCCTGAACACGTTTCCCGCCGACGCACGCACCGCCTTCGCGCCGTAGGGGTCGGCGCATCCTTCGAGAACCGCAAGCGCCGGCGCGCCCGCCGCGGCGGCAGTGCGGCAGATCGCACCGACGTTGCCGGGATCCTGCACCCGATCGAGGACCACGAGCGGCCACCGCAGGCTGCGCGCCGCGGCGATGGCCTCGGTCGCGGTCGACTCGCGCACCCTTGCGATCGCGAGCACCCCCTGCGGGGTGACCGTCTCGCTGATGGCGCCGAACAGCCCCCGCGCCAGTGTCACTCGGCGCGCCGCCTTGGCGGAGCACTCATCTCCTTCTCGCACGACCAGCAGCTCGAGCTCGATACCCATTGCCGATGCCTCGGCGACCACGCGCGGACCCTCCAGGAGGGCGAGGCCTGGCTCGCGCCGTCGGGCGAGTCGCCGCAACCTACGGACGATCTCGTTCTCCGGGCTAGCAATCACCTGCACGAATCCGCCGCTCCGTGCCGGCATCTACGTGCCAGGACGAGCGTCTGCGTTGTTGGCGCTTGTGCTCCGGTGCTCACGCATCCTTTGGATGCGCTCCGCTCCGGTGCTCGCGCCGCCTAGCACCATCTCGTCCTGACCCGCATCTGCTCGGCCCGGCCGGCGCATCCGCGCAGGGTCAGAGGCTTTTCTTAGCAACCTCCACCAGCCGAGCAAAGGAACCGCTGTCGCGCACGGCCAGGTCAGCCAGCACCTTGCGGTCGATCTCCACTCCGGCCTGACGAAGGCCGTGCATCAGCTTGTTGTAAGGCAGGCCCGACTGGCGCGAGGCGGCGTTGATGCGCGCGATCCATAGTTGGCGCATCTCGCGCTTGCGCCGCCGCCGGTCGCGGAACGAATATGCGAGAGCGTGCAGGACCGCTTCGTTCGCGGGCCGGAAGAGGAGCTTCTTGGAGAGCCGGAACCCTTTGGCGCGATCAAGAATCGCCTTGTGCCGCCGGTGTGCTGGGACTCCCCGCTTGATCCTTGCCACCTAAATCCCCAACGCTCGGCGGACTTCTTTGCGGTCCGCCTTGGCCACAGGCTGCTCGTTCTCGTAGTTGCGCTTGCGCTTCTTGGACTTGTGCTCGAGGAGGTGGCTCTTCCACGCGCCCGCGCGCATCAACTTGCCATTCTTCGTCACGCGGATCCTTTTGGCGAATCCCTTGCGGGTCTTGATCTTAGGCACTGGCGACGGGCTCCTTCGGAGCTCCCTGGCGGCTCGGAGCGAGGATCATGAACAGGTTCTTGCCCTCGAGCAGAGGTTGTCGCTCGACCACCGCGAATGGGCGCGCGTCGTCCGCCACCCGGTCGAGGATCCTCCTCCCGATGTCCTGGTGGACCATCTCGCGACCTCTGAACATGATCGTCACTTTCACCTTCTCGCCTGCTTCGAGGAACTGCTTCAAACCCCTGAACTTGGTCTGGAAATCGTGCTCGGCCACCTTCGGCCGCAGCTTCATCTCCTTGAGCTTGATGACGTTCTGCTTGCGCCGCTGATCCTTCTCGCGCTTGATGGTCTCGAACTTGTAACGTCCGTAGTCAATCAGCCGGCAGACCGGCGGGCTTGCTTGTGGCGCCACCTCGACGAGGTCGAGCCCTTTCTCGCTTGCGATGCGCAGAGCGGCGTCCAGGGAGAGCACTCCTAGCTGGTTGTTCTGGTCATCGATCAGCCGCACTTCGGAGCTGCGGATCTGATCGTTGATCCTTAGCTCCTTAAACGAGATGAGACATTACCTCGGTCAAATTCAGTGTTGTCTTCGTCCTCCATGTCGGGCGCGCGCAGGGCGCACCTTCAAATAAAACCAACGAAGCGGACAGCATACAGGCCGTCCGCCTTTCCGTACCCCTTCGAGCGGGTGCCCTGGGGGTGAGGGTCGGTCCCTGCTTCAGTTGGAGGATGGTACCGGAAACGTAACCCGATGCGCAAAGTAGCGTTGGCTTTGATGATGGGAACGCCGCGCGCCACGGCTACGATCGAGGCGGCGCCGGTCACAATGTGGGCGCTGTGAAGAGGTCCACGCTCGCGCTGGCTGCGGCCGTGCTGGTCGCCGCCTGCGGTGGATCGGGCTCGCAAGCCGGCTCCTCCCACTCCCCCAAGGCGACCGTGACCGCCTCCAGGTCACCGGGCGCCTCGCCAACCGCCTTCCCCGTCCCAGTCGTGGGTGCATTCGGCGTCTTGGTCAGTCCGATCACGGGTGACACATACACCGTCAGCCTGATCGGAGTCGATGGCAAGGTGGTCGGCAGCGCTCAACCCAGCAGCCCGACATCGGTGACCTGCGGTGACGCCGCCGCCGCGGTGCTGCCGACGCCCGTGAGCGCGAGCAACAGCCGCCTGTACTACTTGGACGCCCAGGGTGTGGTCCGTTTCTTGACGCCAAAAGGCGATACCGGCCGGGCCACGACCGTGCCCACCGGAGGTCAGCGCCGCAGCATGTTCAGTGTCAGCCCTGACGACCAGCGAATCGCCGTGATCGTGAGCGACTTCACGACCAATGGCGTCTCCCTGAAGATCTACGTCGAGGACCTCAACGGCGGTACCAATCACGTCGACATTTTCACCAACACCAGCGCCTTCGGCCTGTGGCCGATCGGCTGGCATGGAGGCAGCCTCGTGGTGGCGAAGGTCGCAGCCTGCGCCCAGGGAGGCGGCTTCGGCTGCTGCGGACCGCTCGAGCTCCATGTAGTGGACCCCGCGACTGCAGTCCGCAGATTCACCATCGGCGCTCCTGACTGCATCATCGCCAGCCAGCCCGTGCCGGCCGGCGCGGTATGTGAGACGACCGCGGGCACCGCCAAGGTGCTCGACTGGACCGCAGTGCTTCAACGAACGTATCCGATCCCCGGTGTGGGCCAAGGCCCGATCTACCTGTCGCCGAATGGCCTACACCTCGCCCTGTCGACGAACGCCACTACCACCGCGGTCGAGGGGGGGAGCACCATGGGCATGGATGTCTGTGGCTGGATCGATGACACGCACATCTTCTCGGGAGGCGACGCGCAGCACCAACCGCGCATCGGCAACATCACGACCAAAGCGGTGGTTCCCGTCGCAGCACAGGGGATCTGCGCCGGCCGTCTCCCCGGCGGTCTGGGCTAGTGTCCCGCCCGCTCCGAAGTTCGACCGGAGCAGGACACTAGCGCCGGCGCTCGGCGACCTCGAGAGCGACTCGCTGAGCGAACGCCTCCACCGGCTCGTCCGTCTGGCTGCCGGCCCGATCGCGGACGTTGACGTGCTCCGCTTCCGCCTCCCGCGCCCCTGCGATCGCCATGTAGGGCACCTTGCGGGCCTGCGCGTCGCGGATCTTGCGCTGCATCCGCTCTGAACGCTCGTCAACGTCCACACGGAGCTTGGCCTTGCGCAACCGATCAGCAACCTGACGCGCGTAGTCCTGTTGTGCGTCGGTGATCGGGATGACGATTACCTGCACCGGGTGCAGCCAGGTCGGGAAAGCACCGGCGTAGTGCTCGATCAGGTAGGCGGTCATGCGCTCGAAGGCGCCAAAAGCCCCCCGGTGAATCATCACCGGCCGCTGTCGTGAGCCATCCTCAGCGACGTATTCGAGCTCGAACTTTTTCGGCAACTGGTAGTCGACCTGCACCGTGTTGTTCGTGAACTCGCGTCGCATGGCGTCCCGGACCTGGAAGTCGATCTTGGGACCGTAGAACGCCGCCTCGCCGACGCCGACCCTATAGGGCAGGTCCATGCTCTTCAGCGCCTCCGTCAGCATGGCCTCGGCGCTCTCCCACTCCTCGTCCGTGCCGGCCCATTTCGTCTTCACGTTGTCGCGCACCGAAAGCCGGTACGAGTAGTCCTCGACGCCGAGCACGCCCATGAAGTGGTTGGCGAGCTCCAGTGCGCCCCTGACCTCACCGACAACCTGGTCCGGGGTGCAGAAGATATGCGCGTCGTTCAGGTTGAACGACCGCACGCGGATCATTCCCATCAGCTCCCCGGACTTCTCCAGCCTGTAGTTCTGTCCCAGCTCGGCGATCCGAAGCGGTAGGTCTCGGTAGCTGTGCAGGTCGTGTGCGTACACGAGGATGTGGTGCGGGCAGTTCATCGGCCGGAGCTCCAACTCCTCTCCATCGTCGAACCGCATCGGCGGGAACATCGTTTCGTGAAACAGCTCCCAGTGCCCGCTCGTGCGGTACAGGTCGAGCTTGGCGACGTGAGGAGTGATGACGTGACGGTAGCCGCGTCTCAGCTCCTCATCCACGATCCACCGCTCGAGCTCTCGCCGGATGGTGGCCCCGTCCGGGAGCCATATCACCTGGCCGACGCCCACTCGCTCGTCGAGAGCGAAAAGCTTCAGCTCCTTGCCGAGCTTCTTGTGATCCCGCTTCTCCGCCTCTTCGAGGAGCTTCAGGTATTCATCGAGCTCCTTCGGCGTCGGCCACGCGGTGCCGTAGATGCGGGTTAGCTGCGGCTTCTTCTCGTCGCCGCGCCAGTAGGCGCCAGCCAACCGAAGCAGCTTGAACGCCTTCAGCTCCTTGGTCGACTTCACGTGGGGTCCGCGGCACAGGTCCAGAAAGTCACCGGTACGGAACACGCTGACGTCGTCGCCCTCGACCTTGTCCGCGATCAGCTCCAGCTTGTAGTCCTGGCCTCGCTTGCTGAATTCCGCGACCGCTTGATCCCGCGACATCGTCTCGTGAACGAAAGGCCGGTCCTCCTGGGCGATGCGTCGCATCCGCGATTCGATGCCACGCAGCTCCGACTCGGAGACCGGCTCGCTGAAATCGAAGTCGTAGTAGAAGCCGTCCTGCACAGGTGGCCCGATGCCGTACTTGGCATCCGGGTGCAGCTCCGTCACCGCCGCCGCGAGAAGGTGCGCGGTCGAGTGCCGGAGCACATGCAGCGGGTCTTCGCTGGATTCGTGGTCGCCGTACTCGGGCATAGGGTCGTCCAGTATATGTTCGGTTTGCGCGAGCTCCATCCCCCCACCCCCCCGCTTCGCGGGGTACCTCCCCGTCGAGCGGGGAGGATGAGCCGATGAACCCGACTGCCATCGTCGACGCCCTCGGATATCCCGCGGCGGGGCTCGGCATCTTGATCGAGAGCGCCGGCATCCCGTTTCCTGGCGAGGCGCTGCTGCTCGCCGCCGCCGCCTGGGCCGCGGCGCGACACCACAGCCTGGCACTCGTCATCCTCTTCGGCTTCACCGGCGCGGTCGCCGGCGCCAACGTCGGCTACTACCTCGGCTACAGAGGCGGCCGGCCGTTCGTGGAGCGCTTCGGGAGCATTTTCCGGATCCGCCCGGAGCACATCGCCCGATCCGAGATGTTCTTCGCGCGTCACGGAGACAAAGCGGTCCTGGCGGCGCGCTTCGTCCTCGGGCTTCGTACCTGGGGATCGATGCTCGCGGGCATGGCCCGCATGCCCTTCATCCGGTTCCAGGTGTTCAGCGCGCTTGGAGCCTTGGGCTGGGCCATCGTCGTCGGGGCTGCCGGCTACCTGTTGGGCAACAACCTTTCGCTCATCACCACGCTCATTCGCGACATCGGAATCGGCGGCCTCGTGCTCGTGGTGCTCATCCTGGTGGTCGCGCTCGTCGCGCGGAGGCTCGCCGCCCGCCGATAGCGATGGCGGCACCCCCGCCCAAGAGCAGAACGCCCAGGCCTCCGATGACATGAGCGGTCCCGATGAGGTCGGACAGGGCGGCCGCCGCCAGCACCGGCAGCGCCGTCACCCCATTGATGACCATGTAGAGAAGGGCGAAGATCCGCCCGCGGATCGCGTCGGTGGTGGTCTCCATCAGGTAGGTGACCGCCGGGATCATGATC
>CAAGKR010517966.1_pt1 | contig 16053 bp, 15 predicted proteins | sample 2556971 | NCBI WGS metagenome assembly CAAGKR01 (sample SAMEA5207829, study PRJEB30636) | soil metagenome | biome: forest; feature: boreal; material: soil | place: USA | collected 2011-09 | depth 1 m | reverse complement strand
GCCGGCGAGCACGAACAGGCCCATGCCGCGCTGGCCACGGCGCGCCAGCGCCTGCTGACGCGGGCCGATCGGGTAGCGGATCTTGGCTGGCGACACCGCTTCCTGCACGGGGTGCCGATCAACGCGCGCATCCTGGCGCTCGCGGGGGAGCCAGAGGCCCCGTCGGTCGGATCGAAAGCCGCTGCGTAAGCCGATGACCGTCGATCTGTTTTCTCAGAGGCGAAAAATGCTCCCGAGCTTCCGGCCAAGCAGCGAGCGCGCGAAGGCGATGGTGAACATCAAGAACAACATCGCCCAGACGCCCAAGGCGGCGGCCACTTGCCGGCCGTCGCCGAGCAGCTGGAATAGCTCGTAAATGGCCTTGGTAATGGGATACGTCGCCTGTCGTTGAGCGAGGATGAGGGAATCCGAGACCTCGAGCATCGACAGTGCGAAGGCGAATGCGCCTCCCGCCAGAAGGTGCGGGGCGAGCAGGGGCAGCGTCACTTGCGCAAACGTGCGGGCGGGACCGGCACCGAGGCTCAGGGCGGCCTCCTCGAGCGTCACGCTGATCTGGGCCAGCCCGGCGGCGGCCGAGCGGACCACGAACGGAAGTCGGCGCACGGCGTACGCAATGACGAGCAGGGCGGTCGGATCGCGGGCCGGGTTCAGGAACGAAAATGGGCTGCCCTCGCGTGCGATCGCCAGGTACCCAAACGCCATCACCAGCCCCGGGACGGCCAAGGGGAGCATCGCGGCCGAGTCGATGATATCCGTGGCTCGGGAACGCGCGCGAACGACGACGAGCGCAATCGCCGTTCCGAGGACGAGATCGAATCCGGTCGACAGCGTAACGTAGCGCAGGCTGTTGCCGATGGACGGGATCACCATGTCGTGGTCCACCGCCGCGCGGAAATGATCCAGCGTCAGGCTGGCGGGCAACAGGGTACCGTACCAGTCCCGCGCGAGGGCGAGGAGCACGACGGCGACGTTGGGGAGCGCGGCAGCCCCGACGACGGCCGCCAGCGCCAATCCGGCGAGCATTCCAGCGGCGGGCGCGAGTCGCCGCGGGCGGCGACGGCGCGAGGTCTTGGTGGCGACGGAGGCGCGGCTGCGTCCGAGAAGCGATCGGGCTGCGAGGTAGAGAATGACGGTCGCCACCAGGACGACCACCACCAGGGCGTACACGAATGGGTTTCGACCGATATCCTTGAGGCCGGAAAAAATCTGCACCGAGGTCACCCGAGAGAAATCGCAGACGAGGGGGACACCCAGCTCGGTGAGCCCCCAGATGAGGACAATGCTGGTGGCCGCGAAGAGGCTAGGAAGGATGGCCGGCAGGGTGATTTTCCGGAAGAGGCGGACCCCGCGACACCCCAGACTGGCCGCTGCCTCCTCCATCTCGACATTCACGCCTGCCAGCGCCGCTTGAACGTTGAAATACACAATCGGATAAAGGTGCAGCGCGGTCAGGGCTACGACCGCGGCAAAGCGCCCGTCGCGCAGCCAGTCGACGGGTCGCTCTGCACTCATGATCCGCAGCCGAATGCAGAGCGCGTTCAGCGCGCCCGATTGGCCCAGGAGCTGTTTGATGCCGATCGCGCCCACGAAAGGCGGGACCAAGAGCGGCAGGGGCACGAGCGCCCCGAGCCAGCGCCTTCCGGGGAACTCGCAGCGGTCGAGAAGAACGGCTATCCCGACGCCGACCACGTCGGCGATGGCGGTCGCCAGCAGACCGATTGCAAGAGAATTGCGGAATCCCGCCAGGTAGATCGGATTTCGGAAGACGCCGACCAGGTACGCCAGCGTGAATGCGCCATTTGGGTCGATGAAGGCGCCGCGCACGCTCTCGGCGAGGGGCCAGAGCAGAAAGAGTGCCAGCAGCGCGCCGAGAAAGCCGATCCCGGTCGCGCGCTTCCAGGCCCGCGCTCTCATTGCCCGGCCCTCGCCAGCGTCGCGACCCGTCCATAAAGATCGCGAAAATGCCGCACCAGCTTTCGCGTCCACAGCGCCACCTCGAGCGGATCGGCTGACTTGATCGCCGCCCGGATTGGGCCGCTCACCGTCGCGTAATCGACCAGCGACAGATCATCGAAAAGCGCCGCCGCGCGCGGGGGGAAACCCGCCGCCGCCAGGGCGCGGTACGCCTCGGCGAGCTCCGTTTCCGTATCCACGCACATCACCCCGATCACGAATGTGATCGCGCCCATGAGCGGGCCCGTCCACGCTTCGCGATAGCTGAACTGTCGGGCCTCGTCGTAAGGGTTCTCCGCTGGATCGGCGCGATAGGCGTTCCATTCGGGAGCGTAAAGCGCTGGCAGAATGGGAAGCCGTCGCAACGCATATCGTTCGGGACCACCCGGCGTGTGCCGCCGAAAGCCCCAAACCCTCTGGCCCTCTTCCGAAAGCACGAACTCCATGAACTCGATCGCGAGCTCGCGATGCGGGGCGCCTCGCAGAAGCCCAACCGGATCGGCATCGACGACGCTTTCGCCGCGGGCGGTGGCAAATCCCACCTGACCCACCCGGCCCGCCGCGTCCACCGCCTCGCTTTGAAACCGCCCATAAAAGTCGATGCAAATTCCAGCGGCGGCGTCCCCCATCGCGACGTCGACGGGGACTTTCGACGACGAATCCGTAAAGTAGCGGGCGTTTCCGCCGATGCGCCGAATGAGGCGTACGGCACGCGCCCACCCTTCGACCGGCCCAGCGCGCTGCATCTCCGCCTGAATGATGGTTTCGAATGCCTTCCCGACGGAGCCGCTCTTGGTCGGATCCGCCAGCGCGAGCTCGCCATTGAGCTTTGGGTCGGCGAGAGCTTCCCATGACAAAGGTTGAGCGACGCGGAGGCGCGCCAGCACATCCCGGTTGAAGCAAATTCCGAAGCTGGACAAACAGGTCCCGATCCATCGGCCCTGGCGATCCCAATAGATTTGGCCACCGACTTCTGCCGGGATTCCCGTTGGCCCGAATAGCTCCGGGTGACGGGCGATGATTCCAGAGTCGACCAGCCGTCCGGCGCTCGCGTGCCGAATGTGCTCGCCGCTGCCACCACCGAACAGCACGTCGACCCCGCATCCCACGTCGGACGCCAGGAAGGCCTGACGCGCCGCCGAGACTTCGTCGGGGACCGTCGTGGCCAGCGCGGGGCTCATGATTCCGCCCGCGATCTTGGCGGACCACGGATGACCGAGCTCGTGGGCCCAGCGGCGCGCGAATGATGCTTGGTATTCGGACGTCAGGTAGCGCGAGATCTCCGCGGAGCCTCCGGGCGTGCGCCAATCGACTTCCACCCGGCGACCCTTCTTCGCCATGTACTCGCGAAAGGCTCGCCCGAACTCGTAACGAACCGCCTCATTGTGCGGCGTCATGACGACGACCCTCTCGCTCGTCGCCACACCGATCGGCGAAGGAGCCCGTCGCGACCGGGCCAGGTACGGAAGGGAAACGACGGCGATCAACCCCGCGAACGCCAAGCTGGGTCTCATTCCGGCTCCAACGACGGCTCTCGGTTTTCATCGAACGGAAGCAACACGACATCCGCGGCATCCACCTGGACCGTCGTTTCGCCCTCCAGCGCGCCGACGCCGGGACGCGGATTGATCTCGTGCATCGACAGACGACTCTCTCCGATCCGGAAGTGGTGCTCGGCGAATTCACCCAGGTACACGGTGTCGGATCGGCGAACCTGAAAAGCATTGGGCCCAAGCGACGGTCGCCGGTCGGGCGCGAGGGTGAGACACTCGGGTCGGATCGAGATCCAGACCCTTTCCCCGATCCGAGGCACGAAGGTCTGTTCGGTGGTTGCACTCAGAGCACCGAGCGAGCTTTCGAGCCCGATTTCCGACGCGCCGACGGACGTGACGGAACCCTCGACCAGGTTCGTCTCGCCAACGAACCCGGCGACGGCGCGGGAGCGCGGCCGCCGATAGATATCACCCGGAGGACCGACTTGAAGGATCCGCCCGCCTTGCATCACCCCGACGCGATCCGCGATGGCCAGTGCTTCCTTCTGATCGTGCGTAACGTAGATGGTCGTCAGCCCGGAAGACTTGCAGATGCGGCGGATCTCCTCGCGCATGGACCGCCGCAGCTTGGCGTCGAGGCTGGCCAGCGGCTCGTCCAGGAGCAGACAACGCGGACGCACCACCAGCGCGCGGGCAAGCGCGACCCGCTGCTGCTCGCCTCCCGACAACTCCTCGATCCGCCGCGGGCCAAAGCCGCTGATCTGAGTCGACTCGAGAGCGCCTTCGACCCGGGCGGCGATCTCGGTCTTCTCCAAGCCTCGCTCCCGGAGACCGAAGGCCACGTTCTGGCCAACCGTCATGTGCGGCCAGAGCGCAAAGCTCTGGAAGACCATCCCCGCATTGCGGGCGTGCGGAGGCAACCTTGAAACGTCGTCCCCTCCAAAGCGGATCGATCCGGCGCTCGGGTCGACGAATCCCGCAACCGCGCGGAGCAGCGTGGTCTTGCCGCAGCCACTCGGGCCGAGGAGCAAGAAGAGCTCCTGCGGCTCGATCGAAAGGCTCACCCGATCAACTGCGGTCTTCGTCCCGAAGCGGACGACCAACTCGGCAATCGCGATCCCGACCATCGACGTCGTCAGTCTCCGCCGGCTGGCCTCTCATTTGCAACGATGCCGAGAGCGGGCAAGCGATAGCGCGCAGCCTTTCAGCAGATCCTCGGTAGCGGTTCGCCGAGCGGGAGATCGAGAAGGCGCTCGCCTCCGAACGGGGTGACCGCCACGACCTCGCCCGCGGGCGCGACCTCGACGACGCCGATGCGCGCGGCGGCGCCGCCGAGCGGATGGGTCCGAAGGGCGGCGAGCGCACGGCGCGCGTCGTCCGGCGCGACAAACGCGACGAGGCGCCCCTCGCAGGCCACGTAGAACGGATCGATTCCCAAGACCTCGCAGGCGCCGGCGACGCCGGCGTCGACCGGAACCTCGGCCTCGTCGATGACGATCCGCCGACTACACGCCGACGCGATCTCGTTGAGCGCGGCGACCAATCCCCCACGGGTGGGATCGCGCAGGCAGCGCACGTCCGCCCCGCAGGAGAGCAACACATCGACCAGCCCACCAAGCGGCGCGCAGTCGCTGGCGAGCGGAGGATTGAATGAAAGTCCCTCGCGCGTGGTCAGCACCGCCATACCGTGCCGCCCGATGTCTCCCGAAATCAGCACGACATCGCCCGGGCGCACGCGCTCGGGGCGGAGGTCTATTCCGGATGGAACACGCCCGATGCCGGAGGTCGTGATGAAGATGCCGTCGCCTTTGCCGCGATCGACCACCTTCGTGTCACCGGTGACGAACGCGACCCCACAGGACGCCGCAGTCTCGCTCATCGAGCGCACGACCCTTTCGAGCTCCGACCGGGCGAGCCCCTCTTCGAGCACGAACGCGGCGCTCAGGAAGGCCGCCGTGGCGCCCACCATCGCGAGGTCGTTGATGGTCCCGCAGACCGCCAGCTTGCCGATGTCACCGCCGGGGAAAAACCGCGGGCTGACCACGAAAGAGTCCGTGGTGAAAGCGATCCGCTCCGCGCCGAAGGTGACGACGGCACTGTCGTGCGGCGCCGGCCCGCTCGCGGGTGAAAATGCGCGCAGAAAGACCGACGCAACCAGGTCGTGCGCCGAACGACCCCCGCCGCCGTGAGCGAGCTGGATGGTCTCCGGCGCGAACGGGAGGGGACAGGCCGGTGATAGATCGAATGGGCGCCCGGCGTCGCTCACGTTGCCCCCGCGCGGACGCGCCGGTAGCGGAAGTAAGCCGCGCAGGCGCCCTCGGACGAAACCATCGTCGCGCCCAGAGGGCGCTCGGGCGTGCAACGGGTGCCGAACGCCCCGCAATCCGTCGGCTTGAGCAAGCCTTGCAGAACTTCGCCGCTCCGGCATTCGGGCGACTCGCATCCACCGACCGCCTCGACGCCGAACCGCCGCTCGGCATCCATCCCGGCGTAAGGCCCGCGCAGAGCGAGCCCGCTCGCGGCGATCGTTCCGATCCCGCGCCAGGCCCGCGGCACGACCTCGAAAACCTCGCGGATTACGGCGATCGCGGCTCGGTTGCCCTCGGGCCGCACCGACCGCTCGTATTGGTTCTCCACCTCCGCGCGGCCCTCCTCGAGCTGCCTCACGCACATGTAGATCCCTTGCAGCAGATCGAGCGGCTCGAAGCCGGTCGCCACGATCGGCACCCGATAGCGCTCGGCGAGCGGCCGATACTCGCCGAGGCCCATCACCGTGCAAACGTGGCCAGCTGCCAGGAAGCCGTCCACCCGCCGGTTGGGCGCGCTCAGGATTGCCTCCATGGCCGGCGGAACCAGGACGTGCGAAACGAGCAGCGAGAAGTTGCGCACGCCCCGGCGCCGCGCCTCCGCGGCCGCGGCGGCGTTGCCAGGCGCGGTCGTCTCGAACCCGACCGCGAAGAACACAACCTCACGGTCGGGGTGACGCTCGGCAATCGCCAGCGCGTCGAGCGGAGAATAGACCACGCGCACGTCGCCGCCACGCGACTTGACCGCGAAGAGATCCTCGGTCGAGCCGGGCACGCGCAACATGTCTCCAAACGAACAGAAGATCACCTTCGCTTGACCCGCGATGGCGATCGCCTTGTCGATGATCTCGACCGGCGTCACGCAGACCGGACAGCCCGGCCCATGGATCAGCGTCAGCTCGGGCGGCAGCAGGCGATCGACACCAAATCGCAGCAAGGCGTGGGTCTGACCGCCGCACACCTCCATGATGGACCAAGGGCGCGTCACCGTCTTTCGGATTGCGCTCACCGTGCGGCGTGCGGCCACAGGATCTCGGTACTCGTCGAGAAACTCCATCACTCCGAGGCGGCTCCGAGCTGCTCCAGGTAGAAGAAGACGCGGTCGGCGGCGGCGCGATCCATCCGGCTGATGGCGAAGCCCGCGTGGACGACGACGAAGTCACCCACGATCGCCTCGGGGACGTACACCAGGCAAACCGACTTCGTAACCCCACCAAAGCGCACCTCGCCCGTCCGGAGGCCGCCGGGCTCCGCACCCTCTTTTAGGCTCGTGATCTCGCCCGGTATCCCGAGGCACATGGTGTTCTCCTAGCTCCCCCGCTCCAAGCGCCACGCGGCGACCGCTGCCTGCCCCAGGGAGAGCCCGCCGTCATTGGCGGGAAACTGGCGCGGAGCATAGACGGAGAAGCCCGCGGTTTCGAGCCGAGCGCGAACGAGGCCAGCGAGTCGCCGGTTCTGAAAACATCCGCCCGAAAGGACGATCCGGCCATGGCCGGCGTGGGCCGCCAGCGCCAAGGCCGCGACCGCGAGCGTCTCGTGGAAACGGACCGCGCAACGCCCTACGGACGCGCCAGCCACGCGATCGGCTGCGATCGCTTGCAAGAGCGGCGCGAAGTCGAGCTCGGCCGGCGCACCCGCCGCGCGCTCGCGGATCGGGAAGGGATACGGTTCCGTGCGGCCGCCCGGCTGCTCGTCCGCGGCCGCTTCCAGCCGCATGGCGGCGGCGGCCTCGTAACCCGGACGCCGGCAGATCCCCAGCAGGGCCGCAACACCGTCGAACAACCGGCCCATGCTGCTCGTGCGATGCGCGAGCGCCGGGCGACGGGCGACGTCCAACGCCCGCGACACAGGCGGTTCGGCGAGCCCGATCCTCGCGAGCCAGGCCTCCGCCTCAACACCGAAGCCCTCCGCCGCCAACCCCACGAGGGATAAAACTGGATCGCGCATCGCGCGCGCCCCTCCCGGCAGCAAGAACGTCCGCAAGCGGGCGTGGCGCCGAAACTCCGCCCCCTCCACCACCAGCGCCTCTCCGCCCCAAATCGTTCCGTCGTCGCCAAGACCTGCGCCGTCCCAGACGAGCGCGAGCACCAGCCCCCCGAGCCCATGCTCGACCATGCAAGCGGCGGCGTGGGCATGGTGGTGCTGGACCGGGATCAAAGGGAGACCCTGGGTCTCCGCCCACCTCTTCGCGACCCGGCTCGACGCGAAGTCCGGGTGGGCATCGCATGCGATCGCCGCGGGCGCCACGCCGGTCAGCGCGCACAGATCGATCGCGCTCCGCTCGAGGCGCGCCACGGACCTCGGCGCCCCGAGATCCCCGATGTGCTCGCCGACGATCAGCCTCCCATCCGCCAGCAGCGTGAGGGTGCTCTTCTGCTGGCCCCCGAACGCCAGTACGCTGCCGCGCAAACCCGGCGCGAGCAGCGGAACCGGAACGTAGCCGCGCGCGCGGCGCAAGAGCTCTGGCCCGCCGGCACCGACCTGGGCGACCGAGTCGTCGACGGGACGGACAATGGCCCGATCGTGCGCCAGCCAGAGATCGGCGATTCCAGCAAGCTGCGCCAGCGCCACCGGCTCGTCCGCGCAGATCGGTTCGTCCGATCGGTTGCCGCTCGTGCAAACCAGCGGCCGGGCCAAACCGAGCGCCAGCAGGTGATGGAGCGGCGTGCTCGGCAGCATCACACCGAGGCGACGAAGGCCGGGTGCCACGCTCGCGGCGACGCCGTCGCCCGCGTCCGGAAGTCGGTCGAGCAGGACGATCGGCCCGGCGGGCGAAGCGAGGAGCGCCTCTTCCTCGCGAGACACGAAGCACGAGCGCCGCGCATCGTCGATCGTGGCGACCAGCAGCGCGAAGGGTTTTTCGTCGCGGCGTTTCCGCTCGCGCAGCCGCGCGACCGCCGACGCGTCCGTGGCGTCGACGAGAAGTTGATATCCGCCGAGTCCCTTGAGCGCGACGATCGCCCCATCGCGCAGGGCGCCCTCCGCTGCGGCGAGCGCGCGTGCGTGCCGCTCGATCACCGTTCCGTCGCCGGACAGCAGCGCCAGCGCCGGCCCGCAACCCGGACAAGCGATCGCCTCGGCATGGAACCGTCGGTCCGCGGGATCGCCGTACTCCGCGGCGCAGCGATTGCACATGGCAAACCGGCCGAGCGTGGTCCTTTCGCGATCGTAGGGAAGTGCTTCGATCATCGAATAGCGCGGGCCGCAAGAGGCGCAGGCGGTGAATGGATAGGCGAAGCGACGCGTGCCCGCCTGGACGACCTCGGCGCGACACGCCGAGCAGGTGGCTTGGTCCGGGGCGGGCAGCATGGTGCTGCCGGGGGCCTCCGCGGGAGCTTGGCTCCGCAGGATTTGAAATCCTTCCTCGTCGCCTTCGCCGCACAAAACGATCGGCGCGACCACCACCCTATCGACGCGCGCGGCTGCAGGCGTTGCCGTCTGGAGCGCCGCGACGAACGCGCTCATGGCGTCGGGCAAACCTTCGACCTCCAGCTCGACCGCGGCGCGGCCGTTCCGCACCCAACCGGAGAGCCCGCGCGCCTTGGCTTCCGAGTAGACGAACGGCCGGAATCCGACCCCCTGCACCACGCCGCACACGCGAACCGCGAGGCGCGATCGCTCGACCGAGGGAAGACCGACCGACATCTACTCCACTTCCAGAGCTTCGATGCCGACCCCGGTCCGACCGAGAAGCTCGCCGCCGACGTGGCCGCAGTGCGGGCAGACGAGGAGGTGATGCTCCGGTGGATAGTCCTGGCCGCAACCGTCGCACCTTGCGCCCACGTGAACGATGCGGAGATTGAGCACCGCCTGCTCGGCCGCTGTTCCCTGGGCGTGGCGTTCGAAATGCAGCCGCAGACTTTCCGGCGACAGCCTCTCCGTCTCCGCGATCCAGCCGTCCACCCGGCGGACGATCCGGGCTCCGTCTTTGGACGCCCGGCCGAGCGCCAGTTCCACGAGCTGCTTAGCGATCGACGACTCGTGCATGTCAACGTCCTTCCGATTGGGTCGCCAGCTCGATCGCCAAGCGCGCGGCGCGGGGGACCGCCGCAGCCACAGCCGACGACAGCGTCTCGGAACCGCGGACGGGCCGGGAGATCGTGACGGCAACGATCCGCACATCGGGCGCGGCCTCGCCCGCGGACTTGGTGGCGCGGGCGAGAGCCAGCGCCTGCCCGACCGACACCCCGTGGCTCGACACCGAAACGAGCCCGCGCTCTTCAAGCGCACCGGCGCCGAGATCGAGCACCTCGCCGGCGGGATCCGCCAACACCGCGTCCACGATCACCACCCGTCCGCCGGAACCGTCGAGCATCGGGATGAGGGCACTCGGCTCGCGCACCTCGCCGAGGCCAACGCCGAGCGGCAGCGGGGAGTGGCGCAGCCACTCGATCACGGCCAGGCCCACCCCGTCGTCTCCGGCCAACCGCTGACCGACCCCCACGATCCGACACGGCATCATGCGCGTTCGATCCGGAGCTTCAGAAAGTGCGTCGCGCACGAGATGCACGGATCGTGGTTGCGAACCGCTTGCTCCGCGCGCCGGGTCGCGTCCTCATCGGAGAGCGCGGCGAGCTGGGGTGCGAGGTGATAGAAATCCTCCTCCATCGCAAGCTGGTTTCGCGACGTGGGCGGGATGATGCGGGCGTCGACGATCGTCCCCGCGTCGTCGAGCTCGTAACGGTGATAGAGGAATCCTCGCGGAGCCTCGGTCCCCCCGTACCCGACGCCGGCGCGCGGGGGCGCATCGACGAACGGCGCTGCCGGCGGCGCATACCGCTCGATGATGCCGATCGCCTCCTCGAAGGAATGCACGACCTCGAGCAGCCGGATCGGCAGAGTGCGGAAAGGGTTGCGAATGGGCGGCGTCACGCCGAGCCGCCGGGCGAGCTCCTGCACCGCGGGCGACAGGCGGTCGAAGCCCAGGTTGAAACGGGCGAGCGGGCCGCTCAGGCAAGCCCCGCGGCCGACGACGCGCGAATGCAGGGCGTTCGAGTGCGGGACCTGCTCCTCGACGAAGTGCCGCTCGTATTCCCGCACGTCGATGTCGAGCCCGGCGGATGACGCCAGCCGGCCCCCGAACAGAGGGTACTCGTCCGGGTGTCGCAAGGACACGAGCTCGTAGTCCCGTTCCAAGTCCGGGGTGCGAAGGCCACTCACCCACTCGGCCGCCGCCTGCGCGGTCGACAGGCCCCAGCGGAGCTCGGGCAGAAGGTCCTCCAGCTCCGCGGCCGCGGGAGCCCGGTAAAAGCCACCCACTCGGATGTTTATGGGATGAATCTCGCGGCCACCGAGGCGCTCGAGAATCGCGTTGCCCGCGCGCTTCATCCTCAGCGACTTGCGCACCCACGCGCCGTGCTGCGGATCCTTGGCCAGGGAGATCGCGTCCGGGTAGCCGAGGAAATCGGGGACATGGAGCAAGAAAGCGTGCAGGACGTGGCTCTCGATCCATTCGCCGAAATACAGCAGCCTGCGCAGATCGCGCAGCGCGCCCTCCACCCGGATCCCGAGCGCGTCCTCCATCGCGTAGCAGGCGCTCATGAGATACGCGGCGGGACAGATCCCGCAGATGCGCGACGTGATATCCGGCGCCTCCAGGTACGAGCGTCCACGCAGGAGGGCCTCGAAGAAGCGCGGCGGCTCGAAGATTCCCAGCCGCACCTCGGTCGCGCGTCCCCCCTCAAGCCGGATGGTGAGCGAGCCCTCGCCCTCGACCCGGGCGAGCTCGTCGACCTGGATGGTCCGGGTCCCGCCGCCGGAGCCGCTCGCGCTCATCGCGCGGGCCCCTCGTCGGTCCGCGGTTCGTGCCGCTCGCTCTCCGCGCGGAATGCGGGGGCGTTGGCGGTGAAACCTCGGAACACGCGCAGAAGATCATCGCGGGTCTTTCCCGCCGAAGCAAACGCTGCGGCCAGAGAGGCCGTGTTGGGCGCCTCCATCGGTCCGAAGCATCCGTAGCAGCCGCGGTGGTACGTGGGACACAGTCCGCCGCAACCCGCGTGCGTGACCGGACCCAAGCACGGCGTGCCGGTCACCATCACGCAGACGTTCCCGCGCAGCTTGCACTCCAGGCAGACGCTGTGGGCGGCGATGGCGGGCGGCCGGCCGTTGACGAACGCGCTCACCACCTCGAGGAGCTGGTGGCGACTCGGAGGGCAGCCGCGAAGCTCGAAGTCGACCGGCACGTGCTCGGCGATCGCCGTCGACGTCGCGAGGGTGTCGATGTACTGGGGTGAGGCGTAAACGATCCGGCACATCTCGCCGGCGTCCCGAAAATTGCGGAGCGCCTGGATTCCGCCCGTCGTGGCGCACGCGCCGAGAGATACGAGCCGGCGGCTGCGCCGGCGTATCTCGCGGATGCGCTCCAGATCGCGGGCGGTGGTGATCGATCCGTCGATGAGCGCCAGATCGAACGGACCCTCCGACGCCTTGCTGGTCGCCTCCCGGAAATAAGCGATGTCGACCGCGTCGGCGATGGACAGCAAGGACTCCTCCAGATCGAGCAGCGAGAGCTGGCAGCCGTCGCAGGAGGCGAACTTGAACACGCCCAGGCGTGGCCGTCGCTTGTTTGTCGTTTCCATCGCCTTAGAGCTCCCGGATGAAGAACCAGCTCCGCACCCGGTCGAACGAGAAGACCGGGCCGTCCTTGCACACGAACACTGGGCCGTATTGGCAATGGCCGCAGAACGCCGTCGCGCACTTCATGTTCCGCTCCAGGGAAACGAAGATCCGTTCGTCCGGAACGCCCAGACGTTCGAGCGGCCGAACCGAGTAGCGCATCATCGCCTCCGGGCCGCAGATGAAAGCGTACGTGCGCGCCGGATCGACCGCGGCCTCGGAGATGAGGTCGGGGACCACGCCGACCCGCCCGGCCCAATCGGCCCCGGCGCGGTCGACGATCACCCGGACGTCGACGCGTGCCACCGGATCGGCCCCAAAACGGGAGAGCTCGTCGGCGAACAGCAGGTCCGCTGGCCCGCGCGCGCCCGCCAGCACGACCACCCGCCCGTAGCGGGCACGGTTGTGGATCGCGTGATAGATGACCGGCCTCAGCGGCGCCAGACCGAGGCCACCCGCGATGAGGATGAGGTCGCTTCCCACCGCCTCCTCGATGGGCCAAGGACGGCCAAACGGGCCGCGCACGCCGATCACACTCCCCGCGCGCAGCGCGCAGATCGCCTGGGTCACCGCCCCGAGCGCGCGAACCGTGTGAACCGTGGTCAACCGATCCTCGGGATCGCCACTCATCGAAATCGCCGCCTCGCCGATTCCGAAGGCGTAGAGCATGTTGAACTGTCCGGGCGCGAAAGCGGGCCGATCGCCGCGGTCGTGCTCAAGCTGCAAGGTGACGACGTCGGCGCCCTCGGGACGAACGTCCCGGACGCGCACCGGCCTCGGAACCAAGCCTTCGGAGACGGCGTGGGGCGCGCTCACGGCGCCCTGCGGTACACGTCGAGGCGCTGCAGCCGCACCCGTTCGAGGCGGCGAAAGAGCCGGTGCGCGAGCTGCGTCGCGATGACCAACCCCAACTCGGGATCGCTTTGCATCTCGCGGTGCACGCAGTTCCCGTCCAGCGCGAAGAGCTCGGTCGGCTCCACCGCGCGCGCGTCCAGCGTCCAGCGTCCCCCCTCGAAGAGCCACGAAAACCCCAGCACGTCTCCGCCTCGCACGGTTTCCATCTGGGTCGTTGCCTGCCCAGCGACGTGCTGCTCGAGGGCGATCTGCCCCGCGCGCACCAGGAAGAGGCGATCGGCCGGGTCCCCCTCGCGAAACACGAAGCCACCCGCCGGAATGGCGAGGACGGTGCCGCAACGAAACAGGCGCTCGATGTGCGGCTCGGTCAGCGGCCTCGCGAACGGGTGCGCGCGCAACGCCGCGATGTCGTCGGGCGCGTCGCCTGTCGCGCTCACGATCCGCCCTTTTTGAGCGCGGCCGCTCCGGCCCGCGCGCCGTCGCTGGATCGGATGGCTGCCACCTCCTCGGTGATGTCGATTCCCACCGGACACCAGGTCACGCAACGCCCGCACCCGACGCACCCCGACGTCCCGTACTGATCGATCCAGCTCGCCAGCTTGTGGGTGAGCCACTGGCGGTACCGGGCGCGGGTGGACACCCGCACGCTCCCGCCGTGGACGTACGAGTGTCCCATCGTGAAGCACGAGTCCCAGCGCCGCCAGCGCTCGGCCGTCTCCCCCTCGAGATCGGACGTGTCCTCGACGGTGCTGCAGAAGCAGGTGGGACAGACCATCGTGCAGTTGGTGCAGCCGAGACATCGGGTGGCGACCTCGTCCCACCGAGGGTGCTCCTGGTTTCGGTAGAGGAGCTCCTTGATCCCGGAGGTGTCGAGGCTTCGCCCCATCGAGCGCGCCGTCGCGGCGCAGATCGCGTCGGCCTCTTGTCCGTCTGCGAGCGACACCGGGGTCGCGCCCAGGCGATCGAGGAGCGCCTCGCCGCGGGAGCTCCCGGCCTCGGCGACGAAGCGGTGGGGATCGAGGAGCTCGGTGAGGGCCAGGTCGTGGCCGGTCGTCACGCGCGGACCCGTGTTCATCGAGGCGCAGAAACAGGTTCCACCCGCCTGGCCACAACTCACCGCGACGACCAGCACGTCCTGCCGACGGCTCGCATAGTCCGGTTCGCGGAAGGGTCCGCCCAGGAACGTTCGATCTTGAACGGCGATCGCGTGGAGATCGCAAGACCGCGCCCCGATCAGCGCCAATCGTGGCGCCGTCGGCACCGACGGGTCCGCCTCGAATCCCTCGCCCTTTCGACGCAGTTGGGCCAGGCGCACGCGCGGCACGAAGAACGCCGGCTTGAAGGACTGCGGACCAACGGAGAAGCCGAACAACCGTTGATCGTCCCTGCGGACCAAGCGATACCGTCCCGCCTCTTGCTGTTCTCCCCAGCCAGCCGGAAGGTCGGCGATGCCGTCGATTTGATCATAGACGATGGCGCCGTCGCGCACGCGCGGACCCATGACCCGATATCCATCGCCACGCAGAACGTCGAACAGGGCAGCGAACGCCTCCAGCGAGAGAACCCGCGTGGCGCCCGTCGGGATTGTGCGTTCTTCGGACACGGTGCACCCGACTCTAGATCCCCGCCCGTTTCGCACAAGGCCCCTCCAAACGTGACCCGGCTCGGTCGAGCTGAGCGACGAGCCGATGCAAGTCGACCGAATTACACGATCAGCCCCACCGCCACTCCAATCACGTGATCAAGTTGTTCCTGACCGGAGCCTAGGATCATTCCTTGATCCGCGGCGCAAGTCTGATCCTCACGCGCGGGCCGAAGGACTAGTTCGCGGTGACCGTAACCGCTGACTTGTTTGTTCCGAAGTCGGCGTTGAAGGACAAGCTGTAGTAGACAGCCCCTTCGCAGGTGGCGGTCATATGCCCGTTCAGATAGACGGTCAAGGGCGTCCCGGCCGTGGCCACGAACGCCGCTTCCGCGGTCTGGGGAAACCACTGAAAGGTCCCTGGGCCCAACTCGGTCGGCAGATTGCCGGCGATGTAAAGCTCTGAAATACCTAGAGTCCCCGTAACCGCCGGGAAGGCCGGTGCCGCTGTGCCGGTGGAAAGCTGCGAGACGATTTGGCAGTCGGCGGGCGTCCCGTCGAAGCTGTTCCTGACCGCCGTAGAGAAGTGGACGCGGACGATGATGTTCCCGGTCGCAGGCGGCGTGAAGGTCACATGCGCCATCGTTCCAGAGGGCGCAGCGGGAGTCAGCCCGCCTCCTTGACTCAGGTAGCCGTCCCAGTGCATCTGGGCCGCTTCAAGCGCCGTGATCCGCTGGTCAAGCGCCGAGAAGTTTCCATTCAGGTCGGTCGCCTGCAGCGTGTCGCCAGTGTTGAAGGTGTGCGGCACGCTGGCATAGACGATCGCCCCAGCTCCGACCAACACGACGAGAGCGATACCGACCCCTAGACGCACGCGCTTCATCGGAATTCTCATGGGCTAACCTTCCCTCAGTTATCGAACGACACAGTTACCGATTTTCGAAGATCCAAAAACGCAAGCGGATATCCCGCTTCCGCCGCCAACACCGCCAACTCCCGCGGCCCCGCCGGTTCCGGTTCCAGTCGTGCCACCGCCCGCAAGTGAGCCCCCCGCTCCCCCAGTCGCCGTCAAGCCACCCGCGCCCCCAGTCGAGATAGATCCAGCGGCCCCACCGGTCGCCGTCGATCCACCCACGCCGCCGGTTGCCGATCCGCCCACGCCGCCCGTTGCCGATCCGCCCGTGCCGCCCGTTGCGCTCGCTCCGCCACTACCACCGCTGGCGTGCGATCCACCCGAGCCGCCCGTTGC
>CAAGKR010052414.1_pt1 | contig 16057 bp, 12 predicted proteins | sample 2556971 | NCBI WGS metagenome assembly CAAGKR01 (sample SAMEA5207829, study PRJEB30636) | soil metagenome | biome: forest; feature: boreal; material: soil | place: USA | collected 2011-09 | depth 1 m | reverse complement strand
TCGTACGCCAATTCGATGGCGGTCCCGGGGCGGCTAGCTGGCGCTTATACCGACTGAATCCGAACTAGTAGCCGCCGAGATAACAGCGAGCCATCTCCTGCTCAGCGGGCTTGCCATAGGGCGAGAAGCCGTTGTCGGTACCGGGAGAACTTATTGGACCCATGCCGTTGTACTCCCACCAATAGATCCCGATGTGGTACGGACGGATCGCCTGGCACGCGGCCGCGTAGTAAGCCGCCTGGGCCTGCATATTCGGCGACGCTCCCGCGGTATACAAAAACGGTTGGGTCAGAGTGCAGCATTGTGACGCCAGGCCGATCTCGGAGAATTGAACAGGCTTGTGGTAGTACGCGCTCAGTTGCGCGATTTTGCCCAACGCCGGCTGCCATGCACGGACGAGTTGGCTGATGTCGTACCCGTTGGTGACGCCACTCATTGCAAAGAACGCATCCACTCCGAGCAAATCGAGCGATGGGGCGAAGCTCGGATAGGGCTGCTGTTGCCCCGGCAGGGCATACCAATCGACGGATGAGTACGTCACCCGCACGCCGGGACGGACCGCTCGGAGGTTTGCGACTAAGGTCGTCCATCGATCGGGATAGGTGAAGGCGAGGGTCGTGAGCTCGCTGCCAATGTCGACGGCATCGAGTCCGTTGAGGCTCGCGTAGGGGAGGAGAATCGAGTTGTAGTAGGCGGTAAACCACGCCGTCGGATCCGACGGCAACACGGTCCCTCGCCATTGTGCTCCGCCGGTGGCGGCAATGATGTTGCCATCATTCATCAGTGGCCGCACCATCACCGACATCCCTCGCTGATGCGCGGCCGTGATAAGGGTCTGCATCTCGGCCGTCGTCGGCGAATATGAGGCGAGTTGCGGATCGCTCGACTGATAGGTGGACTGCGTAAACAAGACCACCACACTCAGGCTGTCGACGCCCAGGGTTTGAAGATGATCGAGGAACGCGGCGGCCTTCGTCGGAAAAGCTGGATCCGTATAGGCGGTCACCGTGATCCCACGCTGCCCGTGAAGTGGCGCCCGATCAAACGCACTGATGACAGCCGTTGCCGGGCCCGCGACTTTCGGTTGGGCCTGTGTCGACCGGGGCGAGAGCCGGTATGTCATCGTGCCGGCCCCGGTTGCCGCACTGGCAGCCTGGTGGGTCAACGCAGTCGATCCCAGGGCCCTAAGGATTAGCGGCACCGATCCATGGTTGGACCTAAGGGTTGGTGTCTGCACGCCGGAAGCCAACCCTGCCACGGCCACCAAAAGGAAAAGACCCATACCGGCCGTCCGTTTCTTCACGCCCCGGCAGGATACGGGAACGGGACGACCTAGACAGTAGAGCGATCCAGTAGCAAAAGCCAACAGTCGACGTGTAGCCAAAGCCCCTTTAGGCCGCCCATCACGGGCGATAATCGAAGGCAAATTCTCGATCGATCGCCAGATCGCTCGAAACCATTCCGGTGGGCACAGCGTCCCGTCCGAGATGAACGGCGCGAAGAGTAGACCCTGCCGGTGGCACGAAACTAACCGTGATCGCGTCACCCGGCCGCCCCGCCTGCTTCTGCCAGAAAAAACGCGCGTGACGATTTTGGACGTCCATCGAACTCGAACTAACGTCGTAAACGATATTGATATCCGCGGTGCTGTAGAACTTGACATAAAACCAGCCCTCCAGTACTCGCCTGCCTAGATCAGTCGTCGAATTAAGGCTGGTACCGCTGACGGACACGATCGATGCGGAAGATGGAAGGTAGACGCGCAGCCAGCCCGTGTATCCAACGTACTCAGTAAGGAGCGGCCCCTGCGGCGTGAGCCCGAAGTAATGCAAATTGAGACTGTGCCTGGCAGTCCCATTCTGGTTCAGGCTAATTTGGAGCGAGTAGTTACGCTTCATCCAGAAGTCGTCCTTATTTCCGCCGATATTGCTTTCAACAACCATGACGCCGTCGGAGGAAGTCGGTCGGACCATTCCACCGCAATTCTGCCGGTCGATGAAGGACTCCAAGGCAGCATCATGGAAGAAAGCTTGGACCGACCGGCTCTCGCAGCCCCATTGAATGGCCCGTAACATGGCAGGCCACTTTTCGGCGGGCATCTCCAAGACGCGGGCGAAGATCGCTTTGCCTGCAAGCGACAAGAACCCTTTGCGATTCGGATTTCGACCATCAGTTAGCTCGACCCGCCTTAAGGTCGTCTCGAAGAAGTTGTTCTGATCGACAACATCACCCGTCTCCGGAACGATGGTCGGTCCGACGACTGACAGCACCCGTTGAATGAAATACGGATCGACGGCGATTACCCCCTCAACTCTTTGGCCAGTCTCGCGCTCTAGCAAATATTCCGCTTGCTGGCCGGCGGTGGGAAAGTCGGGTGACCAGTTTGAGTCGCGAAGGGTAAGGCTCGGTAAATGGAATTCATGTTCGAGTGGGTATGGAACGTCCACGTGACCAGGCGTTCCAGGCGGCCCTAGCACGCGCTGAGCTCGTTGGCTATTGTCAATTGCGTAGACGTCCGTCGGCTGGTAAGGGGCCAGCTTGCCCCTGTCAAAGTTCAAGAATCCAAGACTGCCGATAAACCCGCCGGTGGCGCGCAGTTCAGCAGGGTCTTGTTGCAAGACCAAATAGCTCTGTGGGCCAGCCGCACCCAACAACTGTCGAATTGCGGGCTCGTTCTTGCGAAGGTCGGCCAGCGTGGCCGGCAGGGTCCGCACATCACCTTTGCTGTCCAATTGGGCCACCGCGCCGACCAATTGAGGGAGTAAGCCGGCCCTTGGAATCCTCGCCCGATCGGCTGCTGCGGCGTTCAACTCCTGAGTCAACGGGCTCCATCGCGAATCAAGCGCGTCCAGCGCCGCAAGCGCTTTTTGCCCCGGGCTCCCTTTAGCCTGGGTTGCCCCGGGTGGGCCAGCCGCCGAGGCGGCGCTAACCACCTCGACCAGTAGCCCGCCGCTCCGGGCGAGATGGGCGCCAAGGTCTGTGATGTCAGCGGCGGCTCGGACCTGATTCCCAATCCACGGCATCGCGCGGACTCCGCCGATCAGTGGACCGTGTGTCAGTAAGTTATGGGCGTGCGCAAAATGAGTGTTGGCCAGACTAAATCGGTTGGCCGCAATGCCAGCCTGTTCTTTCGTGAGGTTGAGGCCACCGCTCTTCAGCACTTCCGCGCCGGAGAGCAGCTCGCTGCGACCAAGGGTGCTATCCGCTATGGCCGGACTCAATGCGTTCCGGATCAGGATGCCGGCGAGCATTAAGATCGCCAAACTCGCAACCAGCCCGCCCAAGGCGAGGCGGCTCGTTACTCGCTTCCCCGGCGCATCGTTCTCGCCCCGCTCGCTCCGGCGCGGTGAGATTAGTTCATTAGTCCGAGTCAGTCGCACGCGATCTAGTCTAAGTGGCCGGCAAGCCATCGTCAGGGCTGATCCTGGCAGTCCTCACTCGAGTCTTCGGCGTCCATGCGCTAGCGTAGTAGCCAGTGTTCGCAATCTACACGCGGATGTGGCTCGGGCGTGGTCCCTAGGCGGGGATGAGTTCCGGGGAGCTCAGCAGCCTGCCCGACGTGACTTCCGGTCTGCTGCGCAGTCAACTTCGAAACGCGTGACCGCACCCGCGCCGACCAGTCGGCCTCTGCCCCGCATCAGCATCGTCATGCCATCCTTTAATCAGGATCCGTTCTTGGAAGAAGCCGTCCGGTCCGTACTCGACCAGAAATATCCGGAGCTCGAATTCTTCGTTATGGATGGCGGGAGCACAGACGGTAGTAAGGCAATCATCGAGCGACATGCCAGTTCCATCACCTATTGGCGGAGTCAGCCCGATGGTGGACAGTCTGCGGCGCTGGCCGAAGGCTTTCGGATGGCTTCTGGAGAGTTGCTGGGATGGCTCAATAGCGATGACGTTCTCATGCCTGGCGCCCTGGCTCACTTAGGAAATGCGTTTCGGCATCGACCGGAAACGGCCTTGCTCAGCGGCAACTACGTCCTTCTAGACGAGCGAAGTCGGATCATACGCTGCAAGCGTCATCCACGCCACCCCAACTTCTTCCTACGCCTCGGGTTCGTTCCCGTTACTCAGCCTGGCAGCCTCTTCACGGCCGAGGCGTACCAGTCCGTCGGCGGGCTGCGGACCGACTTGCGTTACGTAATGGACGCTGACCTCTACTTCCGCATTCTCGCCCGCGGCGCACGATTCACCTACGTCGACCGCTGGCTCGCGGGGTTCCGGAAGCACGCCCGAGCCAAGACCGTCGCCGAATGGGATCAGACCCTCGCCGAGTTCGGTCGCACGGTCAGGTCATATGCCGGAGTCAAATTCCCCCTTGGGCTCCGTAGTCCGGTCGGCCGATTCGTCCTAATGGCGGCCCAAACGCTGAACGGCAACTATGCTCGGATGCTGTTTGAATCAGGGTTCGCGCGTGGCAAACCATGGAAGGAATGGGCGGCCGACCAGCTCGTAAATCCGGCAGTTTAGATTCGCCCGATTGCCGCCACGCCGAACAGGTTTTTCAGCCCAAGGCATTCTCCTAGTTTCTGGAAGGAGAGGGGTCTAAGTGACTAGTAATGCGGGCGAGGGAGACTTTCGAAGAGGCCACGGCCCCGTCCCTACACCAGAGGCTGTGGGAAACCGGGGAGGGAGGGCCCAGGAGCGTCCGCTTAACTCAGGTCGCCATTCATCGTCTCCGTTCGGGCCAGGCTGAGCGACTCCATCCAAGCGATGGTCATTCCAACGATCGGAGCAAAAGGCCACGAGGTCAGGTGTCCTGAGGCGGCGCCGCTGACGATGTTGGCGACCTGGACGGCGATTAGCACGACGAGCAGGTCGCGGTTAGCGGGTGCACGCCTGAGCGCGCCCACAGCCATGATCAGCGGTGTGAGAACGACTCCCCAAGTAAACAGCACCAGCCCGACGAGCCCTTCCTGTGACAACACCCAGACGAATGAGTTGTGCTGGTATGGGTGAATCGGGTCGTCAACATTCAGCCCAAAGCCGACCCCCAAGATCCAATCCAGCGGATGCTTGAGGTGCGAAAGGGCAGCCCCGGCCTCGGCCAGGCGAAACTGGACCGTATCCGTACCGAGCGACCGCGGTGTGGGGGATGGCGCCACCGACACAGAGCCGCCGGCAGCCGTGGGGCCCTGGATCGCCGGGGATGCCGAAGCAGCAGGCCCCTGGATCCCCGGGGATGCCGAAGCAGCGGGGCCCTGGATCCCCGGGGATGCCGAAGCACCCGTGGACGAGGGGGCCGGAGAACTCTGTAGGCTGGGTGCGGCCGTCCGAGTGGGGTTGGCGATCGTCACATGCTGGTTGGTTAAAGCCCCGAAGATCGGATGGGCGACCGGCGTGACCAAGACGGCCGCGAGCAACAAGACCAGACTGCCGGACGCGATCAGAGTTACTCTGCCCGCGGTCCTCCAGCCCCAAAAGATGAGGAGCACGATGATGCCGACCGTCGTTGTAAGCCAGGCCGTCCGGATCAGTGTCAATACCGTTGCCATGAATCCCGCCGCTACGAGCAGGGCTGGTACCCCGGTTTTACGCAGACCTTGTTGGCGGATGCCAAGGACGCCTACGAAAATGCCGTATTTCCCGGTGAAGAATGGAACCCCGAGGTCACGGCGGTCGATCAGGTTGATGCCAGTTCTGGCGACGATCCCGAGCTCGCGTACGATGTCGATCGCCTGCGCAAACGCAAAGCCTAGGGCAGTCGCCGCCAGCAGCCCGAGGACCGGCCGGCCATAACGAACGATGTCCAGCAAGAGTCGTCCGGCCCAGTAGCCTATGGCCAGGTAGGCGATCGTGCGCAAATCGATGAGGACCGAATACAGTGCCGAATGGTGCGCGAGGCCAACCAGCACCGGGATCAGGCTGAAGGCACAGAAAACGTTTAGAGCGAACCCCGGCGACCGCCAGGCGCCGGTCAGCGTCCATGAACGCAGCACGTTCGGCGCCGTTGATCTGCCAACTCGAATGAGCGCCAGCAGCATGACGAGGGCCGTAAGGTCCAGGAGGCTGATGGGGATTCCAGCGATCCGGAGCCGCACGGCGGCGAGCGCCGTTAACGAAACGAAAGAGACGATCAACCAGTAAGCCACCGCGGGGGCGGCAGCCCAGCGCAAGGCGGCCAACATCAAGCCAGCCGTGAATGTTACGAGGACCACGACGAGCAATGAATCCCTCACGGCGCCTCCTGCGATCGAAGTCTACGTCTCAGGCCATGCAGAATACTATTGAAGGGCCCGGGCGATTAGGCCCGGTGGTGATGATTGAATCAGAGAAGCGATCCATCGTAGTCGCGATCGATCGTCGGGATTGCCCGATCTGCGATGGTGTGTCGCGCACCGTCGGGCGGATGAGAACACTCGATCCTCACTCCGACGACCTTTACGCCCTGCAAGAATGCGACCGCTGCGGGCATTGGTGGACGAATCCGATGCCGACGCAGGAGTCTCTGGCGCGTCTGTACCAGACCAGGTCTCCGATGGTTATTCCAGACGGCTGGGTTGAGGAAGCGAGCTCGGAACCCACACAGGCTGAATCGGCGGTCCTGGCTGGCGAGCGAAGCACGGCTGGCGGGACGTACCTCGAAATCGGCGTGGGAAAAGGCCTTCTTTTTCGAAGGTTTCTCGAAAAGGGATTCCGGTGCTTTGGCGTCGAACCGGGCTCGTGGGGAAAGGAGCTGGGCAATGTCGTCGACGACGTTTCGGAGCTACCTGATGGGCTGATATTTGACGTCATCGTCGCGAACGATGTCCTCGAGCACTTGGAGAATCCCCAGAGCTTGCTCGTGGATCTGCGCCGACGCGCCCACCCCGGGACTAGGCTTTACTGCCGATTCCCCAACAAAGACTCGCTTCGTGCACGCATCCGCAAGACCAAATGGCAGATGATCCGCCCGCTGGGGCATTTGCACTATTTCTCGAGAAGATCCCTCGACGCAGCATTTGGTCAGACAGGCTGGCAGCTGACCCGCCGGAGCAAATCGGAGATCGTTCAATTTCGGTTCCCGCCCCCAGTCTGGCGGCCACCCATTTTGGCCATGATGGCGATCGACGTCCTCGGGCTTGGCGATCAGTGGCTGATTGAAGCTAAGCCAGGCTTGCGGGCCTGAAAGTAGAGACTCGCGCCGCGGCCGGTTACCCGCTCTCCTGCAGCCTCAGCGATTTTGGCGGGGGCAGCAGCCAATCGCGAAACCGTCTTGATCGCGTCGAGCACCTGGGCCCTCGAGCCCCGCAACGGACTGGCTGAGGAAGCCCCCGGGACACGTGGTTCCCGCTGGCTGCGACCCCGAACTCCTCTGGCTACAAAAGCCTTGACGGGTCGGCCCAGCCGGTTCCGCAACTCGTCCATTCGGAAACCAAACAGCTCCACGCTGACCACCGCGTCCATGAAGCCGGCCCGCGAAAGCATGGCCTCCAAAACATCGCGGCTGAACCAGAGGAAATGGTGCGGTGGAAAGTCATAGCGGTCGATGCCGAACGGTTTGAATCGCACCCGGTTTGGCACCGTCCCGGCCAGCAAGCCATCAGACCCCAAGAGTTCGAAAGCCCCCCTCAGCAGCCCAACCGGATCGCATTGATGCTCGAGGACCTCGAACATGGTGACGACATCGAATCGCATGCCGGCCTGACGAGCCTCCTGGAAATACTCATCGAATGAGCTGCTGACCGCTTCCAGACCTTGTCGCTGCGCGCTCTCTACTGACGCCGCGTCGAAATCCACGCCGACCGGATCGAATCCGGCGGCTCTTGCAAACCGGAGGAAAGTGCCGTCGCCGCAACCAAGGTCGAGCAGTTGGCCTTGCCGTAGTCGGCAATGGCGGAAAAATGGCTTCTGGTGGATCGGCAACTCGCCGTAGCCCTCTGTGTGCATCGTTTCGTAGTAGCTTGAGTCCAGATCCAGTTCGAGCGACTCGTAGTAATGGCGATCCGGCATCCGAAGCGGAGTCCAAAAGATCATCGTGCATGCGCCGCACCTCATCAACGTGTAGCGAACGCCGCCCTGCTCATGGCTCCGGCCTTCCTCGCCAATCGCACTGGATGCACCGCACGATGGACAGCGGTCAGACATCAGTCAGTGCACGATAAAGCGTGGCCGCCGCGACGCCAACCCTGTCCGGGTGCGTCGAGGCCAACTCAGAAGACGGGATCCTGAACCCCTTTGGGTTGCTCAGGAGTTTCTGGACGGCTAGCCCCACGTCGCCGCTCGAAGGCGTTGGAATTTTTAGCGCGGCCCGAAACAGCTGCTGACGGCCGTACGGTCGATCCAGCAAGGCGACGGGCAGGCCGACGACAGCCGCTTCCAGTGCCGAAACCGGCTGAGTCTCGAGGTGGCTCAGCAGGATAAAAGCGCCAGCGTGGAGATATGCCCCAACCAATTCTTCGCCCTGCTCGTCGAGATTCCCCAGGTAGCGGATGTTTGAGCAACGCTTGATTTCTGCCAGGCAAGTCTCGTAATATGCCTGCTGGCCGGGCATCGGGGCGCCGCTGATGACCAGCCTGAAGCCTTCCGATGCTGCCGCGCGGATCAACGCGAGCTGGTTTTTTCGAGGGCAGATGTTGCCCGTACAGAGCACGTACGGCTCGGATCCAGGCTCCGGGCTCCGCTTCCAGTACGGCCCGGCCACGATATGAGGGATCACGAACACCGACTCGGGCCGAAAGCCATAAAAGCGAATGGCAACGCGACGCTGTTCCTCGCTCACAACGACGAGCGCGTCGACAAGGGAGATGGGCAGGCGAGGCCCGATGAGGCGACGCATCATCCGGCGAACGAAGAAGGCACTTCTGGACGTGGCGCTGGTCGGCACCGATGGGAGGAGCGCCGTCACAACATTCTTCTTCCCAGCCCTTTTAGCCCAGGTCATCGTCTGACCGAATGTCCAGTGGAGGCCCCAGTAATGGATGACGTCCGCCCTATCCCCCTCATCCATCATGGCGAGCGGCGCGGCGTCCAGTCCCGCCGCGACGCAGGCCTGGATAAATCGCTTGGCCTGAATCTCAAAGCCGCCCACATGGACGCTGAACGGCCAGAGTGGAAGGTGGCGGATCTTCATCAGGTACGCGTAGCGACTCGCTTCACGAGCGTCCTGAGCCGGGCGTAATCCTCCAGGTCCTCCCGTCTCAGCACGAGCATGGTTCGCCAATGCATATGTGTACTTCGCTGGAAGATGGTTAGTCCGACCAGCACCTGCGCAGCGTAACCGACGGAGGTCGCAATGGCCGCACCCTGGATCCCCATCCGGGGCACCAGCGCGAAGCTCAGCAATGCTGTCAAGGTCGCTGCCATCGTTGCGAGCAGCAACGAAATCTGCGGCCGGCCCACCTGGATGAAAAACGTGGCCAGGATGCTGACGACCCCCGAAACGGCAACTCCGATGGCCAGAATGCGAAGAACGGGGGCCGCCTGAACGTACGCCGAGCCGAAGAGGACATGAATGATGGCCGTAGCGCCAACGAAGAGAATCGCAGCGGCTATGAGCAGAATGAACGCGATGTGCCGCATGCTCTTCGCGGCAAGCGCAGCTGACTGGGCGAGCTCGGCGACGCCGAGCCGCCCGTACACCGCGATGCTGAGCGCCGAGCTGACCAGCCACAGGCTCTCGGCACCCTGCACCGCAACGGCATACTGTCCCAGCTGTGCCCTGGGCTGCAGCGCGGCGACGATTAGCGTATCGATACGCCAGTTCAGGAACGCGGCCAGATTCGCCACGGACGTCACTGCGGCGAAGCGGAAAAACGGACTGAGGCCCCCCCATCCCTGCCCGCGTTCTCGGGCGGCAACGAGGTCCCTGACGCGGCGGAGCGCCCAGATCATCCCGGCGTACTGACCAACAACCCACGCCGCCAAGTATGCACCGAGATCACGATTCCCAAGTGCGACAAGGGTCATCAGAGCCAGGAGGGGCGTCGCGACATTAATGAGGTTCAGCCGGTTGTAGTCTCGAACGCTCTCCACGCCTAAAAAGACGCCTGATAGCGCGGTCGAAATGCATGCGGCGACCTGGGCCGTGGCTCCCCAAATCAGCCAGGACGGCGCACCGCGATGCGCTAGGGCGAAGGCGAGGCCAGCAGCCGCAAGCAACAGCGCTAAAGTGGCGGACGACCAGGCGGCAGTCACGGTGATCTGCCGCAAATCGGCACCGCGATGCGAGATTTCGTGTGCGGCGCTGGCCTGAATACCACCCGCCGCCGTTGCGGCCAGGACCGTTAGGGTAAGGACCAGCGCAAATGTTCCACGGCCCGACGGACCGAGTTGCCGCGCGGTGACGATTCCTGTGATGAAGCTGAGACCCGCGATCGATACGCGGGTAATGAGCGTCTGCAGAGCCTTGGTGGCTAGGATCGCCCCCTCACCTCTACTCTTCCGCTCGGCCTTCGAAGTCCGGTCGGCCGGGGCATTCTGTTGTTCTCATAGCCACTGCAGCGAGGGGAAATACGGGCCGCCTAAACTCGGCCCGTGGCAAGCACTCCAAACAAGCTCTCCAGCCGGAACCACTCGCCAAGTCGCTGCATGATCGAATCCTGAGTCGACCAGTAGATCGATCGCTGCACGAGGTTGAAGTGCGGGCGCAAAGCGTCGACGATGAGGTCGGAATCGACGCCATTGCGAACGACATGGTATTCCTCGAAGTCGTTGGGCTCAGTCGGCAGATACTCGCCGCGGCGTCGACGTAGACGCGCGCGAATCCCGGTCAAGGCATCACGCTGGCGCAATCGCCAAGCGAGGTATGCCAGCTCTTGGGCAAGGTGATGACCCAGCTTAACTCGGTCGTAGCGAAGTGGATCCTGAAAGGTCAGGATGCACCCCCGCTGCTTCACCGATGGCAACGCGCTTTTTAGCAGGGCGATGTAATCGGGAATGTGATGGAGCATCGACGTGAAACAGATTACGTCGAAACTCTCGTGATTCTGGCGACCAAAGAATTCAACGGCGTCTGATTGAAACGTGCGGACTGAGAGGTGATCGGCGGCCGCCCGCCGCTCCATCCGGGCAAGCATTTCGGCGGAACAATCAACGGCCGTCAGCCGGACGCCGCGGCGGAACCACGGAATCGAGGCCAATCCGTCCCCGGCGCCGACCTCGAGGACCGACAGGTTGGATGGGGGAAACCCGATGGAGGCGATCGCCTGATCAATAAGCGTCTCCAGGCGGTGCCGGATCGAAGCGTGTCGAAGATGCGGGGAGCCACTGACTTGCCGCCATTCCTCGCGCGTGGTATAGGCCTGCACGTTGGCACTGACGGCAAGATCTCGATCACTTGGTGGCATTGTTACGAGTATTCTCGCCGAACCATCACCGACCGGGGGTTCCCCTCCGATTATTTCGTGCGATGGCGGCACGGTAGGCGTCGAGCTGGGTTTCCAGGCACCTGGTGACGTCGAACTCCGCGACGGCTACGTCACGGGCTCGCGCCGACATACTTGACGCCCGGCTCGGGGCGAGCAGGATTTCCATGCAAGCGCCTGCCAGCGCAATGGGATTGCGCGGGGGAACCATCAGCCCGGTCGTACCCGCTCGGACCACTTCTCGGACACCGCCAACGTCTGTGGCAACGACTGGAACACCGCAGGCCATTGCTTCCATGGCAGTGGTCGTCGTGCTCTCGGTATGCGAAGAGATGACCTTCACATCCATTGCGGGATAATAGCGCTCGACGTCGTTCCTGCCACCGGCCAAGATGAATCGCTCGCGAGGTACGCCGGACTCGGAAATCCTCTTCTTTATTTCCTCAAAGAGGGCCAGGTGCGTTGGCAGCGGTGCGCCCACCATCAGAAACCAGGCGTCGGGAATGGTCCGATGAATCACAGATGCGGAAGTGATGAAATCAAGAATGCCTTTTTGGGGACTGAAATTTGCGACCGTTCCCACCAGCGGGGCATCCTGCGGAATCCCAAGGGTATTTCGCGTTGCAATTCGGCGGCTCTCAGACGGGACGAATAAGGAGCAGTCCACCGGCGGGTAGTAGACAAAGGTGGGAACTCGGGTCGCCCGACCGCCAAGGTAGATGCGTTTGAGTGCTTCGCCGTCAAACATGATGACGGTCGCCAAACGCAGCACATAGAGCATCATCAGTCGCCTCGCCAGACCTGGGACAACGTTATCGATCATTTGCCAAACCACCGCCACACCCTCCCGGGCGGCGGCCACAGCAAGATGGGGGTTGACCAGCCCACTGACGACGGCCACGTCCGGTCGGAGTCTTCGAATGACGGCCCGCAACGCCGCCACGTCTCTGGGAAACGCTGCGGCGAGCCTCAGGTGAGCGCGCGGATTCGGTGTAGCTCGCAGGCGACTGAGTGGCATCTTCAGGAGGTCAACGCCAGCGTCCCCTAAGCGTTGGTCAGCGTCGCCGGGCTCGGTCGGTAGGACGACCGTCGTTTCCCAACCGCGCGCCAGGAGTCGAGTGTGCAAGCGAATTACCAGATTGGATGGCCCGCCGAAGCTTGGGTAGTGGATCGCCACCAGCTGCTTCAATGCAGAAGCCCGACCCGTCTCATCAGAACATACGCTACAACCATTTCAACGGGATCGCGCGCGGGCGAGGCGATGGTACCAGCATTCGCAGCGGCCACCAATCGTGGGAGCAATGCGCAGCCAAGCATCCCCCTTTCGCAACTATCCTAGAGCTCCGATCCCGAGGGAAGCGGTCGCTATCTGCGCGCGCTTGCTCAATTCCCGAGGGTTGCCGCCGCGGCTGTTTCGCGTTGGCCGGTCAACGCCGCCAAGAAATCGTCGTAGTCGGATAGAGCTCGATCACGGGAGAGATAATGCAGGGAGTATGCCTTGCCGTTGGCGCCGAGCTGTTCCCGAACCTTTGGACTAGCTTTGAGCATCTGGATCGTCCGTACAAGCTCCCCTGGCTCGCCCGGCGGAACAACGATACCTGCTCCGGCAATGGCGAGCTCGCGTCCGGCACTGCTGTCGGGAGCTACGGCAGCGACCACCGGGCGGTCCGCCGCGAAATATGCCGCAAGCTTGCTCGGAAGCGACATGTCGCCTACCGAGGCGCGCTGGTTAAGAATCAACAGGTCCGCGGCCCGGAGCATCGCAGCGAACTGAGGCGACAGCTGTGGCGCCACGATAAAGGAAACGTTGCGTAGTCGATGTGCATGGGCCGCGGCCACAAGCCGCTCGCGCTCATTGCCGTCGCCTGCAAGCACGATCCAAACATCCTGATCCCGGATTAGCTTGGCACACTCGAGCAGGTTGTCCAATCCCTGCTTACGACCCATGTTTCCTGCGTGGAGGCAGACAAAGGCGGACGGAAGCCATCCCAAACGGCGTCTGGTCTCGTCGCGAGATTCGTCGGGTTCGACCGCGTGCGACCAGTTGCGGACGCGAACGATCCTGTCCGGAGCGATACCAGCTCGCTCGAGGTAGTCACGGAAATTGTCCGCGACGATCGCAATGGAACGAGCTCGCCGCCCGATAGCCTTTTCAACTGCTTGGACGTACCTCGCTACTCCGCGACTTCCCTGATACCCGCTCTGGCGCGCCGCCGGGCCCATTAGGTCTTGAAATACCAGGCCGAAGGGAATGCCAAAGCGCCGGCCGGCGAACGACGCGAGCACAGCCCCTGAAAGCGTCGGCGTTATTCCAACGGCGACATCGAAGCGTCCGGACGCCAAACCCCGAGCTGCGGAAGCGAGCCACGATGCCTCGTAGACCAGCCGCGCGAAAGCGTTGTGAGTTTGCGGGATGTAGTGGTCGTATCGAGATATCCTCGGGTTAAGGTCGTCGGCCCGTGGGACGACGGCACGCCGCCACTGAGGGTAGTGTGGGACGCCAGTCATTACGTGGACACTGTGTCCTTGGCTTGCCCAGTGTTCGGCAACCCCCGTGGCGTATGGCGCGTTGCCGGTGACTTCCGGCGCGTAATAAATGCTCGACAGCAAGATTCGTACCGTCGCTCGCCCCACCTTGATCCCTCCCGGGCAACCCTTCCGTGCCATACGGACTTGGCACATCGCCGGGTCGCCTCCAACAGGTAATTTCACTACCTGTGTTATACTCACCGTTACTTTACAGCTTGGACGGGGCGCCCGCCGCTGAAGGGTTGAGTGGCGGGCTGGGAAGGGAGGCTGTTCTGCGTACTGACTTTATCGACGCGTCGCCAACCCCATACCTGCGGGTCAAGTACGTGACGGACTTGATCCTCGCAGGTGTTTTCCTGCTTCTCGCTCTTCCACTCATGGCGGCGATCGCCATTGCCATCAAAGTCGAGTCTGCTGGTCCCGTCCTGTTTCGCCAGGAACGCATTGGCTTTCAAGGACGACGGTTCATGATGCTTAAGTTCCGCAGCATGTTAGCGTTATCCCCCCACTACTCGTACAAGGTTCCACTCGGCGATCCAAGGATCACCAAGGTTGGACGCGTCGTGAGGCGAAGCGGACTGGACGAACTGCCTCAGCTCTGGAATGTCATTCGAGGCGATATGTCGCTGATCGGTCCGCGACCAGAGCTCCCCTTTATTGTCGAGAAGTATCAACCCGTACAGTACATCCGCCACAGGCTGCGCCCGGGGATAACAGGGTGGTGGCAAATTCATCAGCGAAATATCCCAGAGACCATGGAGGAGGACTCAGCCGATCCGTCGCACATCGGTCGACTTGCATACGACATCTACTACCTTGATCGCGTCTCCTTATCGCTTGATCTGACCATCACTCTTCGGACTGCGGCCATCATGCTGCAATGCCTCCTGCGATCCGGCAATGGAAAGGCGCTTCCACAAGAGTCGGCGGGTGTCGAGGCCTATGCGGAGCTCTTGGCCACCCAGAATTCGAGCAAAGACTGAACCGATTCAAACTAGCTGAATCAGCGGAGCCGTTCGGTTAACGCCCCCCGCAGTCCATCCAGGCCTATCCGAGCCTGTTTCATATCGTCGCGAGAGCGTAGCGTGGCGGCCCGGTCGTTGAGGCTGTCGAAGTCGATCGTGATCGCAAAGGGCGTACCGATCTCGTCCTGCCGGCGATAGCGCTTGCCGATCGACTGCGTGTCGTCGTACTCGGTGCGGAAGTATGGCCGGAGCTCGTGCTCCACCTTTTTGGCGACAGTCGTGAGCTCGTCCTTGCGCGAGAGCGGCAGGATCGCGACCTGGACCGGGGCGACCGAATGGTGCAGCTTGAGCACCACCCGCTGTTCGCCGCGCACCTCCTCCTCGTGGTAGGCGTCGATCAAAAGGGTCAGCATGGTCCGGTCCACGCCGGCCGACGGTTCGACGACATGGGGGATGTAGCGCTCACGAATGAGATCGTCGAAGTAGGTCAGGTCGCGGCCCGACGCCCGCTGGTGGGCGCCTAGGTCGTAGTCACTGCGCGCGGCGATGCCCTCGAGCTCGGACCAGCCGAAGGGGAAGGCATATTCAACGTCGAAGGCGCCGCGGGCGTAGTGGGCGAGCTCGTCCTTCTCATGGGCCCGAAGACGCAGATTCTCTTTGCGGATCCCTAGTGACTGGTAGAACTCGAAGCGCTGATCCTTCCAATAGTCGAGCCATTTCATCTCGTCGGCCGGCGGGACGAAGTACTCGAGCTCCATCTGCTCGAACTCGCGCAGCCGAAAGATCGAGTTGCCCGGCGTGATCTCGTTGCGAAAGGCCTTGCCGATCTGCGCGATGCCGAAGGGCGGCCGCATGCGCGTGCTGTTCAGCACGTTCGAGAAGTTGACGAAGATCCCCTGAGCGGTCTCCGGCCGCAGGTAGACCTGGGTACTCGAATCCTCCACCGGACCAATGAAGGTCTTGAACATCAAGTTGAACCGGCGCGCATCGGTGAGCTCGCCGCCATCCACCGGGCAGCGGTCCGACGTCAGCTCATCAGCCCGATAGCGTCGATGGCACTTCTTGCATTCGACCAGCGGGTCGGAGAAGTTCTGGATGTGCCCGGAGGCCTCCCAGACGTTGGGGTTCATGATGATGCCGCTGTCCAGACCGACGACGTCGTCGCGGAGCTCGACCATCGTCCGCCACCAGGCGCGCTTGATGTTGTTGCGCAGCACGACGCCAAGAGGGCCGAAATCATAGATGCCCTGGATGCCGCCGTAGATCTCGCTCGATTGG
>CAAGKR010082446.1_pt1 | contig 16063 bp, 14 predicted proteins | sample 2556971 | NCBI WGS metagenome assembly CAAGKR01 (sample SAMEA5207829, study PRJEB30636) | soil metagenome | biome: forest; feature: boreal; material: soil | place: USA | collected 2011-09 | depth 1 m | reverse complement strand
GGTCGTGCTGTGGGCGCTGGGCGTGATCGGCGACCTGCTCGCCGCCCAGCGCGTGATGACGCAGAAGACCTTCGAGCGCGTGCGGCGGATTGAGCTCGAGCTGCACGTGGCGCCATCGCACTACGAACCCGGAGCTAGACCGGATCCCGCCCAACCCGGCCCCCGCGAGGCGGTGCGCCTGTGAGCGGCGGCGTCACCGTCTCCCACGAGGGGATAGTCACCGGCAACACCTACGACAAGTACGGCTCGGCCAACCTCCTCGTGCGCCGCCTGATGACCGGCTTCGAGCGTACGCTCGATGAGCTTCTCACGAGCGCCGAGCCTCACTCGCTGCTCGATGTTGGCTGCGGTGAGGGAGTGCTCGTGCACCAGTGGGCGCAGCGCCTGGGAGAGCGGCGCGTCGTCGGGATCGACCTGGAGGAGCAGTCAATCCAGGCCGGCTGGTCGGAGCGGCAGGCACCCAACCTCGAGTACCACGTGATGCGCGCCGAGAACCTGCCGTTCGCAGAGAACGAGTTCGACCTGGCCACAGCGATCGAGGTGCTCGAGCACGTCCCCGACCCCGAGCACACGCTCGCCGAGATGGCGCGCTGCGCCGAGCGCCACCTGCTCGTCTCGGTGCCGCGCGAGCCCCTGTGGCGGATGCTCAACATGGCCCGCGGCGCCTACCTGCCCCAGCTCGGCAACACCCCCGGGCACATCAACCACTGGTCCAAGCGCTCGTTCCTGAAGCTGCTCGCGCGCTACGGCGAGGTCGCCGAGGCGCGCTCGCCGTTCCCCTGGACGATGATGCTTGTCCGGCTCTAGCGCACCCGTGGCGGAGCGGCCGTCCGGGCACAAGGAGCGCTCTTATGGAAGCGGCGCGCGGATCTTGTCGATCGGCATCGCCTCCACCGGGCTTCTCACGTTCGCGTACTTCTCGATCGCGAGCCACGTGTTGGGCGAACAGCCCGCGAAGCGGATCGACCTGTTGTGGTCGGTGATGTTCGTGATCATCTCCGTGATCTACCGGCCGATCGAACAGCTGCTCTCGCGCACGATCGCCGAACGCCGCGCACGTGGCCAAGAGCAGCACACCTTGCGCGAGCCGATGCTGATCCAGGCGACGTTCGCCCTGATCTTCCTAGCGACGGCGCTGGCGCTGCACGACGAGCTCCTCGACAACGTCTTCGAACATCAGCAGGCCCTCTACGACGTGCTCGTCATCGGCACGCTCGCCTACGCCGCCAGCTACTTCGCGCGCGGCTGGCTTGCGGGACATCAGCGCTTCGGCCTGTTCGGCGGACTCGTGTTGATGGAGTCGGTCTCGCGCATCAGCTTCGCGATCGCCGTGGCGATCGGCATCGCCAGCGGACAGACGGCCGTAGCGCTCGGCATCGCCGCCGCGCCGTTCGTATCGCTGGTCGTCGTGCCGGCCGCGTTCGCGCGCACGCGCGCTGAGCCCCGTGGAGCCGAGGAGTCCGGCGGCGGCCACGAGGAGGCGCTTGCCGCTGCGATCACCGTCGACGAGGCCGACGCGGCGCTGGGGGGTCCAGGGACCGAGGGCGTGCAGGAGACGGCCGCCCACGGCGACATGTCGCTGCGCCGCGGCGGCGGCTTCGCCATGTGGGTGTCGGGGATCATGCTCTCCGAGCAGACGCTGCTGAACGCGGCGGTGCTGACCGTCGACGCGACCTCTGCAAACCGCGTGCTCGCGGGGATCGTCTTCAACGTGCTGCTGATCGCCCGCGCCCCGCTGCAGCTGTTTCAGGCGATTCAGACATCACTGCTGCCGCATCTCACCGGGCTGGAGGCCACGGCCGGACACGAGGCGTTCGCGCGCGCCATCCGCACGACCGTGTTGGCGATCCTCGCGTTCGCAGCCGTGGTGACGCTCGCCCTGCTCGTCGCCGGCCCGTTCGCACTGCGTCACGTGTTCTTCGGCCAGAACTACACCTACAAAGGCACCGGCCTTGCGCTGATCGGCATCGGCATGGGCCTGCACCTCTGCTCCGGAGCGCTCAACCAGGCCGCCCTCGCGCGCGACCGGGCGCGCGCCGCCGCTGGCTGCTGGCTGTTGGCCGCGGTGCTGTTCGTCGCCTGGATGCTGCTGCCGGCGATCTCCGAACAGCTGCTGCGTGCGGAGGTCGGCTACGCGGGCGCGACCGCGGTGCTGGCGCTCGCGCTCACCGCCCTGTATCGACAGGGCACACGCAAGCTGCAGGCGAGCGCGGCGCCCTAGCGTCAGCTCGCCTGGACGGCCTCGGCGATCGCCCTATAGGCCTCTCCCGGATCCTCCGCGCCGAAGATCGCCGAGCCGGCGACGAACACGTTCGCGCCGGCCGAGCGGCACGCCGGCGCGGTATCAGGCGCGATCCCGCCGTCGACCTCCACCGCGACGTGCTCGCCGACGATGGCCCGTACGCGTGGCAGCTTGTCGAGCGAGTGCTCGATGAAAGCCTGTCCGCCCCACCCGGGGTTGACCGTCATGCACAACGCCAGCTCGATCTCGCCCGCCACCTCCGCCAGAGCACCGACTGGCGTGCCGGGGTTGATCGCCACGCCCACGCAGGCGCCGTTCCCGTGCGCGATGTCCGCCGCGTAGGCGAGGTGCGGCGTGGCCTCCGCGTGGAACGTCACCGAGTCCGCACCCGCCTTCACGAAGTCGGCGATCTGCCGCTCGGGCCGCTCGATCATCAGGTGCACGTCGAGTATCGCCCCCGCCTCGTGCGCTTGCGAGGCGATGCCCTCGACGACCACCGGCCCCAGCGTGATCGGCGGCACAAAGTGCCCGTCCATCACGTCCACATGAATGATCCGCGCCCCGGCATCGAGCACCTCTCCTACCTGCTCGCGCAGCCGCGCGAAGTCGGCGGAGAGGATCGAAGGCGCCACACGCACGCTCCGCAGCAGCTGCTTCGAAGAGGCACTCATATTGGCTGGAGCATGCTGTCGCCGCAGTTGTTGCACTTGACGAGCGCCGTCGAGGACATGCGCACGATCGTCGAATGCTCGCCGCAGTTGGGACACACCGACGTCAGCTCGAAGCGGTGCAGACAGTAGACGCAGCGATAGCGTCCCGCCAGGTTGGTGGCGCGCAGCCACGGCTCGCCGCAGTTCGGGCACTTCGGCCCGAGGTCGACCTGAGCGCTGCCAGCGGTTCCCTCGTTAGCCATTGCACTCAACTCCGGCGCAGCCGGGCGATGAAGAAGCCAGCCGTCAGGTCGCGGTGAGGCAGCGTCTGCGCGATCTCCGTGTCAAGGCTGAAGTCGGGGTGGGAGTCCAGGAAGGCGGCGATCAGGCGCTCATTCTCTGTAGAGGAAATGGTGCACGTAGAGTAGACCAGCACGCCATCCGGACGGAGCGCGGCGGCGCCAGCCGCGAGGATCGCCCCTTGCAGGCCCGTCATCTCCTGCGCATGCTCCGGGGTCACCCGCCAGCGCAGGTCGGCGCGCGCCTGCAGCGTTCCCAGACCCGAACAGGGCGGATCGACCAAGACCCGGTCGAACACCGCCCCCTCCGGACGTTCCCCGGCGGCATCAGCGACCTCGACGCAAACGTTGGAGGCATGCAGCCGCTGCGCGGTCCGCGCCAGCGCGCCCGCCCGCCGCGGGTCGCGCTCGACGGCCACCACCTTTCCCTCGCCCTCCATCAGCGCTGCCAGATGGGTGCTCTTGCCACCGGGGGCCGCGCACAGGTCGAGCACCCGCTCACCCGGACGCGGATCGAGCGCCCGCGCCACTTTCATCGCTGCGCGCGACTGCGCCAGGAACGCCCCCGCCCGCCACGCGGCGCAGTCGTGAGCGTCGAATGGGCCCTCCAGCACCAGCGCTTCGGGAATGTCGGGATCGGTGTGTGTGGCCACCGGCAATTCACTTGCCAGTATTGCCGTGCCGGTGACCAGCGTGTTGACACGCAGCGCCACCTCGCCCGGCTCGTTGTCGTAAGCCATCAGTGCACGGGCGTCGCTGGCTCCCAGCTGCTCCCACCACAATCGCGCTATCCACTCCGGATGGGAGTGCTTCACCGCCGCCTGCGATGGCGTCTCATCGCTCAGCCCCTCCAGCAGTGCAGCGCCCTCGCGTGTGCCCCTGCGCAGCACAGCGTTGACCAGGCCATGACCGCCGCGAGCACCTCCCTTCGCCAGCTCCACTGCATCCGCCACAACAGCATGGTCGGGCGCGCCGCTCAGATACAGCAGCTCATACAGTCCCAGCCGTAGCGCCGCCAGCAGCCGCGCGTCCAGCTGGTCCGGTGGGCGCTCGGCGAGGCGCTCGATCAAATAGTCGAGCGTGCCCTTGCGTTGCACTGCCCCATAGAGGAGGCGCATCGCCAGTGCCCGGTCGCGTGTGTCGAGCTCCTTCGCCTCCCCCTGTAGCGCGCGATCGGCGTAGGCGCCGTCCTCGAAGACCCTGCGCAGTACAGCGTAGGCGCAGACTCGTGCCTTAGCAGGCATGTCCACGCAGGTAGGCAGCCGCGTCCATTGGACGACCGCCCGACGGTTGCACCTCCAGCAGCTCGAGCGCCCGATCGCAAGCGCCGTACAGCAACCGTCCCGCTACGGTGCTCAGCGTTCCCACAGGCGTCCTCTCTGCCGCGTCACGCGCGCGATGCACGCCCAGCAGCGTCCCGTCCGCAAGCGCGACCCGTGCGCCGATGTGCGGATGCAGGGCACGCACAATGCGCTCCAGTTCGCTCGCCGGTCTACCCGGATCGAGCAGACGGTCCTCGGGGCCGATCTTCTCGGCGTATGTAATGCCATCCTCGTCCTGCTCGGCAAACGCCGGCGCCTCGCCCTCCGCGAAGAGGTCCAGCGTTCGTACGAGCAGCTCACCGCCGAGTTCCTGCAGGCGCGTCGCGAGCGATCCGTATGTGTCCCGCGGGTCTATCGGCTCAGCGCTGGTGAGGCACACAGGCCCGCTGTCGAGACCCGCAGTGAGGCGCATGATCGACACGCCGGTGTGCTCGTCGCCGGCCATGATCGCGCGCTCAACCGGCGCCGCCCCTCGCCAGCGCGGCAGTAGTGAGGGGTGCACGTTCAGCAGCTCGTATTCAGACAGCAGCGGCTCCTTGATCAGCGCCCCAAAGGCGCACACCACTACCGCCTCTGGACGGGCCTGCGCGATCCGCTCCCTGGCCTGCGGCTCATTCACGCTCTCGGGCTGCTCCAACGCGACTGAAAGCGCGCGCGCCCGCTCGGCGACCGGGGGGGCAGCCACCCGGCGACCACGGCCCCGAGGGCGGTCGGGGCGGCTCAACACCAGCACCGGACGGTGATCGCTCGCAACCAACCGCTCGAGCACAGCGGCAGCGAACTCTGATGTGCCGAGGAAGACAGTGCGCAAGATCGAGACTCGTCGCGAGCCGCCGTTAGAGGGTGGCGCAGTCGGCCGGAGGCCGGCGAGCCGGGCCCCTCTTATTCCCAGCCACCGGAACTCGCGTCCGGGACAGCCTCGTCTGCGTGGGAGTTCCCCTCGCCTTGACCGGGAGATTCCTCGCTCGCGCCGGAGTGCCCCTCGCTGTCCGGAACAGGGCGATCGGAACCATTTCCCACGATCGCCGCCTCTTGGGCCTCGCGCATCGCGCGCATCGCCTCCTTGCGCTCCTCCCGCGAAATGCGGTCGAGTATCAGAACGCCGTCGAGATGGTCGATCTCATGCTGGATTACCCTCGCCGCCAGCCCGCTCGCCTGCACCTCGAGCTCCTCGCCTTGCGCATCACGGGCGCGTACCCGCACTTCGGCGGGGCGCTCCACCTCGACATGCACGAAAGGAATACTCAGGCACCCCTCGCTCGCGGTCTCGGTCTCCTCACTTGACCACTCCAAGACCGGGTTGACAAGGGCCGTCAATGGATCCTCGGGATCCGCGCGGTAAACCAGCACGCGGTGCAGTATCCCGATCTGGGTGGCTGCCAACCCGATGCCGAGCGCGTCCCCCATCAGCTCACCCATACGCTCGATCTCGCTCTGTAGAACGTCATCGAAGCGCTCGACTCCGAGCGCGCTCGCACGCAGCACCGGATCGCCAAGCTTGCGCACCTGGCGCAGCGCCGCATCGCGGCGCGCGCGTGTCTCCGGGTCGAGCTCCGCAACGGGTGTGGTGTCCTCCTCGTGCGCGGCCTCAACCTCGCCATCGCCGGAGGGCGGCGGGTTGAGCGCCCGCTCATCTAGATCCTGGTTGGCCATCTCTGCCGGAGTTTAAGCGCCACGGGAAGGTGGTCGTAGCCCGGACTTCGAGCCGGGCTGTGTTCTCCCGCTCGAGAGCCCGCCTATTGCGGGTCTACGTCCACGCTAAAGCTCACACTCGCGTGCTCGCGCGCGGCCGCTACGTGCCGCACGGCCTCCCCCACCGCGTGTACGGCTCCACGGCGCTCGGCCGCCTTCATCACCAGCACCTGACGCTCGCGGCCTCGCAGGCGAAACAGTGCTGCGGGACCGAGAATGCTTGGGCCGTTCTCGCCGAAGGTGTCGTTTAGGTGCTCGCGCAGCGCCTGCGCCGCCGCCCGCGCCGGACCGGGCTCCACAGCGGCACACACGATCCTGACCAGATGCGAGAAAGGCGGATAGCGGAGCGCCTCACGCCGTTCCAGCTCGCCCGCGAGGAAACCGTCTGAGTCGTGGCGGGAGGCATGCACGATTGCACGCGCCTCGGGAGCGAGGCTCTGTACGAGGACGCGGCCCTCGCCACCGCGCCCGACGCGACCCGCGAGCTGGGCGATCAGCGCAAACGTGCGCTCCTCCGCGCGGAAGTCCGGAAAGCGCAAGGTGGCGTCGGCGTCGAGCACGACCCCGAGCGTCACGTCGCGGAAGTCGTGGCCCTTGGCGACCATCTGGGTGCCGATCAAGACCCCTGACGGCGCTGCCTCGAAGCGGCGCAGCAGCGCTCCCACGCCACCCTCCTTCCCGTCCGCTACGTCCGCGTCCAAGCGAAACACGGGGAAGCTCCCGTCATCCAGCGCGGCCGCGAGGTCGTGCTGCACGCGCTCTGTGCCCGCGCCGTGGCGCGCCACCGCTGTAGAGGAGCAATCACCACAACTTGCCGGTACGCCTTCACGGTGCCCGCAGTGGTGACACGCAATGTAGCCCTCGCTGCGGTGCAGCACGAGCGCCACGTCGCAGTCGGGGCAACTCCACACCCGCCCGCAGGAACGGCACGACAGGAAGTTTGACCAGCCGCGGCGGTTGAGCAGCACCATCGCCTTTCCACCCGTGCTGCGCACCCCGGCGAGCGCGCTGGCGGTCAATGGGTGCAGCCCGTTCACCTCTCCGCGCATGTCGAGTATCTGCACCTCCGGCAGCGGGCGGCCATCGACGCGGCGGGGCAGGCGCAGCGGGCAGGGCGCCGCAAGCACGCTCTCTGGCCGCGGGGTGGCGCTGCCCAGGATCAAGAGCGCCCCACAGCGCGCGGCACGCTGCACCGCGATATCGCGGGCGTCGTAGCGCGGGTCGCCCTCATGCTTGTAGGAGGCGTCGTGCTCCTCGTCGACGACGATCAAGCCGAGGTCTTCGATCGGTGCGAACACCGCCGAGCGGGGACCGACGCACACCCGTGCCTCCCCTGTGCGCAGGCGCCGCCACTCCTCGTAGCGCTCGGCTCCTCGCAGCCGTGAGTGAAGCACTGCGACGGTGTCACCAAAGCGTTCTGAGAAGCGCCCCACGATCTGTGGAGTCAGCGCGATCTCCGGGACGAGCACGATCGCGCCGCGTCCCTGCCCTAGCGCGGTCGCAGCGGCGCGCAGGTAGATCTCTGTCTTGCCAGATCCCGTGACCCCATGCAGCAGCCGCCGCGCAGCCGTGCGCGCCATGAGCGCCGCCGTGATCGGCTCGAGCACATCGCGCTGCTCATCAGTCAACTCCGGGGGCTCAGGACTGCGCGCGCCGACGGGGAGGTGTACGCACCGGGTGACGGCACGGCGCTTGCGCCCGCTCAAGCGTCGTGTGGCACCGGGCGGCAACACGAGGCCGAGCGCGCGTGAGATCGTCGAGCAGTACTCCGCCGCGATCCACTCGGCCAGCGCCACCAGGTCGCCCGGCAGCGTGGGTGGGCCCTCATCCAGCGCGCGTAGCGGGCTGAGCAGCTTCTCCTCGGCGACCTCGCTGCGTTCGGCCAGTCCGACGACCACCCCCAGCACCTCGCGGCGGCCGAAGGGCACCACCAGCATCGAGCCGACCTCCACCGCCCCGCCGCGCAGCTCGGAGGGCAGCCGGTAATCAAACGGCCCGCGCATCGCGCGGGCCGTTGTCATCGGCTCGACCTGGGCGATAGCGGACACGCCGCCACCTTAGATGCGGCGCCGGTCAGAGGCCTGCGGCAGAACGCAGCGCGGGGGCCTTGTCGGTCCTCTCCCACGTGAAGTCGTGGTCATCGCGGCCGAAATGCCCATAGGCGGCGGTCTTCTGATAGATCGGCCGGTGCAGTTTGAGCTCCTCGCGGAAGGCACCAGGGCGCAGGTCGAAGTGCTCGTCCACGAGGCCAGCGATCTGGCCACGGCCAATCTTCTCGGTGCCGAAGGTCTCGACCATCACCGATACCGGGTGAGCGACGCCGATCGCGTAGGCAACCTGCACTTCAGCGCGTTCGGCGAGACCGGCAGTGACAATGTTCTTGGCCACCCATCGCGCGGCGTAGGCAGCTGAGCGATCCACCTTCGAGGGGTCCTTGCCCGAGAAAGCACCACCGCCGTGACGAGCCATGCCTCCATAGGTGTCGACGATGATCTTGCGGCCGGTCAGTCCCGCGTCGCCAACCGGGCCACCGATCACGAAGCGGCCGGTCGGGTTGACAAGGAAGTTCTTGCGCAGCTTCCCGGCGTCGTAGAGCTCCTTCGGCAGAATCGGCTCGACCACGTGCTCCCAGAGGTCGTCCGGGATCAGTGACTCGGCGCCCTCGCCGTGCTGGGTAGAGATCAGAAGCTTCTCGATCTCGACGGGCTTGCCATCGAGATAACGCACACTGACCTGTGTCTTGCCGTCGGGGCGCAGGTAGTTCAGCGTGCCTGACTTGCGGACCGCCGCCAGGCGCTCAGCTAGGCGATGAGCCAGTGAAATCGGCAGCGGCATCAGCGTATCGGTCTCGTTTGTCGCGTATCCGAACATCATTCCCTGGTCCCCGGCGCCGGCGACGTCGAGCTCGTCTTCATCGCTCGCATCCGTTCGCGCCTCGTAGGCCTTATCGACGCCTTGGGCGATGTCAGGTGACTGTTTGTCGATCGCGTTGAGCACCGCGCACGAGTCCGCCGAGAAGCCGAGGTCGGCGTCGGTGTAGCCGATCTTGCGGATTGTCTCGCGCGCGACCTCCTGGATATCCACGTAGGTGTCGGTCGAAATCTCCCCGGAGACGACCACCAGGCCCGTGTTGACGAGCGTCTCGCAGGCCACCCGGCCATAGGGATCGTCTCTCAGCACGGCGTCTAGCACTCCGTCAGAGATCTGGTCGGCGACCTTGTCGGGGTGCCCCTCCGTGACCGACTCAGAGGTGAACAGGTACTCGTTGTCTGCAAGCTGGCTCATGGGTTCGCGGTCTGCTCCAAGTGGTCGGCGTCAAAGTCCGGGAAGTCTACGCGGGGCGGGCGGGCCGGTACTTCTCGTCCACGCTGGCCACGCTCGACGAAGTCGATCACGAGCGGCACACCGTCCATCCCATAGCGAGCACGCAGGCGGTTCTCGAGGAAGTAGGCATAGTCGCGGGTCACTCGCGCCCGCGAGTTGACCTGGATCGCAAAGCGCGGCGGGCGCTCGCCGATCTGGGCCATGTAGATCAGCTTCAGGCGATGATTAATGCCCGCCCGCCCGCCACGGCGTGTCCCCACGGGTGGCTGGCGAGCCTGGACGGTCTCGGCGAGGAACCGGTTCAGCTCGGCGGTGGGGATACGCCCGGCCATGCGGTCGCCGAGCGCCAGCGCCTCGGTCAGCAGGCGCGCGACGTGGCGGCCGGTCAGCGCGCTCGCGGTCAAGACGCGCGGTCGCAGGCGCAGCTTTTGGGCCACGCGCGCGCGCTCGTGATCGAGGTCATCCTCTGAGCCGTCGTGTACGTCCCACTTGTTCAGCACGATCGCTGTCGCACATCCCGCCTTCATCGCGAGCTCCGCTACCCGTAGATCCTGGGCGGTGACGCCGTCGCGGGCGTCACACACGACCAGCGCCACATCCGCGCGCTCGGCAGCACGCTGGGAGCGCAGCGCGGTGTAGTACTCGACCGAGTCGGCCACCTTAGACTGGCGGCGCATCCCGGCGGTGTCGACGAGAGTCAGTTTGCGCTCGCCCACCATCAGCGGCATGTCTATTGCATCGCGCGTGGTGCCTGCGACCTCGGAGACGATCACTCGCTCTTCGCCGAGAAAGCGATTTACGAGCGAGGACTTGCCGACGTTCGGCCGGCCGATGATCGCCAGGCGCACAGTGTCCCCGTCGGGCTCGTCGTCGCTCTCGGGCAGCAGCTCGACGACCCGGTCGAGCAGATCGCCCGTGCCAAGGCCCTGAGCCGCGGAGACGGGGATCGGCGTGCCGAGGCCGAGGCGGTGGAACTCCGAGACCAGCGGGATATCGGCGACGCCGTCGCACTTGTTCGCCGCGACGATCAGCGGCAGCTCCGAGCGGCGCAACAGGTCCGCCATCTCCTCATCGCCAGGTCTGACCCCGGCGCGGGAATCGACCACGAGCACCGCCACCTGCGCATCGGCGAGCCCCGCGCGCGCCTGGTCGCGGATCGAGCCGGCGAGCGGATCCTCGTCTTGGAAGTCCACCCCGCCCGTGTCGATCAGCATGAAGCGCCGCCCGTTCCACTCGCACTGCAGCTCCTTGCGGTCACGCGTGATACCGGGACGCTCGTGCACGACCGCCTCACGCGTGCCCGTGAGGCGGTTGATCAGCGAGGACTTCCCCACATTCGGATAGCCGACGACGGCGACCTTCAGCATTGAGCCAGTATGACCGGGGCGAGCCCCCAGACCAGATCAATCAAACGAGACGAGCCTGCTCACACCGAGGACGAGGCCGCTGCGGCAAGCCTCGCGATCCGCTCCACCACTTCCTCGACCGACAGTCCGCTCGTGTCGAGCACCACAGCTCCCAGGGCCGCCGCGAGCGGTGAGTGCTCGCGCGTTGAGTCGCGCTCGTCGCGCAGCGCCTGCTCGGCGAGCACCGTGTGAGGATCGGCGCCCAGCTCGGCAGCGCGGCGGCGTGCGCGCTCGGAAGGCGAGGCGGTGAGGAACACCTTCAGCTCAGCGTTCGGCGCGACCACAGTGCCGATGTCACGGCCCTCCGCCACCCAGTCCCCGCTGGCGATCAGCTCGCGCTGCTTTGCCACGAGCGCCTCCCGCACCCCCGGGTCGGCGGCCACGTGCGAGGCCTCCTCGGAGACCTCTGGCGAGCGAATCTCCTCGCTCACGTCGCGCCCGTCGAGCAGCACGCGTTCGCCAAGCTCGATGCGAGCCGCTCGGGCCAGCGCCGCCGGCTCCGAAGCGTGCGAGGCAAGCGACAGCAGCGCCACGCAGCGGTACATCGCGCCGCTGTTCAGGTAGGTGTAGCCGAGCCGGTCGGCCAGTGCACGGGCGACCGTGGACTTGCCGGAACCTGCCGGGCCATCGATCGCTATGAGCACAGGTGCGTCAGGTCCTCGACGAAGGATGGGTAAGAGACGGCCGCCGCCTCCATCCCGACCACCTCGACGCCCTCACGCGAGGCGAGACCCGCCACGGCGCCCAGCATCGCCAAGCGGTGATCGCCGCGGGCCTGCAGCGTGCCACCCCGCAGGCCACCGCTGCCGCGCACGGCGAAGCCGTCTTCGGTTGCCTCGATCTCGCCGCCAAGCGCGCGTAGGCCTTCCACTACGTCGGTGATGCGATCTGACTCCTTCAGGCGCAACTCCTGCGCGCCGTGCACGACCGTCTCGCCCTCGGCAAAGCAACCGAGCAGCGCCACCAGGGGGAGCTCGTCAATCGCCAGGGGCACCTCCTCGGCCTCGACGACCGTACCCTCCAGCGCCCCGTGGGCAACGTCGAGATCGCTGGTGGGCTCATGCGCGGACAGCTCGCCGGACTCGTCCTCGAGGTCGCCGAGCACGATCCCACGCATCCGGCGCACGATCCGCAGGAAGCCGGTCCGCGTCCAGTTGACCCCCACGTCCCCGAGCAGCAGGCGGGAGTGAGGGACGAGCACCCCCGCGGCCACCATGAACGCCGCCGAGCTGGGGTCGCCGGGCACACGCACACTCTCGAGCACCAGCTCGTCGGCGTTGACGACGGTCACGTGGCGGCCGTTGCGGTGGATGTTGACCCCGGCACGCAGCAACATCCGCTCGGTGTGGTCGCGACTGCGCGCCGGCTCGCCGATCGTCGTGGCGCCGTCCGCGGCGAGCGCCGCCAGCAGCACGCACGACTTGACCTGAGCGCTCGCCACCGGCAGCTCGTGGGAGATGCAGCGCAACCGCGCGCCGTGCACTTCAAACGGCGGAAAACGGCCGTCGGTTGCTTTCAGCTCTGCGCCCATCAATCGCAGCGGCTCGGCCACGCGGTCGACCGGCCGGCGGCGAATCGAGTCATCGCCGTCGAGCGTGAACGAACGCCCCTCCTGGGCCGCGAGCCAGCCCGGGAGCAGGCGCAGCAGCGTTCCCGCATTGCCGACGTCGATCGGGCCGTCCGGCTCGCGGGCCTCGCGCAGGCCCGTGCCGCGCACCACGATCTCGTGCTTACGCATCTCTACCAGCGCACCGAGGGCGCGCACGGCCTCGAGCGTCGAGTTGGTATCGGCGGCATCCAGATAGTTCTCGATCCGCACCGGCTCGCAGGACATCGCCCCGAGCAGCGCTGCGCGATGGGAGATCGACTTGTCCGCCGGCGCGGTCAGCTTTCCATGCAGCCCACTCGAGGGCTCGAAGCGCATGTTCATCCGAGCAGCTCCTCGCGATCGGCGCGCGCGCGTTCGTTCCAATCGGCGAGCGCGGCGGAATCGCCTCGCAGGAGCTTTGCGCGCACGTCATCGAGGCGCTGTTGGGCTTCCTCAATTGCTTCGATCAGTGCGTCGCGGTTCGTGAGGTAGATGTCCGTCCAGATCGCGGTATTCGCACCGGCCACCCTGATTGCGTCGCGCAGGCTGGGGCCAGCCGCCGGCGGAGAGCCCTCACGCTCGAACGCGCCTGTGGCCTGAGCGGCAAGCACATTGGCAAGCACGTGCGGAAGGTGGGAGATACACGCCATCAGCTGGTCGTGTGCGCCAGCGTCGACCACCTGGGGACGAGCGCCGAAACGCCCGATCAGATCTTGCAGGCGCTCGAACAGCGCGGGGTCGGTGGCCTGCGTCGGTGTGAGATACCAGGTGGCGCCATCGAACAGATCCTCGCTGGCGCCCGCGACGCCGGCCGTCTCAGCCCCGGCCAGAGGATGACCACCCACGAAACGCCGGTCCCGGCGCACCTCATCGAGGGCCAGCTTGGTCGAGCCGACGTCGGTGACCACGGTGGCGGGCCCGGCGCTTGCAAGCGCCTGGCGGACGGTCGCCGCCAGCGCACCCACCGGTGCCGCCGCGAACACGACATCCGCGCCGCTTACCGCGCCCGCGATGTCCGCTGCCTGCTCGTCGATTGCGCCCAGCTCGAGCGCGAGGGCGCGCACGCGCTCATCGGGGTCATACCCGCACACCTCTGCGCCTGCGCGCTTGCGTGCCACCAGGCCAATCGAGCCGCCGATCAGTCCCACACCGAGGATCGCGACCCTCAAGGGGCCTGCCCCTGCATCAGACGGCGCTGAGCGCCTTGCCCGCGAACTCGGCGGTGCGCTGCACGGCGGCTGCGAACTCGTCAAAGGTGTCTGCCAGAAGCGCCTGCGGGCCGTCGCAGACAGCCTCGTCCGGATTGGGGTGCACCTCTACGATGATGCCGTCGGCGCCCGCGGCGGCGGCTGCCAGCGACAGCGGCAACACCAGATCGCGCCGCCCGGCGGCGTGGCTGGGGTCGACGATCACCGGCAGGTGCGAGAGCTCCTTGAGGATTGGGACCGCCATGATGTCCAGCGTGACACGGCGGTGGTCGGTCTCGAACGTGCGAATGCCCCGCTCGCAGAGCATGACGTTGGGGTTGCCCTCCTTGAGGATGTACTCGGCGGCCATCAGCAGCTCGTCCAGCGTCGAGGACAGCCCGCGCTTGAGCAGCGCGGGAGCTCCGGAGCGTCCGATCTCGGTGAGCAGAGGAAAGTTGGCCATGTTCCGCGCGCCGATCTGGATCACGTCGGCGACCTCCAGCACGTCATCGATGTCGCGCAGATCCATCAGCTCCGTGACGATCGGCAGGCCAGTTTCGGCCTTGGCCTCGGCGAGCAGCTTCAGTCCCTCCTGACCCAGTCCCTGGAAGGCGTACGGAGAGGTGCGCGGCTTGTAGGCGCCGCCGCGCAGCAGCGTCACGCCCGCGTCACGCACCACACGTGCGGTCTGCAGTGTCTGCTCACGCGATTCCACCGTGCACGGGCCGGCGATCAGCGCGAAGTGCTCGCCGCCGATTTTGCGCCCGGAGATGTCAAGGACAGTGCGCTCGCCGTGACGGATCTCGGCCGAGGCGAGCTTGTAGGGCTTGAGGATCGGCAACACCCGGTCAACCCCGGGCTGTCCCTCTAACCCCAGGCTTTCGATGTTGACGTCCTGCTCGACATCTCCGATCGCCCCGATCACGGTCAGGCGCGCGCCCTTGATCGGGTGTGCGAGCGCACCGGCTCGCTCGATCTTGGCAACGACCGCCTCGACCTCCTCGGGGGTCGCGGTCTCCTTCATGACGATCATCATCGACTCATCCTTTCACTACTGCGCCTGGAAATGTTAGTTAGGTGCTATGGGCGTGAGCGATGGCGTTGTACACGCCGGGAAGGCGCTCGGTCCAGAGACGGGACCCCGGTGCGGCTGCGGCGCCCGCTCACGCGCGGGCACGGCCGAAGCGCCTAGATAAATCGCCAGGCGTAGGACGACCACGAATACGCGCGAGGATGAAGCGAAGATGCGGGCGCGGAAGTGACCATCTGAGCAGAGTTGTAGCAGGTTTGAGAGCCGTTTTTGGGAGACTGTCGTGCACAGTGGGCCGCAGGAAGGCTCCTGTCGCCGGTCAGCCCGCACAGTTTCGCCAGAGGAACTAAAGCACCTCGGCAAGTGCCTCCAGAAAGCGCTCGTTTTCCTCGGGGGTTCCGCAGGTGACGCGCAGCGAACCCTCGCGGCCGAGCGCGCCGCCGGCGCGCACGAGCACGCCGCGTTCTTCCAAGCCGCGCATCACCTCGGCCTCGTCGCGGGAGTCGCCGAGCGAGAACCAGCAGAAGTTGGCCTGGGAGATCGCCGGGTCGAGGCCGAGCGCGCGCAGCCGCTCGTCGACCGAGAGGCGCTCGGCGATCGTGCAGGTGACGCGTTCGGTGACGGCGTCCTGGTGGGCGAGCGCCTCGACCGCGGCAGCCTGTGCGAGGGCATTGCAGAAGAACGGCTGGCGCACCTGATCGACCGCGCGCGGGAGGTCCTCCGAGCCGCAGAGCGCGAAGCCGACGCGAAGCCCGCAGAGGCCGTGGACCTTCGAGAAGGTGCGCAGCAGCACGAGGTTTGGATGGCGGTCGAGCAGCTCGAGCGAGGCGTCGGGGTCGTCGAGCAGGTTGAACTCGCAGTAGGCCTCGTCGATGATCACGCACACGTGCGGGGGCACCTCGGCGACGAACGCAGCGATCTCAGCGAGCGGCAGGGCGGTCGAGGTTGGGTTGTTGGGGTTACAGACGATCGCGAGGCGCGTCGCGACGGTGATCTCGCGGAGCATCGCATCGAGGTCGTGGCGGTCGGAGGCGTCGAGCGGGACGGTGATCGCGCGCGCGCCGGAGGCGGCGGCGAGGTGGGGATAGATCGAGAAGGACGGCCACGCGTAGACGAGCTCGGCCCCGGGCTCGAGCAGGGCCTCCCCGGCGGCGAGCAGCACATCGCAGGAGCCGTTGCCGACCGCGATCCGCGCTGCTGGCACGCCGTAGCGATCGGACAGGCGCGCGCGGAGGGTCGCGTTGGTCGGGTCGGGGTAGCGGTTGAGCGAGGAGAGCGCGTGCTCGATCGCTTCGCGCACCTCCGCCAGCGGCGGGGAGGGCG
>CAAGKR010195699.1_pt1 | contig 16064 bp, 20 predicted proteins | sample 2556971 | NCBI WGS metagenome assembly CAAGKR01 (sample SAMEA5207829, study PRJEB30636) | soil metagenome | biome: forest; feature: boreal; material: soil | place: USA | collected 2011-09 | depth 1 m | reverse complement strand
GGCGGAGGGCGTTTTTTGGCGCGCGGCACAGCTGCGCGCGCCTATGAGGCGGGCCAGGTGGAACGCACCGTCGTGATCGAATTTGATTCGGTTGAGCATGCCATCGCCACGCATGACGGCCCGGGTTATCAGGCAGCCCTCGCGGCACTGGCGGATGGTGCAGTACGCGATGTGCGGATCGTGTCTGGCGTCTAGCGCATGCCATAGGCGGATTGGCATGCCTGGACTTACCGCATGCGGATAGATCACATTGCGCTCTGGACCACTGATCTGGAACGCTGCAAGCGCTTCTATGCAGGCTATTTCGGCGCGGCCGCGGGCGCCGACTATGTGAACCCGGCGAAGGGGTTTACCTCCTGCTTCCTCAGCCTCTCGGGCGGTGCGCGTATCGAGCTCATGCACACCACCACGCTGTCGCCGATGGCCATCGAACCCGGCGCGCAGCGCATGGGGCTCACCCATTTCGCGATCTCCGTGGGCTCGGTGGAAGCCGTCGATGCATTGACCCGCAAGCTGCGCGACGACGGCTTTGCGATTCTTGACGGTCCGCGCCGCACCGGGGATGGCTATTACGAGAGCGTCGCGCTCGATCCGGACGGCAATCGAGTCGAAATTACGGCTTGAGGCGAGCGAGGAAGGCCGCGCAATTTTCGACTGTCTCACAGTTTAGGAATTTACCTGGGAATAAGATATGTGCTCGAGGTCTCAGTACCCCGTATGGAAGAGCGCAGTGTTTGCCACGGGAGAGAATCGATGAAACAGACCATAGCCATTGTTGCACTCGCCGGGCTCATGAGCGGCATCGCCGCCGCGGGCGAGGGTGTAATGTCGGTCACCTTGAATACCGAACAGGCGCAAGCACGACAGTTCGGCATTTACTTCGGCGGGACCGCTTCGCAGTACGATCTGTGCGCCAAGAAAGGGTTTCTTACCAGAGGCAACCCAAGTGCCGAAGAGACCGTCAAATCCCTGCTCGAGCAGACGCGTGCGCTCAACCAGGGGCCCGACCAATCCGCGTACGTGCAGGAAGGTTGGGACATGATAAAAAGGGAAATCGCCGACAACGAATCGTTTTTTACGCAGGATAAATGCGCTGCCGTGGGCAAGGAGTGGGCCAAAATGTTGGCCGGCATGCGCAAGAAGTAGCGATGCTGGGCGCCGGCGAGCGCCATGCTCGCCCGGTGCGGTAGCGGAAATCTCTCCAAGAACGAGCGGTCACTCGTCACAGTAACTATCCGGCGATCACGGATGCCGTTACATTACGCGCTTCGCATCTGGGGAGAAGCTTCATGGATTCCAGACGGCATGTCTTTGCCTGGGGTGGTCTGCAGCTGGCGCTCGTGGCCCTGCTGCTCGGTGTCAGCGGCGCGGTGCTGGCGGAAGATCCACCGAGGGCGGCGTACCCTGATCATCAACAGCCAAAGGACGGAGATCCAATGTCGCGGAGTAGTCACGGGCGCCGGCGCGCACAAAGTCGATGGATGGTCGCGCTGACGTTCGCGCTGGCAGCGGCATGTGGGGCCGCAGAAAACTTCACCGCCGATCAACTCGCGCTGTACGACAAGTGCGAGACCAGCCCGCCCGCGGCGCAAGTTCGCGCCTGTTCCACGGCCATCGACTCAAAAGCATTCAAGGGCATGCAGCTCGCGGGTCTGCACGTCAATCGCGCCAATGCTTATGACGCCAACGGCGACAAGGGCAGCGCCTTGAAGGATTACAACCGGGCGCTGGAACTCGCGCCGGATAACGCCGGGATTTATTACAATCGCGGCGTTTTATTCGTCACGCAGGGAAATTATGACTCGGCGCTCAAGGATTACAATGCAGCGCTTCGCATCAACCCCACCTATGTTGCCGCCTTGAACAACCGCGGTCGTTTGTATGCGTTCATCCACAATAATTCGGCCGCGCTGGCGGACTACTCCGAGGCCATCCGCCTGGAGCCCTCTGCACCCCTATATCAAGAGCGCGGCTCGGTCTATGTGCAGCAGCACGAGTTCCAGCGTGCGCTCGATGATGAAAATGCCGCCATCCATCTCGATCCGTCGATCGCGCTCGCTTATTTTTTCCGATCTATGGCCTATGGAGGGCTCGGTGCGGGAGACAAGGCATCGGCCGATGCCAAGACCGCCGTTCACCTCGATCCCAGCCTGGAGAAATTCATCAAGTTGAATGGACAGGGTGCTGCTCCGACCCCGCCTAAATGAGGTCGCCACTTATACAGGGTTAAGAGATCTGGACTACTGGATGGACGTCACCCTCGAGGCTCGTGACAATCCGCACCATGCCGAGCGGATTTCATATCGAGAAATTGAGCGATGAGTTCGGCCAATATACGTTGGTGTTGACCTGTGCCGAGTGCGGTCACGAGCGAACCGCCGAACCTCACACATTCGGTCGGCTATGCGGCTGGGACACGCGGCTCGCGGATATTGCGAAGCGGATGCGATGTTCGAAGTGCGGCAAGAAGAAGTGTCATTTGCGCGCGTTTCCGCCGCAGAAGCCGCGCGGCTACACCTCGCTGCCGAAATAGTTTAGACGCGTCGCGAGCGCGCGCCGCTTACGGGTGCCGGAAGCGGCCGATCAGTCCTGCGGCACCCTTCGTGTGCCCGTTGAGCGCGGCGAGAAGTTCATCTCGTGTCATGCCAGGCTGCAACGCCTTCGGCTCCAGATCAGTGGCGATGAGCGTAAACGTATAGTGGTGCCAATCCCCAGGCGGGGTGCACGGCCCGGAGTAGGTGTCGAGATTGCGGGTGCCTTTGCCGCCGGTGAATTTGTCGGAGGGTTTACTCGCTTCGCCCTCCGCCAGTCGGGTCACCGACACGGGGATGCCGTACGCGACCCAATGGACCACGCTGAGACCGCCGCGACCCTCTGGGTCAACCAGGGTGAGCGCAAAGCTTTTCGTCCCGACCGGCGGATTCTTCCATTCCAGCGGGGGAGAGATGTTCTCTCCGACACAATTGGGGTTGGACTTGTCGTTGCCGGCATTCTTTACCGCAAGCTTGCCGTTGTCTTCAAAGCTTGGCGAGGTCAGCGTGAAGTCATCGGCGACGGCTGGTACGGCGACGCTCAGGCAGAGCAGGGCGATGACGACATTCAGGAAATGGCCAATGATTGTTTTCATGCTGTTAACTCCCCGATTCGTTGATCTCACACTGCACGAAGCAACACAGCATATCTTGAGACGGGTCCGCGGAGCAATTTTCCAAGTGTTGCGAGCGGCGCTAGCTGCCCGCTTTGGCCTCGCGGACTTTCGCGTCCGCCACCATGCGCCTCACGTCGGCCAGCAGCGCCGGCGCGTCGTACACGATGCCGTCGTGAATCGTAAAGCGGACACCACCGATGCGGGTTGCCTGCCGGGTCGTGTCATCGAGATGCAGCGCGCCGGTGCCGTACAGAACCTTGAAATTTGCAAGCGGATTCTGCGGCACGATCACGAGATCCGCGATCTTGCCCGCCTCGATGGAACCGATGCGATCTGACATGCCGAGCAGCTCGGCGCCGGACAGGGTTGCCGCGCGCACCGCCTCAAGCGGATGGAATCCGGCCTCCTGCAGCAGTTCGAGCTCTCGCACCCACGCGAAGCCGAACAATTTGTAGATGTAGCCCGCGTCATCGCCAACCGCGACCCGGCCGCCGGCATTCTTATAGTCGTTCACGAACGACATCCAGATCTGATAGTTCTTCTTCCACGCCACCTCATCCGCGGTCGTCCATGAAAACCAATACGCGCCGTGCGCCTCGCGATTCGGCGAGTACCAGCGCATGAGCGTCGGCAGCGTGTACGCGTCATGCCATTCGGCGTGCATTTCGCGCGACAGGTCGCGATTCGCCTCGTAGATCGTGAAGGTGGGCACGAGCGTGAAATCGCGCGCTTTCAAGGTATCGATGACTTCCTTCCAGCGGGCGCTGCCGCGCGGCACGGTCTGCGCCCAGAGACGTCCGGCCTGGCTGAACCGATCGTATTCGTCGCTGTAGTTATAGTCGGGCGGAAAATCCTGCACTTGCCGGTCGACGAACAACGCCTCGGGCAAGCCATACCAGTGCTCCAGGCTCGTCAATCCCCAGCCGGAGGTATCCATCACATTCATGCGCGCGACGGCAGTCTGAGAATGATGGCAGGCGCTGCGCAGGCCCTTGATCTTGGCTTCGGCAAGCGCGGCCTGCATGATGTCTGGCGGCGCGCCCAGGAATTTGATGCCGTCCGCGCCGGCGGCGGCGATTGCATCAACCCAACGCCGGGCTTCCTCCGGCGTGCTTACTCCGCCCGGTGTATCCACCTCGACCGGAAACCCCGCATAAGCGGCGATGCGCGGCGCGACGATCTCGTGCGCGGCGCTGCGGCGACGCTCGTTGAGCGTCCAGCGCAGCCCGTTGAAAGAGCCGGCCTCGCGTACCGTCGTGATGCCGTGCCCGAGCCAGAGTTTGTACACGTATTCGGCCGGTGGGACCTCGCCGACCTTGCCTTGGCCCGCATCGGCGATGTGCGCGTGTGCGTTGATAAATCCAGGCAGTACGTACATTCCGGCGGCATCGATCTCGTAGTCTCCCTTGGCGGGCCGCCGCGACTCCTTGATCGGCACCTTCGGATACCCGACCCCGACGATGCGCGCAATCTTGTCATTCTCGATGACGATGTCGACCGGACCATTCGACGGAGCGCCGGTGCCATCGATCATGGTCGCGCCGCGGATCACCAGTCGCTTGAAAGGGCCGGCACCTTCATCGGACCGGCGCGCTGGCGCGGGCTCCGGCGGGTGAATCGGGCCACCCATGATCGCGCTGATGTATTCCTCGCCGGGGGCCGGACGCGGCGCATTCGCGGCCTGCGCCGCGAGACCGCCCGATAGAAAGACTCCGATCCACAGCAGGGCAGGCATCGGGCATCGTCGAACAAAGGAACAAGCGGCATCAATCGGGATCTCGTGCATTTTAGTTCTTCCGCGCAGGGGCTCCACGATCCTGGCCGTGCGGCCGATGCGTGTGATCCGGCCGTCGACGCTCGACGAATGGACGGACGACGACGATCGGATAGGAGTTGTCCGCGGAGTCTTGTCGGCCCGGGTAGTAGTAGTCGGGTGGGTAGTTGGATTGCGGTTCATAGGAGCGAGACGGCGGGAGTAGGGGCGCGGCTTCCATGGTGTTGATCGGCCCCACTTCGCGAAGCGTGGACTTGCCGCCGCACGGCTTGCTGGCAAAGGTCTTTTGGCCGTCGATGGTGCATTCCCAAATCTGGTTGGCTGCCGACGGCTGGCTCGGGGTTTGTGCCGGCAGGGGTGTAGCCGCCAAGGTCGGCACCGTCGCCGGTACTGGTGGCAGGGTTGGCGCTGGCGAGTTGTCAACGGGCGCCTGGGGCAACAGATGCGCGGTGGGTTGGCTTGACGCCCGAAAACTCGGCGCCGCGGTCTTGTTGGTCGAAGCCACGGTCATCGCGACCGCAACGGTCGCCATCGAGAGACCGCCCAAAATCCACGGCAGGAGGTCGCGATCCTTGTCCATGGCCGGATTATCCCACGACGCTGCAGTGTGTGGGGCAAACATGACGCTAAGCCGTCACTGCCCCGGTAGAAGTCTTGGCTCGGAGGAGGGCGCCTCGATGACGAGGCTCCCGCACCTGCCGGCGTCGCCAAATAGCGCTCGAGGGGCTGCAACTTTTGCCCTGCTGCCGTGTTGTAGTGGCTCAGCGAAGGGAAACATCGCAATGAAGACCATCGCAGCGTGCTTTCACACCGCCCTGTATCGATTGCTCCGCAACCCCGTGCTCACCGCCATGATGGTGTACACGGCGGTATTTGGGGTAACCGCCTTGATGGCCGCCTTGACCGTGTGGCGAGCAAGTTCCAGCTGCCCGGTTCTGCACCGGCCCGAGCCATACCTACTGCAAAGCGATAAACAAGCAGCAGCACAACGAATCCTAGCGTCCTGAAAGCCCGGAAAATGACTTTCTATGGAGACCCACATGCGTAATTTATTGTTGAGTATTGCAATAGCCGCACCGATCGCCTGGGTACCCGGCGTGAGCGGTGCGAAAGGGTGCTTGAAGGGCGCCGCGGTGGGCGGTGTCGTCGGTCACGTGGCCGGACATCATGCCGTGGCAGGCGCAGCCGTCGGTTGCGTCATCGGGCATCACCGAGCCAAGGCAAAGGATGACCAGCCTGCTCCCGCGCCAGCACAGTCGCAGGGAAAGCCGACGGCGCAGTAGCCGGCTCCGTTTCGATTTAACGCGAGCCGTCCGTTCGTCGCCAGACGATGTCGCGCGCTTCGCGTCGGTCGACAAATCCTGTGACATGTTCTTGTGGGTCGCGTACGAAGATGCGTCTCGTTCTAGGCTCGCCGGGCTCGAAGAATACGTCCAGAACCTCTGAGCGGAAATGACGCGCCGGCCGCGCGGGGAGTTCAAATACCAACTCGTCGTTCTCGCACCGCATCGTTCCTTTGATATCCGCCGTCAGTTGGTACGTGCCCGAATAGGCGCACAAAACCTTGGCATCGAGTTTGCGAGCCGGCGGATCCTGGAGCACGGCAAGCACTTGCGAGGCCAGCTGCTTCCAGCCGGCGTTCGAGTGGATCCAGGTGTCGGTCATACGGAAACGGCTCTTGATGATCTGACCGTGATAGTCGAGATATTCATCGTCCTCATGGGTAACCACGGCAGTGTCGCCATGCTCCACCACCCTGAAATCATCAATCGTCAGGTGCCCAGCGAGATCCGGGCCGAGTGGCTTGAGCGCGGCGAGCATCTCCGTTTTGTTCCGCACCACATCATTCTCATCGACTTGAATGGCCTTCTCGTCCAGCAATCGATCCCAGGCCGCCACGTCTCCCGGCGCGATCGCATCCAGCAAGGTTTGAGTGGAGCGCCGAAGCTCGGCCGCGACGGCGGTCGGCTCTCCCGTTTTGGCGGCAATGCGGCCTGGCGGACCTAACGATATAAGGATTGCGACTGCCAAGAAAAGCAGGCCGCGGGGCACGGGGCCGGCGCGCGGTGTTGATACACGCGTGATCATCGCAGTTCTCTCCCCCAGCGGCTCTAGCTTGTCGCTGCGCAGCCCGTGTGGATTTGTTCCTATTTGTTGGTGGCAGCAGGTTCCGGATCCACGAGGTCGCCTTTGCGCGGAAACTCTTCACGGGGCGTACCCTGGGTGCCAGGCAGAGGCGGCTCCCGCACATCCTCTCCAGAGGTGCCACTGGGATCATCCGGGTCGATTGGCGGGTGCGTGTGCATCAGCGGCGCTCCTCGAAGTTATGACGCATGTTGGAACTGTTGAAGTTCGAATCCAAGATCTCGAAGCTGCTTAGCGGCAAGCTCCGCACGATCGAGGACTCGTCCGTGAAGAATGACCTTCACGATCTCATCATAAGCCTGAATTGTCCGAGTCGGATCCATCCGTAGCAGCAAAAGGTTGGCGCGCATGCCAGGCTGCACGGTGCCAATTTCACGGCTGAGGCCAAGTGCCGCAGCGTTGGAAAGGGTCGCCGCGCGGAACACCTGAACCGGTGTCAACCCGGCTTCGATGAGCCTGCGCATTTCCAGCCAGCCGTTGAGGCCCGGCGGATTGGCGTAAGTCGGTGCGCTTGGCGTGTCCGTACCGAACAGAATGCGCGCTTCATGGGCAGCCATGTAACGCGTGGCATTGGCGTTGCGCGCGATCGGCGCTCCGAAAGCAGATCGAGCGGAATTCCATTGTTCCAACGGGTCGTGTGATTCCAGCAGCGGCCTTGGCAGAAAAATCGGCGCCAGGACGTCACGAAACCACTGACCCTCCGGCGATCCATACCACTCCAGCGCGCTCGCGGGCACCACGCGTGTCAGCATAGGGTCGGAAAGATAAGAGGGGTCGAATAAATCGCGCACGCCGTACAGCACCTGCATCGTCGGCTGCCAGCCTATCTTTGCTGCCAGCACGTTATCGAGGATTGTCCTTGCCCGCGCGGTGAGATCAGTAGCTTGCGGCTCGCGGTTCCAATGCCAAAGCCCATGCGCAATGATGTCCGCGCCCGCCTGCACAGCGAATTCCTGCGCATCCGTGCCGTTCGCGTGGATAAATACCGGCATGTGAACCACGTGCGCCGCCTTGACCAGCGCGCGTATCGTGTCCAGGCGAGGCGCGGGCATCTCATCCACCTCGCCGAAACCCCGTTCGTAGAAAGTCTTCACACACAGCGCCCCGTCCGCCTTCATGCGTTTGATCACCGCTTCGGGTGTATGCATGGCCGGATCCATTCCTTCCGGCGCCGTCGATTCCTCGCCTCGCTCCACGATCATGTAAGGAAAATCTCGCGCTAGGTCCGTCTTCGGCACGTAGCCCGTTGGGTAACCGCCAGGGATCGGTGCGCCGCCGCAAAAATAGAGGTCGGGGTGTACATCGTGAGCATTCCATTGTGCGATCCACTGAGGCACGGAAATCAGATCGATGAGCGTCGTGAATCCGAAGTACAGGTAACTTCGTGGAATTTGGTCGAGCGCCGCTTGCGCGATGTCGGGATGGGCTTGTTCTTGCGCAGGACTCATTCCGGGGACGCCGCTAGTGTGTACATGGCTGTCAATCAGCCCGGGAGCGAGATAAAGTCCCTTGCCGTCGATGACTTCGACGCTAGTTCCTGTCCCGCGGAGGAAGTTTGACGATGGGTGGCGGGTAATTGAGACGATTAGATCGTCTCGGATGACCACCGTAGCATCTCGCATTGGGCTAAGCCGCTCCGGAGAGACAATTGTCACATGGTCGATGCGGAGGTCACGAGCCGCTGCTGGGGTGCATTGCAAGCCCAGCGCTGTCCCACACGCGATGAGCGACGCGGCGCGAAGGCTTCCTTGCACGGTCGATGTTTCTATCATTGCTTGCGTTCCATTCTGAGCAATTCAGTGTCGTGCCGATGGTTCCAAGGTACCACCGCCGGCCAAAAGGCGGTGCACGACAGATCAAAATCGTTGCTGCCAGCCGGTCATTCGCCCGGACGCGCGGTAGACTGACGTAACGGAAGGACGGAGTTAGAGATGAGTAAAGTCAAATGGGGCATCCTAAGTACCGCTAACATTGGTGTGAAACGCGTCATCCCGGCGATCATTGCCGGCCAACGCGGTGTCGTCACGGCGATCGCCTCGCGCAATGCCGAGCGGGCAGCCAGCATCGCCGCCAGCTTTGGCATCACCCGAAGTTACGGTGATTACCAGTCCCTATTGGACGATCCCGAGATAGACGCAATCTACAATCCGTTGCCCAACCATCTGCATGTCGAGTGGACGGTCAAGGCCCTCGTGGCCGGCAAACACGTCCTGTGCGAAAAGCCGATCGGGCTGAATGCGGCCGAGGCCCAAGCCATCGTTGCCGCGCGTGACCAGAGCGGCATGCGGGTGATCGAGGCTTTCATGGTGCGTTATCACCCTCAATGGCATCGCATCCGCACTCTGGTCCGAGCTGGCCGCATCGGTTCAGTGAGGGCGATACAATCAGCGTTTGTGTTCTCGGTGCTCGACCCCAACAACGTGCGCAATCGGGCCGATATCGGCGGCGGCGCGCTGTACGACGTGGGTTGCTATTCGATAGTAACCGCCCGCTATCTCTTCGGCACCGAGCCACACCGCGCGATTGCCTTGATCGATCGCGATCCCGTGCTCGGCGTCGATCGGGTCACCAGCGGCCTGTTGGCCTTTCCCGATGGTGGTCAACTGGTGTTCACCAACGCGCTGCAGCTGGCACCCTACCAGCGGGTGGTAATCCTCGGTTCAGAAGGGCGCATCGAGGTCTCGGTTCCCTTCACGCCGCAGAAGGAGCACAGCTGCCGCCTTGTCATCGATACGGGTAAAAGCCTGGATGGCAGTTCCGCAGTGTTCGAAGATTTCGCACCGTTCGATCAATTTGCCGTGCAATGTGATGTCGCGGCGGCAGTGTTTCGCAACGAGACCACTCAGGAATTTCCGATCGAGGATGCCATCGCCAACATGCGGGTGATTGATGCGCTCTACCGTTCCGCCAACTCGGGTCATTGGGAGATACCCTGATCCGATCGGCGGCTCGCACGTGAGAGCTTTTCGCGGTTTTTTGGCGAAGCCGGAAGGCGGAGACATTGCGGTGATGTCGGCGAATTAGCGACAGCGGCCAACGACGCTAAGGCGAAATCACCTGCCTCACCTGCTGCTCCGCCGTGAGCCAGTCATCGAGCGAATGCTCGCCGAGAGAGCCATCACTTCACTCGAATGGTCTGCCATTCATGTTGCTTCCCAGCCCGGAGCTGTTCTCCGAGGGGGCCACATGATCCTGGGTGAGTCTATCGCTACGTCGACCGTTGTGCGCTTACGACCTTGCATCGCCTTGAGGGGTAACTTATCCGGTCGGCACGTTAAGGCTTACTTAACCGAGGTTCAGGCATTGCGTTTGTTGTGCATTGGCGGGGGGTGCAATCTGGGACCGTTCGAGGAACTCAATCATTGGAGAATGCCATGACAAACGAAACTCTTACTGTTCGGATCGCGCAGGCGCTGTTTGCCGTCGGCGTCACCACTGCTTCGGTTCTTGTTTTCCAGTTCGCGATGCTGGCGGGGTAGGTCGAAGTGATCGCGCGCATATGGCATGGAGCGGTGCCGGCTGCGAAAAAGGAGGACTACTTGCATCGGATGCGGAAAGTCGCGCTGCCGGATTATCGATCCATTGCGGGAAATCGCGGCGCGTTCTGCCTTTGCCGCATGGAAGGGGACGTTGCGCACTTCGAGATGCTCACGTTCTGGGACGACGTCGACGCGATTAAGCGGTTCGCAGGCGAGGACTACGAGATCGCGAAATACTATGACTTTGATCGTTCGTTCCTGATTGAGATGGAATCTAAAGTGCTTCACTACACGGCATTTAACGACTAGCGAGCCGCTTCTGTTGCCAAGAGGAGGCCGAAGGACGAATATAGCCTAAGAAAAAGAAGCGAGGATGGCATGTCTGGAGGGATGCTCGGCGGAATGCGGCAACGTCGCGGCCGGGGAGTTCAGCCATAGTGCTGGCGACAAATCACGGAGGATTTCTCATGCCGTTGCGTGTCGTTTTGGCTGGGTTCTTGCTCTTGTTACTCATACCCCCGTTGAGCCGAGCGGGTACACCGACCACGCGCGACCTTGCGCGAATCGTTCGCGTGAGCGATCCGCACTACGCGCCGGACGGTAAGACCCTGGTGGTGGTCGAAACGCGAGCCAATCTAGCAGCCGACGAATTCGAGTCGGAAATCGTACTGCTCGATACCGCAAACGGCCGGGCGCGGGCGTTAACTCGCGACCGGCATCATGCAGGTTCACCACGCTGGTCTCCGAGCGGCGATGAAATCGGATTTATCGCGCCCGATGGCAGCAAGGTCCTGCAATTGTTCGTCATGCCGATGGGGGGCGGCGACGCGCTGCAGCTCACCAAAGGCAAGGACGGGGTCAGTCAGTTCGCGTGGAGCCCTGATGGCGAAGGCCTGGCGTACGCGGTCGCGGACGCGAAGCCGGAGCTGAATGGCGAGGACAAGTTTCGAACTGCATTTAAAGTCGGCAACGACGATGTGACGATCAGCGAAGCGGTTCGGCCGGTGCATCTATGGCTCGTCGGCGCGCGGGGGGGAGAACCGAGGCGTTTGACGAGCGGGACGTGGTCCCTGCCTTCGAGTCTGCCGCCGGGACCTCCATCGTCTCCCATCGCATGGTCCAAGGATGGAAAATCGATTTTGCTTGTCCGGCAGGAGACGCCGTCGACAGGCGACCAATTTCTCTCCCGTATTCAGGTGCTCGACGTGTCGAGCGGCCAAATCCGCTCGCTGACCGGCGAGACTATGTTGGAAGGCTATCCCGTGCCGTCGCCGGACGGCGCGACCGTGGCGTATTGGCGCAACCGCGATGGCCATGCATGGAACTATCAAGATGTGTGGCTGGCCCCGTTCGGGGGCGGTGCGGGCCGGGACATCAGCGCGGCGCTCGACAAGAATGTCTACGGGACTCGCTGGGCGCCGAGCGGCGAGTGGCTGCTGGTAGGCGCCAATATCGATTCAACCGCGGGTTGGTGGCGATTGAGGGTAAACGGCACAGCGACGCGTATTGATCTCGGCCCTGTCGTGCCCGTCAACAGTTTTTGGATGGATGCGGACATTGATCGTGAGGGCAAAATCGTATTCATAGGACAAACGAAAACTGATCCCTACGAGGTGTATGTAATTCCGACCGACGGTGGGCCGGCGGCTGCGCTCACCCAGCTCAACTCGGGGCTCTCCGATCTGACTCTGGCTCGGTCCGAAACCATCACCTGGAAGGGCCCGGGCGGCCGCACACTGGATGGCGTCGTCACGTATCCGGCTGATTATCAAGAGGGCCGGAGCTATCCGTTGGTGCTCGACGTGCATGGTGGCCCCAACGCGAGTTCGCGCGAGCGCTTCAACCTCTTGCCGCAGCTGCTGGCTGCGCACGACTGGTTAGTGTTCGAGCCGAATTACCGCGGGAGTGACAATTCTGGCAATGCATTCTTTGCCGCCATCTATAAAGACGCCGGGCAGGGACCGGGGGAAGACGTCATGTCGGGCGTGGCTTTCCTGAAGCGGCGCGGACTAATCGACCCGGACCGAATGGCGGTGACCGGCTGGTCCTATGGAGGATTCATGACCACCTGGCTAGCCGGCCACTATCCCGTGTGGAAGGCGGCTGTGGCCGGTGCGCCGGTGACGGATTGGGTGCAAATGTACGATCTGTCAGACGGCAATGTCACTCAATGGGTAGCTACCGGCACCTCGCCGTATGTCGGCGATGGGATGGCCGTCAACCGCCGTCAGTCGCCTTCCAGCTCGGTCACCAAAATCACGGCGCCCACGCTCATCATGTGCGACACGGGCGACTTCCGGGTGCCGATTACGCAGTCCTTCGGACTCTACCGGGCGCTCATGGACAACCACGTCAAGGCCGAGTTCTACGCCATTCCAACGGCAGGCCACTTCCCCGCAGATCCCATCTTGCAAATGGACGTGTACCAGCGGTGGGTGAATTGGCTGGTGACGTATTTGAAGTAAAGCCGCCTGGCGCCGGTCAGTATTCGACGAGTGGAGGCCGTTTCCGGTGAATCCACTGTTGCACCGATGGGCGGCGCCATTGGCGAGCGGCGTAGTCGATCAGTCGTTGCGGCACCGGGTCGCCGAGCACGATCAGGCGTTGCAGCATCATGGCGAGATCGACGTCGGCGATCGACCAGGCGCCGAAGAGGTTGTCGGTGCGGTTGTCGAGCAGGGCGAGAGCCGCTGAAAACAGAGTGTCGGCCGCCTCGCGGGCGCGTTCCGAAAGGGCCGGGCGCTTCGCACCACAGAACACCACGAACGTCGGGCGCTCGTCGCGAATGGGCATGAGATCGCTACGCACCCAGGCTTGAATTTGACGCGCCCTCGCCCGATCGCGCGGGTCTGTGGGGTAGAGGCGCGTGCCGACAAAGGTCTCGTCCAGGTATTCGCAGATGGCGGATGACTCTGACAGCGCGAACCCGTCATCAATCAAGGTGGGGATCCGACGGGTGATCGACGTTTTGGCGAAGTTCGGGTCGTGATTCGCGTGTGCAGCCAAATCCAGGGTTTCGATGTCGAAATCCAACCCTTTCTCAACCAGGCTTACAAACGCGACCAGGGCATAAGGACTTGCGAAATTGGCATCGACGTAAAGACGCATGGCGGCACCTTAAGAGGAGTCGGCATTCTAACAGTGAATGATCGTCCTGACGCCCGCTCGTAATCGCCGCGACGGTGACGGCCATCGCCGAAATAGATTCCGTAATGCGAGTGCGCTAGGCTAGGCGTGAAACATTTCTCGCGTTTGGACTTGGCCTTGTCAGCAGCGTTGGCGCGGAGAGTGCAGTCAAACCATTTCATCTAGAAGAAACCACGATCGGCGAAGTGCAGGCAGCCTACCTGTCTGGTGCTACTACGGCGACGCAAGTGGTGCAGGGGTATCTGGATCGGATCCAGGCCTACGACCAGACTGGGCCGAAGCTGAATGTGGTGATCTTCCTCAATCCAAAAGCGCTCGCAGAGGCAGCGTCGCTTGATGGGCATCTCCGCACTACCGGGAGTTTTGTCGGTCCGCTCCATGGGATCCCGGTGCTGCTGAAGGACAACGTCAACACGAAGGATATGCCGACTACGGCTGGTTCGCTCAGTCTCGCGGGATATACACCGACGACCGATGCCGCGATTACGCGGAAACTGCGCAGCGCAGGTGCCATCATCCTCGCCAAGGTCAACCTGCACGAGTTTGCGATCTGGGGTGAGACGGTCAGTTCGATCCGTGGGCAGACCCTCAACCCCTATGACCTAACCCGCACACCGGGCGGCTCCAGCGGGGGCACCGGCGCAGGCGTGGCCGCCAACTTTGCGATCGCGGGGATCGGTACCGACAGTGTCAATTCCATTCGTTCGCCCGCCTCGGCGAACGGCATCGTGGGGATCCGCCCGACTTTGGGTCTCATCAGTCGAGCCGGTGTCATCCCGTATTCATTTACGCAGGATGCCGCGGGGCCGTTGGCCCGCACCGTAGCGGACGCGGCGAAAATGCTGAACGTGCTCGTCGGTTATGACCCGAATGACCCTGTCACGGCATGCAGCGTCGGGAATACCGAGGCGGACTATACGGAATTTCTGAAGATCGACGGCGTAATGGGCAAGCGCATCGGCGTCTTGCGCAGCTTCTTCGGCAATGCGCCCATCCATGAGGAAGTCAGCGCAGTAGCGAACAAGGCGGTCGAGGAGCTCCGCAAGTTGGGTGCGACGCTCATTGAACTCAATGTCCCCGATCTCGATAGCGGCAAGATTTCCTCCGACATCAGCGTTCATCTCTACGAATTTAAGCCGCAAATCAACGCGTATCTCGCCGCGGGCAACGCGCCCGTCACTTCGCTGGAGGAGATAATCTCCTCTGGCAAGTTTCATCCGAACATTGAGAACAATCTCAAGAAGGCACAAAGCCTCGAGCTGGACGACAGCTATCGCCTGCGTCTTCAGAAGCGGGCGGAGTTGCAGCAGCGAATCATCCAGATCATGGCGGACGATCGCCTCGACGTCATCGTCTTCCCACACCAGAAGCGGTTGGTGGTGCCCATTGGCGAAACGCAGTTCGAGCGCAATGGCGCTCTTGGATCAGTGACGGGCTTTCCTTCCATCGTGGTTCCCGGCGGATTTTCCTCTTCAACCCCGACGGCCAAGCTTGGCGTCCCGGTGGGCATCGAATTCCTCGGCAGACCGTGGTCCGAGAGGCTGCTCATTGAGGTTGGTTACGGTTACGAACAAGCGACGAAGCACCGCTGCCCGCCGCCGACCACACCGCCTCCCTAGGCGGGCGCCGATAGCGCGTCGGCATCAACGGGGCTCTGCTGGGTAGTTGCGGCGTCGCTTTCGGGTAACGAAGGGTATGAAGAAGATTACGACTTTCAAAGATCCGGCGGCAGGAACGGAGCGCCGTTTTTGCGCGCGATGAAGCGGCCTCAGTTCGATGGTTTACTTTGATTGACCGTCGCCTCGCTTGGGCCGGCGGACGGTCCTCACCTTGCCGCTCTTGGCTCCGCCGCAGAAGAACTGATCGCCGCCATCGGATTCGAGCCCTGAAACGATCATTCCGGGCGGCATCTCGAGCCTCTCCAAGACCTCGCCCGTTCGAGGATCGACTCGCCTCAAATCGCTGTCGTCGCCTTCCTACGTACCGTGCCAGAGTTCTCCCGCGGGCACTGGCCGCGGGTGATCCCCTCGGCGCATTGAAGCGGGTCGCCCTGCGCGACGACGCGCCCGCCCTCGCCCTTCGAGACCCAGACAGGAGATTCAGTCAGCATCACGCGGAGCTCAACCGATCGATCATTGGCTGCGTGATGAGACAGATCCCGCGGTCGGTGCGCCGAAACCGCCGTGCGTCCAATTCAGGATCCTCGCCGACGATGAGTCCGTCCGGAATGCGAACCCCGCGATCGACAATGACGTTGGTCAGACGGCAGTTTCTAGCCACATCGACATAGGGAAGGACCACGGCACCCTGCAGGGACACGTACGAATGTACGTGCACGCCGGTAAAAAGCAGGGAGCGAATTACCGCGGCC
>CAAGKR010431100.1_pt1 | contig 16066 bp, 16 predicted proteins | sample 2556971 | NCBI WGS metagenome assembly CAAGKR01 (sample SAMEA5207829, study PRJEB30636) | soil metagenome | biome: forest; feature: boreal; material: soil | place: USA | collected 2011-09 | depth 1 m | reverse complement strand
CTGAAAGTGGCGGGGGGCGAGAGATTGCTGAGGTATTTCACGGTTAGGCACGTGGATGTCGAAGCCATTCCGCTCATCGGTGGGCATTTGTTCGTTTGATAAAGAACCGCGTCGCCCGTGGTGTGCAAGCATTTGTGCGTGACGCTGCCGAGTCTGGGGTCGGCATTTTTCTCGGTAACACAGGCGGTGAGCGTCACCATCGCAATGAGTACGACGCAAAAGTCCGGTTGACGGTTTCTTAGAGCTCTTCGCTGTCCTGCGGATCTTGTGGTCAAGCTCGCCTCCGTGGCTTCCGTCCCGAAGTCTAGCATGGGGGCGTGGTAGGCTGGCCGGCGCAAGAAAGGGCGTAGCGCATGCCAATGCCGCCGTCATCAGTCGTTCGATACTTGGGTCGATGATTCGGCGCGAGCAACGGGACCCCCTGTGATGACTCCACCCTCCTTGAGTTCACGTCGCGTGGGATACCACATGTCATCTGGCGGTGTTGCGACAATGCGATCAATGAACCATTCTCGCAGACCGGTGAAACGGTAATAAGCCACCATTTCTTGAATCAGTTCCTCATCACCAGAGACGAAACCCTCCGCGGTGGGTTGATGGAATCCGAGGTCTGCATCTTCAGCGAGCTCGCGCTTGATGCCGGCGAGGAATAAATAGGTACAAGCGCTCAGGCAATGATCTTCCACAAACGTATTCAGATGTCTCTGCCGTATGCGCAGCGCCAGCTCTTCCGCGATCGCCGCTCTCCCACCGTCGGAATTCAGCACCAGGGTGGTTGCAACGGGTGATGCGTCGAAGATCTTCTGTAACTTGTCGATCGAGCCCTGGCCGAGCGTGCCGTCGAGCGTCATTGTTCGACCATCCGCGGCCGCTTCTACATTGACGGTGTCCATGGGATCGTGCCCTATTGCCATGGCGGTCAATACGCGCATCTCTGGTATTAGAGATCTCTTTGCATTAATGAGAGTCGCCACCACAGCAATAAAGATCATCACTCGAGCGGCATTGGCCCAGAACCGTTTGCCACCGCGGGATGTATGGCGGTTGGCCGATCGTGTGACCCCGACGATGGTCCAAATCCAGAGACCGAGCCGCAAGGCGATCAGAATCAAGACAACCAGCGCGTTCGCGCGAAGTGAATGCCTCAAGGGGTTAGTGAGCGAATAGGCAATCAGGATCAATGTCGGCAACAGGGTCGCCAGCAGGATCCCGTTGAGCCAATAGGAGATCCCCAGAGAGGTCTCTCCGCGCCAGTGGCTTAAGAACCAACTAGGCGTCGACTCGGGCTTTATTTGCCGTTTATTGTTCATTCAGGCCTGAATCTTAAGACTCACACGTCTCCATTCCGGCTGCGACGCGAATTTGAGCTAACCATGAAGGTCGGGGAGCTGCTCAATTTGGCTGGGCCGCGTCGTGCGCTTTGGCATGAGAAAAAGTGTTGGGATTGCTTGTCATGTGGATAGGGTCAACTTTATCCGTTTCCATTCTGGTTGAGACGTAAATTTCAGGTAGCCCTGAAGGTCCGGAAGTTGCTCTATCTCTGACGCGAGGACGGCACTTTCGGTCACGTACTGCAGGCTGGTGCTGACGGAGCGGTGGTCACTCGCAAAGATGGGGCCACCGCCGCGGCTCTTGGTTGTTTGTTCGCGGATAACCTCGCGTTCGCCGATGAGGCGGCTGGCAAAGCGGGCGGTTCCGCCGTTTTCTGATGAGGAACATCTCAGGATCAAAGTGTTGCCGCAATTCTCCACGATGGTCTGAGCCTCGGCGTGGCCGTAGGTGCCGGAGACTTGGGCAATCGATTGAAAGCCTAGGACGCAGCGACCGCCAAATTTGCGCAACCTGGCCAGGGCGTCTTTCAGGCCCTCGATGGGTCCTAAGGCGTCGAGTTCATCGATGATGAACCAGAGTTTTTGGTCGCCTTCGCCTTGGCATAGGGCTTCGAAGATGGCGAGGCGCATCCAGGTGCTGATCAGGCTGCGGAGGGCAGCGATTTCGTTGGCCTTGTAGGGTAGGTAAAGAACTCCTGCCCTGCCCTGCCGCGCGCGGATCCAAGAGCGGACGGAGAGTGTGTCGCAGGAGGTTTGGCGGGCGATGTGTTCCAGGGCGCTTAAGTGCGTGTTGGCGACGGCGCGGACGGCGGCGAAGAATCTGCCGTTGTCTTGGGCGAGGTAGGGGCCCGCGGGAGTATCACTCAAGAGATCGCGGAGATCGTCGGCGGGAGTGGTGGTCAGGAGGCGGTAGAGTTCGGCGACATCGTGATGTTGGACACGGTGCAGTTGGCGGAGCAGTGAGATCAGGAGCACGCGGGCGTAGCCGCGCCAGGGGCGCTCGGTGCCTTCGGTATCGGGGATGAGGGAGACCGCGAGTTGGTCGGCGTCGTAGTGGGTTTGCATTTCGGCGAAGAGATCCCAGCGGGCGGCTTTGGGCTCGAAGGGGTTCAAGATCAGGTCGCCACGGGCAGGATCGTAGAAGCGTTGGATGTAGCCGCCGTCGGGGTCGGCGATGACGGCGCGGTCGCCGCGCTCGAGTGCGCCGCGGAGGAGCTCGCGGATGGCGGTGGACTTGCCGGTGCCAGTGGTGCCGAGAAGCTTGAAGTGTTTTGTTTCGTCGCTTGGGTTCACTGGGAAGCCGGCGAGGGTTAGGGTGTTGCGATTAACGGGGTTGCGAGCGAGAGACTGGGACGGTTTTGTCAGGATGGTGCCGCGCTTGTGGTTCAAGGATGGGTGGTCGCCAAGCGCGATTGCCTCACCAGCGAATGCTCCAACATAGACAAAGCACGGCAGACTCAAAATCACTCCCAGGGTTTGTCCGAGGTGGATGGGCAGCAGAGATACCAACCCTAAGAAAAGCGCGGTGATGATTGAAAAGACGGCCGCGGACAACGGGACTAGAAGGATGTGCTTTGGGTGGGAGTGATTTTTAATAAATCCAAAAAGGAGACCGGCGGCCGTGAGTCCGTAGCAAGTCGCGATCGAGTGCCATCCGTGGAACCAGGTCACGTGGCAAACCGTCGCGGGATCGGCTGGTTGAGTGCTTGTGTGTTACGCAAGGTCTTGGCGTCCGTGCGCGGCCCTGATTTTCATGCAGTCTGCGCCCTACCAAAGGGAGTGGTCAAAACTACTTGAGTCAATGCGATCGGTTGATTTGCGGAGTGGCCGAAGTCAAGGGGAATAATTGGTGGATTTGTGGATAAATCAGGCAGCGTGACAAGAAACGCCTGCGAAATCTGGCCAGCCTGGCGCTGTCCCTAGGGCGGCGGTATCGCCAGGTGACCGGCCGAGCTCCATCACCCTGCGGCGGATTCGCCAGTGCGTTCCATGCGCGGAGCGTTTGGATGGCGACGGCCGTGGGTCTTGAGGCCCACACGCGTTCAGTCAGCAGGTGAAAATCGATTTTACGGGGTCAGAAAGGAATGCGGCCCGCTCCGTCGGCGGGCCGCACATTATCCCGATACGATCCGGGCAACGTTATTAGCCGTTCACTCTCCTCCAGGCCCGGGACCATCCGTGCAGCCATTGGCGTGGTTGTTGTACTCGGACTGCAAGTAGTACAGCTTGCCGTTCAAGTACTCGGCATCCAGCAGAAAACCCACCGACGTCGTCGAAAAGAAGATCCACTGGCATTCGTCGCCGATTTCGTAACCGTACAGGTCCAGATCTCCGCTGGCATTCCACCATGCGTCACCGTCCGGATCGGTAATGGATTCAATCAACTCGTGGGACAGAATGCTGTTTTGCGTCGGTGGGGTGCTGCCGTCCGGCTGCAACGCTTGGCAGCCCAGGACGTTGGTATATGGTTCGACCGAGTAGATGACGTGGCCCACATCGCTGAAGTCCACCGAACTGTGGTAGGCACAAAAGGCATTGCTGGCGCAGACGGTGTAGGAGTTATCGAAGCATTCATCCTGTCCCGGTGGAAGGAACACGTGATACTCATGCCCATAACCGCTAAGGCCGCCGTCCTTCGTGACCATGTTGTGAACGATGGCCTGAATGTCGGTATCGATGAGCGGATTTGCGGGAATGGTGTAATTGTCATGTCCCGAGACGCCGACCGTATAGCGGCCGTTCGCGGTCGTGCCGACGTATTGATCGGTGACATGGATGAATTCGCTGCGACCTAGATCCCGGAGGAATTGCTCAGGATTTCCCCAGCACGTCGCCACGTTCGGACACGCTCCGTTGCTCGGAATCAGGTAAATCGCATGCTCGACGGCACTCAGCACCGTGGGTCCCCCTTGGTAGGTCAACGTGCCGATCGAGCGGACGCCGCCCGCCCCGCCTCCATGATTTTTTCCCACGATCCTGGGTCCGATATCGGACACGCTGTCGCGACGGACGCGCTGACCCGCAGTCGGTAGATAATGAAGCATGGTCCGCGTCGCCTCACGTGCTGCCGAGGTATCCGCGACCGATGGTTGCAAGGTGAGTTCCGAACTCGGCAGCGTTTGGGCTTGAGCAATGCCTAGCCCCACGATGCCAGCAACAAGAACCCACTTTATTTTGAACATTTTCATGACCGCACTCCTGTTGTTGGTTTGAACACTGATTCCTCTCTCGCAACATCGCTAGTTCATTTCTAGTGCTTGAGTCCCAATGGTGTTAATGCCATCAGTGCTCCCGCACAAGATTTGGAACCTGCGCAAATGGAGAACCGCAATTCCGAAAATGTCTAGGGTAAGAATTGCAAACGAATAAGTAAATTTTTAATCGCGGTTCCCTCGCAAACGTTTTTTTATTTATTGATTGAGCGTAATGGCGTTGATGCGCCAATAGGCATAATGCACCAGGGATCGGGACGCGGCAATCGTAAAACCTGAGTGTGTGGTAGACAATGTTTACCGTCGGGCTCTGCGTTCGTTTTGCTGCAACGCAATCGCGGCCGCGGGATCATCCGACGGAACCCTGAACTCCTCCATCACGATGCTTGGTTCTTTGGCACCGCGACGGCGGAGATGCCGAAGAGACATGACGCATGTGATCAGGAGTATTTTGCTGCCACTGCGCATCTAATGAGGCACCGGCATTTTTGCCGTTCTGCTACTTTTTGACGGCAGGTACGTTCGTAGAAAACATGTCGCGAAGCAGTTTCCATTTGCCGCCTTCGTGGCGCCAGACGACGATGTACTTGCCATGGTCGAGGACCTTACCTGCCTGATCCCGCAATTCGTACTGACCGACCTCGGTGGCGGTTGGGCCATGGCCGAAAATCTCGATCGTCTTTAGTCCAACCTCGGCAATTCCGGAATCGAGAGCGCCTTGCCAGAATTTTTGAATCGCTTGCGTGCCTTTGATCGGGTCGCTGCCGGCCGGTAGCACTTGCCCGTCCGAGGCATACAACGTTGCGAGGCCAGCGCCATCGCCCTTGGCCGCCATCGCGGTGAACTGCGCGTTGGCCGCGTCGATTTCGGATCTCACGCCGTCGGCATGCGCCGTTTGTGTCAAGCATGCCGAAACGGCGACGAGCATTACAGAGCAAGCAAAAGCCAGTCGGGACCTTTTCATGTGGGCCATTCCCGCTTATTGTTTAAGGATCGTCCCTAGAGACGTAGTTTGCGCCAAAGATTCTGCGGGGGTCAAAACAAAAGAACACAACAACCTGCCTCGGGCGCAGGCGGACACGGCTGCGTTTTAAAATTAGTTGCCTAATGGCCCAGTACGACCTGTCAGCGTTTTTTGCCGCGCCGTTTCGACGCCGCGCGCTTCGCTGGAGCACGCTTCTTCGCGCGAGCGGCGGGTGGCTTGATCACATTATGAATTTGCATCACGCTCGGCGGAGCCGGCTCGGCGCCCATTTCCTTAAGAATCGGCATCAGCGTCTTGCCGAACTTGTCAAACGCGGCTTGCGATGTCCATACATCGAAAATCATGAGTTTGTCAGCGGGGCCAAAGGCTGAGTGATACGACCGCCCGGCTGGATGCGCGGCGCCCGCTTTCTTTAGTCGCTTGATGCACTCGTTGTATTTGGCGACGTCCAATCCTGATTGGCCAAAGTAGAATCCTAGAGCCATTGTTCGATCCTCCCCATTTTTTCGACGCTGATTGACAGTCTATTCATTCTGCGCCTGGTGATAGGGGCGGTCAAACACTCAGCGGCGCAAGGCAAACGAAATTGCCGGGAGACCGCAATTGCGCGGATCTAGCGGGAGACGACCGCAACTTTTACGCGTTACACTCCGAAGCCCGTCCTCCCACCAACAATTGGGCCGGCGTAGTCCGACGAGCACGATACTTTTGCGACGCCAAATAGAAACTTATCAGCAGGACGCTGATGAGTCCGTGCGTCGCAAAGATCCCCAGCGTTGACTGCCATGTTGGCGGAAACCCATTAGCCCTGTTGAGTTGGATGTGCGCGTACGTCGCTCCGGCAAAAAACACAGACCACAGGAGCACTGGGGCCAGCAAGTACGAATCTCTCTTCCAAATCGCGAGGATAGAGGTAATCCCACCGCCAAAGAGAAGGAAACTGTCCCATACGAAGGTAGGTTGACCCGGCTGAAAGCCGAAGTGTACCAATACGCGACCGCCGGTTAAGAGGATCGCCGCGCCCATCACTATTTCTTGCACGCCGCAATAGCCGACTAGAACGTAGATCAGCAGCAGCTCGGCCATCGCGCCCGGAACCGCCGGGTAGCGTATCCGTGCGTGCACCACCGCAGCGATGAGAAGAACGACAATCAGTGGCAGCCCCATAAACCCTCCGCTCCAGTGTCAAGTCGTTCCGCGACTCGGCGGAAATTCCCCGTGTCGAAAGTGGTTTGCGATCATCAGCGCGAGTACCGTATATCCAAGCCAAACTCCGTAGTGCGAAGCCTCGCTTCTCAAAGACCAGGAATCGACAGATACGGAAACCCAGGAAAAACCCATGAGAGATACTAGTTCGGTCCCCACTGCAGCCGCGTAGTACGGTACGGCGTTCCGCCGATGACGCACAAGATAGGCTGCGGCCACCGCATAGAGAGCTGCCGAGATCGCGGAGAGGCCGATCAGGAGCGTCGGAATGGCCGCATACACCTGAATGCTCTCGGAACTTAGAAAGCGCGTCGCCCAGTTCGGATTCGTCCGGTATACCCACGCGAGCTTGGCACTCCATAGCAGCCCGTGCGCCTCGTTCAGACTCAGGAGCGCTATGACAATTCGCACCGCCAGCCGATCAAGGACAGCGAAGTTCCGCACTCGCTCCGAGTATGCGGCGCGCAAGCAGCCGAATGACCACCGAATGCGCTCGATTCCCTTATCCAGGGACGCGAGCTCGGCGCGCATCGCGCGCGCCCATTCCTTGCGTGCCGCGGGCATGACCGCCACCGCATGCTCAGCCAAGCTTGAGGAGATTCGCTGCATGTAGGCATGCAGCGGGGGAGTCACGAATTCGCCCTCGAAACTTGCGCACCAAGCGACGCCGGTTCGCTTCCGGCCTGATCGCGCGCGTACGCGAGTCCATCCGGCGTTAGACGATAGACATGCCTTGGGGGGACACCAAGGCGGTCAGACTCTTCCCATTTGGAGGTGAGCAGTCCTTGGTCTGCAAGACGCATGAGAATTGGATAGAGCGTGCCGGACTTAAGGCCCGTCGCCTTTGAAAGTTCATACCCGTGTTGCCACGCACGCGGACTGCCGAGTAGTTCGGCGAGCAGCCGGAGCGTCTGCGCGGATCGATTCGGGATTCTCGCCATGAATGCACTCTACATATGTAGAGTTATAGAAGCAACTCGCGAAACACAAATATCGGCAACACCGATTGCTGCCGCCGATCTCTGACGTTCAGGTTTACAACTCCAAATCATCCTCCGGTCCGTGACGCGGCAGCAAATCGCCGCGCTCATTTCTTGTTTTGCTCTCCTTCACATCGGCATCAGCGGACGGCGTGGACCTTTGCGACACTGGTCGCTGGTAGAGGTCGTGTTCCGGTCCATCGCGCCCGAGCTCCGGTGTCTCGTTGAGTTGCCGATTGGGGGCTTGCGTTGGGGTATGGAGGTGGTGGGCATCCGGTCCTGGCGCCGGCGCGTGCTGCCTCGCCGCCCAGAGTTCGGCGGCGGCTTGCTGGCGGGCGTCGAGGTCGTTTGTGGCCGGTATTGCGGGCTCCTGATTTCGCTTCTTCTCCCACTCTGCCAAAACGAGACTGGAGACCATGGCTCCATGGGATCCAGACTCGACCTCGAGGTAGTCGTGCGCCAGTTCTTTGGCTCTCGCGCGGGAGAGGGTTTCGGTGAAGCGCGCTTGGACTTCGGCGGCAATAGCACCAGGGCGGCAGCCGCCGAAATCGTCGCTGGCGTAGAACACCGTGGCGTTGTCGCGATGCCGGGAGAGTGCCACGTAAGACGTGTGCCGGTCGAAGTGCGGGGTGGCGAGGACGTAGGATTTATCGACGGTGGTGCCTTGGGCTTTGTGGACGGTGGCGGCGTAGCCGTAGTCGAGGTGTTTGTAGAACTTGGTATCGACGGCGACGCGGGCGCCGGATTCGCCGTCGAGCTTGATTTGCAGTACGCCGTGTTCGATGCGCTCGACTAGCCCAAGGGATCCGTTCTTGACCCCGAGTGTTTTCTCGTTGCGCTGGAAGCGGACGCGGTCGTGGATGGCGAACTCGCGCTTGCCTTGCTCGGTGGAGATGACATGGCCCTTGCCGAGCTGTCCAGTCTGTTGGCGTAGGGTGCGGATGGAGGAATTCAGCGCCTTGACGTCCTCGCGGGCGTAGGCGAGGACGAGTTGTGAGGCATGGGGTTCGCGTTTGGCGTCGTGGGCCCAGCGAGCAAGCAAGGCGTTGCGGGCGTCGCTGCGTTGTTCGACGGCGATGATGCCGCCGTGTTTGTCGTAGGCATCCAAGGCTTCGGCGGTTTTGCTGGTGCTTAAGTTTTGGGTGGCGGCGCGTTGCCAGGCGAATTTCTGGCGGCGCACTTCGTTGAGCGATGCCATGCCGTGGGCGGCGGTGATGCCGCGGAAGGGCGCGCCGGCTTCGATGGCTTGCAGTTGTTCAGGGTCGCCGACCAGGACAACTTTGGCGTGCGCTTTTTTGGCGGCGTCTAAGACACGTTCTAGCTGGCGGGTGCCAATCATGCCGGCCTCGTCGATGACGAGGATGTCGTTCTTCGTGAGGGGATCGCGGCCGCGTTCCCAAGCGAGCTCGTAACTCGCGAGGGTGCGGGCATGGATGCCGGCGGCAACCTCAAGATTTTCGGCGGCGATGCCGGCGAGCGCCGCGCCTTTGACAGTGTAGCCCTCCCCTTCCCAAATCTGGCGCATAGCAGCCAACGTGGTGCTCTTGCCGGAGCCGGCGACGCCGACCAGGGATTTGAGATCGCCGCGACTGGTCACTTCGTGGACGGCGCGCTCTTGCTCGGAGCTCAAACGGTGTTGGGTGAGGACGGCGGTTTTGCGGCGGGTGTCGACGTCGTGACGGTCGCGCCCTGCGAGTTGTTCGGCATGGCTGAAGAGGTCGCGCTCGAGGTTGAACATTTCGCGGGTGGTGAAACGCTGCGCCCCGCGGTCGTCGGTGCCGAGGGGGACGAGTTCTGGCGAAGTAGTAACTTTGAGGTAGGCGCTCTGGAACTGGTCGGCGTTCTCGGTGCGGGTGTGCAGGAAGCGCGCGACATCGTGATGGGTGAAGGTGGCGTTCTGGTGGCTGAGTGCTTTCAAGGCAATCGTGGGTTCGGCAATAATCTGTTGGCCATTGGCGCTGGCGATGCGCTGTTGTTCGGCAACGCGGTCGGCGAGGAAGCCGGGGAGGTTGGGGGTGGTTTGGCGCTCCTTGCCTAATCCGAGCTTGCGGCCGGGGATGAGGTCGAGACGTTGCTCGGCGTAGGAGCGGTGATCGATGCGTACGCCAAGGCCGGCTTCGACCAAGTGTTCGTTGGTGACGTCTGCCCAGCCGCGGCGCCAGGTCAAGAGTTCCTGGGTTTCGTTCCAGCTGCGGTTCTTGGGGCCAAATCCGTTGGGGCCCAAGTTGCGGGTGGTCAGGAGGATGTGGGCGTGCGGGTTGTGTTCGTTGTCGAGGTGCACGCCTAGATCGGCGACCATGCCCTTGGCGACGAATTCGCGTTTCGCGAAGTCGCGTAGTAGCGCGACTTGTTCGGGTTTAGTGAGTTCGATGGGGAGGCCGACTTCGATCTCGCGGGCGACTTGGGCGTCTTTGCGCTTCTCGCTGGCTTCGACGGTATTCCAGAGGACTTGACGGTCGAACACCCAGGCGGGGGCGTCGTCGGGGGCGAGAATTTCGGTGTGTTCGACGCCGTGCTTGCGGGAGTAGTCGTGGGCGATGCCGGTGGCGTCTTCGTGAAGAAGGGAACCGGAACGGTAGGCGGCTGCGGCGACGGCGTTGCGGCCTTCGGCGCGCTTCACGATTTTTGCCGTGAGATGATAGATGGCCAAGACATCAGTCCTTGAAGAAGTCCTGAGTCGATCGCGATCGACCCCACTGTCCTCTCGTCGGCGAGCGCTGCCGCTCGGCTTCCCACTCCGATACGTCGCGAAGCGACGTATAAGTGCGCTTTAGCTCCGAATCTTGGGTTTTACGCCTGGTGCGGGGGCGGTGCAAGTGTCAATAAGGCGGGTGTTCGTAGAGGATTGAGGGGAGACCGAGACCTGGAATCATGGGGACGCGGCGGAGCTGCTGGCGGCAATGCGATTCTCACGACTCGTATTGCCTGGCCTATACTCCTCCTACGGAGTGTTCTTGCGCCGAGGGGATCCGAATTCGCGTCCGGGGAGAGTCTTCATGACAACCAGCCGCCGTGACCTATTGACCTCAGCATTGACGGCAGCCGCCGGGGTGGCGGTGACCCCGCTCGCCCACGCGCAAGCGGCTGAGCACGATCATCCCCACGACCATGATCACCAGGCCGTGCCGTCGGATCCGGCGCTGCGCGTCAAGGCGCTCGAGTCTTTGTTAGTGGCCAAAGGCATCGTCGATCGCGCTGCGCTCGATGCGCTGGTCGATACCTACGAGCACAAGGTCGGGCCACGTAATGGAGCGCGGGTGGTGGCACGTGCCTGGGTGGATGATGTATATAAGCGGCGGCTGTTGACCAATCCAACCTCCGCTATCGCTGAGTTGGGGTACGGTGGGGAGGAAGGAGAGGTTATGTTGGTGGTGGAGAACACCGCCAAAATACACAACCTCGTGGTCTGCACGCTGTGCTCGTGTTATCCGTGGCCAGTGCTCGGTCTGCCACCGGTCTGGTACAAGTCGGCCGCTTATCGATCACGTTCCGTGATCGATCCACGTGGTGTCTTGGGAGAATTCGGCCTCAAGTTGCCTGATGATGTCGATGTAAGGGTCTGGGACAGCACTGCGCAAGTGCGGTATTTGGTGCTTCCGGAACGACCGCCGGGTACAGAGCAAAAGAGTGAGTCCGATCTGGCGGCGCTCGTGACGCGCGATGCAATGGTGGGCGTCGCCAAGGTCACGGAACCGCGCCAAGGAGCTCACACATGAACGGCATCCATGACATGGGCGGCATGCAAGATATGGGGCCGATTCGGGCGGAGAAAGATGAACCCGTGTTTCACGCTGCTTGGGAAAAACGCGCTTTCGCACTTTTTCTAGCGGTGGATGAGACGAACAGATATGAACTGGAATTGATCCCGCCGGCAGAGTATCTGCGCATGAGTTATTACGATCGATGGTTGACTAGTCTGCCGGAAACCCTGAAGAAAGCAGGCTTGGTGACATCCGCGGAGATCGAGGGCGGAAAAGCAGTGGGGGGTAAAGTCCCGGGCCGCCACGTATTCAGTGTTGCCGAGGCGGCGGCCATGATCGTGCCGCAATCTAAAGCCAGTGATCCGATCACCGTCGTCCCGCGCTTTCACCTAGATCAGCGGGTCCAGGCGCGAACTATCAATCCACTGGGTCACACACGATTACCACGCTATTTGCGGGGGAAGATCGGCACGATCGACCGCATGTGCGGAGTTGAACCGCTGTGGGACAAGGACACCCACGGTGTTCGTGTCGACGAGAAGCCACAGCCGGTGTATTCGGTGCGCTTCACCGCGCGCGAATTGTGGGGAGAACAAGCAAACCAGCGCGATTCTATCTACGTGGACCTGTGGGAAGCCTATCTTGAGCCAGGATGATGCCGGGCTGGATGCTGGCAATCTGTCGGCGCTGCCGCGCCTGCCACGCGATGAGGAGGGGCCGGTGTTTGCGGAGCCGTGGCAGGCTCAAGCGTTCGCGCTCGCCGTCAGGCTGTCTCAACAAGGGCATTTTACATGGATGGAATGGGCCGCGACCTTAGCTGATGAGTTGAAGATCGACGCGGCTCGTGGTGATCCGGACGATGGTTCGCGATACTACCACTGCTGGCTGGCAGCTCTTGAGCGTCTCGTAGTGTCGAAGCATCTGTCCGACCCAGCGACGCTGTTGGCACGCAAGGATGCCTGGGCCGACGCGTATCGACACACGCCGCACGGCAAGCCCGTTGAGCTGAACCCGAACGATTAAGCGAGCGCCCGGTGTCCAGCTCCATGCAGCACGCGGCGGGAATGTCGCTTTGACTGGCTCCTGAGCCAGCGGCGAGGGAACACGTATGACGATCAGGAAGTACATCGTTCGACGGGGCAAATGGGTCCGTGGCTTGGCGGTGCTCTTCGTAGTGGTGGTATTGCTTTTCACATTTGTCCCCCACGCGCATCTGACTAACAACGCCTACCGCGTTTGGCTGTTGGTGGCTGTGGTTCCTTTGGTGGCATTGCGATTCGCCATCCCCTGGCGGACTCGGTGTCCGCGTTGCGGTGGGGGGCTGTACTCGCTCGTGAGGTCGACCAGCAGCCCGGCAACCGATATCGATCATGTGTGCCCGCACTGCGGTGTCAGCATTGATGAGCCGATGGAGAAATCGCCGGAGGCGTAGATAAGAGGCCGGGGCGAGGGCTGTCGGTCGCAGCGAAGCGATCGGCCGCGCTGAGCCTTTCGTGCAGAAATGCAGGGAGCGGAATCCCAGGCAGGGATTTATGCTGCGGGTGGGTTACTAAGGATGGGGACCATGCCAAAAATCGATGATCGAATTGAGGCGCTCGAGGCGAAGCTCAAGCACTTGAAGGTGCAGCATCAGCGCAGGGAGGCGCGGGCGCGGACCGTGGCGGCGAAGAAATCGCGCCATGAGGAATTACGAAGGAAGATTTTGGTGGGGGCGGTTCTCCTAGCCAAAGTAGAGAAGGGAGAATTTGAGGAGGCGGTACTCAAGCGGTGGATGGATGCTGCTCTTACGCGGGGGGACGACCGAATATTGTTTGGATTAGAAGGCAAGGCATGATGCCAAGTTGACGGGCCACCGCGTGCCGCCCGTCATGGTCTCAACTGCCGCCTCAATCGGCGGCGCGGGCGAAGATTATCTGGCCATCAAGCACCGTCATGTCGACTTGCACATTGTGAATCTCGAGCGGCGCGACTTCGAATAGATTTCGGTGCAACACGACGAGATCCGCTGCCTTTCCCACGGCCAGTGATCCTCTCGTCATATCGTCGTGCATGAGATAAGCGCCTGCGGCGGTATATGCAACGAGCGCCTGCTCAAGATCAACCCGGTTCTGAGGATTCCAGACATGGTCCTCTTTCCCGTCGAGATCCTTTCCTCCGGGATAACGGTGGGTTGTCGCGGTCTCCAAGCCGTCGAGGGGCGATACCCCTGTAACGGGCCAGTCGGAACCCCAAACGAGAATTGCACCCGACTCCAACAGTTGACGAGTGGGATAGAGGTGCTGACTGCGCCCGGGGCCAAACAGGCGCGGCGCAAATACAGTCTCCCACACATCGCCGAGACTCCAGATGGGCGTCATGTTGGCGATCACCTTCAGAGATCTGAAGCGAGGAATATCGGCAGCATCAATCAGGCACAAGTGCGCGAGCGTATGACGGTTATCGTGAAACCCATTGCTGCGCCTTGCTTCCGCAAACGCATCGAGTGCCGCACGCACCGCACCGTCGCCCTGCGTGTGCATATGGACCTGAATACCTGCCGCGTCGAGGCGCGTGACCAGGCGATTGAGCCTGTCCTGTTCGACGAAAAGCTTGCCCTTGCCGAATCGTTGCGGATCATCGCTATAGGGCTGCAGTAAAACAACAGTATGCGATCCGTAGGCTCCATCGAGGAAAATTTTGACACAGGCGGCGCGAAGCCAACGGCCCGAAAACGCGGTCCGTTGCGCCAAGAATGCACGAATTTGAGCATCATCATCTTCGGCAGGATTGAAGTGTTGGCAGAGATTCGCTCGGATTTCCAATTTGCCGCGTTGCTCGAGAGTTTGGTATGCACGTGCGATTTCAGGAGTGACGTCTGCGTCCTCCAGTGCGGTAAAGCCCAGCCGACTCATTTCGCGCAGCGCCGCCGACAGATTCTCCACCCACTCCTCGGGTGAGAGCGGCGGAATGACAGACGTGACCAGGTCCATCGCGGACTCTTCTTGCAGCGCCCCCGATGGTTGACCATTGGCGTCGTGTTCGATGCGACCATTCGCGGGATTGGAAGTTTTGGCGGTGACGTGCGCGGCAGCCAACGCCCGAGAATTGGCCCAACCTTCGTGCCCGGAATTGTCGTCCAGATACGCTGGGCGGTCCGGGACCGCCGCATCGAGCATCTGCCGCGTGGGTTGGCCGCTCGGAAGAAATGCCGATTCGTCCCACCCGCTGCCCACGATCCATGCCTTGTCCCGATGCGCCTGGGCATAGGCACGAATCCGGTCAATCACTTGCTCGCGGCGAGTCAGGCCGTGAAGGTCGAGGGAATTGACCGGATTAGGGGCGCCTGCGGGATGAACATGGGAATCTTGAAAGCCGGGCAGCAGCATGCGGTGGTCCAAATCGACGATGCGGGTGGCGGGGCCGGCGAAGGTTTCAGCAGTCGCATCGTCACCGACGTACATAATGCGACCGCCGGTCACGACCAACGCGGATGCCCAGCTGCGCGCAGCATCGACCGTATAGACCGCCCCATTCACGAAAACCAGGTCGGCTGGCCCGGCGGCTGGGGCATTCGTTGTGTAAAACAACGCCATCACGGCAGGTGCGACGCGAGATAGCATTTTGCCGGCGGCTATAGAGGAGTTGGGCACTGAATGTCGCTTCTTGCTGCGAGGTATTGTAGAAGGATAGGAAGGATAAACCACTGTTTCTCAAAGCGCGCAATGCGTGTGGTTGCCTGCGCCGCTGTCCCACTGGGCGATTTTTATATCACCCGTCGAGGTGCGGAAGTTTCGGTCTTGCCGGTGTTGGGCGTTCCCTTGGGCTCAATGAGCAGGATATGGGCTTCCTCGGTTGCGACGGGTCGGTGCTCGACGCCTTTGGGCACGACAAATATTTCGCCCGGCCCTAGCGCTATGACTTTGTCTCGAAGTTGGATGTCGACTCGGCCGCTGAGCACTAAGAAGAAATCGTCCGTGTCATCATGCTTGTGCCAGGTGAATTCGCCCTTGACCTTGACGACCATGAGATCGTGGCCGTTGAATTCGCCGACGACGCGCGGCTGCCAGTAGTCGTTGAATGTTCCGAGCTTCTTAGCCAGGTTGATGGATTCCATGGGTGGAGGGTCTCTTTGAGGAGTATGCGAGCGGCGATTGTTGGCTTAAGCCCGGGAGTTAGGAGGGTTCGACTATCACGGCAGTGCCATAGCAGAGAACTTCGGCCGCGCCTACCATCGGCCCTGTATCGTATCGAACACCCACGACTGCATTTGCACCGAGCTTTCTTGCGTGTGCGATCATCAATTGAAACGACTCTTCCCTTGCAGCTTCACAAAGTTCAGAAAATATTCCGACTCGCCCGCCAAAGAGGGTCCTAAGTCCGCCCAGTATACTTAACGGTAGTGATCTCGTTCGTACCGTGATTCCCCGGACAACTCCGAGCGATTTTGTGATGCGAAATCCAACGAGCTCAAATGTGGTAGTGGTTTGCATGGTACCTATGATATTCCGGTAGTCGCGAGTTCGGTACTTTTCCAGGTCAATTCGATTTATTCCCTGTCAAAGCGAATTCCGAATGCGGTCTACACTTGCACTCTCCGAGACTTGGGTCGCGTGCAGCGGCTCTATGATGTGGAGCGGGCGCCGGGGGGGGGGGGGGGGTTTTGTGGTTTTTG
>CAAGKR010229880.1_pt1 | contig 16078 bp, 14 predicted proteins | sample 2556971 | NCBI WGS metagenome assembly CAAGKR01 (sample SAMEA5207829, study PRJEB30636) | soil metagenome | biome: forest; feature: boreal; material: soil | place: USA | collected 2011-09 | depth 1 m | reverse complement strand
GCAAAATGGGTTCACTCCACGCCCCCCGAGCCTACCCCGATGATCCACTGTAGGCCGAGAGATCCTATATCGGTGGGGAGGACAATTGGTGGCTTCTTCCTTCACCCTTTCCACGATGCGCGGCTCCGCGATAGGTGAAGATGCGGTGAGATGCGAAATTAAAGGCCGTGACGAGAACGATTGCAAGCGTCTGCGCGAAGACAGCAGGGCTGCCCAGCAGATGTAGCGAGAACGACAAGAACAATTGGAGCAGCGTTCCTAAACGGAGAATGCGCCGATGAGCAGATAGCTGAAGGCACGCTGAAACCAATCGGCGTGCCCTTTTGTAAGCCTATCGATCATTCCGAGCGCCGCATCACCACCGCGACTTCGTACCAGATGTTCGTTGTCACAACGACTACGGTGTGGGCTGCGCATAGGTTGGTACCGGTACAGGCTGAGCTGCATTGGTGTTCGATCCCAGAATCTGTACCGGATGATAGAACAGGTTCATGGGTATCTGCGTCAGCAGCCACTTGTTGAAATCCGTCTGCGTGCTGATGAGCTGGCTTCGCGCATATTCGATACGGTTGAAGGACCCTTCGATCTGCACCAGCACCGAGTGCGTGTTACTCCCCACGCCGTAATCCGGGTAGTTCTCGACGAAGGCCCGGATTCCCGCGCTCATCAGGCCCGCCGCAGAGAGAGCCGCGTTGGTGTCGCCTGTTCCCTGACTGTTTTTGATTGTTACCACATTGCTGCGCGCCTGGGCGATCTTAGTGATAGCATCATTCTGGGCTGCGATTGTTGTGTTGAGCAGCGCCGCATCCTGCTGGAGCAACTGCGAAGTCCGGTCAACCTCGTTCCAGACACCACCAATCTTGCCCTGTACGTCGTATTGCCTCTGCTGGATGGTAATATTCTGGTAAATGCAGACAATGCCGACTAGTAAGAGAATGGCGATAACCACTGCTGAAATGATCTTGGGGCGCGTCCAAAAACGCCTCGGCGGGATCATTTTTTCTCCCATAGACGAGCCTGGCATCTCGCCGTATTCGGGCCTCCTATTATACGTTGAGAATTGTTCTTTATCGAACATGCGAGTACCCTTCCTTTCAATGTACACTCAAGTTAAACATCGCCGCCTGAGGAGGGTGAGCTGCCACCGCCTCCCCATGGCCCTGAACTACGCCTGCCGGAGCCAGACCCTCCCCCCGTGAATCTACTCACAATAACAAGCAAGAACAAAAAGCGCCCCAGCAAACGGAGAGCTGTGTAAAAGAAATTCTCTCGCCGCCGAGCGGCGACAACAGCGCTTATCAACAGCCAGGCGACGAAAGCGAAACACACTAAGATGACGATGCCAATTGTCTTTAAGTTGTTACTATTATCGGGTGAGTTTACGCCAGTTGTTGACTGAGGATGCTGGCTCTGCCACTCCTGCGCTATCGTTGGATCTTGCTCAGCCGCGTAGACCTTGCTGTAGAAAGCCACCAGACCATCCTGCCAGTTTCCCTGCGCGCGGGCGGGGACAAAAGTGGTCTGGGCGTAGTCATCCATAAGTGTATCCGGGAGCGACCCGGATATTCCGCCGCCGGTAATGTACGTCAGCCAGGGAATATGCCCATCGGTGCCTGGCTTCTGCAGGTAGAGGACAAAGAGGACACCGTTATTCTTGTCCTTGTATCCGATCCCATTGTTATTGAAGACCTGCGTGGCGAACTGATGCGGATCGCTCGCCAGATCATTGAAGAACACCACCGCGATCTGAAACCCGTGGGCTTGCACATCGTCCGAGCGTGACCGCAGTTGCTCCAGGAAGCTTTGTGGAACTGTTCCAGTCGTATCCACTATGCCGTGCGTCGCCTGGGTGAGTTGTGGTATAGGTGGGTCCTGTTTGGCAGTCCCTGCCGGCTCCTGTGTATTTTGCACACCCGTGCAGGCCGCGAGCAGAGCGACCAGGACGAGAGCAACAAGCGCCACGGCGAAGGTATACCTTCTATTATGCATAGTATTTGGTCGTAGCATAGAACACTCCTCGTTTCGTTCCCTCCAACAAGGTTTTTTGATTCTGCGTGAGTCTGCCTTGTTTGACAAATCCACCTGCTCCCAGTGAAGGAGATCTCCACTGCAAGCATAGCGTGGGCGTATCACAATGTACTCACCATAACAGTGCCAAATCTCACGATGTCCTCACAGGCGTGAGGGCCGAAGACGGGTGGTTTTTCAGTGTGTTCCCTTGCAACCCTTGCCTCTACGAATCGCCACTTGCAAGCAAAATGTGATATTGCCGGACGATATCGTGACCGTTTTGTGAGGCTAGCCATGTACGCTCTGAAGACGAAGTGTAACTGATTATTTAGGGCAGTTTCTTCCTGCCTCATCAGAGGAAAGAGCTATGCGGCAATCATTTTTGAAAGGCGATCAGTCAGCGGATCAGCAGGAGGCTACGGCGTCCGCCCAGGCGAGCGTATCTGCACTATCGCTAGATGCGCTCTATCAACAATTGCATAGCTCGCCCGGTGGGCTGACCACCGAGGAGGCACGCAAACGTCTCAGCAAGTATGGGCCAAACGAGCCGACGACGGTACGGCGCGGGGCGACTCTTCAACAGATGCTGGTCTTTCTGGCGAATCCCCTTGTGCTCATCTTGCTCGTCGCCAGCATCATCACAGCGATCCTGGGTGAGGTGCTCAATGCCTCCATTATCATCACGATGATCGTCTTGAGCGTCGCGCTGAACTTCTTTCAGACCTTCCGCTCGCAGCGTGCCGTTGAGCGACTCCGCGCGGGGGTTGCGCTGACTGCCACCGTTTTGCGCGATGGAGCGTGGACTGAGTTGCCCCGCGGCGCCCTGGTACCAGGCGACGTGATTCGCCTGAGCGCGGGTGATCTCGTACCCGCCGATGCGCGGTTGATCGAAACCAACGCGCTGCATGTGCAGCAGGCGGCTCTCACCGGCGAATCGATGCCCGTGGAAAAACGAGCGCATGAGCTTGCCACCACACCGTCGAATGCGGCCGATGCTGAGAACCAGGTGCTCCTCGGCACCTCGGTCGTGAGCGGCACGGCTACCGCGCTCATTGTCGTGACAGGCCGTGCCACCGCCTTTGGCGATATCGCGGCGCGTCTGGCGACTCGCCCACCGGAGACAGAGTTCGAGCACGGTATTCGCAGGTTTGGCATGTTCATTATGCGTACCGTCTTCTTCCTGGTGCTGTTCGTCTTCGCCGTCAGCCTGCCCTTTCACCGCCAATCCCCACTCGAATCGCTCCTGTTCGCCATCTCGCTGGCGGTCGGCTTGACGCCCGAATTTCTGCCCATGATTACGACCGTCACCCTGGCCCAGGGGGCCTCGCACATGGCAAAACAAAAGGTTATCGTAAAAAACCTGGCTGCCATCCAGAACTTTGGCAGCATGGATATCCTGTGCAGCGATAAAACTGGCACACTGACCAGCGGGAATACGGTACTGCACGAATGCCTTGATCCGCTGGGGCATTCTTCGCAGCGCGTCCTTCTCTATGCTTACATCAATAGCTTCAGTGAAACGGGCATCAAAAGCCCGCTCGACGCGGCGATTTTGCAGTATACGCAACTGGATGTGCAGGCCTATCGCAAAGCGCGCGAGATCCCCTTTGACTTCGAGCGTCGGCGACTCTCTGTGGTCGTTGAGCATGACAACGAGTCTATTCTGATTGCCAAGGGCGCACCGGAAAGTGTGGTGGATATTTGCGCCGAGTACGAGCTGGATGGACAGCGCAAACCGTTGGACGCCGACGCCAGGACACGCTGTGATAGCACCTACCAGCAACTCAGCGCGCAGGGGTTTCGCGTGCTGGCGGTGGCGTATCGACGTTTACCAGCGCAAGAGAACTACACGGTAGATGATGAGCAAAACATGACCCTACTCGGATTTCTCACCTTTTTTGACCCGCCATTGGAAGATGTCGGGGAGGTGTTGAAGGCGTTGCGCCGCGATGGGGTCGAGGTAAAAATAATAACGGGCGATAATGAATTGGTAGCGCGTCACGTCTGTGAACAGGTTGGCCTGGATGTTGGGCGCATTGTGCTGGGCGCAGAACTTGAGAGGATGAGCGATACAGCGCTCACGCACGTCGCCGAGCAGACCAGTGTGTTCGCGCGCGTCTCACCGGCGCAGAAGAACCGCATCATCCTCGCGCTCAAGCACCGCAGCCATGTGGTCGGCTTTATGGGCGATGGCATCAACGACGCTCCCTCGCTACACGCCGCCGATGTCGGCATCTCCGTCTCGAGCGCCGTGGACGTGGCAAAAGACGCCGCCGACATCATCCTGCTTGAAAAGGGTCTGCGCGTCGTGCATAGCGGGATTATCGAGGGGCGCAAGGGTTTTGGGAACGTGATGAAGTACCTGTTGATGGGGACGAGTTCCAACTTCGGCAATATGTTCAGCATGGCCGCTGCCTCCGTTTTTTTGCCGTATTTACCCATGCTGCCGACGCAAATTCTGCTGAATAACTTCTTGTACGATCTCTCGCAGGTCACGATTCCCACCGATCATGTCGATGAGTCGTATATCATCAAGCCGCGCCGCTGGGATATCAAGCTGATCCGCGATTTCATGCTCTTCATCGGCCCGGTCAGTTCGATCTTCGATTTCATGACCTTCTTCATCATGTTGCAGGTGTTCCACGCCTCGGCAGCGCTCTTCCACACCGGCTGGTTCGTGGAATCGCTGGCGACACAGACGCTGGTGCTCTTCATCATTCGCACGGCGGGCAACCCACTGCGCAGCCGACCCAGCCTGCCGCTCACCGTCACGGTGCTGCTGGTTGTCGCCTTCGGCATGCTGCTCCCGTTCACCCCTCTGGCCGCGCCGCTCGGCTTTACGCCTCTGCCCGCCCTGTACTTCCTCTTCCTGGCCGTTATGATCGTCACGTACTTACTGCTGGTCGAAGTGGTCAAGCGCTGGCTGATGCGACGGCTGGCCTAATGAAATGGCGAGGGGAGGATATGTGAGGGGAGGATATGTTAAGAACATGCTGTGTATTGCTTGTGAGCGTATGGCATCTTTCTGTGATGCTGATGTGATGTTCGAGGGATATGCTATATCTAGATGAAGCGCCACTCGTGATACACAATCGTAGGTCATCGGTAATCAGAGGCATGTCGTGCATGAAGTGAGCGCATAGAAAAGAGGAGCCTTCAATCTTGTCAGAATCACATTTCGTGAAGGTCGGCGTGCTTGCTGAGACCCTGCGGGGCGAGCGGCGTGTTGCCCTGGTGCCCGATGTGGCGGCCAAACTCATTGCATCTGGCTTTGAAGTAGTCATCGAGGCGGGCGCGGGCGAGCTAGCCAGCTTCACCGACGACGCCTACCGCAAGGTCGGCCTGATGGTCAGCCTCGACCGTCACGCTCTGCTCGGCATGGCTGATGTGGTCCTCTCGGTCCAGCCGCCGCTCCTTGAAGATGTAGCGCAGATGCGGGCCGGAGCGGTCACGATCAGCTTCCTTCAGCCGTCTACCCAGGGTGCCCTCATCGCGGCGCTCGCCACGCGCGGCGTCACTGCGCTCTCGCTGGAGTTGTTGCCCCGTACCAGCCGGGCCCAGAGTATGGACGCGCTGTCCTCGCAGTCGTCGCTGGCTGGTTACAAGGCGGTGCTGATGGCCGCGAATCGGCTGGGTAAATTCTTTCCCATGCTGATGACCGCGGCAGGCACTATCCCACCAGCCCGCGTGCTGGTGCTGGGAGCCGGCGTGGCCGGCTTGCAAGCCATCGCCACCGCCCGCCGCCTGGGGGCAGTTGTCGAGGCATACGATGTGCGACCCGCTGTGCAAGAGGAAGTGCAGAGCCTGGGTGCCAAATTTCTGGCGCTCACGCTGGACACCCGGCAGGGAGAGGGTGGCTATGCTCGCGAACAGAGCGAGGAGTTCCTGAACAAGCAGCGCGAGGGGCTTGCCGAGTACGTAGCGGCCAATGATGTTGTGATCACAACCGCATCGGTTCCGGGCCGACAGGCCCCCAGGCTTCTCACTGCCGCTATAGTCGCGGGAATGCGTCGCGGCTCGGTCATAGTAGATATGGCTGCGGAAAGCGGCGGCAACTGCGAGTTGACCCGTCCGGGGCAGGTGATCGAGGTGGACGGCATCTGGATTGACGGCACGACTAACATCCCCAGTACCATGGCGCTCCACGCCAGCCAGCTCTACGCGCGCAACGTCACCAACCTGATCCATCTTCTGGGAAGCCCCGGCGATTTGAAGCTGAACTTCGAGGACGAGGTTATCAGGGGCTGCTGTGTGACGCACGCGGGACAGATTGTGAGCGAGCGGGCCCGCCAGTTGATGGGCATGATTGCTGCTCAAGAGGCCATTCGACAGGAGGTGCGCTGATGAACGAGCAACTTGTCGTCCTGATTACCTATTTTGTGCTGGCCGTCTTTATCGGCTTCGAAGTGATCTCGAAGGTCCCGGCTATCCTGCATACCCCACTGATGTCCGGCTCCAACGCCATCCACGGTATCATCCTGGTTGGAGCTTTGCTGATCTCATCGGGTGCGCGAACGCCGGTTGAGATTGTACTCGGCTTCGAGGCGGTACTCCTGGCTACTGTCAACGTCGTGGGTGGATTTGTGGTCACCGACCGTATGCTGGAGATGTTCAAGGGCAAGCAACAAAGTAGAACGAGTGGAAAGGCAGGGAAAGAGCAATGACTATCGCAACCGCACTGATTTACCTGCTGACCGCCGTCCTCTTCATCCTCGGTTTGCAGTTCCTCAGCTCCCCCAGAGCCGCCCGTTACGGCAATCTGGTGGCTGCCGCTGGCATGGTACTGGCAGTTGGCTGGACTATTGTCGTGCTCTACCACTCCTTCACACCAACTGGTATCTTCATTTGCATAACGGGCGTTGCGCTCGGTGGCCTGGCAGGAGCGGTGGCAGCCCGTAAAGTGAAGATGACGGCGATGCCGCAAATGGTAGCCATCTTCAACGGCATGGGCGGCGGTGCCGCCGCGCTCGTCGCGTTGTCAGAACTGCTGAAAGGAGTCGGGAGCCGCCCAGAACTCCAGACCAGTCTTCCTGATGTATTTGCCATCATCATCGGTGGCATCTCGTTTGCCGGTAGCCTCATTGCCTTTGCGAAGCTGCAGGAAATGATGACTGGAACCCCGATCACCTATCCTGGTCAGCACCTGGTGAATGGGCTGCTGGCGCTCGTTATCCTGGCGCTGGCGCTTGTTTTGCTGGCGGTGGGCGGCTCGGTCGTCGTGCTGATCGTCCTGCTCGCCCTGGCGCTAGTGCTGGGTGTGGCGTTCGTCCTGCCGATCGGCGGGGCTGATATGCCAGTCGTGATCTCACTGCTCAACACGTGTACCGGCCTGGCCGTGGCTGCTGGCGGCTTCGCGCTCAACAACTTCGCGCTGATTATAGCTGGGACGCTGGTCGGCGCCTCTGGCACACTACTGACCAGGCTGATGAGCGATGCTATGGGCCGTTCGCTCATCAATGTCCTGTTCGGGGCCTTCGGCCAGGGTCAACAGGAGAACTCCGGCACGGAAGCCGGGGTGGGGGGCCGTACGGCGCGTTCGAGTACTGCGGATGATATCGGTATGCTGCTTGCCTATGCGCGTTTCGTCATTATCGTACCCGGCTATGGCCTGGCTGTGGCCCAGGCGCAACATGTGCTACGAGAACTGGTGGACCAGCTCGAGAAACGCGGAGTGGAGGTAGTCTACGCCATCCATCCGGTAGCGGGGCGTATGCCGGGGCATATGAACGTGTTGCTGGCGGAGGCCCACGTGCCTTACGAGGAACTCAAGGAGATGGACGAGATTAACGACGAGTTCAAGCGGGCAGATGTGGCGCTGGTCGTCGGCGCCAATGATGTGGTCAACCCGGCAGCACGGAACTCGCCCGGCAGCGATATCTATGGCATGCCGATCCTCAACGCTGACCAGGCGCGCAACGTTGTCTTCCTCAAGCGGTCGATGCGACCGGGCTTCGCCGGTATCGATAACGAGCTGTTCTACGATCCTCGGACGATTATGCTATTCGGGGATGCCAAAGAGTCGCTCATCAAGCTGGTGGCGGCGGTCAAGGTGGCGTAGCATCCGGCCATCTCTTCCTCGCCAAAGGGCGCGAAAGTTTCCCTGTGAGCGGTTTGTGAGCATAGCGTTCTCTGACGTGATGTGCCTGTGATAGGTAAAGCATACGCTACCAATAGGAAATACCTAAACAGGTTGCCGATGTATTAATACCTTTCGTGAAAGCGGCAAACCTGCACAAGTGCAATGAATCTGATCGCTGTATGAGCCTGGCAGGGGTGGAGGTTGTTGAGGGAGGTGCCGGCGATTCACAAAGGAGTGTTACGATGTTTAAACGAATACTGGTTCCTTTGGATGGTTCTGCTCGCGCAGAGCACGCTCTGCCAATTGCGGCGCGCATCGCGCGGGCCTCGGGCGGCTCCGTTCATCTCCTGGAGGTGGTCAGCCCCCCGATTGACTACGGCGGTGGATTTGCCATAGTCCCCCAGTTGACCGAGCAAGTGATCGAATCCGAGATGACCGTAGCGACCGACTACCTCCAAACGGTGGTCGCATCGCCGAAGCTTTCGGGAATCGAAACGACGACCGAGGTCGCCTTTGGGATACCTGCCCAGCACATCCTGACAAGTGCCAGGTCTGGGGAGACCGATCTCATCGTGCTGTGCAGCCACGGCAGGACGGGCTTGACGCATTGGGTGCTGGGCAGCGTCGCACACACCCTGGCCCACGAAAGCCCCGTACCCACCCTCATCCTGCGGGAGAGCGAACCTGCTTCTTTGCTGGCAGGCCCAGACGCCGCGCGACCTCTCTGCGCTCTCGTCCCGCTGGATGGGTCGGGACTTGCCGAAACCGCGCTCGCCCCGGCCGCCTCCCTGATCGCAGCCCTGGCAGCCCCTGCGCAGGGTACATTGCACCTGGCACAGGTGGTCAAGCTCTTCTCGGAAACGGCTGAGGAGGGTTTCGTCCACGAACTCAATGAGGAAGCCAGAGAGCGTGCCAGGACCTACCTGGCACAGGTGACTGAGCGCTTGCAGACGACAGCTCAGCGCCTCGGACTCTCTCTGACTTCCTCTGTCGCGCTTGAGAAAGACGTTGCCGGCGCGCTGATGAAAATGGCGGAGCACAGGATCAGAGGGAAAGAAACCGGGGATGCTGGCTGCGATCTGATTGCCATCTCCACCCACGGTCGGCATGGGCTGGAACGCTGGGTGATGGGCAGCGTCACAGATCGTCTCCTCAATACCACGAAGCTGCCTATGTTGATCGTGCGGCCACAACAACAAGGGTGAGAGGAGGTGTGTGATGCCGGGATCATTCCGCATCGGCAAAATTGCTGGCATTGAGGTCTCTATACACGTGAGCTGGCTCCTCATTGTGGTGCTACTCACCTGGTCACTCGCGACGGGCTGGTTTCCCGCCCTCTCGCCAAGCTGGACACCTTTCACCTACTGGATCATCGGCTTGCTGGCAACCCTGCTGCTGTTCGCCTCGGTGCTGGCGCATGAGCTGGCGCACTCGCTGGTTGCCCGTGCGCGTGGCCTACCGGTCAAAAATATTACCCTGTTCATCTTCGGTGGCGTTTCCAACATTGAGCAAGAGCCAAAGAGTCCGGGAGTAGAGTTCCAAATGGCTTTCGTCGGTCCGCTGACGAGCCTGTTGATTGGCGGGCTGGCGTATCTGATCCTGTTCCTCATGAGAGGAGGAACCTCACCGTTGGCGGCCATCCTGGGAACCCTTGCAGTAATGAATGTGCTGCTGGGGATTTTCAATCTCGTGCCGGCTTTCCCTCTGGATGGAGGGCGCGTTTTGCGCTCAATTGTCTGGAAGATCAGTGGCAATGTGCGGACCGCTACTCGTGTAGCCACGCTATCGGGCCAGGGAATTGCCTATCTCTTGATCCTGGCAGGCTTCTGGCTGATCTTCGGCGGGGACATCTTAAATGGTATCTGGTTCGGCTTGATCGGCTGGTTCCTGCTCAGTGGGGCACAGTCCGCCAACTCCCAGTCCATGCTCGAGACGATGCTAAAGGGGGTCAAAGTGGGTGAGGTGATGAACATCAGCCCTGCCACAACGCCCGCCAACATTTCTCTGCAAAAGTTGGTGGATGAGCTTTTGTTGCCACACGGCTGGCGCAATGCGATCGTGATACAGGGCGAGCAACCCGCCGGCCTCATTACACTGGCCGATATTCGACATATTCCGCGTGACGAGTGGGGGCAGACTCCGGTTGGTCACGCGATGATTCCACTGGAACGACTGCACATCGTTTCCTCACGACAGAGCCTAAACGAGGTTCTACCGCTTATGGTAGAGCGGGATGTCAATCAGCTACCGGTTGTAGAGGATGGGCGGCTGGTCGGCGTCTTGAGCCGTGAGGATATCGTGCGCTTTCTGGAGATCAGGCGGAGCCTTGGACTGGATATGGGAAGGAGCAGGTGATCTTTGCGAGTCGAAGCAAATCAGTCTGATCGGTAGCTTCGCCCGCAAGTTTCTTTTGCCGTCAGGGTTTTGTGAATGGCAGTTCTGATTTGTCCTCAGGGATGTTTCACGGGGTTGAGTCGGAGGATTGAGGTTGCTCGCTGCTCCCCCGATCTGTAAAGGCGGGGAGCGTCAAGAAGAAGGTGGATCCCGCGCCTTCCTCCGACTCGAACCAGAGATGTCCCTCGTGCCGCTCAACCAGTTCGCGACAGATGTAGAGGCCCAGCCCTGTCCCGCTAATCCCCCACGCTTGAGCATTGTCTGCGCGCATGAAGCGCCCGAAGATCTGCGCCTGCTGATGTTGCGGGATACCGATGCCCTGATCCTGCACGCTAATCCCAATCATGTGGGTGGCAGTCTCCTCGTGGAGGGTGATGGTCACGGGACCCCCCTGCGGACTGTACTTGATGGCATTGCCGACCAGGTTGATCAACACCTGCTCGATGCGTCCTGGGTCTATATTTGCAAGAAGCTCGTCCTGCATCGCGCATACCGCTAACTGGTGCCGGGTCGTCGTCCGTTGCAAGAGTGTGGCGACGCGCTGCGCGAGCGAGATCACATTGTTTGGGATGCGCTGCAGGAGCAATCGCCCGGTCTGTAAACGAGTCACGTCCAGCAATTCCTCCGTGAGGTCGACCAGGCGTGTCGTGGCTAGCTTAATCTCCTCCAGCGCTTCGTTCTGCCACTCGGCCATAGCCGGTCCGCGCCTGCGCGCTGTTTGCACCAGCAACATATCGGCAAAGCCCACGAGGGCAGCCAGAGGGGTGCGCAATTCGTGGGCGACAATGCCTACGAACTCGTCTTTGAGGTATTCGGCCTCTTTGAGCGCAGACACGTCCTGATGGATGACCAGCGCCACTACCTCGCTCATAACTGCCTGCTGCCCTGACTCATGTAAGGGGCCGCTCCATCGTTGCTGTGAGGGCAGCGCCACGGCATTGACCTGGACGGGCAAACTGGAACCACCAGGGCGGCGAATCAGTTCTTGCTGTTGCAGCACCGTCTCCCCACGCTGAACAGCACGCAAGGTGGCGTACCTTTCAGATGGCAGGGGATGGCCCTGTGCATCGAAGAGGCCGATCTGGTTGCTTGTGAGAAACTCGAGCATTGGCTGGTCGGTATGCCATTCGGCTCCCCATACGCTGGTGGTAGCGCGATTTGCCAGCAGGAGACGAGCGTCTGGCCCATAGACCAGATAGACGCTACTGGGCATCGCATCGAGTACTTCCTGCAAGAACGTCAGGCGCGCTGCGGTCTGGGTCTGGACTGCTCGCTCGGTTTGCTCCAGGTGTCGGCGCTGCGTGACATCACGGTTGATCTCGATGATGGCTGTAGTCCGCCCCTCTGCATCGCGAAGGAGCGCCTGGCGGCTTTCCACGATCACGCTGCTTCCATCCCGTCGCGTATGTGTAAGTTCCCCTTCCCACTGCCCCTGCTGTTCGAGGCACGCATCAACGTCGGCGCGGCTGGTAGGGAAGCGTGTCTTGAGCAGGGTATGTGTGACGCGGCCCTGAGCCTGGCGTGCCGTCCAGCCGTAAAGTTCCTCGGCTCCCCTGTTCCAGGAGATCACACGATTGATGGGATCTCGAACCAGAATGGCATCGCGCGCAAGATTGATCAGTTCGGTTTGCAGACGAATGTGTTCTACTTGCTGGAGACGCTCCCGCTCGGCAGCTCGTTGCGCGGTCATATCTCGAATGGCTCCAATAGTATGGAGCGCGTCATCGAGCAGCAAAGGACTCAGGCTGATCTCGACCGGGAATTCTGTGCCATCCTTGCGCCGTGCGACAAGTTGCAGCCCTGCCCCCATGGGGCGAGTACGCGGTGAGGAGAAATAGCGCTCCCGGTGGGTGATGTGGGCCTCGCGAAAGCGATCAGGAAGGAGTAGTTCGAGCGTCTGCCCTTGCAACTCCGAGCGTGTATAGCCAAAAACCGCTTCGGCTTGCTCGTTCACCAACACGATGATCCCCACTTGATTGACGATGAGTAGGGCATCAGGAGAAATGTCCAGAAATTGCTGGAGGTTGAAGGAAGAGATGTGCGCAGGTGCGGGAGATGAGGAAGTAGACGCGCTTTGCGGTTCTGGTACTTCAGACATCGGTGTACTCCTCTACACATTGGTATGAATTATTTTCATCTTCCGATGTCATTGTAAACCACTACAGCACACCTTGCAAGGGACGAAGAATATCCAGGGTAAAGCAGTCAAGTATGCCCTTGCTCCATACCAGCGTGGCATGCCTTCGCGTTTCAAGCGTGTGTACCAACTACTGCTTGCCCTGGATTCTTCGCCGTTACAAGCCTGTCGCTATCTTTCTGTTGCGCCTGCTGCCTTTTGGCATTCCATACTCGCGCCTTCGTAGCCCGGGTCTTCCTCTATCTCCATCTGCCACAAAGCCTTGATGATTTCGCTTTGCGTGAAACCTTGCGCGCGCAACGTCCCTATCAGCGGCACTCTCTCTCTGGGCGTGAGGCCCAGTTTGTACAAAGTTGCGAGAATGGGGGCGCACCTCTCTTTTGAGGAACACCGGCGCAAGGCGATTACCGCGGCCGCTATATTCGTGCGACGCGCAATTTCCGCCTCCCTGGAGAGTTTGTCAGAGAGCTTCCGCTCCTTTACATCTCCTCCACCGATGAACCCTGTCGGACCCCCTCTGCGAGCAACATCATGCTCTGAGTCGTGTTGAACTTTCGAGCGCCAGATCGATTCGTTTTCCATTTGGGCCTCCTTCCCTTATTACTTTAGTCCGGTGCTTATGTCTAAGGTTACTCGGCCAGGATATGCACCGAAACTTCTGTCACCTCAACTACCGCGGTATCACCTGGCTCTTCACCTTCACCGCCGGTTTCAGCAGCTTGATGCGGGCGCACGATCAGCAGTGGGAGTTTCGTCGTCTTCAGGACGTGTTCCGTCACACTGCCCATAAACAATCTGCGCAGCGCCCCTTTCCCGTGCGTTGCCATGGCGATCATATCGTAGCCGGTAGCGCTTCCAGTATCCCTGGCTTGCTCTGCCTCTTTGACGATGGTTTCAGCCACATTTTCATTGACTGCCACGGACGAGGTGAAATTGAGGTTAGTCCCTGCGAAGACTGTTTCACAACGCTCTTTTACGGACTTTACGTACTTTTCCGCCTCTTGCAGCGCCTCTTGCCTGGCTTCTTCCTGCGCTATGTCGGTAATATGCACCTGGCTCTTCATTTTCCCGTACACCGATGGCAGATCCACCACATAGAAGATGTGTATCTCGCCCTGGAATGGCGCAGCAATCGCTGCAATGAGCTGCGCGGTTGGCAGAACCGCCGTTTCGGAGGTACCCGACTCGTCTAGCGGCAGCAATACACGTAAGGGATGTGTAGCATCGGGAACTGGTGGTACCGATCCATGTTCATTAAGCACCAGAACCGGTACAGGACTGTGGCGCAATGCCTCCTGGGCGACGCTTCCAAAGACCCAGCGTTTCAGCCCTCCCTCTTCGTGACTGCACAGGACGATCAGATCAACTCCTTCTAAGTTCGCTACGGAGTAAATCATCGGAGACGCCGCACCAGCAGCTACATCTATTTCCGTGTCGATACCCGCCAGGTCGCTCGCGTAGGTCTCCTTAATCCCTGCCAGGTAGTCGGCTGCTTCAGCCAGGCGTTGCTTGAATGCGCCCGGCTTTAACGAGACTGTGCGCTCCGCCGTATACGTTCCGAACTCGATCTGTGCGATGACGACGCTTATCAAGACGATCGTTCCATCACTGGCCCGCGCGATGCTCGCCGCCACCGGTATAGCCCTCTCGGATCCCTTGGACCCATCGAGGGGCACTAATATTCGCTCAAACATGGTTCTGCTCCTTTCGACATCTTTTTGTGTCGTTACACTCATTCATCATAGGTTCTTTCCTATATAAAACATAACCCGGCTCGTTCACGGAAGCATCACAGGAGAGAGAACGCATTGCACAAACGCATCACAGAGCTGCTCGCGCTGTGACGCATCTGTTTATCCAGGAGTGGTTCTCAACATTTGCCCCTGGTATTTCCTGCTCATGGGGCGTTATTGGGAGACCAGAACGCTTCTCGCCAGTGGATCGCCCCCGATTTCTCCCAGCCTGGCCAGAAAAAGGTATCCCTCAAGTTGTTCCAGTGTGAGATGGACAGGCGTCGGGGGATACGTATTTCTATCAGGTGTTTTCGGCAAATTGATGGTCTCCAAGATGGTCGCCTCCTCCAGGGAAGCATCCTGGACCCCAATGAGATAGCGTTCCTGCTCCGGCTCTGTCAGCGCCTGATAGGTCTCCTCGCGAAAACGCTGAAATTCTGCTAACCGATCTGAGCGGATTCTTTCCCTGGTTCTCCTTACCCGCCTCTCATTCTCTCTCTCTGCCTCACCCAGATTCTCCAGTTCGCGTTTGAGCCGATCACATTCCGAACGAATGTCCTTTACCGATTGTTTTTCCTCTGCTGTTCTTCCAGGTAGACCGCTCAACAACTGTTCCAGTTGTTCAATCCTCTCGGCGAGCGTCAGTTCAAACTCTGCATTGTGAAAGATTCTGACGTGTAATTGTCTGACGATCGCGCTCCACAAAACCCGGAAAGCCCGTAGCTCTTCTAGACCGGGTTTCTCCTCCTCAAGCGCGTGTTTCAAGTGTGAGTAGGTGACCCAGGAATTCTGCGCTATGGCGTGCTTTTTGATGCCTTTGAGCGTTTGCGCTCCGATATTCGCTTCCTCCTGAATAATCTCTTCCGGGGTCATCCCGCCGCGTTCTGGCGTTCTTTCCGAGCCGGCATAGTATCCCTCCAACCCTGTATAAGGTAGTTCTTGCCGCATATCGCCTCTGGCTATCGTATAGGGATTCCCGACGATTGCGCCACCTCTCCCCGCTTTGATCAGGAGGAAAGCGAGATACCGCGTGTCTCGAGTATAGGTTCCTTCTTCGCGAAACAACTGGGTGACTACAGCGTTCCGAATGGCTGCGCGCTTTTCCCTTTTTTCCGATTCTGTCAGGGGCTGCCGGTTCGTTCCCGGCGTGTCAGTGAGCGTGTGTTCCAGGACAAACAACTCTTTGCCTAACAGAGGCCATTGGTGCCGAAGAGGAGGAAGCATCGATTCTGTATAGTTCTCAAGATAGGATTCAACGCTTTGTTGCAGCGTATTTGTGCCTGGCATACTCTTATCTCCAGTAATAAAAGGGCGAGGGTCATCTACCAGGAACATCATCGATTCTCTCATTGACCCTCGCTCTCAATGGCAGAAGTGCCTTGTTTGCTTCTGCCTGGGTGATCCGTACGTCACCTATACCTCTATTTTAGAGCGTCTCCCTCACATGTCTCTCTCGTTTTTGCCAGAGAACATCACGGATAGCGCACAGTCTTTCTACAACCCGTTACCGCCGTTTCAAATTTCTGCTTATCGGCAATGTATGCAGTTGCGCGAGCCGGTAGGGCTATTCTTTGGAAAAATACGTCATCAAGTATAGCCTCCCGTGAGCCTTTTGTGATGTCCACTCTTCTGGCCGTGATAGATCCGTGATTGCCCTGCTCTATCCTATGAATATGGAAGCCGTACCGACCCGATGCGGGGTCGCACGGCATGAAGGGATGCAAT
>CAAGKR010355824.1_pt1 | contig 16079 bp, 12 predicted proteins | sample 2556971 | NCBI WGS metagenome assembly CAAGKR01 (sample SAMEA5207829, study PRJEB30636) | soil metagenome | biome: forest; feature: boreal; material: soil | place: USA | collected 2011-09 | depth 1 m | reverse complement strand
GGTAACAAGCGGCGTGCCAGTGAGCAATGGAAGAAGGCCGCCAAACTAGCTCTGCGAAGCCACCCTATTCCGTTGCGCTCTGCCCGAGTCGTGTAGCTCCAAACGTCCTCAGGCTGACGTACCGAGATCTGCCCTCACGACGCTGGCGGCGCCCCCCTCGACGATCTTATCGATCCTAGTCCGGGCGATATGTTCCTCCGCGACGCCCATGAGGTCTTGTCGTCGAAGCCAATCACTAGATCGCCCGCAATGCTAGACGCCGGATTCAAATCTGACTCTATGGAACAAAACATCAGAGCCGTGTCGAATTGCTGTCTCGCTTTGAGCGGCTGTTGCAATCGCCGATATACCTCGCCCATGCCGCGGTGCATCCGGGCGATTTGAAGAAGATCCTGGACCGAGCCGGCCGCTTCGATCGCCGCCTCGTAATGAGTTATCGCAAGCCGCCAGGATTTAGCCTCCACAAACAGGCTGGCGACATGTGTTGGTGATCGAGGATGCGAGCTTCCAGGCTTGGCACTCGGGGCTCGAGTTGCGGCACAGCTCCAAAGCATGACCGGCTACAGCAAGCGCTCGCGGATCTCTCAAGATTCCCCATGCGCGCGCTTCCTAGTCAAGCCCATCAGCCGCCAACCGCTGGTCCTTGCTGCCGGTCGAATTGCCGTCGTGCCCGATGGAGATGAACGATTGTCGTTTGCGGCCTAACGAACCGAAAATACGCCCGGCCTAAGCAAAAGGATAAGGGCCGCACTCTGGCCGCGGCAAACACAGGCCGTCGCGCCTTCGCGCAGCTCTCCTCTTGTAAGACGCCGTTCCAGACCCGTCTCGTCGGCGGCGATGATCGCGGCCCGATCGCTCGGGCCCCGGAAGAGGTACTCGGAGACGTTCACGGTATGCGCGGGCGCCAGCAGGCCAAACGGCGCGGTGAATTCGTTTTGATCGCGGCATAGCGACGCGAATCCGCTCAGCGGTCGCTGCCCGCGATGTGACTGTCGTTCGTGCGCCGCTCAGAGTTTGGGTACATCGAGCGAATGTTCGGAGTCGTGCGCCGTTGCCAATCCAACTGAGGGATCGACAACCGGTGAGCCGGCTCTTCGAGCCGATGCCGTATAGTCCCCGCGGCGCGGGGGCACCCGCAGGATTAGCACGCCGAATCCGTTAACCGAGGGAAGTCCCGAAGGAAACCGGTTCATTCTCGATCAAGGGGGACCGTATGAATCGTGCGCTGAACGCGGTAATAGTGCTGCTGGCCGCGGTCGGCATCGGCGTGGTCACCCCCTGGCTGCTCCTGGGTGCGAATTCACGCTCCGTGGCGGCTGTTGCCCCGCCTGACAATGTGCGAGCAGGCGCCCACAGCCCGACCTCCCTGCCGAGCATCACAGCAGCTGCGGCGCCGACGTCGAGGCCGACTTCAAAGGCTCAGCCACGTGGCAGCGGACCGTCGCCTGTGCCCTCACCGTCGCGGCTTGCTACACCATCTGCGGCTCCTCCGCTGCCGCCGCCAGCGCCGAGCCCGACCGCAAACCCGACTCCGAACACCGGTCCTGTCCCGCTCGGACAGACTGGGAACTGGAAATTGATCTTCGATGACGAGTTCAACGACACCTCACTCAACACCTCCAAGTGGACGGCGGGTTGGATGGGCACCGGAATCACCGGCCCGGTCAATCCGCTCGAGTTGGCTTGTTACTCTTCGGCCAACGCGACTGAGCCTGGAGACGGCACGCTCCACTTGTTGCTGGTCGCGAAATCGAACACGTGCATCGGCGGCACGCACGCTTATACCGGCGCGATGGTCTCCTCCAACGGCAAATTCCAGTTCACCTACGGCTACGAGGAGTTCCGCATCTACCTGCCGGCCGCCTCAGCAGGCAAGATCGCGAACTGGCCGGCCGCGTGGAGCTTTTCGAAGGTGAACTCCGCCTGCTGCCAGGGTGAGGACGACACGATGGAGGGGCTCGCCGGAAACGCCTGTTTCCACTTCCACGGGTCTGCGGGCGGTCCCGGCGCCTGCGTCAGCGGGAATTACACCGGGTGGCACACCTATGCCTCGTACTGGCGGGCGGGCGTCGTCGACTACTACTACGACGGCGTGCACGTCGGCCAGATCACGGCCGGGATCACTTCCAATCCGCAGTATCTGATCCTCGACAACACGCTCATGACGAGCAGCAATACATCGAGCGGCCCGCTCTTGATACCGGCCGACATGCTGGTCGACCACGTGCGGGTCTGGACTGCGGCGTAAGTCACGAAGCGTCATCGGGTGTCGGGGCGGTAAAGGCCCCCGCACCCGGGGGAGTCTATCGGGGGCAGATCGCTGAGTAGAGCGACTCGTGCATCCGGGCCACGGTGTTCCACGAAGGGACGAGACCACTCGGCGGGGGCTTGCCGCGCGCCAGCGTCGATCGGATCAGTTGGGCGAGCGCGCGAGGCCCGGCTGCCGGATCAAACACCCGAAGAACGTGGTACTCGTCGAACGCGGCCAGCTCTCTGTGCGCCGAGATGTCACTGGCGATCACTGGTGTTCCGGCGGCCAATGCTTCGATCGGGGCGATCCCAAACGCCTCAAATCGCGACAGAGTGACGAGAAGGCTCGCAGTGACGTACCACTCGGTCAGCTCGTCGTCGCTGACGTTGCCCATGAAACGGACGCGACCGGACACGCCCAGCTCCGTCGCCCTCGACGCGAGCTTGCCGGATTCGGGCCCGACGCCGATCACGACGAGCTCGACATCGGGGACGAATGGAAGGGCGGCGATGATATCTGCCGTGTGCTTGTAGGCGACCAGCCTTCCGACGGAGAGGATCACCGGGACGCTGCACGGTTTGGGTCGCGCAGTCCCGAAGCGCTCGACGTCGACTCCGTTCGGGATGACGTGAGGGCAGACGAAGGGAAACCGACACCTCAAGATGTGTGCCTCGGTGCGGGAGACGGCGATGATCGCCTTGCTGCGCCGCAGAATCCGGCGCCCGACGACCACATACGGTACGTGAAGCAGGTTGGTGAGCCTGCTGGCGCCGGACCCGTGATAGTGAGGCGTTGTGACGAGAGGACTTCGACCGGACAGCAGGGCTGCGAGCGGCGCTGCGGAATGGTAATTGTGCGCGTGGACAACGTCATAGGCGGGCTGCTGACCATGCAAGAACCGAAAGAGGCCGAAAGAGAGCGCGAGATCAGCGCTCGGCGCAACGACGGGCCATCTGCGGATGACCACGCCTCCTTCCAGCGACACCGACGCCGACCGCACGGCCTTGCTCTGCGCCAGCACCTCGACCTCGTGCCCGAGAGCTGCCAGCGCATTGGCCAGCCGCGCGACGTGAACTTCGACGCCGCCCACGTCAGGCGGGTAGCCGGGCGCCACCATGGCGACTTTCATGGGTGTATGTCCCGACGCGGCCAGGCGTGAGCTTTCACCTAAGGACCGCGCGGCGGCGAGAGCTCCAGGATGGAGATCTGCGAATTTGAAAAAACGACGGTGACCCACGCGACGGCGATGAGACGCTGATATGCGGAGTAGGGGACGGGTTTCCCCGCATAAATGTCGGGCTCCTGATTTGAGTAGATGTGACCCACGTTCGCCTCGCGGTACATCAGCATGTCGATGACGATGAATTGAACGTCGAAGCGCTTCACCGATGACACGGCCTGGCCGCCAATCGGGTATCCAAAGGTGAGCTCCCACACGGGGAACCGGTCCGAGACCCAGGTGGCTTCACCGTAGGCCCATTGGACGTAGGCCGTGTCCGGGTCGGTCGCGATGCGCGCGCCGGGGTGGAACCGACCCAGCCACAGTGCGGCCTCCCGCTGATCGGTGGTGACCATCCCGGCGCCTCGTCCGAATGTATACGGCAGGCGAAACCTTGCGTCGGCCGAGGCTGTGGTCGCGGTGTTGCCAACCAGGAGCACGACCACGAACGCCATGGCGCCCAGCGTCATCAACAGGCTCGCCCGACGGCCGCGAGCCTGCGCCGCCTTAAGGCTCCAGCTGAGCAGGAATGCGAACAGAATGCAGACGCCGATCCACACCAGCTCCTGCAAGCGATGCACCCATATCGCGGCTTCGACAGACAGAACGAACGGCATCGAGAGCACGAACATCGCGGCCAGCACGAATGACGCCCTGATGCCGCGGCGGGTAGCGGGTGAGACGGCCCGTTGGAGCCGGCCGCGGAAGTACAAGAACAGCGCCGCGGCGAGGGCGAGAGCTGTGAGGACAAGTGAGGCGTAGCCGGTGTACTGCTCATAGAAGGGAAGGCCGGACGCGCTAAACGGGTCACGGTGGCTCGAAAGGTTGACGAGTGCAGACAGCGCATCCTGCAGCGTGCTCCACTTCGGGAGCAGGTAGGTCCATGTGCCCCCCCAGTCGGTGACCGCTATCCAACCCACGTTGATGGCGAGCGAGGTAAGGCCACACGCGAAGAGCACGGACGGCCTCCACCTCGTCCGGCGACGGAGGGCGGCACCAATGCCCCCGTCGATGTCGCACGCCGCGAGCACGAGAACGAAAGCCGCCACGAACAGGCCGGCGACCGGCTGGGCGGCCGTGGTCGCGAGCATCCCGGCGACCGCGGTCGGTATCCATACTCGCCGAGTCGTTCCATCGGCGGCACGCAGGCACGCGTACACCGTGAAGAAGGCGAGCGCCAGAGCCACCGTCTGGTACGACGCTTCGCTCATCCAGAACAGCACAGCGGGACCGGTGAGCCAGAAGATCGCCGCCATTCCTCCGATGCGCCGGCTTCCCGAGATGTGCGCAACGAGGACATAGACACCCAGCAGCTGGCCCACGTGGCCCAATCCCGCCACGACCAGGCTGCTGCTCCACATGGACAGCGTGGTCACCAAATGAACGAAAACGACGAGGATCTGATAGAGCGGGAAGTAGCCCACGACAGGATCCGTGCTGTTATGGCCGAAGAAGATGCCGGATTCCAGCAGGTTTGCCTGGCCCAGGTGGAGCAGCTCGTCCGAGTAGGTGGGATAGTCGTAGCTCCGGAACAGCTTGGGGAGATAGGAGATGATCCCTGCCGCGGCGAGAATCGCGAGCTGCGCGCGGGACGAGAAACGTCGCAGCCAGAATGCCCAGGCGCAGATGAGCACCAGGATCACCATCCCGGCCCAGAACAGAGCGAAGCGCAGATCTATCGAGCTCACCAAAAAGTAAGCGGCCAGGATGCACAGGGAGGCCGCGACGAAGGCGCCTGAGACGGCGAGCAACGCGAGCGTGCCTTGCTCGCGCAGCAACAGCGGATTGGGTACCGGTCTGGCGACTGGCACAAAGACGAGATCGTTGACTGGCATGGTGGTGTCGACAGCTCGTTTGCTCTCGGCAAGAAGACGAGCCCTGTTTTGGTGTTGACGGCTGTGCAGCTGCTGGCGCTTTGTGCCCATCAGACGTCCACTACCTACCTCGAAGCGCCGGCTCTGGCTCATGGGTCGCGTCGATCCCCATGCAGCGCATCACGGAGGCGCGTGGTGGCCGCCTGTCGTGCGTGGCCCCGCGATACACCGTCGGCGCCATGAAGAGCGCTTCGATGCAGAGCACGGCCGCCCAGCCCAAGCACAGGCCGACGAGACCACCGAGGTAGGCTCCCGCGGCCGCTCCGGCCAGCTCCAGCACGCCCGCGCCTCCGATCAGCGCCGCGCCTCTCGCCAGCCTTCGGTTGAGCCGGCAGAGACTGACGAAATGATCCTTGACGATCAGGGGGAAGACCGTCAACACCATGACCTGGAGACTTGGTCCGGCATAAGCCGCATAAGTGCCGCCGAACAGGCCAAGAATGGGGTGGCCGATCAACGGCAGGACGAGATTGGAGATTGCCCCCACGACGACGGAAAGGGTTAGTGTGAACCTCATGGTCCGTCCGAGCGCGGCCGGCGTCTTGGATGTGACGGTGTACAGAACGAAGGAGAGCGCAGCCGGCGCCACCCACACGAAAGACAAGGCGACCATCCACGCGACGTAGAAGTACGCGTTGAACGCGGCCGTGAGGATCGCGGTGACCACGATCGGCAGTCCGAGCACCGGCAACTGGAGAGCGAGGTTCAGTCCATGGTGCCCGAGGGCCACTCGCCTGAGCCCATGGAGGACAGACCAGTCCGGCCGCACCGGGAACCGGAACCATTGCCGAGCGGTAGCGAGAACCGCAAGCGCGCCCAGCGACAACAGATTGCCGAGAGCCCACGTGATGTAGATGGTGATCCCCGTCCGTTCGGTGATCCACAGGCTGGCGAGGAACAGGGCGCCAAGCTTCACTGCCGCGAACACCGCATTCCGACCGAACTGAACGCCGCCGAGCAGCAAACCGATCAGCGCCTGGTCCGTGACCAGGCTGGCTGTCGTCAGCGCAACGCCGGCCGCGAACACGGCGACCGTCGCAGCGCTTTCCTGGAGCGGCCTGAAATCCGGCGCCAACAGCGGAGCGAGGGCGGCGAACAGAAGGCCCAGCACTCCGCCCGCCAGGCCCGACACCAGAACGGCGGCCGTCAGCAGGGAGCCTTCGCGGCCCTTCTGCTGCGGCAGCTCGCCCATCAGCATCGTTCCAAAGCCCAGCATCCCGACGTAACCGAGCAGCGTCATGGCCGACACGGAGGCGGAGGCCAGTCCCACCGCGTCCGGAGAGAATCCGCGCGCCGCGACGAGCCAGTAGATGAACCCAAGCCCGGCGGTGACTGCGGTTGTGCCGACAAGTCCGGTGGCGTTGACGACGATGGCCCGATTCGTCACCGTCGACAGACCGCGCAGCGGCGTCACGGCCGGCCGCCTCCGCCCACCGTGCTTTCGTGTCGGACCTCGGTGGGCACGACGTTGTGCAGGTCGCCCTTCCCGATCGACCACCTGCCGGCAAGGAACCCCGCGGTCGTGAATCCAAGCCCCGCGACTGTGGCGCACGCCCGCCCCAGATAGGAGAAGTCGCCATGGCGCACCAAGCCGGCCAGGTCGCGTAAGACGCCTGCCGGAAGCGTCCGGAGCGCATGGTTCCGCTCAGCGGCGAGGCCTTGCCCGCTGCCCACCAATCGCGTGACCGACGCCTTCGAGAGGCCTTCGGCAAAGCACCGGGAGCGGTAGTAATGCCAGGTCTCGCGCTTGGCCGGCACGTGATGAAAGACCGTGGCTGCCGGTTGATAGAGGTAGAGCCGGTTGGGCCACACCTGCTGCGCCCGAATGCACAGCTCGGTTTCCTCACAGCCGACCGGACGCGTGCCGACTCGGCCGATACCGGTTCTGAACCCGCCAACCGAGTCGAACACCTCCCGGCGAAACGACATGTTGCATCCGAGCAGGTTGCGTACGGCCGCGACGGCCACAGGCAGGCCGCGATAGCTGCAACCCACCACCCAGTCGAACTCGGGCGGAAACCAGGATGGACGGCGTCCTTCCCACACGGGTTCGACCGCGCCGCCCACACCCATCACGCGTTGATCGCGGTACTCCGCCTCGAGAAGGCCGAGCCAGTCTTCTCTGGCGACCGCGTCGTCGTCGAGGAACGCGATCACGGAGCTGCGGGTGTTGGCCAGACCGGTGTTGCGGGCTCCCGACAACCCGACAGCGAACTGGTTCTCGACGGCCGTCAGGGCAGGGAATTCGGTGCGAACACGCGAAAGCAGCGTCGGGTTGTGGTCGATGACGACGATCAGCTCGCGCGCGGGACGTTCCTGCCGCTGCACGGAGGCGATCGCCCGGACGAGATCGTTCCAGCGGGCCTCCGCGAAGGCGCAGAGCACGACCGCAACGTCCGCCACCGGTTGGTTCACCTGTCTTGCTCACCGTTGGCTTGGCACACACGCGGCGCCATCAGTGGCTCTCCCGGATGGCGGTCAAGATATACGCGAACGTCGATTCCGGCGGGTTCGATGTGGAGGCGGAGGGATCGGGCCGCGGAATCCGCCGGCCCAGCGCCGTGGCCAGACGGCGAAGCCAAACGGCGACCGCCGGCGTCGTCGTTCGCATGAAGATCCGCAACAGAGAGGCAACCACCCGGGACGTGCGTGAAGGTGCCGTCTGCTGCGCGAGCCCGCTCAGCTTGAGCGCCGCCCCGCGATTCCCGTGCTCGTACAGCTCGAAGCTCTTCATGATGAATCGCAGCGCGTTCATCGCCTCGAGCTCTCGCGCCGCGCCGGGGTAAGGGCCGCCGTTCCCCTTCCATTCCCGTTCGAGGATCCGCGTGAGCCTGACCCATTCGTCCGCCCAGAGCGCGTTCGCCTCGGACTGGCCGGTGACGCTGGCCGGATGTCTCCGGTTGTTGGCAAGCGGTCTCCGGCTGAACACGACCGGCCCGACTGACGCGGCCCTCAACCACATCAGCCAGTCTGTGCTGTACGGCAGTGAATCGTCGAACCCATTGAAACGCCGAAAGAGTTCGGTGCGAGCCACGACGTCACTCGGCGTCAAGAAGGGCCAGCTTCTTATGAAGATCCTTGTCGCGTCAGCCCCCGGCAGCACCTCGATCTCGGGGCCGGTGGCAGCGGACGCGAGGCACCTGGTGAAAACCGGTCCCGGATCGAACACGAGATTGACCGCTGAGACGGCCATCATGGCCTGGGGTGCGTTTTCGTGAAGGCCGACCATGTGTTGGAGGAAGTCGGGCTCCCACCAGTCGTCCGAATGAAGGATCGCGACGAACTCGGAAGCGACGTCGTCGATGAGGAGATTCGTGTTCCGAATGTAGCCGACGTTCTGCGGCCGGGATACCAGCTGCAGACGCGGGTCGGCAAAAGAGCGCACCACCTGCACGGACCCGTCCGTCGACGCATTGTCGCCCACAACCGCGCGCCAATCGGTGTAGGTCTGCGCCAGGAGCGACTGCAGGCACTTGGCAAGGTGGTCCTCGCGGTTGTAGTTCGGGATGATCACGGTAACCCGGCTCAACGCGAACCTCCCAGCGCCGATCGCACGCAGCCTTGTCGGTCCACGTTCGCGATCGGACCGCCGGTCGCCACATCACGTTCCGCGCTACCTATGGCATGAGTCGAGACGGTGACGTCGCAGTCCTCAAAGCCCGGTGCATGGGAGCCAAGCTCCGGTTGTGAAACGGTTCTCACCGAACTCATACCGGGCAACCGCACTCAGGCCTCGACCAGAGCTTGGAAGTGCGCGCCCTGCTCGGCTCGCAGGCGATCGCACAGCCGGTCCGCAGGAAGCTCGACGTCGTCGTACGACAGCACTTGGTCCTCGGCAAGATCCCGCTTCATCCGGCAGCCTTCGACCAGGCCGATCGGGAGAAGCCTCTGCGCGGCTGCGACTTCGGCGTTCTCACACTGGCCGTAGGTCATGTAGTGACCGTAGCCGTCGAGAATCTCGCCCGACTTAAGGTCTCGCTTCGCTGTCGCGACGACTTCGACGACCGGCCCGCCGCGTGGCGTGACGGTGGCGTCCATGAACAGCGCGGCCCGCGCCACCGATGTCGGGATTTCGAACTCGCACAGGTGGAAGGGCGTGTGGAAGCAATAGAGCGGCCCGGGACCCATCTTGTACATCTCGAGCTGAAAGCGGCGCTTCGGGTCGTCCACGGTAGCGATCACGTAGATCCCGCCGGCCGGTCGCGCGCCGACCACGTAGTCGACGATGCCACCCCATGCCTTGAGCTGTTGCGGGTCGTAGATCTTGGTCATCTCGTCGATGTATCCGTTGAGCTGCTGACCGATCATTCCCCGCTTCGCCACTCCCATCCCGGTTGCATTCGCAACGACCGTCTGCTCGAACGAGATCTTCGTGCCGTCGGCAAAGCTCGTGACCATGTACGGTTTCTGGCCCCACAGCTCGGCAAACGCCTCCTGGGTCTTCGGCGTTCGGTGGTGATCCTCGAGTCCTTTGATGTTGCCGCAGACCAGCGGCGTCAGCCCGATGCCTTTGATGTAGCGATAGAGGTTCATCTCGGCGCCCGGCTGATCGCCGTCGCACCCCGTGATGATCACGCCGGCATGATCCGCATGGACCTTCAGGATCGGACCGACGGTGCCGTCGAGCTCGGCGTTGACGAGCACGATGTGCTTGCCATTCTTGATGGCGTCCATCGTCACGCGCGCACCGAACTCGACAGTGCCGGTGGCCTCGATCAAGGCGTCGATGCCATGCGCCTGGCAAAGAACCGTCGGGTCGTCGGCGACGGAGGACCGGCCTTTCGCGATCGCATCATCCAGCGCCGCGCTGGAGGTGACACGTTCGACCGAGTCGATACCGGCGCCTGCATATGCGGCGACGGCCGCGTCGATCGTTCGATTTGACACCGCAACCAGGCGCATCCCTTTCGAGGACCGGATCATCTGCCTCGTCAGGGCTTCACCCAGCGAGCCTGCGCCGACGAGACCGACTCGGATGGGTTTTCCGGCTTCTGCGCGAGATTCCAGGGCGCGGTCGACGATGATCATTCGAGTATCTCCACAGCCGGTCGAACAGCGGGCCAGGCCAGGTCCTTGGCGCTGATCTCGGCGACCGGCAGAGGCCATCGATTCGCTCCCAGGATGGCGTCGTCATATCGAACACCGCGCTCGTGTTGCGGCGCGTACGGATGGCTGGTGAGGCAGAGCAATTCCGCGCCGTCGGTCAGGGCCTGCGTGCCGTGCGCCAGCATCGGCGGCACGTAGAGCGCCAGGTGATTGTCGGCGCTCAGCTCGATGCCGAACGTGCAGAGGTAGCTGGGTGAGCTTGGCCGCAGATCCACAATTACGTCGAAGATCGCGCCCGCCACGCATCGAACCAGCTTGGTCTCGGCTGCCGGCCCATCCTGGTAATGCAGCCCGCGTACTGTGCCCCTACGGTAGCTCCGCGATTGGTACGACTGGACGGGTGTGAAGTTCAGTCCGTGCTCGCGGAACTCTGACAGGCAGAAGGTGCGAGCCAGGTAGCCGCGGTCATCGTGATGAGGCTCTGGTTCAATGATCAACGCGCCCGAGATGTCGGTTGGATGGAACTTCATGTCATCTCGCCAGAGGCGCCATCATGCGAAGGCTCGCGTCGACTTCGTGGCGCTCGATCAAATGCTGCAGATGCGCGAGGCGAACAAGCCCGTCCGTCGAACGCAGGTCGACGCGCCGGAAGTTCTCGAGCAGGTCGTTGATGCCTGCCCTGAGGTCATGGGCGCAAGTGAAATCGGGCAAGACCTCGCGCACGCGCCCAAACCTTGTCCGGTAGCTTCGGCGATCCTTGGCCGCCGCCTCTCCGATGGTGATGGGGGTCCCGGGGATCATTTCAGACACCGTGCGCGCGACCTCGATCACCCTGTAGTTCTGGTCGTCGGCTCCGACGTTGAGAACCGTGCCGTTGATCGCTGCGCTTGGTGCCGCCAGAGCCAGAAGAAACGCGCGGGCCACGTCGCGCACGTGGACGAGAGGCCGCCAGGCCGACCCGTCGCTGTTGAGCCGGATCTCATGTCGGAGATAAGCGCCGGAAACGAGGTCGTTGACGACGAGGTCGGTCCGCAGCGTAGGCGAGTAGCCGAAGACGGTCGAGTTTCGGAATGAGAGCACGCAGAAGGACGCGCTCGCGAGTGAAGCCAGGCCCTTCTCGGCGAACGCCTTCGATTCACCGTAGGGCGTCACCGGGTGCAGCGCCGAAGTCTCAGCGACCCACGGCTCCTCGGGGGCTCCATACACGCTGCAGGACGACGAGTTCAGGAACCGCCGGACTCCGGCTTCGCGCGCGATCTGCGCGAGGCGAATGGTAGAGGCGCCATTTACATCATGGGTCAGGACGGGGTCGACAAAGCCAAGCGGGTCGTTCGACAGGCCCGCCAGGTGGATGATCGCGTCGAAGCCGGAGACATCCTCCGGCCTGACGTCACGCAGGTCGCGCGTGATCATCGGAATGTCAGACACCTTTTCCAAAGCACACTCGGCGAAAAAGCCGCTGTCCAGACCGACGACATCGTGGCCGGCCGCGGTCAGGTCCCCGACGAGCACCGCACCTATATAGCCGAGGTGCCCGGTGACCAGAACGCGCATCAGTTTCTCCCTCCTGCTGTCACCGGTTCACGGTGCACATTGCTCTCGACCGGTACGCTCAAAAACGTGGTGAGCAGGCCGTCGAGATTGTCTCGATCCTCCAGCGTGTCCACGCATCGCCAGAAACCGTCGTGCTTGAATGCGCGCAGCTCGCCCTGACTCGCCAGCCGCTCAAGAGGCGTGCGCTCGAGGCAGCAGCTGTCGTCGTCTGACAGGTAATCGAGGATCTCGCGATTGAACACAAAGAACCCGCCGTTGATGTAACCCGACGCGTTGTGCGTGGCTTTCTTCGGCTTCTCCGTGAACTTCACCACGCGATCGCCATCTTCGATGACGAGCTCGCCGAACCGCGCTGCGGATTGCGTGTTGGACAGTGGGGGACGGACCGCTGTGAGCGTTGCGATGCGACCGTGCTGACGGTGGAAGGCGAGGAGCGCACCGATGTCCACGTTGGTCAGCCCATCGCCGTACGTGCAGAGGAAGTAGGGACCGCGGATGTACTTTCGCGCGCGATAGATCCGCGCACCGGTAAGAGCGGCATAACCCGTTTCGGCGCACGTGATCTTCCAGTCCGGCATCGCGGCCGACCCGTCGAGCAGCAGAACGCCCCCGTTGCTGAGCTGGATCCCGAAGTCGTTGTGCCGGATCCGATAGTTGACGAAATGGTCGCGGACCATGTCCCCGCCGTAACCGAGGCACAGCGTGAACCTGTTCAAGCCATGGCCGGCGTAGTACGCCATGATGTGTTCGAGGATCGGGCGACCTGCCACCTTGACGAGTGGTTTCGGCATCAGCTCGGTCACGGGTCCGAGGCCTAGCCGTGTACCGCGCCCTCCGCAAAGGATGAGGACCTCAGGCGTCGCGTCCGCGACAGGGACGATCGAGACGCCAGGAAGGGCGGCCGGATGAGCCGGCGGTGGTGCAATCCGGAGCTGTTTGCGAACTCGCCGCGAGAACCGCTCGCGGCCGATGATGGTGAGCACGCGCCAACCATCGGGAAACGTCCGCAGCGCGCTCTTCCCGCTCAGGCGCCGGGATTCAAAGCTTGCGACCTCGACGAGCTTCAAGCCCGTCATCAGCGCGCGAATGTTCATGAGCGTTTCGATCTCGAATCCGTCGCGGTCGAGAGCCAATTTCGGCACCACACGCGTCCAGAGCGCGTTGTAGCCGTAGCAGAGATCGCTGAAGCGATGACCGAAGAGCAGCTTGACGAGAGTCGTGAATCCCCAGTTGCCGAGCCGGCGAATAAACGTGATGTCTGCACTGCCGCCACCCTCCATGAATCGCGAACCTTTGGCGAAGTCAGCTCCGGCCAGCAGTGCCCCGACAAAAGCGGGAATCTCCGCCGGGTCGGTCGATCCGTCCGCGTCGAACGTGACGACGATGTCGCCCGTGACCGCGGCGAATCCAGCCTGCAGCGCGTCGCCCTTGCCGCGCCTGGATTGCGTCACGACGCGGATATTCGGAAGGCAGCGGCGCGCGACATCGGCAGTCTCGTCGGTTGAGTTGCCGTCGACCAGGATCACCTCGTGCACCCACGCTGGGATGCGGGGAAGCACAAAAGGCAGATTCTTCGCCTCGTTCTTCGCAGGAATTACTACGCTCACTGTCGGATACTGCGAGTCAGGCAGCGACTGCAGTACCCCGGAACCCCGAGAATCAACGCGCGCAGCGTTGGCCATCACCACTTCAACCGTGTCGCAGTGGTGGTGCGTGCTTCAGCTGTACCGATGTCCAGAAGGACCAGTTGATCCGCCATGACGAATTTGTGTGCCCGACAGCCTTGCTCACCTCTCAAGGCTGAGGCGCCCGGCTCTGACCAGGAAGGGTCGAACGGCCCCGGGAGGCCGTGACCCTTGACGCTGGCGACTGCCTGTGACCCGCGGAGCAATCACCTCCGTGAACGTAGCGGAGTCTCGAGCCCGACCCTGTAGCCGAGACGTCGAGCTGTGGGGGGGCAAAAGTCAATCTGCAGGGCCTGGTCGGACTTTTGCCCTCCTATAGGTGATCGGTGCCGCCATGGCGGTGGCGCTGTTGTTCAACACCGTGTCGGCCGGCGTCGCCGAGAGACTGGTCGAGTTCGGTTCGCTTCAGGCGGCGGGCATGGGCGCCCGCGTAATCGCCGCCACGGTGATCGCAGAGAACATGCTTCTCACTGCGCTAGCGATCGTTCCTGGCCTCTTTGTCGGGTGGCTGCTGGCCCGCGCCTTCATGGCCGCCTACCAGAGCGACCAGTTCAGCCTGGGGCTGAACCTGCAGAGGCAGACGCTGCCGCTTGTCGCTGCGGGAGTTCTAGTATGCGCAGCCCTGGCGCAGTCGACCGCCTTCAGAGCCATCCAGCGGATCGACATCGCGCGCATCGTCCGTGAGCGATCGACCTAGAACGCGCGCTTTCGCTTAACGATCCCTTGTCGTTGTCCAGCCCCCGCCGCGCTCAGGACAACGGCGACCCTGATACGGGTTGCGAGACAGCCACCCAGTTCAGGTGAGCGATCGGCTATCGACCCGGAAGTCGGGAGTCGCTCGGCCCTAGGCGGGGCCTTGCGCATGTGCGATCACGATTGTCATGGTCGTAGCCATTCGCTCCAGGCGCCAGGTCAAGACGCACGTGCAGGGGGTGCTGGCGCGGAGCCTGTTGCTGCCGGTCGTGTTCGTGTCCGGCCTGGTTTCGCTTGGCGTCGAGTTCGGAGCCTCTCGGCTGCTCGCTCCATACTTCGGCACCAGCCTTTACGTGTGGGGGGTGCTGATCGGGCTCATGCTCGTCTATCTGTCGGCCGGCTACGTGATCGGCGGCTGGCTCGCCGACCGGAAGCCTCGTCCAGAGGTGCTTTACCAGATCACCGCCTGGGCCGGGCTATGGATAGCGGTCATACCACTGGTCAGCTATCCGATCCTGATCGCATCTCAGCAAGGCTTCAAAGATCTGAACGTAGGCCTGGTGGCCGGGACGCTTCTGGCGGTTGGCCTGCTCTTCGCGGCGCCGGTCGTGCTGCTCGGGTGCGTGAGCCCCTTCGCCATCCGACTGCTGCTCAAGGATGTCGCGTCGGGAGGCAACACCGCCGGACGCGTCTATGCGCTCTCGACTACGGGCAGCATCCTCGGAACATTCTTACCCGTGTTCTGGCTCATACCGACTTTTGGCACAAGGCCGACGCTCGAGGCATTCGGCCTGGCCCTGGTCCTGCTGTCGGTGGTCGCACTTTGGCCTCGCCGCCGGGTGTATGCATCGTTCGTGGTGGTCGTCCTGCTGGCGTGGCTTTTCCTTCCATCGGGTGTCAAGCCTCCGCAGGAAGGAACTCTCCTTTACGAGAAGGACTCGGCCTACAACTACATCCAGGTGATCCAGGTCGGCACGAAGACCGAGCTGATCCTGAACGAAGGTCACGCAATCCATTCGATCTATGATTCGCAGAGCGTCCTCACCGGCGGACCATGGGACTACTTTGTGATCGCCGGTGCGTTTGGACCAGCCCAGGCGATAGGGCCGGAACCCAAGAAGGTCGCCATCCTGGGCCTGGCCGGGGGCACGGCAGCGCGCGTTGAGACAGCCGCCTTCGGCCCGCAAGTCGACATCACGGGGGTGGAGATCGATCCTGACATCGTCGCCGCCGCACGATACTACTTCCACCTCAACGAACCCAATGTGCATGCGGTGGTGGCCGACGCCCGGTATTGGCTGAACACTCAGGCGAGCCGGTACGACGCGATCCTCATCGACGCGTACAGGCAACCGTATATCCCTTTTCATCTCACGACTCGTGAGTTCTTCAGTTCGGTGAACGACCATCTGCAGCCCGGCGGCGTGGCAGTCGTCGACGTCGGCCACACCGTGACCGACTTCCGATTGGTCGATGCCGTCGCGAGCACCATGGCCGCGGTCTACCCAAGCGTGTTTCTGGTCGACGCGCCCAACTACAGCAATACGCTCGTCTACGGCACCACCGCGCCGACCACCCTGGTCGACGTGGAGCACAACCTCGGGATCATCGCCGAGCCTCTCGCACGAGAGGTCGCGCTGAGCGCGACCGGCGAGGGGAACCTTAGGGTGTCGCCCTACCATGGCCAGGTGTTTACGGACGACCTGGCCCCGGTCGAACGGCTCATCGACGAGATCATCTTTAGCTACGCAACGCAG
>CAAGKR010104730.1_pt1 | contig 16081 bp, 12 predicted proteins | sample 2556971 | NCBI WGS metagenome assembly CAAGKR01 (sample SAMEA5207829, study PRJEB30636) | soil metagenome | biome: forest; feature: boreal; material: soil | place: USA | collected 2011-09 | depth 1 m | reverse complement strand
GGCTACCCGCTCGGGAGCGCGATCGGCCTGCAGCTGATGCCGCCGCTCGCCCTCGCGTTCGGCGGATGGCGCGGGGCCTTCGCCACATCGAGCCTGCTCCTGCTCGCCGTACTCATCGTGTACGCCTGGCTTGGGCCCACGGTGTCGCGCGCAGTCGCGCCCGGGAGCATCAAAGACGCGCTGCGCGACGGCAACTCGTGGTGGTGCTTCGTGCAACACGCCGCCGGGTTCGGCCTTGCGCTGGCCACCGGCTCGTGGATCAGCGTGTACATCCTCCGCGAGTTCGACACGTCGCTCGTCGTGGCGGGAACGCTCGGTGCATTCCTGCTCGTCGCCGGGCTGTTCATGCGGCCGCTCGGCGGATGGCTCGTCGCTCGGCGGAAGATCACGACAGTCGCGCTCATGCGCGCCTCGCAGGTGCTCAATCTCGCCGGCCTCGCGCTCCTCGCGTGGCCAGGCCGGGCACTGCCCGTCGCGCTCCTCGGCGGCATCGCCGTCGGCGTCGGTGTCTCGCTCCCCTACGCGGCGGTGTTCAACACGGCGGCCGCTTCGCTGCCCCGGGCGCCCGGCGCCGCTCAGTCGCTCACCGCCTCAGGCGGAACGTTCGGCGCCGTCATCGGCGCGCCGCTCATGGGCCTGGCCATCGAGCGTCTGAGCTTCAGCGCGGCGTGGATCGTGATCGCGGTCATCCCGCTGGTCGCGTTGATCGGGACCTTCTTGATGCGGGGCGAGGAGCGCTTCGCCCGTTAGCGGATGTCGTCCTGCTCGGCGATGAACACCCAGGGAAGCCCGAAGCGTTCCTCGAGCTGCGATGCGAGGGCCTTCACCCCGAGCGTCTCGGTCGCCCAGTGCGAACCGAAGATGAGGTTGATCCCGCGCTCGCGCGCGTAGAGCTTCGTGTACATGCTGCCCTCGCCGGTCACATACGTGTCTGCGCCGTGCTGGCGGGCCTCCTCGAGCATGGTCGTGTTTCCGGCCCCGCCGGTCGCGATCGCGACGCGCTTGCAGCTCTTCGTGTTCTCCCACGCGTCCACCGGGACACCAAGGATGTCGCGCATCCGCTCCGCGAGCTGGGCGAAGGTCCGGTCGTGCCGGCCGACGATCCCGGCCAGACCGCCGTGATACGGGAGGAACCGCTCCTGGACGATCACGCCGAGGGAGGCGGCGAGCAGGTCGGGATTCCCGAAGCCCGCGGCACCATCGAGCGCGGAGTGCGCGCCGTACAGCGAGATGCCGTTGTCCTTGAGCCGGTCGAGCTTCTGCGGCGCGAGCTCGAGATCGATCTCGGGCCAGGTCCGGTGGTGGACGATGAGCAGGTCGCAGTCCGTGAACTTCGCCCGCGCGATCGCATGGAACGAGGTGTTCACCGCGCAAGCGACCCGGCTCACCGTCCCGGACGACCGCAGGACGAGGCCGTTCGAGGCCTCCTCGTCGAACCTGTGGGTCTCGAGCTTCCCGTCGAGGAACGCGACGACGTCGTTGAGTGGCACGCTCACTTGACCCGCTCCGCGATGATGCGATTGAGCACCGCGCTGTTCGCCCGCCCACCCATCTTCTTCATCACCGGGCCGACGAGCCCGGAGATCGCGCGCTGGTTGCCGGCGCGGATGTCGGCCACGACCTTCGGGTTCGCGGCGATGGCCTCGTCGACGGCGGCCGCGATGGCCGCCTCGTCCGAGACCTGGGACAGGCCCTTCTCGGCGACGATCGAGCCCGGTTCGCGGCCCGTCGCGAGCATGTCGGTGAAGACGATCTTCGCCGCGGTCGTGTTGATCGTTCCCGCGGCGATCAGCCCCACAAGGGCACCGAGCTGAGCGGGCGTCACCTTGACCTGCGCGAGCGGGAGATCCACGACCTTGAGATGGCCGAGGAGCTCTCCGGTCATCCAGTTGGCGACGCGCTTGGCCTCCGCCGGCGCGGTCTTGGCAGCCGCTTCGAACCAGTCGGCAAGGGTGCGGTCGGAGACGAGCACGCGAGCGTCGTACTCCGACAGTCCGTACTGCGTGACGAACCGCGCGCGGCGGTCACTCGGCATCTCCGGCAGCGCCGCGCGGATGCGCTCGACCATCGCGCGGTCCGGCGCGAGGGCGACGAGGTCAGGCTCGGGGAAAAAGCGGTAGTCGTCGACCTCCTCCTTCGTGCGCTGCAGGTACGTGCGGCGCTGTTCGGGGCTCCAGCCAACGGTGATCTTCCCCATGCGCGTGCGAAGCTCGCCGCCGCTCTCCCACTCGTCCCACAGCCGCGCGGATTCGAACGGCACGGCCTCCTCGAGCGCGCGGAAGCTGTTGAGGTTCTTGATCTCGCTCTGCGGCGGCCAGCGCGTCTCGCCGCCCTCCGCGAAGCGGATGGACACGTTCACGTCGAATCTTGCGCCGCCCTCCTCGAGCTTGAATCCGGCGACCCCCGCGTACACGAGCCGCTCGCGGAGCCCCTCGAGGTACGCCAGCGACTCTCCGACGGAGCGGAGGTCCGGCTCGGACACGATCTCGAGCAGCGGCATGCCGGAGCGGTTGAAATCGACGAGCGTCGCGCCGCCGACGTGCAGGAGGCTGCCGGTGTCCTCCTCGAGATGCGCGCGGCGGATGCCGACGCGCTTCGTCGATCCGTCGTCCGCGGGGACCTCCAGCCAGCCGTTCACCGAGAGCGGCATGTCGAACTGCGAGATCTGATAGCCCTTCGGAAGATCCGGGTACATGTAGTTCTTGCGATCGAACTTCGTGTGCTCGGGCGTCTCGCAGTGGAGCGCGATCCCCGCGGCGATCGAGAGCTCGATCGCCCGGCGGTTCGGGTACGGCAGCGCACCCGGGAGCCCAAGGCAGACCTCGCAGGTGAGCGTGTTCGGCGGCGCGCCGAACCACTTCGCCGAGCAACCGCAGAACATCTTGGAGCGCGTGTTGAGCTCGACGTGGCATTCGATGCCGATGATCGTCTCGTAGCGCGTGGCCACGGTCATCGGAAGGTCGGGTCGGACGGCGCGGGCACCACCTCGGTCCCGTTAATGACGCGGCTCGTGTTCACGACGACCTTCGCCCCTTCCACCGACACAAGATAGCGGTCGACCCTTTCGAGCTGGACGTACACGCGTGCGGTCGACGCGGGATCGAGCCCATCGAGGGAGGTCGCTTTGATCGCGACCAGCGTCGCCCGATCGGGCTGCCAAAGGTAGAAGGCATGGGCGTCGTCGAGGAGCGGTGCGCCGATGCGCTTCGGCTGACCTCCGACGGGGGGTAGGTCACTCGTGGAGAGCACCACTCGGCCGCCGATCACCGAGGCCGGTGGCGTCGCGAGCTCGACGGCGAGCGCGCTATAGGCGACGACGGCGACGAGGATCAGCGTGACGAGCACGAAGGCCGCGACAAGCAGGTACTGCTTCCAGACGGGCGTGGGGTCGAGCGACTGCGGACCGGCCCACTGCTCGACGGGCTGATCCTCGTACCGCGTGCCCATCAGGCGCTCGCGCCGGCGGACGGCTCCAGGGCACGCTGCACCGCAGCGCGGGTCCCGCCATCCCACTCCGCGACAGCGTCGCGCAGCTCCGGACGGCGCCTCACGATGTTGCGCACCGCCGCGCTGACCGCGCGCGTGACGAAGGGGCGCGTATCGCCGGCAAGGAACGCGAGGATCCCGAAGCCTCGCTCGGCCACCTTCGCGCCCGACGCGCTCGTGAACACCGAGGCGACGTTCCACCGGACATTCTCATCGGGCTCGCGGGCCCAGCGTTCGAGCCGGACGAACGTGGCGTCGGTGTAGGAGCGGAGCAGCTGGTCGCCGATCGCGTACGGCCCGAGATTGCGCCGCACGTACTCGTCGTGGTCCGCCAGCGCCGGCTCGATCAGGTCGAGCAGCGCCTCGGCCCGCTCGGGATGCCGGCTGCGCGCGGCGTACTTCGCGCCGACGACCACGGCGCGGCGAAGCCGCGGATCACCGGTCGCCACCCAGGCCTGCGCGGGCCGCAGGTATTCGTTGAACGCGCGCTCGAGGCAGTCACCAAGGAGCGACGCGGCGGTCTCGCGGACCTCCCAGTCCTCGTCGCGGGCGAGACGGTGGATCGCCCGCTCGACGTCCGGACGATTTGTCGTGACGAACGGCCGAAGGATGACGGCCGCGAGCTCCTTGTCGACGCGCCGGGGATGCTGGAGCAGCCGGGTCGCCCAATCGCGGCGCACGAACGAGGACGCGCTCTGCGCTCGGACGATGGCAGCGGCACGCGAGTACTCCGCCTTCGTCACCCATCCGCGCTGGCCGGTCCGTCGCAGGATGTCCGACGCGGTCAGTGGGTCACCCGCGGCGAGCGCCTTCTCGAAGGCGCGCTCCCACTCGATCAGTGCCGCTGCCGTCCCACGAACCGCTCAATGCGATCGCAGGCCGCGTCGATCTTCTCCATCGATGCGGCGTAGCAGGCTCGGACGTGGCCGACGCCGCGTTCGCCGAACGCGTTGCCGGGCACGACCACGACCTGCTCCTCTTTCAGGAGCCGTTCGCAGAATTCGTCGTCGGACAGGCCGGTGCTCGTGACGTTCGGGAAGCAGTAGAACGCCCCGCGCGGCTCGAAGCAGTGCAGGCCCATCGCGTTGAAGCGCTCGTACATTCGTCGCCGGCGCTTGTCGTACTCGGCGACCATCCGCTGGACCTCGGCTTCGCCGTTGCGCATCGCCTCGAGCGCCGCGTATTGCGCGGCCGTCGGCACGCACATCACGGTGTACTGATGAATCTTCATCATCTGCTCGATGATCTCGGCCGGCGCGCAGGCATAGCCGACCCGCCAGCCCGTCATCGCGTACGCCTTCGAGAAGCCGGCGAGGTAGATCGTCCGTTCCTTCATCCCCGGCTCGTCGAGGATCGAACGGTGCTCGGCCCCGTAGACGAGGCGATCGTAGATCTCGTCGGAATACACGAGGAGGTCGTGCTCCTTCGCGAGGGCCGCGATGCCGTGGACGTCTTCCGCTTCAAGGACGGCGCCGGTCGGGTTGTTCGGGAACCCGAGGAGGATCGCGCGGGTGCGCGGCGTGATCGCCTTTCGCACGTCGGCGGCGAGGAGCCTGAAGGCGTTCGCCTCGTCGGTCGGCACGGCGACGGGCACCCCGCCCGCGAGCACGATGCTCGGGACATAGGCGACGTACGACGGATCAGCGACGATGACTTCGTCGCCCTCGTTCAGCGTCGCGCGGAGCGCGAGGTCGACGGCCTCGGACACGCCGACCGAGACGAGGATCTCGCTCAGCGGGTCGTACGAGACGCCTCGCTTCTCCTGGGTGTGCGCGGCAATCGCCTCGCGCAGCGCGAGCAGGCCGTAGTTCGAGGTGTACTGCGTCTTGCCTTCCTTGATCGAGCGGACCGCGGCGTCGCGGAACGCGTCAGGCGTGACGAAGTCCGGCTCGCCGACGCCGAGCGAGATCACACCCGGGATGCCCGCCGCGAGATCGAAGAAGCGGCGGATCCCGCTCGCCGGAAGGCGTGCCACCCGCGCGCTGGTGAGCGATCGCTTCGCGAGCGTCATGGGGCCCTCATCGGATGCTGCTGATGATGCTCCGTCGCGCGCTCGAATGCGGCCGCGACACGGAACAGGGTGCGCTCCTGATACGAGTTGGTGATGAGCTGGAGGCCCACGGGCAGGCCCTCGGAGAGGCCGCACGGCATCGAGAGGCCGGGCAGGCCGGCGATGTTCACCGGCAGGGTGAATACGTCGTTCAGGTACATCTGCAGCGGATCGTTCGTCTTGGCGCCGATGGGGAACGCGACCGTCGGCGACGTGGGCGTCACGAGCGCGTCGACCGTCTCGAACACCGCATCGAATTCGCGCTTGATGATCGTCCGCACCTTCTGCGCCTTCACGTAGTAGGCGTCGTAGTAGCCGGCCGAGAGCGCGTACGTGCCAAGGATCATCCGGCGCTTCACCTCGGGCCCGAAGCCGGCCCCGCGCGTCTTGCGATACGTGTCCACGAGATCGCGCCCGACCACCCGAAGCCCGTACCGCACGCCGTCGTAGCGCGCGAGGTTCGCGGAGGCCTCTGAGGGCTGGATGATGTAGTAGACGGCGAGGCCCTTGTCGGTCGACGGCAGGCTCACGTCGACGATCTCGGCGCCGAGCTTGTCGAACTGCGCGATCGCCGCGCGGATCGCCGCGGTGACGCCGGGCTCGACGCCGGCGGGGCTGAAGTACTCGCGTGGGACCCCGAGGCGCAGCCCACGCACGCCAGCGTCCAGATCGCGGCGCACGTCGATCGGACGGTCGATCGACGTCGCGTCGTGCGGGTCGATGCCGAAGATCGCCTCGCAGACGATCGCGGCGTCCTCGATGGAGTTGGTGAGCGGACCGACCTGGTCGAGCGAGGACGAGAACGCGACCACGCCGTACCGCGGCACGCGACCGTAGGTCGGCTTCATCCCCACGACGCCGGAGAGCGCACCCGGCTGGCGGATCGATCCGCCTGTGTCCGTGCCGAGCGCGAAGACCGCCTGGCCCGCGGCGACGGCGGCGGCCGAGCCGCCGGACGAGCCGCCCGGCACGCGCGACCGATCCCACGGGTTGCGCACCGGTCCGAAGGCCGAGTTCTCGTTCGAGCTCCCCATGGCGAACTCGTCGAGGTTCGTCTTGCCGAGCATCACCGCGCCGCGGTCGTCCAGCCGCTCGACCACGGTCGCCGAGTACGCGGGCCGGTAGCCGGCGAGGATCTTCGACGCCGCGGTCGTCACGATCCCCTTAGTGCCGATGATGTCCTTGCATGCCCACGGCACGCCGGTCAGGACCGGGGCATCACCGGCGCGCAGCTTCGCATCCGCGGCGGTGGCCTGCGCTCTCGCGTGATCCTCCGCGAGGTGCAGCCACGCGTTGAACGGATCTGCGCGCGCGGCGTCGAGGAACGCGTCCGCGAGCTCGACCGCGGACAGCTCGCGCGCTCGCAGCCGCTGCGCGGTCTCGGTGATCGTGCGCGGCAGCTCACGCATCGGGACGCTCCTCGAGGCTCGCCTGCACGCGGAACAGATCGCCCTCGCGGTCGGGAGCCTGCGCCAGCGCGACCTCGACCGGGAGGCTCGGGCGCGGCTCGTCCTCGCGCATCACGTTCTCGAGCGGCAGGACCGACGCGCTCGGTGGAACGGCGGACGTGTCGACGTCCTTCAGCTGCTCGATCGCTTCCAGCACGACCTGCAGCTGACCGGTGAACCGGTCGAGCTCGTCGTCGGTGAGCGCGATGCGGGCGAGGCCGGCGACGTGCTCGACGCGGCCTCGATCGATGGCCGGCATATCGTCAGTCTATGGACGACCAGCGCGATCTGCTGCCCGAACGCTCGGTCGCGCGGCGCGTCGATCGCGAGATGTTCGTGCTCCTTGGCGGCACCGCTGCGGTGCTCATGCAGATCGCCCATCCGCTCGTCGCGGCGGGCGTCGAGCAGCACTCCGACTACTTCCGCGACCCGCTCGGCCGGCTACGCCGGACGCTGCACACCTCTCTCGCGGTCGTGTTCGCCGAGCCGGATGCCGCTCGCGCAGCGATCCGCCGGATCGATCGCCGCCACGGCCCCGTGCGTGGCACCGCGGCGGACGGCCGCGCCTATGCGGCGCGCGATCCCGCGCTGCTGATGTGGGTCCAGGCGACGCTGGTGCTCACCTCGCTCCGCCTGTACGAGGCGATCCTCGGCCCGCTCGGACCGGCGGATCGCGACGCGTACTGGCAGGAGGGCCGTCCCCTCGCCGCGATGCTCGGCATCCCGCTCGATCGCCAGCCACCGACGATCAACGATCTCGAGCGCTACGAGCGGACGATGCTCGCGACGGCCGTGCTTCCGGATGGATCGAGCCGGCGGGTCGCCAGGCGGGTGCTACATCCGTTCCCGTGGATCCCCGCGCCGGTCTACTGGCCGACCGATGCGATCGCCGCCGCGCTCGTGCCACGGCCGCTGCGCGCGCCGTTCGGCCTGCGTTACCGAATGACGGAGCGGCTGTTGTTCGCGGTCGTGATCGCGGCGGTGCGGATCATGCGCATCGTCTTGCCCGCGCCGCTCACCGTCATGCCGCAGGCGAGGCGGTTCGAGACCCGCCGTTCGCTTCGGCGGTCGGTCTAGCTCGCGGCCCTCGGCTGCCGCACCGGAAGAGACAGCTGGAACGTCGAGCCCATCCCAGGACCGACGCTCTCAGCGGACACCCGTCCGCCGTGCGCTTCCGCCAGCAACCGCGTCACGTAGAGCCCGAGGCCGACACCCTGGGCGCCGGTGGTCTTCGCGGTCTGCGCTTGACCGTACTTCTGGAACATGACCGTGAGGTCCGTGGGACCGAGCCCGACGCCGTTGTCCTTCACGACGATCCGCGCCTCGGCGTGGCCACTCGCCACGGTCGCGAGGATCTGCGCGCCCGCGGGCGAGTACTTCACGGCGTTCGCGATGAGGTGGCCGACCATGACGCGCAGCCGATCCGGGTCGCCTTCGACGATGACCGGATCCGCCTGGAGCACCAGCTGGACCTGGCCGCGACCGATCTCGCGCGCGACGTCCGTGACGAGCTCACCGAGGTCCACCTCGGCGAGGTTCAGTCGGAACCGGCGGGCCTCGAGCACGTTCATGTCGAGGACGTCCTCGGCCATCCGCTGGAGCTCGCGAGCCTGATGGTCGAGCGCGATACGCGCCTCGTTCACGATGCCGTCCGCATCGCGGCGTGACGCGATCGCGCCGGTGACGGAGCCGATGCGCGCTGCGGTCTGCCGGAGCTTGTGTGCGACGAGCGCGAGCGCATCCTCACGGTGACGGTCGACCTCCGCGAGACGTGCGCCTCGCTTCCGATACAGGTCGACGAGGATCACGACGCCGATGAAGATCGCGACCCGCGTCCCGATGTTCCACGCCAGCGACGACAGCGCGAAGCCGTCTTCCAGGATCGTGTCGAACGTCCATGCGAACGCAGCGACGACACCGGTGAGGCCACCGGCGATCGAGCCGCCGAGAAGTGTGACGGCAAGGATCGGGACCATGTAGAAGATCTCGAATGAGTAGTAGTTCGGCGTGACCCGATCGAGCCAGAGGATCACGGCGATCGCGGCGAGTCCAGCGACGGTGACCGCTGTGGCCCGCGTCAAGGTCCTGGTACGCAGGTCCATCATTCGAAATGATGCCGCCACGCGCGGGTCCGGGCATCCCCCGCGCTGGGGTCTTCGCCCTACGTCAAATGGATGAGCTACGCACCCTGAGGCGAGCCGGACGGGTCCAACGACACGAAGTACGACTCGCAAGCCATGTCGATGAGGTCGGGAGTGAGCTGGGCCGGGCGTCCGAGGAACCGCGCGGTATCGCTGAGCTGCTCGAGGATGTCGCGCGGATGGCACGACCGCAGACCGAGATTCTTACGACGGTAGTGCGCCAGGATCTGCGACAGGGCCTCGGAGCGGTACTCGATCTGCTTGCGCTCGCACATGCGTTTGAAGATCTCCTCGTACTGCGCGACGGTCGGGGCCTCGATGCCGATCTTGTAGCGGATGCGGCGGAGGAACGCTTCGTCGACGAGGTCCGCCGGATCGAGGTTCGTGGAGAAGATGATGAGCATGTCGAAGGGGATCTCGAGCTTCTTCCCGGTGTGCAGGGTGAGGTAGTCGACCCGCTTCTCGAGGGGCACGATCCACCGGTTCAGGAGGTCCTTCGGCGACACGCGCTGGCGACCGAAGTCGTCGACCATGAAGATCCCGCCGTTCGCCTTCATCTGGAACGGGGCCTCGTAGAACTTGGCGCTGTCGTCGTAGATGAGGTCGAGCGTCTCCAAGGTCAGCTCGCCGCCGGTCATCACGATCGGGCGCTTGCTGATGATCCAGCGGTGGTCGAAGCGCAGGCGGTCGGCCACGATCGGATCGAGCGCCGCGCGGTGATAGACCTGGTCGTAGACCTTGATGACCTGCTGATCGACCTCGACCGCGTACGGGAGCACGACCTCGCCGCGAAGCAGTGATACGAGCACTTCCGCGATGGTCGTCTTGCCGTTGCCGGGTGGCCCGAACAGGAAGATCGACTTGCCCGAGTTCACCGCCGGGCCCAACTGCGCGAGCGTCTCGCGGGGAATGACCATGTGGGAGAACGCGTGCGCGAGCTCCTCCTGGGTCACCGAGATGTTGCTGATGCTCTGCCGCTTCACAGCCTCGAGGTACGAGGCCAGCGGCACCGGAGCTTTGCCGACGTACTGGCTGCGGGCCAGGGCTTCCTGGGCCTTCTCGGATCCGCGGTCGATGATGACGAACTGGTAGCCGGCGGACGAGAGGCCGGTGCCGCCGCGGATCTCGACGAGACGCTCGCCCTTGAGGAACTCCATGACCCGGTCTACGACGTTCGTGATCGGCAGCCCGAGGGCGGTCGACACCTCGCCCATCGTCATCTGCCCGCGGAGGTAGAGCGTCTTCAATGCGAGGTCGGCGATGAAGCTCAGCGTCAGCCCGGTCTGCTCCAACGACTGGACCTCGGGCGGGAGCGGGATCTCGGGCGTCGCCGGCGATCCGGACGTGCCGGCGAGCGGCATCGTCGGAGCCGGACGCGTCTGCGGCTGGTACAAAGTTGTCCCTTACCTCACCGATGTGACTAACGCTGTGCTGTGTTCAGCATAGCCTCGAACGCTGCTTCATCCATCACCTTGACACCGAGTTGCTTGGCCTTTTCGAGCTTGGTGCCGGCGCCCGGGCCAGCGACGAGCAGATCGGTCTTCGCGCTCACGGCGCTGCTCGGCATTCCGCCGAGCGTGCGCACGAGCGCTTCCGCATCTTCGCGACTGCGTCGCTCGAGCGTGCCGGTGAACACGATCGTCTTGCCCGCGAACGGACCGGCCGCTGCCTCGGCGCGCGCGACCGGGAGTACTGGTACCACGCCCGCCTTGACGAGTTTGTCCATCAAGACGATCTCGGTTTCGTCGGCGAGGTACGCGCGGATCGCATCGGCGACCTTCGCGCCAACGCCTGAGATCGCCTGCAGATCCTCGGCGCTCGCCGCGCGGAGCGCAGCGAATGCCTGCGCGAGCGTCGCATGCTCTGGCACCTTCGAGGCGATCCACTGGGCGAGGTCCTCCGACGTCGAGAAGCCCACCTGCGGGATCCCGAGCGCGTTGATGATCCGTGCGATCGGCCGTTGCTTCGCGTTCTGGATCCGGTCGTAGATGTTCGTCGCGCTCTTCTCGGCGAAGCGGTCGAGATCGAGGAGCTGCTCCTTCGTCACGAAGAAGATGTCGGCCGGGTCGGTCACGAGCCCGCGGGACTGGAGCTGCTCGACGAGCGCCCAGCCGACCCCCTCGATGTCGAAGCCACCGCGCGAGACGAAGTGCCCGATGCGCTGGCCGGTCTTCGCGGGGCACGCAGGATTGGGGCATCGGTAGGCGACCTCGCCCGCGCGATGCTCGACCGGCGTCTCGCACACCGGGCACCGCTCAGGCATCGCGAACTCGGGCCCGCGCTTCGGCGCGCGTTTGCCTTTCGCGACGAGCGGCGGCTCGACACGCACGACCTCGGGGATCACGTCGCCGGCGCGCTGGATGATCACCCGATCGCCGACGCGCACGCCCAGCCGATGGACCTCGTCGAGGTTGTGGAGCGTCGCTCGACGGACGGTTGTGCCGCCGACGAGCACGGGCGCGAGCGCGGCGACCGGCGTCAGGACGCCCGTCCGGCCGACGTAGACGAGGATGCGCTCGATCATCGTCGTCGCTTGCTCCGCCGGGAACTTGTACGCGATCGCCCACCGCGGGCTGCGGGAGACGAAGCCGAGCGTCTCCTGGTCCGCCACGCGATCGACCTTGACCACGATCCCGTCGGTGCCGTAGTCGAGCTCATGCCGCTTCGTCCCCCACTCGGCGATGAACGCGAGCACCTCGTCGATGTCCTTCGCCTGCCGGACGTTCGGGTTCGTCCGCAGGCCGAGCTCGCGCAGTCGCGCGAGGAGCGCGTGCTGCGAGTCGACCGCGAGGCCGGCCGCGCTGTAGACCCACATCGCGAGGTTCCGCTTCGCCGTGGCCGCCGGATCGAGCTGGCGCACGGCGCCTGCCGCCGCGTTGCGCGGATTCGCGAAGGGCGCCTCCTCGCGCTCGAGCCGCTCGCGGTTCGTCGCCTCGAATGCGGCCGTCGGGAGGTACACCTCGCCGCGGACGTCGACGCGGCCCGGGACCTTCTCCCGGAGCGTGAGCGGGATGGACTTGATCGTGCGCAGGTTCGCGGTGACGTCCTCGCCGACCGACCCGTCGCCGCGCGTCGCGCCCTGCGTGAAGCGGCCGTCGACGTAGGTGAGGTTGATCGCGAGGCCGTCGATCTTCAACTCGCAGACGTACCCGACGTCGTCGCTGCCCAGGGCCTTGCGGAGCCGCTGGTCGAACGCGCGGACCTCGGTCTCGTCGAACGCGTTGGACAGGCTGAGCATGGGATGCGCGTGCTCGACGGGCGCAAAGCGGTTCGACGGCGGGGCGCCGACCCGCTGGGTCGGCGACTCGGGCGTGACGAGCTCCGGATGCTTCGCCTCGAGGCCCTGGAGCTCGCGCATGAGGGCGTCGTACGCGAAGTCATCGAGCGTCGGCTGATCGAGGATGTGGTACTCGTAGTTCGCCTTCTCGATCTGCTCTCGCAGTACGGCGACGCGTTTCTGGGCATCCGGAGCGGCCATCGTGCTGATTCTCCCAAACGAAGTCGTACCACGCGTGTACGACTTGGCCCTGTGTTCTCTGACCGAACGGTCACGACGGCGGAGGGCGTGCCGTCTAACGTCGGCGCAATGCGGATCTGCGTTCTTTCCCTGCTGCTCGCCCTTCTTGGCGCGTGCTCGCCGAGCGCGCCCGCGTCGTTCCTGAGCCCCTCACCGGCCGACCCGGCAGCCAAAAGCACGCCGCCGAGCGTTCGGCCGTCGCCGCCGACGTCGCCCAGACCGACGCTCCCACCGCCCTCCACGACGCTGACCGGACCGATCCAGCGACTCGACTCCTTGGTGGGCTTCGCGACGACGGAGACCGGCCTCATCGCCACCGACGACGGCGGCCGGACCTGGACCGCACGTGCCCGAATGGACGGCGCGTTGTTCAGCGAGCTCCGGTTCGTCGACGCGTCCCACGGGTGGGCCATCGCCCAACGGTGGGCGCCAGGCACGATCTGCGTCGGCCCGACGACCGCTCCGCCGTGCTGGACGGTCATGACGACGAGCGACGGTGGACGATCGTGGCAAGACAGCTTTTCGGTGCCGGGCAATCAGCTCGGCACCGCGCCGGTCGCGTCTCTTCAGGCGATCGACGACCGGCAAGCGTGGGTCGTCGTGCAGACCAGCGCGTGCGCTGTCCAGGGCTGCACGAGCGAGCTTCGGACGACCCGCGACGGCGGACGGACCTGGTCGACGCAGCTTTCACGCGAAGGCAGTCTCGGTCCGCTTCGCTTCGCGAGCGCTAGCACAGGATGGATAGGCGCCGCGCGGCTCGGTGACGCGAATGGCGCTAGCGACGTGCTCGCGTCGGCGGACGGCGGCACGACCTGGACGACCGCCTATCGCGCGAGCGCCAACGTCATCGCGATCGATGCAGCAAGTGAGCACGAGGCATGGATCCTGACGCGCGACGGCGGTTACTGCAGCTCATCGGACTGCTCGCGGTATGACCTGCTGCACACGACCGACGGCGGCTTCGGTTGGGGCAGCCTCGGAAATCCGAAAGCGCAGGCATGCAGCGCCGGTCATCTGCGCGGCCCGCTGTTCGCGACCCCCTCGCTCGGCTGGATGGCCATCTCCATCGGCCCCGGGGGCGCCGGCACGCCGACAGGTGGCCTGATGCGGTCGAGCGACGGCGGCCGGACGTGGGATTGCCGCACCACACCGCAGAACGTCAGCTATATGAGCGCCGCCGACCCGCAGGCGGTGTGGGTCCGCAGCGATCCAGGTGGCGCCTCACTGAAGGGATCGTCGCCCGTGCTGATGGCCACCGAGGACGGCGGCGATACGTGGCACGCAGTCACGATCGTGCTCCGTTGAGGCGCACCTAGGTCTTCGTCAAACCCGCGAAGCTCGCCATAAGCTTCTTCACGCCCTTGCCGGCGAACGCGACTGTGACCTCTTCGTCATCGGGACGCACGGCGCTCGACACGACGATGCCCGGGCCGAACGCGGGATGGACGACGTGGTCACCGGCGCGGAAGCGAGTCTCGCCCGACGCCGCGACGCGCGCGGCGCGATTCACCTGGACCGGCGTGGGCTCGCGAATTGGTGGGCCACCCCAGGTCGGCGGCAGGTCGGCACGGGCCGCCGCATGGCGCTGCGCGCGCCGCGCCTCGTAGCGCTCGCGGCCGCGCTCCCAGTCGAGCTCCTCCCACTGGTCACGCTCCTCCGTCTCGATCTCGCCGCGGAGCTCGATGTCCTCCGGGAGCTCGCGCAGGAACCGTGACGGCGGATTCTCGTTCGTGCGTCCGAAGAGCTGCCGCCGCCGAGCGAACGTGAGGTAGCAGCGGTGCATGGCGCGGGTGATCGCGACGTAGCAGAGCCGGCGCTCCTCTTCGAGCTGCCGCTCGTCCTCGAGCGACCGCGAGTGCGGGAAGACGCCCTCCTCCATGCCCGTGACGAACACGATCGGGAACTCGAGGCCCTTGACCGCGTGCATGGTGATGAGGGTCGCCGCCGGCTTCGCCTCCGCGAACTCGTCGACGTCGGACACGAGCGCGACCTCCTCCATGAACGACGGCAGCTGCTCGTCGCGCGGCAGGTTCACGTAGTCCTCGGCGATCGTGCGCAGCTCGAGCACGTTCGCGTAGCGCTCCTCGCCGTCCTCCGTCCCATCCTTCAGGTACGCGCCGTAGCCGGTCGCGCGGATGACCTCGTCGACGATCTCCGGCAGGTCCTTCAGGAGGAGCTCGTCGCGGATCCGCTCGAGCAGGCGGCCGAAGGCGACCATCGCCGCGGCCTGCCGCTTCGGGATCTCCGGAGACTGCTCCGCGTCGAGGAGCGCCGCGGCGATCGGCAGGCCACGCTCCTTCGCGAACGCCGCGAGGCCGGCTTGGCCCTTCGCGCCGATCCCGCGCGGCGGGGTGTTCAGCACCCGGCCGATCGCGACGCTGTCCACCGGGTTCCGCAGCAGCCGCAGGTACGCGAGCACATCCTTCACCTCGCGCCGGGCGTAGAAGGAGACGCCGCCGACCACCTGGTACGCGAGCCCGAAGCCGCGGAACACGTCCTCGATCGCGCGCGATTGGGCGTTCGTCCGGTACAGCACCGCCACATCGCGCGCCGACGTGACGTCGCCCTCTCGTCGCAGACGCTCGATCTCGCGAGCGATCGTCTCCGCCTCGTGATGCTCGTCGTGGGCCTGGACGACGACCACGGGCGCGCCACCCTTCCGGTCGGTCCACAGCTTCTTTTCCTTGCGCGCCGAGTTATTGCGCACGACGCTGTGCGCCGCGTCGAGGATCCGCTGAGTGCTCCGGTAGTTCTGCTCGAGCTTCACGACCGTCGCGTTCGGGTAGTCGCGCTCGAAGTCGAGGATGTTCCGCACATCGGCGCCGCGCCACGAGAACACCGACTGGTCGTCGTCTCCGACGACGCAGAGGTTCTGCTTCCCGCCGGCCAAGTACCGCAGGAGCACGTATTGGGCGCGGTTCGTGTCCTGGTATTCGTCCACCAGGATGTGGTCGTAGCGATCCTGCCACTTTTCGAGCGCGCGGTCGCTCGTCTCGAACAGCCGGCAGGGCAGGACGAGGAGGTCGTCGAAGTCGACCGCGTTGTTGTCCTTGAGCAGCACCTCGTACCGGCGCCAGACCGTGGCCGCGAGCCGCTCGAGCTGCCCCCGGGCTTCGTTCGCGAGGTCCGCCGGCCCGCGCAGCTCGTTCTTGGCCCCCGAGATGACCGCCCCGATCGCGCCGGGCGAGAACAGCCGCTCCGAGACCCCCGCGTCGCCCATGGCCTGGCGGAGGAGGGCACGCTGGTCGGCCGTGTCGTAGATCGCGAAGCCGCGGTCGAGCCCGACCTCGGGGCCGTCCCGGCGGAGGAGCCGGGCGCAGAACGCGTGAAAGGTGCCGGCAGTGAGGTCGGCCAGGGCGGCGTCTCCGACGAGCTTCTGCAGGCGAGCGCGCATCTCCTTCGCCGCCTTGTTGGTGAACGTAACGGCAAGGATGTTCCG
>CAAGKR010255732.1_pt1 | contig 16082 bp, 14 predicted proteins | sample 2556971 | NCBI WGS metagenome assembly CAAGKR01 (sample SAMEA5207829, study PRJEB30636) | soil metagenome | biome: forest; feature: boreal; material: soil | place: USA | collected 2011-09 | depth 1 m | reverse complement strand
CGAGCCGCGGCATCGGCCGCGCGATGGCGTTGCGCCTCGCTGCTGAAGGCGCATCGGTGGTGATCACCGGCAAGTCGGAGGCCGGCACGGAGAAGCTTCCGGGCAGCATTCACACCGTCGTTGACGAGATCGAGTCCACCGGTGGCACAGCACTTGCGGTGCGTGTCGACGTGCGTCACGAGGACGAGGTCAAGGCGATGGTCGACGCGACCGTGGAGCGCTTCGGCCGCCTCGACATCCTCATCAACAACGCGGGCGCGCTCTGGTGGCAACCGGTCCTGCACACTCCGCCGAAACGCTACGACCTGATGTGGGAGATCAACGTGCGCGCGGCGTATCTCTGCGCGTACTACGCCCTGCCGCACATGGTGCAGCGCAACTGGGGGCACATCATCATGTGCTCGCCGCCGATCACGACCACGCCGAGCCCGGGTCATGTCGCGTACATGACCACAAAGATGGGCATGACGCGGATGGCGATCGGCATCGCCGCGGAGCACGAGTCCGACGGCGTCGCCTGCAACTCCCTCTGGCCGGTGACCATCATCGAGAGCCTCGCCAGCATCAACTGGGGACTGGGTGACCGGAGCCAGTGGCGCTCGCCGGACATCCTCTGCGACGCGATGATGGAGATCATCGGCAGCGAGCCCCCGACGCTCACCGGGCAGCAGATCCTCGACGAGCCGTTCCTGCGCGAGCGGGGCTGGACCGACGAGCGCCTCGACGCCTACTGGCTCGAGGGCAAGCCTCCGGAGCATCCGGTGTACATCGACGGGCGGTCCGGCTCCTCAATGTAGATCCGGGGTCTGCGGTGGTCCACCCGTATGATCGAAGCATGAGCCCAGCAACTCGAGGCAACGTTGTCCGCCGGACTCTGGCCGTCGGAGCAGTCGGCGCCGGCGCAGTGCTGTCGGCTCGCGTCCTCCTTCGCCCCCAGGTCAAGACGCCGCGTCGCCTGGTCGACTGGCAGGACGTCCGCCGCATCGCGGTGGCCCGAACCGGGGTGACCGCGGGTCGCCAGATGGACGTGTCCGCGCTCGAGGGCGCCTACACGGAGATGGCGGCGCGTGTGGCGCCGTACATGAGCGAGATCTGCGAGGTGCCGCTCACGGCATACCCACGGTTCATGGCCCTCGACCGCGAGGGCTTCATCGACGCCAATCTCGGGATGATCCAACGCCTGCTCGCCCCTGTCGAACGGCTCCGGGCCACAGTGCCGGAGTCGATCGCGACGGGGCTCAGCCGGCGGGTGCTCGATCGGTACGTCGGCGAGCTGTTCGGGCTGATGTCGCGCCGGGTCCTCGGCCAGTACGACCCCGTGTTGTCGCTCGAGGCCACACCGGGTGCGCCGACGACCGCGCTCTACCTCGTGGAACCGAATATCGCGGGCATCGAGCGGGACCTCTCGCTCGAGGGCACCGACCTGCGCCCGTGGCTGATCCTGCATGAGCTGACCCACGCCTGGCAGTTCGAGTTGCATCCATGGCTGGGCGAGCATCTCGAGGAGCTCATGCGCGGGCTGATGCTCGATGCGCTGTCGGCGGACGGCGAGACCCTCCTGCCGTCGCGCCAGATGGTCCGCAAGCTTCCCGACACCGTCCGGGAGCAGCTCCGCGCCGTCAGCCACGTGCAGGCGGTGATGAGCGTGCTCGAGGGGTACAGCAACTTCCTGATGCACCGCGCCGGTCGCCATGCGGTTCGCGGCGCCGATCGCCTCGAAGCGGCGATGCAGCAGCGCCGCCGTCAGCGCGGACCGATGGAGCGCCTGATCCTCAACATCACCGGCCTCGAGATCAAGATGCGCCAGTACGAGATCGGCGAGCAATTCTGTGTCGGCGTCTTCGATCGCGCCGGTCTGAGCACGCTCAACCGGGTCTGGGAGTCGGCGGCGATGATGCCGACCGCCGACGAGTTGCGGAACCCTGACGTCTGGGTTCGGCGGGTGGGCTGAGCAGTGCCCGTCTCGGCCGGTACCAGCGTCGCGGACCGCCTCGCGGCGCAGGGACATCGACTGACCCTGCAACGGATGATCGTCGCCGGTGCGCTCGCTCGCGCGCGTCACACCGTGAGTGCCCAGGAGCTGTACGAGTCGCTGCGCGCCGAGCATCCGATGCTGGGGCGCGCGACCGTGTTCCGCACGCTCGATTTCCTTGTGGAAGCCGGCCTTGCCCAGCGTTTCGAGGCCGAGGGTCACATCCACGTGTACACCTCGTGTGCGGACAACCATCACCACCATCTCGTCTGCCGCGTGTGCGGATCGACGACAGAGATCGACGACACCGCCGTGAACCAGCTCATCGACGCTGTCCGTGGCGGGTACGGCTTCGCACTCGACCACGATGCCCTGGACTTCTACGGCACCTGCGCGACGTGCGCAGCAGCGGCGCTGACCGCCCCCTGAGCGCGATCCGTGTCGCGGTCTGCGCGCCCAACGCGTTCAAGGGAACGCTGAGCGCCCACGCCGCCGCGACCGCGCTGGGCCGGGGCGTTGCGGATGCCGGCGCCCGAGCCATCGCGGTGCCGGTGGCCGACGGCGGCGACGGGACGCTGGCCGTCCTGCTCGCGGCGCGCACAGGATCGAGCGTTGCCCGGCATCGGGTGACCGGGCCCGGCGGGAGCTCGGTGAGCGCCCGGCTCGGGCGGCTGGACTCCACGACTTTCGTGGTCGAGCTCGCCGAGGCGTCGGGCCTGCGCCTTCTGCGCGGCTCGAGGCTCGACGCGCTCCATGCGACCTCGCGCGGGACCGGCGAACTCATCCGGCTGGCGCTGGACGCAGGCTGCGAGCGGATCATCGTGGGCGTCGGCGGGAGTGCGTGCACCGACGGTGGCGCGGGGCTGCTCCAGGCGCTCGGCGCTCACCTCACCGATGCACGAGGGCAGGAGATCGGACCAGGCGGCGCAGGGGTCGAAGAGCTTGCCGCGATCGACCTCTCCGGCCTGCATCCCGGACTTGCGCACTGTTCCATCGAGGTGGCGTGCGACATCCGGAGCCCGCTCCTCGGTCCGGAGGGGGCGGCCCGCATGTTCGCCGCGCAGAAAGGCGCGAGCCCCTCTGAGGTGGAGCGCCTCGAGCGGGCTCTGGGACACCTCGCTGCCGCGGCGGTTGCTGCAGGGTACGGCTCTGTCGCGCAGATCCCGGGCGCCGGTGCCGCCGGCGGGTGCGGTTTCGGGCTCGCGCTGCTCGGGGCACGCCTGGTCCCGGGCGCCGCGCTGGTGTGCGACCTGGTTGGTCTTGACGCCGCGCTGGAGGGTGCCGGCCTCGTGATCACCGGCGAGGGACGGCTGGACAGTCAGACCAGGACGGGGAAGGCTCCGGCCGAGGTCGCCGCTCGCGCGCGGGCACTCGGTGTCCCGTGCGTCGCGATCTGCGGGACAGTGCTCGACCCGCTCTCCGATCTCTTCGCCGCTGCGGTGGCGCTCGACGGGCTGGAGCCCGGCGTCGACCCGAAGCGGCATGCGAAGGCGCTACTCCGGAAAGCTTCTGCCCACGTCACCCGCGGCGCGCTCGGCGGCTCGGCTCAGTAGACGGGGGTGAGCAGGGCCTGGTATTTCGGATCGCGTCCGGTGACCACCTTCGCGTAGATGTCCTGGACGCGCATGGTGACCGGCCCCGGCTCGCCGTCGCCGATGCGCCGGCGATCGATCTCGATGACCGGAGCGATCTGCGCTCCCGTGCCGACCAGGAACACCTCGTCCGACACGTAGAGCTCGGACCGATCGACCGAGCGTTCGCGAACCTCGAGGCCCAGTTCCTCGCGAAGCAGATGCATGACCGTCGAGCGCGTGATGCCCTCGAGGATGTTGTCCGAGGGAGGCGGGGGGATGACCTCACCACGACGCACGATGAAGAGGTTCTCCGCGCTGCCCTCGCAGACGTGCCCTTCGCCGGTGAGCATGATCGCTTCATCAAATCCGCCTTGCAGGGCTTCGCTTTTCGCGAGCGCCGAGTTGATGTAGAGACCCGTGCACTTGGTGCGGACCGGTGCCATCGCGTCATCGATGCGGCGCCACGACGAGACCATGCAACGGATGCCGCCGTTGCCGACGTACAGCCCCATCGGTGCGGTGACGATCGCGAAGCTGTCGGCCACGTCGTGGAGTTTCACGCCGATGATCTCCGCCGACTTGAAGCAGAGCGGCCGGATGTAGGTGTCCTCGCGGTACTCGTTGCGGCGCAGCAGGTCGAGGGTCGTCGCGACCAGCTGGTCGACGCTCCAGGGGATGACCATCTGGAGCGCGCGAGTGTTCTGATGCATGCGCTCGTAGTGCTCCGCGATCGCGAGCGCGAAGAGCTGTTCGCGTTCCGCATTCCAGTACGCGCGGATGCCCTCGAACACGCCGGTGCCGTAGTTGAGGCCATGGGTCAGCAGGCCGACCTTGGCGTCCGCGTAGCGAACGATTTCCCCGTTGAAGAACACCCACGACTTCTCGCGCAGTGACGTTGCCTCGGCGATCGGATTGGGAGCGATCTGAGTCATCACCCACAGCCTACAACCACGGCGCTGGAACCCGGCGGAATCGGCCAATCCCGCAGGGCCTTTGCTATGCTCGCGACGTCCGGAATACCTGCCTGGAATGGCGATCACGGTCGAGCCGGGGGGAGATCGCGGCCAGGAGCATTGGAGGAGTCATGACCGACGTCATCAAGACCCATTCGAGCACCCTGCCCGCGGCGCGCAACATCCGCTGGAACCCGTCGCCAACGGAGTTGCGCGAGCTGACGTCGCGAATGCCGAACGCCCGTCACACCGAGTACGACAACTACAACGTGCAGACCAAGGTTGTTTCGCGAAGCAAGGCGAGTACCTACGTCGTCACCGACAGGCCGGAGGAGCACTCCGACCAGACGATGAGCCGCGCGTTTGGCGCAAAGATCGCCGAGCGTCAGGACGCGTACATCCGCGATCAGGAGATGCTTGTCATCGACGGGTACATCGGCAACGACGCGGAACGTCGCGTCGCCGCACGGCTGTACATCGAGGCGGCCAACGCCAACATCGCCGGGATGCAGCGGTGGCTGTATTTCGACCCCGAGAATCCGGGTCCTGATTTCGATCCGGTGCTGACCGTCATCTACACACCGAACCTCGATGCGCCGGGGTATCCGAGCGATCGAGTAATCGCCGTCGACCTCGAAGCCGGCGTCACGCGTGTCCTGAACAGCGACTACTTCGGTGAGTCGAAGAAGGGCGGGCTTCGCATGTGGAACAAGCTCACCTACGACGACGGTGGTCTCGCGCTCCACGCCGGTTGCAAGGTGGTGCCGACCGCGCGCGGCGAGCAGGCGCTGTTGATCATCGGTCTGTCGGGAACGGGCAAGACGACAACGACGTTCACACGGCAGAACGACAGCAAACCGGTGCAGGACGATTTCGTCGCGTTGTATCCGGGCGGACGGGTCGTTGCGACAGAGAACGGATGCTTCGCGAAGACGTTCGCACTCGACCCGAGGGACGAGCCCACGATTCACGGCGCTGTGTGCAAACCCGAGGCGTACCTCGAGAACGTGTCGCAGAACGATGCGGGCGTGGTCGACTTCTTCGATACCGCGTACACACCCAACGGTCGTGCGGTGTTTCGCATGGACGCGCTCGGATGGCACAAGGACGCGCGTGAGGTGCAGGCGGTCGACCACTTCCTGATCCTCAATCGCAATGACAATCTCATCCCCGGTGTTGCGCGGCTCAGCCGTGAGCAGGCCGCCCTGTATTTCATGCTCGGAGAGACGCGAGGGACGTCGGCCGGTGGCGCGGAAGAGGCGGGCAAGTTCCTGCGGGTGCCCGGCACCAATCCGTTCTTCCCCCTCCGGCATGAGCAGCAGGGAAATCGCTTCCTGGAGCTCATGGACAGCAGCGATTTCCAGGTCTACCTCCTCAACACCGGACGCGTCGGGGGCAGGGACGATGACGAGCGCGCCAAGAAGGTGACCATCTCGTACTCGAGCGCGATCGTGAAGGCGATCTCGGAGGGAACCATCGAGTGGGAGCCCGACCCCGATTTCGGGTACGAGGTTGCGGTGTCACTGCCCGGACTCGACGATCCCGAGATCCTGCAGCCCCGCAAGCTCTACGAGCGGCAGGGTCGCCTGGACGAGTACCGGGCGCTGGTCGAACAGCTCAAGCGTGAGCGCCGCGAGTACCTCGCGACGTTCCCAGGCCTGCGTCCGGAGATCGTCAACGCAGTCGCGTAGCAACGGCGATTGGTGAGGGCGGCGCGCCGCCCGCGGCAGGGCGAGCGATGTCGTGGCGACGCGCGGCCGCAACAGACGGTACGCAAGGAGAGTGGCTGTGGCTGGTGATCACGAACGCGAAGCCGACGACGAAATGCTGCGGGACTTTCTGCGCGGCCAGCGCGAATCGGTGTTGGCGATCGTCGAGGGGCTGGACGAGGAGTCCTGGCACCGCTCGGTCGTGCCGACAGGCTGGACGCCCGCCGGGATGGTCGAGCATCTGGGCGGTGCTGAGTGGCACTGGTTCCAGGGCGTCGTGGCAGGCAAACAGCCGGAGCTACCCGGCGACCTCGACGAGGATCAGCCGCCGTACGACCCGTTGACGGTGGTGTTCACAAGCGACGCGTCCTCGGCGGAGGTCGTCGCCTTCTACCGCGACCAGTGCGCGGAGTCCGAGGCGGTGTTGGCGACAACCGCCCTTTCGGCGCCACCGTTGGGCAAGCACGGCCCTGGTGGGTTCGAGCCACCGAATGTTCGCTGGGTCGTGCTGCACATGATCGAGGAGACGTCGCGGCATGCCGGGCATCTGGACATCGCGAGGGAGCTCCTCGACGGCCGGACACGGTTGGGTGGCCGCTGACGCGCTGGACCCCGCGGCCGGTCGCCGCCGGCTCAGGATCCGTCGTGACAGAAGTGAACCCTCTCGGGGGCGCGGGCGCGGAGCTCGTTCAGCGTGTGATGCCAGGAGCCCGCGTCGGCGGCCTGTCCCGGCGGCAGCTTCGATGATTCGTTGGCACGCTCCCACACCGCTCGTGTGTACGCCGCGTCCCCGATGAACAACTCGGTTCCCACCTCGGTCGTGGCGATCACGGACTGATGTCCATTCGTGTGTCCTGGGGTCCTGATGAGCTGCAGATCGCCGGCGAGTGCAACGTCGCCGTCGACGAGTTCAAATCGCATCCCTGACGCTTCGATCCAGTCGGTCACCTCGTCGCGTTCGCGGAAAATTCGCTCGTGCTCCGCGCGTTGCACGAGGAGCGGCGCGTGCTCGAAGGCCGGGTTCTGACCGCAGTGGTCGAAGTGCAGATGCGTGTTGATCACCATCGTCACGTCGATCGGCGCGAGGTCGTGGGCCGCCAGCGCATCGGCCACGGTGCGGTTGACGACGCCGTACTCACGGAGCACCTCATCGGGACCCCCGCATCCGGTGTCGACAAGGATCGTTCCGAGCTGCTCATGCAGTATCACGTAGCCGTGCACCGGCCACTGCGCGCCCTGGATGTACAGATGGCCGAGGTCCAGACGTTTGATCTGCATTGACATGGTCGCTCAGACCGGGAGGCGTCCCCACAGGAGAATCCGTTTGAAGGGGTAGAAATACGGGCTTTGATCACCGAGCGCTGCGTGCAGCAGTTCGCGGTATCGAGCCACGAACTCCTCGTGGAGCGCCGTCGGCAGCCGTTTCTCGTAATCAGTGAGGAGCGTTCCCTTGACCCACTCGACGACCGAGTCCGATGACTCCAGCACGTGGCCGTAGACCTGCAGGCGGACCGACTGCGCCGCGAACCCGAGGCCGTGGACGAGTGTCGCGTACTCCTCGGGTGCGAGCACGGAGAACGTGCGCTGGTACCCGTTCAAAGCCGTTGCGAACGGCTCCTCGCGGGCCACGTCGGAGGCCAGCACGTGCGAGACGTGGTCGAAGTTGGCCGGCACCTGGACCGCGAGCTCGCCGCCTGGGACCAGCATCGCCTTCAGCCGCTTGAAGAGCTGCGGATGATCCGGGAGCCATTGCAGCGCCGCATTGGAGAAGACGACATCAAAAGGCCGGTCCGGTTCCCATTCACCGATGTCCCCGCGCACGAAGGACACGCCTGGCGCGTCAATGGCACGCGCTCGCTCGAGCATCGCGTCTGACGAGTCGACGCCCACCGTTTCCGTCGCACCGAGCTCCCGATGCAGCGCGGCCGTCAGGAGGCCGGTGCCGCAACCAAGGTCGACGACGCGGCCGGCCGGCCGGCGCGTGATGAGAGCGGCGAGGTCGTGGAACGGCTGCTCGCGCTCGCTGCGAAAACGCTCGTACTGGGTGGGGTTCCAGGTGTCGCGCTCGCTCGTCACGAGGGGGTCCGGCGCGTGATCGGCGTGAGCATCGGCGGACAGGATAGCGTTGCCCTGGTGCGACCCAGAGTGTGGACGCGGCTCGCCCTCGCGGCCGCGGGAACGTCGTGCCCGACGAGCTGACACCCGAACCGCAAGCGGTCGTGCCGGAAGCGACACCCGATGAGCTGCTGCTCGAACAGCCCTCGCCGGGACGCCGCCCGATCGCCGGCCGCGCGATCCGCACGTTGGCAGTCGACGCCCGGTCCCTTCGCGACTCGCGACCGTTCCGCCGCCTCTTCATCGGGCAACTCGTGTCACTCGTGGGACGTCAGATCACGCTGGTCGCTGTCCCGTTCCAGGTGTACTCACTGACGCGATCGGCGCTCGACGTCGGTCTCCTGGGCATCGTGCAGGCCGTGCCCCTGATCGTCGGGTCCCTCGGCGGGGGCGCGATCGCCGATCGCTTCGACCGGCGGCGCGTCCTGCTCGTCACGCAACTCTGCCTCGCGGTCTGCTCGGGCCTCCTGGCGCTCGGCCCATTCGGCGGCCCCCCGCCGCTGCTCGCCATCTACGGCGTGGTCGCGGTCGCGGCGCTGGTCGGCGCCGTCGACTCACCGACACGCACCGCGATCATCCCGAACCTGGTCGGCGCCGACCGCCTGGCTGGGGCGCTCTCACTGAACATTGTCCTGTTCCAGACGACGCTGGTCGCCGGCCCCGCGATCGGTGGGCTCGTCATCGCCCACCTCGGGCTCCCCGAGGCGTACTCGGTCGACGTGGTCACGTTCAGCGCGGCGCTGATCGCGGTCCTCCTCCTGCCACCGCAGGGCCACTCCGCAATTGAGCGCGAGCGGCCGATCGCGGCGATCCTCCGCGGTCTCAGCTTCACCAGACGCCAGCCGATCCTGCTCGGCACGTTCGCGATGGATCTCGCGGCGATGATCTTCGGCCTCCCGCGGGCGGTCTTCCCGGTGCTTGCCGCAAACACCTTCCACGCCGGCGCCCAGGGCCTCGGGCTCCTCTATTCGGCGCCCGGCTTCGGCGCTGTGGTGGCGGCACTCTCGAGCGGCGCGGTCGCGCGATCGAAACGGCTGGGCCGCATCATCGTCGTCTCGATCGCGGCGTGGGGCGTGGTCGTCATCAGCTTCGGATTCGCCCGGTCGCTGTGGGTTGCACTGGTGCTGCTCGCGATCGCCGGCGCCGCCGACAGTTTCAGCGCCGTCTGCCGTACCACGATCATGCAGCGGATCGCGCCCAACGAACTGCGCGGCCGGCTCACGTCGCTGTATTTCATGGTCGTCGCGGGCGGCCCATACCTCGGTGATGTCGAGACTGGTGTCGTCGCGAACGCGTTCGGCGCGGAGGTGGCGATCATCTCCGGAGGCATCCTCTGCCTGGTCGGTCTCGGCGCCGCCGCCGCAGCGTTTCCGTCGGTGTGGCGCTATCGGCCGGGACCGTAGAATCCGGACCTCGTGACTCGACTGCTCGTGGCGAGCCTCGTGTGCTTGCTCGGTCTTGCCGCCTGCACGTCGCAGATCGTGTCGACGCACGTTTCCGTCCGGACGTCGCCGGGACCGGCACCGGCCAGTGGGGCAGCACCGCTGGAGGTCGCGATCCACGACGCCCGCGACCTCGGCGCGATGCCGGTGACGCAGACACTGAGCTTCGACCTGACCCTTGCCGACCGCGACACGGCCGGGCTCCAGGCGGCGATGGCCAGCGGTACGCCGCTCAGCGCGGCCGAGTTCGCCAACCGCTACGGGCCCGACCCCGCTCGGGTGGCGACCGCAGTTTGGGTCCTCGCCGCTGCCGGACTGACGGCACACTGGTCGGTAGGGGATGTGCTGCTCCGAGCGACCGGACCGGCCGGCGCCGTCGAGCGATTCCTTGGCATCAGCATCCACCGGTTCATCGCAGTCGGCGGGACTCCCTTCTATTCGGCGCTGACCACGCCGGCGGTCCCGGCGTCCGTCAGCGGCACCGTGATCGCGATCACCGGTCTCAATGACTACCAACGCGATCTCACGTCGGCAGTGCCCACAGCCGACGTCGCCGGGGTGACGCCGCAGGACATGACGACGTTCTACGACATCACCCCGCTGCGCAAGGCGGGCCTGGACGGCTCGGGCGAGACAGTCGTGTTCATCGAGTGGGGGGTGCCGCCCACCAACGTGTTGAATGCGTGGGCGCAGAAGTTCACCCCCGGCGTTCCGTTCAACCTGCAGGTGCACCAGGACGCGGCCGGCTGGGGAGCGCCGATCGTGAGCGGCGACAAGGAGTACTCCGCCGTCGCGGGCGAGGCTGCGCTCGACCTCGAGATCGTGCACGGCATCGCGCCCGGCGCATCCGAGGTCGTGTACGAGTTCGGCAACGCCGGAGCCATCCCCGATGTCGTCACGGCGATCGCGGCGGCCTCACCAGGCGTGATCCTCTCGAGCAGCATCAGCGAGCACGAATGCGAGCTCGAGCAGGGCGCCATCGCCGACGGCGCCGCGGAGAACCAGGTCGACACTGCCGCTGCGGCCCAGGGCATGAGCATCTTCTGGGCGTCCGGCGACCGCGGCGCGTACATGTGCCTCAACGACTACCCCGATCAGGACAAGAACGCCAACACTGAGATCTCGGTGATGCCCGATGCCGCGAGCCCCGGTGTCACGGCGGTCGGCGGAACCACAGCCTTTCTCGCGGAGAACGGCGGCTACTTCCAGGAGTCGGCGTGGGGTGAGCCGATCGAGCAGTGGGGCAGCGGCGGCGGCGTCAGCACCGCGTACCCGCGACCGTCGTGGCAGGTTGCGCCGGGCATCCCGAGCTCGATGACCGGCCGCGGCCTTCCGGATGTTGCTGCCAATGCTGACATCATCTCGGGGTGGGACATCATCTCGCCGGGACAGTCCGGCTCCGGCCAGGCGCAGGAAGGGCCTGTCGGTGGCACCTCCGCGGCGGCACCGTTCTGGGCTGCGGTCACAGCGCTGATCGACGAGGACCTCTCGCACAAGTCGCTCCCACCCGTCGGGTTCGCCAACCCTGCGCTCTATCTTTTCGCGCAGTCCCCGGCAGGCCTCCCCGCGCCCGCCTACCATGACGTGACCCTCGGCTCCAACCTGCATTACCCGGCAGGCCCCGGATGGGACATGGCAACGGGGCTCGGCACTCCGGACGTCGGCGCGCTCGCCGACGACTTCGAGTGGTACGAGAAGACCCACGGGGCAGGCTCATGACCGATACCCCGGCAAGCATTCCCGATGCCGGACCTGGCGGCGCGCCCGTGGTCACGTGCAGGCATTGCGGCGCAGCGGTGCCGGCCGGTGTGTTCTGTGGCAACTGCGGCGAGCATCTGGAAGGGATGGCTCCGCGCGGACGAGCCCACTCCTACGTAGCCGCGCCGAACGAGCACGTGACCCGCACCGCCGTGATCACGACACTCTTCCCGCATCTTCCGCACCGTCAGGTCCATGTGTTCCGCGAGGTGCTGGTCGTCGGCGTCGGGTTCGTGCTCCTCCTCGCCGCGCTCCGCCTCGTCGCGCCGGCAACGCTCGTCTCGGTGCTGTTGCTGCCGGTGCTCTACCTGCTCTACCTCTACGAGTCCGAGGTCTACGAGGATGAGCCGATCCAGGTCCTCTTCCTGACGGTCGTGGCCGGCGGCGCGCTCGGGTTTCTCTATTTCGTGATCGCCAACAACCTGACGACCACGCAGCTGAGCGGGACGGTACAGGGCCCTCTCGTCACCGGAGTGCTGCTCCCGGTGATCGCTCAGGCGCTCATGCTCGCAGGCCCGTTGGTGCTGCTCACACGGACCAAGTTCGACGAGACGCTCGACGGATTGACCTTCGCCGTCGCATCGGCCCTCGGTTTCACGCTCGTGACGGTCGTTGCCAGCTCATGGCCGTTCTTCACGGCGCCGCTCGTGCATGGGATTGCCGCCGATGACGTCCTGCGCATCCTGCGCAGCGGTGTGGTCGCATCGGTCGTCAACGCCGGGACCACCGGTGTGATCGCGGCCGCCCTCTGGCGGCGCGCGCCCGGTCACGCGGGCCGCGCGGCGTGGGTGACGCCCGTCGGCGTGGTCGCGGGTTTCGCCGTTCAGATCATCCTCGGCGTCGTCGGGTATTACACGCCCGACCCGCTGTCGCTGCTCATCCTCTGGACGGTTCTCGGCGCGGCACTGCTCGTGGTCGTTCGCATCGTGCTGCACGCGGCGCTGCTCGAGGAGGCCGGGAAGCACGCGATCGGACCGCTCGCCCCGTGCGGCGAATGCCACCGGATGGTCCAGACGATGGCGTTCTGCCCGAATTGCGGAGCGGCGCGTCTCGCGGCGCCGAAGCACGCGCGCCACGTCGTGCGCGAGGCCGAGGCGGCCTCGTGAGCACGACATTCGGCGGACACTTCTGCGGACACTGCGGTGCGCCGCTGACGGCCGGCAGCGTGTTCTGCGGCAAATGTGGAGCACCCACCGCGGCCGCTCCAGGTGTCGGATACACCCCCGTGCCACCCTATGCGGGAACCGGGAACCGCACCAAGCTTTCGCACACCACGATCATCGTGGCTGCACTCGCAGCCGTCGCGCTGGTCGCGACGCTCGTCACGGTGTTCGCCGTGAAGGTCTCCACCAGCGCGCAGGGATGCGGTTTCTACTGCGCACCGGATGTCGGGCCTCGCCTCGCCGACTCGCGGCAGTTCGTCGACACCAAGTGGGGTTTCATCGTCGACTACAGCGGCTCGAATCTCACGCTCAATCAGCCCAACCCGTCCGGCGACACGGCTGATTTCCTCGCACAGGATCAGAACGGCGGCACCGTCGGCGAGATCGTCATCACGGCGATGACGGCGACCAACACCTCACAGGTGATCCAGGGTGCCCTGAGCGATTTCTCGAGCAACCAGTTTCAGGACATCACACCGGTCGAGGCGGTCCCGGGTGCGGAGATCGGGCTCATTCCCGCGGTCGGTGAGGGGTACACGGCCAATGTCGTGTCGACATCGGGAAGCTCGGGCAATCCGGCAGGTATCGTGATCGCGGCCGCAACGCACGGCAACGTGACGATCCTCGCGGAGATGTGGAGCGAGACCAACACCAGCGGCGATGCGCCCTTCTACCTCGCGACCGACCAGTCCTTCGACTACGTGCTGACCAACCTGCACTTCCAGGGCAGCTGAACGGTCAGGAGATCGGCGACGCGTCCGTGAAGACCGACTGCGAGAGCAGCGACCCCGGGATGCTGTTCGCGAACGCCTGAAAGCTGCTCGCCGGAGCGAGGATCTCGACCCACACCGCCTTCAGGCTCCCGTTCGCCGCCTTCGCGACACCGGCGATGTATGCGTCGACGGCCGAGAAGGCGGGGCCGTTGTCGGGCGTGAGACTCTCGCAGACGTCGATGACATCGGCGGAGATTGGACCGCCGGAGCCCATCAGCTGCGTCATGCCCGGCCCCTTGGTGGTGCACATCTTCGCGCTCGGATCGCCGCTCTGCTGATCGCCCGCGAGCAGCGCCTGGTCGAGTTGCGCGTTCGTCGTCGGGCCGTCGAGCGGCTCACTCTGCAGCCCGACCACCTCTTCGTCGCCGCTGCTCGGCGTGAGGACGATGTAGTCGTCCTCCTGATCGGTGACGGTGTATCCCGACGGCACGAACACCTTCGCAAACTGAGTCGTGACGGTCTGACCGCCAGCGGTCGTATCCGTCGGTCCCGACGGCGTCGACGCGGGCGGTTGAGTCGGTGCTGCGGTAGGCGCCGAAGTCGCCGGCGTGGTCGGCACGTTGGCCGGCGCGTTCGGTGACACTGTCGCCGTCGTCCCGCCTTTGTGCACGGCGGCGTAGACGACGCCGCCACCGCAGATGACGATGAGGACGGCGGCGACGATCGCGATGACCATCGTGCTCGAGGTCCGGTGGGCCGGTGGGGTTCCCGCGGGTGGCGCGGGGAGATATGGGCTCGCTCCGGGGAGATACCCGGGCGGCAGGAAGCTCGCGGGCGGCGTCTGCGACGCGACGGCCGGATCACCGATCGGCGGTGGCGCAGCAGGGACGGGAAGGACAAACGGCTGTGTCGCATCGGGGTCGGCGAAAGGAACGCCGGCCGCCGGAGGCGTGGCAGCTGGGATCCCGGCTACAACAGCCGCAAGCGGCGACCCGCAGCTCATGCAGAATGCGTTGCCGGCTGGGTTGTCGGTCCCGCACTGCGCGCAGATGAGTGCCATCTACCCGCCCTCCGACGTCGGTGCCGGCGCGGGCGCCGCCGCAGGCACGGCGCCGGTCTCACGACGCGGGGATGCGCTGATCGCGCTGCCGCAGCTCGGGCAGAAACCCGCGGCCATCACATGGTGGTGGCAGTGCGAGCACACGACCGCGTGATATCCGAGGTCGAGACCTTCCTCGAGCAACGCGTGATGCACGAGGTGACGGATGTAGACGATGAGCACGAGGACGGTCGCCGCCTGGTACAGCAGCACGATCAACGGCGCAGCGTCGTGGGTGATGAGGATCTGCGCACCGGCGTAGAACGCGATCACCGCGACCAGCGCCACCGGGATGCCGAAGAGCGATACCCAGCGCGCGCTCCCTCCACGCGATGGCCGCCACAGCGTCGCCGCGATTGCCCCGGACGCGCTGCCATGGACCAGGGGCACGAGCACCGCAAGCGAGATCATCGGGTAGATCCACGAGGCCGACGCGGTCTGCACGCCCTGGTTCGCGATCACATTCGAATAGTTGACGAGCCCTTCGGCGATGCCGAAACCGAGGCCCGCGGTGACACCGAAGACGAGTCCGTCGATGGTCTCGTTGAACTGCGGACGCGTCCGCAGCAGCAAGGCCGGCAGGGGCATGACGATCAACTGGATGACGGGCAGCACCACCGTGTAGCCGATGATCGGCCCGGCCGTCGCGTGGAGGCTGACGCCGATCACCCGGTCGGCGATGATGGTGACGATGAGGCCGAGCACGATGCCGCCGATCAACGTCGCGCCCAGCACCAGGGCGGGCTCATCGCGGTAGACCTGCGCCTCATACAGATAGACGATGTAGAGCGTCGGCACGAGGAAGATCGACGCGAGCAGCGCGGCGACGATCAGCCCGGTGGCAACCAGCGCCACGATCGCGGCGAGGCCGATGACGAACGCCCAGCGAAACTCGTGGATCTTGCGGTGTCCCAGGTGCGGGAGCAGCGTGCTGAAGACCGACGGCTGCGACACATGCTCACCCGGGTGCGCGGCGAAATGCTGCGTCCGCTCCTGCGCGGCGATCCCGTCGGTGGCCAGACCCTGATGCGCGCCGCAGTTGGTGCAGAACACCGCATCAGGTACCTGCTTGCCGCAGTGGTCACACGTCACCGGCGGGCCTCCCCTTGTGCTGTCGCCCCACGAGCGTCGGTGAGTGTAGCGGACCGCGCGGAGGTCAACTGTCGCCGCGCTCCGGGTCGCCGAGCGAGGTGCCCCGTGTATTGTCCGAGCCTCAATGCAACAGGCGGATTCGACCGACGTCGGGACGATGCCGCGCCTCGGCGAGGTGCCGGACCAGATGCATGCGCAGCTCATCCGGCCTGAGCGCTACGGCGATCCGCAGGCCGCATTCGTCATCGAGACGGTCGCGACGCCACATCCCGGCCGCGGCGAGGTCCTTGTGTACGTCATGGCCGCCGGCGTCAACTACAACAACGTCTGGGCGGCCCTTGGACGCCCCGTCGACGTCATCGCGGCTCGACTGCGAAACGGTGAGGCCGAGGCGTTCCACATCGGTGGCAGTGATGCGGCGGGCATCGTCTGGGCTGTCGGTGAGGGGGTGGACAGCGTGCGCGTCGGCGACCAGGTCGTCGCGCACTGCGG
>CAAGKR010033969.1_pt1 | contig 16086 bp, 12 predicted proteins | sample 2556971 | NCBI WGS metagenome assembly CAAGKR01 (sample SAMEA5207829, study PRJEB30636) | soil metagenome | biome: forest; feature: boreal; material: soil | place: USA | collected 2011-09 | depth 1 m | reverse complement strand
GCATGCGGGCGACGCGCTCGAGGCCACGCGTCGCCCGCCGGCCAGCGTGTCGCACGTCCTCTACGGCGCCGGGGGCGGGCGCCTGCATCTTCGGTTCGCCGACGCCCAGCCGCGCTTCGGCCGGGTCACCGTTGACGGCGGCGTCGCCGGCCGCCTGGTCGTCGAACGAGCGGTCAGGAACCTGGCGATCACCCTGCGCGGGGATTCCGTCGACTTCTCCCTCCTGATCGAGGAGCCCGGCCGCCCCGCCAAGCGCGTCCCGCCCACCGGCACCCTGCACGTCGACGCTCCGCGTCCCGGCCTCACCCGGCCGCTGCGCGTGCTCATCGTCGCGGCCGAATGCGCCCCGCTGGCGATGTCGGGGCAGCTGGCCGGCGTCGTCGCCGACACCGTCGCGGCCGCTGCCGCGCTGGGCCATGACGTCGCCCTGGCGATCCCGCTGCACCGCGGTGCCCAGCTGGGCACTGAGCCCGGTGTGCGCGTCGCGGAGTTGCAGTGCGCGTCCTCGGGGCGGGTGGTCGTCGGGCGAGTGATCCAGGGTGCCCTGCCTGGGCCGCGCGTCCCCGCGCTGAGCATCGACGCGCCAGCCTACTTCGACCGGGACTCCCCATACGGGGACGCCGACGACGGGGAGCGGTACCTGGCGTTCTGCGCGATGGTCGAGGCGCTGCTCCGCGCCACCGCCTTCGCCCCGGACGTCGTGCACGGGTTCGAGTGGCAGACTGCCGCCCTCCTGGCCGCTCTCGCCGCCGCCGACGATCCGCCGGCCACGGTGTTCAGCGTCGCCGACGACGCGCCCGGGTACCGCGTTCGGGCCGCTGCACTGAGCGGAGCCGCGATGGCCGAGGAGGGCGGTGCGGACCTCGACCTCCTCGACCTGGGGAGGGAAGCGGCCACGGTGGTGGCGCCTGCCCCAGCTTCGGGGGGCCTCGCGACGCTCTACGACTCCGCGCTCCAACTCGCCCGATCGCGCCATTGAGCGGCCTCGGCTGCCCACACCTCGCGGTCTTCGCCCGCCGGCACCGCCCCTATGATGGAAGCGACAATGAATTCGTCGCTCGCCGGCTCGGGCATCAAGGCGGTGGTCATGGCCGGCGGAGAGGGCTCGCGCCTGCGTCCGCTCACCAGCCAGTACCCCAAACCGCTGGTGCCGGTGGCCGGAACGCCGGTCATCGAGCACATCCTCCGGCTGCTTCGCGAGCACGGCATCACCCAGGTGATCGTGACCCTCCAGTACCTGGGGGCGGAGATCCGCAACCGCCTCGGCGATGGCTCCGATCTCGACATGGAGATCGAGTACGTGGTCGAGGACCGACCCCTGGGGACGGCCGGGAGCGTGCGCAACGCCGCGCACCTGCTGGACGACACCTTCCTGGTCATCAGCGGCGACGCGCTCACCGACATTGACCTCACCTGGGCCATCGACGAGCACCGTCGCCGCGGGAGCCACGCCAGCATCGTCCTGAAGAGCGTGCCCAACCCGCTCGAGTACGGCGTGGTGGTCACCGAGACGGATGGTCGGGTGCGCCGCTTCCTGGAGAAGCCGTCCTGGGGTGAGGTGTTCAGCGACCACGCCAACACCGGCATCTACGTCATCGAGCCGTCCGTCCTCGGTCACATCCAGCCGGACATCTCGGTCGACTGGTCGCAGGACGTCTTCCCGCGGATGCTGCGCCGCAAGGAACCTCTGTTCGGAATCGTGGCCGAGGGCTACTGGTGCGACATCGGCTCCATACAGTCCTACATGCAGGCCAACTGGGACGCGCTCGAGGGGCACGTCCGCTGCCACATCCCCGGCCGCCGGGAGGGCAACGTGTGGATCGGCGACGGCGTCGAGTTCGGCATCGGGGTGCAGCTCGAGGGACCGGCGTTCATCGGCGATGAGGTGAAGCTGAAGGCCGGCGCCTTCATCAATGGCCACGCTGTCATCGACAAGTACGCCATCATCGATGACAACGCCAAGGTCTCCAACACCGTGATCTGGCCGCACTCCTACGTCGGCGAGAACTGCCGCCTGCGCCAGAGCATCGTGTGCCGCAACGTCACCATCAAGAACGGCAGCCTCCTCGAGGAGAACACCGTCATCGGCGATGACTGCGTCATCGGTCACGGTTCGCGTGTGCGCTCCGGGGTGAAGATCTGGCCCCACAAGGAGATCGAGCCGGGCTCGACGGTGAACGAATCGGTGATCTGGGCGGGGGAATGGCGCCGCGGGCTCTTCTCCTCGTACGGCATGGGCGGCCTGATCAACGTGGAGCTGACCCCGGAGTTCTGCGCGCGGCTGGGAGCCGCATTCGCAGCCACGCTGCCGCGCAACGCGACCATCGCGGTCGCCCGCGACCACGCCCGCAGTTCGAGGATGATCAAGCGGGCCATGGTCTCGGGCCTGATCAGCGCCGGCGCCACCGTGCGCGACCTCAACGAGCTGTCGGTGCCGATGACCCAGTTCGCGACCCGCGGCGGGCACTGCGACGCCGGCGTGCACGTCCTGGTGTCACCGCTCGACCAGCGCAGCGCCGACATCCGTTTCTTCGACGGCGACGGCCTGCAGATCGACAAGCGCGCCGAGCGCAAGTTCGAGAACCTCTTCTTCCGCGAGGACTTTCGCCGCGCGGCGTTCTACGAGATGGGCGACATCGAGCACGTCGACCCTCACGGCGATTACTACCGCCACCTGATGAACAGCGTGGACGCCGCCGCGATTCGCGCGGCCAACTTCCGAGTGCTCATCGACTACGACTACAGCCAGGCGTCGACCGTGCTGCCCGGGATCCTCGATGACCTGGGGGTCACCGCCATCCCGCTCAACGCCGGTCTCAACGAGCAGCCGCACCATCAGACGGTTCCCGACGAGACCGCGCTGGTCAGCCGGACGGTCCACGCCGACGTGGGCTGCATGATCAGCCCCACCGCCGAGCGCATCACCTTCATCGACGACGAGGGCACGGTGATGACCCCCTACGAGACCTTCGGGATCCTGGTCAGCTGGTGGATGAAGACGCACCCCGGCATCGTGCTGGCGCCGGCGACCACCCCGCAGTGGATTGCGTCTCTGGTCGAGGAGTTGGGCGGCTCATTCACGCCCACCCCGGGAGAGGGATCGGCCGTGCTCCGCGCATCAGCGGCGCCGAGCACCTGCCTCGCCGCGGACGGCGAGGGCGGCTTCATCTGGCCCTACTTCTTCGGCGCATATGACGCCATGTACACGCTGGTCAAGCTGCTCGAGTTGCGTGCCGTCTTCCAGACGCCGCTCAGCGAGATGCGCCGCGGACTGCCGGTGTCCCCCTACATCACGGCCACCGAGTTCTGTCCGTGGGAGGCCAAGGGCAAGGTGATGCGCCGGCTGCTCGAGGACCACCAGGGCCGTGACCTCGACCTCGTGGACGGGCTCAAGGTCTTCGTGGACGGCGGGTTCGTGCTGGTGCGGCCAGACCCTGACGAGCCCGCGTACCACGTGGTGGCGAGCGTCGGCGACGAGGCCACCGGCAGGCGCCTGGTCAGCGAGTACCTCGAACGCGTGCGCGTCGCCCAGGGCACCAACGGCAGCGGCAGCGCGGTTCTGGACACCACCCCGGCGACCTGAACGATGTCTCGGGGAGGCGGATGCGGCCGACTATGATTCGGGCCGCGATGGCAGACGCTCCGCAGACCAGAGACGACGGGATCGCCCCGGGCGAACCCGGTTACCTGCGTCACGTGAGCCACGAGCTGCGCCAGCCTCTGGTGGTCGCGGTGGGCTACGTCTCCATGCTCGAGGACGGTTCGTTCGGAGAGTTGCCCACCGAGGCAGCGGCGGTGCTGCGCACCGTCGCGGAGCGCCTCGATGCCATGAACGCCATCATCGATGGCATGGCCGGCGGCGCGCCACCGGCAGCCGAGGACTAGACGAGGTCCAGTTCAGGCGGCCGCGGTCGGTGCCGCACCACCTCCGAAGCCGCCGCCGCCGCCGAAGCGACCGCCGAAGCCTCCGGCTCTGCCGAAGGTGCACGCGCCGGTCGCGTTCGTCGGCTGGATGGTCAGCGTCGTGGCCTGCACCACCCCACCTGAATTCTTGGGGCCGACCGCACGCACACAGCTGTCAACCGTCAGGTCCGCGGCTGTTCCCGCCGAGGACTCGGTCACCGACAGCGTCGTGGGCACGGTCACTGAGCTGGTCGTGCCGGCGCTCGCCTGCACCGTGAGCACCTCGCCGGACACTGCGGTGACCAGGCCGGTCACGAAGGCCGCGTTCGGGTTCAGGGTCGGCGCACCGGAGGGCCGCGCGCTGGCGCCGGGCCTGAACGACGGGGGCGTCCCACCGGGGAACACGCCGCCACCAGCACGGCCGGCTGTGCACGAACCATTGACAGCCTGGCTGAGTCGAACGGTGGTGGCGGTCACCAGCCCTGTCGAATCCTTCTGCCCGGCGATGACCACGCAGGTCCCGGTGACGATGTCGCCAGTGGAGCCCGTGCTCGTCGAGGTGATCGTCGTGCTGCCGGTGTAGGCCACGGACACGTCGCCGCTGGTGGTGCTCAGAGTCAGGGTGCTTCCGTTGACCTGCACCAGCTGGCCCGCTGTGCCGGCGCCCGCCCCTCGCGCCCCTGGGTTGGGTGTCGAGGTGCTCGCCGCGCCGCTGCTGGCGCTGGCGCTGCCGCAACCTGCGACTGCGATCACGGAGCCGCAGAGCAGGAGCTTGGTGAGGTTATTCATGTGCGTTCTCCAATCGGATGCTGTTTGATCGGGTCACTGCGACCGCAGTGCGACGATCGGTGCCAACCGCGCCGCGCGCACCGCGGGATACACACCGAAGACGAGTCCGACCGCCGCCGCCACCCCGACCGCGACCAAGACGGGAAGAGGCGTGATGTCGATGGCGATGCTGGTGAAGTGCGGTAGCAGCACCCCGACGAGCAGGGCGGTGCCCACGCCGAGGATGCCGCCGACCACGCTGAGGGTGGCGGCCTCGACGAGGAACTGCCGGAGGACGTCCCCGGGCGTTGCGCCCAACGCCTTGCGCAGGCCGATCTCAGAGGTCCTCTCGGTGACGGTCACCAGCATGATGTTCATGACACCGATGCCACCGACGAGCAGCGAGATGGCCGCGATGCTGGCCAGCAGGAGGGTGAGGGTGGTGGTCACCGACGCGGCGGTGGTGAGGAATGAGCTCTGGCTCACGATGCTGAAGTCAGCCGTCGTCGAGTCGGTGATGTGGTGGGTCTGCAGGAGCAGTTGATCCGCTTCGATGTACGCGGAGCCGACGGTCGCCGCGCTCGACGATGCGATGACGATGCGCTGCACCTTGCCCTGGCCGGCGAGCAGGTCCTGGTCGGTGGACAGCGGGATGATCGCGATGTCATCGGGGTTGCTGAAACCGGACCCACCGGTTGATTGAAGGATCCCGACCACGGTGAAGGGGGTCGAGGCGATGGTCACCTGCGTCCCGACCTGGGCGCCGAGGTTGGCGGCCGTGGTCGAGCCGAGGACCACGAACAGCGCATGGTTGGCGACGTTCGCGCTGGTGATGAAGGTGCCCTGGGCGAGGGAACGCGAGTTGGCCATCAGCCAGTCCTGGGTGCTTCCCTCCACCGTGGTGGTGGCGTTGGTGGAGCCGTTGACGACGGTCTCCGATGCCTGGTTCTCAGGCGCGACGGCAACGATGTCGGGAGCGTCGCCGCGGTCCGACAGCCCGGTGACGTCGGCCATGGTGAGCGTCTGCGCGGTACCGGTGCCGCCGCGAACACCGCTGCTGACCGAGGTGCCGCCCGAGACGGTCAGCTCGTTGGTGCCGAGCGAGGCGATCCGGCTGTTCACCGCGTCCGATGAAGCCTGCCCGATCCCGACCGTAGAGATGACGGCGGCAACCCCGAACAGGATGCCCAGCGTCGTCAGCAGTGAGCGCAGGCGGTGCGCGGTGATGCCGCGCAACCCTGTCTCGAACGTGCGCAGCAGGCTCATGCCGCCACCGCGTCCAGGACTCGCCCGTCGCGCATCATCAGCTGGCGGGAGGCGACCGCCGCCACGTGCGCGTCATGGGTGATGAGCACGATGGTGCGCCCGGCGGCGTGCAGACCCTTGAGGAGGTCGAGGATCTCCCCGCTCGAGCCACTGTCGAGGTTGCCGGTCGGCTCGTCGGCGAGGACGAGGTCGGGGTTTGTGACCAGCGCGCGCGCTATCGCGACGCGCTGCTGCTGGCCCCCGGAGAGCTCGGTCGGGCGGTGGCCGATGCGGTCCTGGAGGCCGACGGTGGCGAGCGCGTCGACGGCCTGCTGCCTGCGGTCGGTTGCCGCGCGGTAGAGGAGGGGCAGCTCGACGTTGCGCCATGCGGACAGCGTCGACAGCAGGTGGAACTGTTGGAAGACGAAGCCGATACGCAGGTTGCGCACCTGGGCGAGCTGGGTCTCGGTCATCGTTCCCACGTCCTCACCGGCGAAGTGGTACGTGCCGACGCTGGGAACGTCCAGGCAGCCGAGGATGTTCATCAGCGTCGATTTCCCCGAACCCGACGCCCCCATCACGGCCACGAACTCGCCGACGTCGACGCGGAGGCTGACGTCATCGACCGCATGGACGGCCACGTCCCCTCGCCCGTAGATCTTCGACACGTGGCTGACCTCGAGGAGCGGCTGACCCACGGTCAGCCTCCGGGTGGGGCGGCGAACCCGCCGCCGCCTGCTCCGCCGGTGAGCCCGCGGCGCGCGGCGCCACTGCTCGACGAGGTGGCTGGAACTGTGCTGGTCACGGTGGCGATCACCACCGTGTCGCCGGCGGACAGGCCTGAGGTTATCTGCGTGAGCGACGAATCGGCCGCCCCGACCGTCACCGTGACAGACGTGGCGACGCCGTTCTTCAGCACCTGGACGGTGGAGGTGGTGCCGTTGGTGTGAACGGCGCTGGTGGGCACCGTGAGCACGCCGACCACCTCGTTGATGACCACGGTGACCGTCGCTGACATGCCGTCCCGCAGCGAGGGATGCGTGCCGGTGATCTGCACCGTGACCGGGAAGGTCGCAACGCCGGAGGTGACCGTCGCGATGACGCCCACCGAGCTCACCGTGGCGGCCAGCCCGTTCGTCGTGCCCGCGGCGGTCACCACCGCCCGCTGGCCGATCGCCACCTCGCTGACGACGCTGTCGCTGACGGTGCTGTTGACCTCGAACGAGCCGGGCGTGAGGATGATGAACTGCGCGGTTGTGCTGGCCGAGGACGAGGCTGCGGCGGCCGCGCTCGACCCGGAGCCCGTGCTGACGGCGTCCCCGACGGCTGTGTTGATCTGAGCGACCTCGCCGGCGGCCGGGGCGGTGAGGGTTGCGTTGTTCACCGCGTCCTGCGCTGTCGTCACCGCCTGTTGGGCCTGGCTGACCGTGGCCGCGTCCTGGGCAGAGGTCGCCTGGGAAGAGGCACTCGAGCTGCCGTTGCCCGACTCGGCATTGGCGAGAGCGGTCTTGTCCGAGGAGACCTTTGCCGCGGCCTGGTCGTTCGCTTGCCGTGTACGAGCCACGTCGGTCTGGTATTGGGTCTTCGCCGTCGCTTGTGCCTGCGAGCCGTTGGCGGCCGCATTGATCGCGTTCTGGTCGGCGCTGAGCGTCTGGTTGCTGACGTTGACGGTGTCCGTGTAGGCCGTCTCATCGTTGCTGAGCGTCGTCCGTGCGGTGGCAATCGAGCTCGAGCTCGAGGAGTTGTCGGCGGCCTGCTTGGCCTGGTCGGCGGTGAGGTTGGCCTGCGCCTGCGTCACCGTCGCCTGCAGCGTGGCGGGGTCCACGGTCGCGAGCACCTGCCCCGCGGTCACCGCCTGGCCCACCGAGACGTCGACCGCGGTGACCGTGCCGCTCACCTGGAAGTTGAGGTTCGACTGCGCGATCGGAGTGAGGTTGCCGGTCAGCGACAGCGTCTGCTTGATGGTTCCGAGGGTTGCGGACGTCGTGCGGTACTGCGGCGCAGCGGTGCTGCCATGCGCGTACATGAGCCCGACGGCGCCGGCCGCCAGCACCACCGCGACGGCAACGACCGCAACACGATGGCGCATGAGCTGCGCCAGCGGCGAGCGGATCTTCATGGTGCGGCGCGGCGGCAGCTCAGCAGCCGCCGCACGGCGCCGCAGGGGAAGAGGGCGGGTTTCATTGACGCGAACCGTATCCGCGCCCACCTTGCGAGTCGATGACGGGCCGCGGACTGCGTCCGGACGGTGTCAGGCGTGCACGGCGGCCAGCTCGCGGTCCACGACCTCGGCGAGCGCGGCGATCAACAGCGGGTCGGTGTTGGGCATGGCGATGCGGTGAAAGCCGAGCTGGGCGTCGCGAGCCTGCTCGGCCGCCGCGACATCGATGTCGTAGAGGATCTCGAGGTGGTCGGCAACGAACTGCACGGGGACCACCAGGACGTCGATGGCGCCGGAGTCGCGGAGGCCTGGGAGGACATCGGTCAGGTCGGGCTTCAGCCACTCCTCGGGGGTGTGGCCGGCGCTCTGGAACGCGAAGGTCCACCGTTCCCGCGCCAGGCCGAGGCGAGTCGCGACGGCCGCGATGGTCTCGTCGACCTGAATCATGTAGCCGGGATCACGTTCGACGACGGGGCGGGGCAGGCTGTGGGCGGTGAAGACGACGGCGACGCGGTCGCGATCTGCGGGATCGAAGCGCCGGAGCGCCTCATCGACACGCCCGGACAGCGAGCTCACCCATGAAGAGGTGGTGTGCCAGGCACCGGCGATCCGCACCGGTGTCGTCGCTGCGACCTCTGCGGCGGCGGCGCTCAGAGCACGCTCGTAGCCGGTGAGGATCAGCGGTGAGTACTGCGGTGCGAGAACGATGGCCACCACTCGCGTTGCCCCCTTGTCGGCAAGGCCGCGGAGTGAATCCACGATCCACGGCGCCGAATGAAGCATCCCGGCTGAGACCGCGAATGCATGCTCGCCATTGCGCCCGTTGAGCATCTGCTCCAGCGCGGTGGCCTGCGCGAGAGTAATGTCGAGCAGCGGTGAGCGGCCGATGACGTCGAAACGTCGCGCGAACTCCGCGACCAGCTCGGCGGACGGCTCGCGACCGCCACGAACGCTGCGGAGGTACGCGGGGACGTCGGCGGACGTCACGGCCGACCCGAAGGTCAGCAGCAGCACGCCGACGCGGTCCTTCTCGCTCACCCAGCCACCGTGGTTCGATCGTGCACCAGGTCGACGACCCGGCGCAGAGTGTCGGCCGGGGTGTCGGCGAGCACGCCGTGGCCGAGGTTGAAGATGTGTCCCGGCCGTCCGCCCGCCTCAGCGAGCACGCGAGATGTTTCGCGCTCCACCACCGGCCACGGCGCCAGGCAGACGGTGGGATCAAGGTTGCCCTGGATGGCCCGCTCCCCGATCCGTGACCACGCCTGGTCGAGCGGCAGCCGCCAGTCGACGGACATGGCATCCGACCCGGCGCCCGCCATCTCCTCGAGCAGGTGCGCGGTGCCCGTACCGAAGTGAATGGTCGGGACGGTCCCCGCGACACCGCTGAAGATTCGAGTGACGTAGGGAAGGACGTACTCCCTGTACTCAGCGGCGCCGAGGACGCCGATCCACGAATCGAAGAGCTGCACCGCCTGGACGCCGGCGGTCACCTGCGCCCGCAGGTAGCGGATGGTCACCACCGTCAACGTCTCCATCAATTCGTGCCACAGCTCAGGCTGCCCGTACATGAGCGCCTTGCTTCGCGCGAAGTCCTTGGTGGGACGGCCTTCGATGAGGTACGAGGCGACCGTGAACGGCGCCCCCGCGAAGCCGAGCACGGCCGTACGGCCGTCCAGTTCGCGACGGATCAGCCGGATGGCCTCGAAGAGGTCCGGGGTGGCTTCCTCGGCTTCGACGATGCGCAGCGCCCGCACCGCCGCGGCGTCGCGGACAGGCTCGTGGATGACCGGCCCGAGCCCAGGATCGATGCTGAACGGCACACCCATGCCGAAGAGCGGCAGCATGATGTCCGCGTACAGCACCGCCGCGTCGACACCGAACTCCTCGACCGGCATCAGGGTGACCTTGGCACACAGCTCGGGAGTGCGGGTCATGGTGAGGATGTCGTACCGCTCGCGCAGCTCCCGGTAGGCGGCCAGGCAGCGTCCTGCCTGGCGCATGAACCACACCGGCGTGCGATCAACGGGCTGCCGGTGCGCGGCGGCCAGGAAGCGCGTCGCTCCCGTCATGGCGACCGGGGAGGCAGGGGCTGTGGTCATGGATCGAGCGTACCGGACGGCGACGGCGCGCCGGCACGGCCGCTGCGGCTCAGCCGGTTGGGTGGATGCCCGCCTCGCCCGCGTGGAGGGGGTCGACGAGGTCGGCGAGAGCGTGAGCGAGCCCGCTGCTCGCCGCCTCACCAGCCACGGCGGCCGCGACCGCGGGTGCGACAGCGCGGTTGAACACCGAGGGGATGATGTATTCGGGGAGCAGGTCGTCGCCGACGGCGTTGGCGATCGCCCGGGCCGCGGCGAGCTTCATCGCGTCGGTGATCTGGCGCGCGCCGCTGTCGAGCAGGCCGCGGAAGAAGCCGGGGAAGCAGAGCACGTTGTTGATCTGGTTGGGGTAGTCGCTGCGCCCTGTCGCGATGACTGCGGCCACTCCCTCGATCGCTTCCGGCTGCACCTCCGGCTGCGGGTTGGCCAGCGCGAAGACGATGGGCAGGTCGGCCATTCGCTGCACGAGGGCGGCATCGAGCACACCTGCGCTGCTGGTGCCGATGAAGACGTCGGCTCCGGACATGGCGTCGGCGAGCGTGCCGGCGAGCCGACGGGGGTTGGTGTGGTCGGCGTACCAGCGGTGCGACGCGCTCAGCCCGACGACGTCGGGGTGGATGATCCCGGCCCTGTCGACCCCGACGACGTCACCGACGCCGGCCGCGAGCAGCAGCCTGGTCACCGCGGTGCCGGCGGCGCCGACCCCGAGGCAGACCACGCGAACATCCTCGATCCGCTTGCTGACCACCTCGAGCGCGTTGAGAAGAGCCGCCAGCACCACCACCGCAGTGCCGTGCTGATCGTCATGGAACACGGGGATGTCGAGCAACGTCGACAGACGCTGCTCGACCTCGAAGCACCGCGGCCCGGCGATGTCCTCGAGATTGATGCCGCCGAAGACGGGAGCGATGTTGACGACTGTGGCAACGATCTCGTCGATGTCCTGTGTCGCCAGGCACAGCGGGAACGCGTCGACGTTGCCGAACTCCTGAACAACATCGCCTTGCCTTCCATCACCGGGATCGCGGCCTCCGGCCCGATGTTGCCGAGCCCGAGGACCGCGCTGCCGTCGGTGACGATGGCAACGCAGTTGCGCTTGATGGTGAGGTTGCGAGCTCGCGAGTGGTCGGCGGCGATGGCCATGCTGATGCGAGCGACACCAGGCGTGTAGACCATCGAGAGGTCCTCACGCGTACGAATCGGCGTTCGCGGCACCACCTCGATCTTGCCGCCGAGATGTGCCAGGAAGGTGCGGTCCGAGTAGTCGAGGACCTCGACGCCCGCAAGAGTCTTCATCATCTCGACCAGCTGTTGTGCGTGGTCCTCGTCGGCCGCCAGGACTGTGACGTCGCGCACGATCGACGCGCACGATGTCCAGCCCGCGGATGTCGCCGCCGAGACCCCCGACCGCCGAGGTGAGCTGGCCGAGCATCCCGGGCCGGTTGATGATCCGGCAGCGAGCGGTGAACGCGAAGCTGGCCGACGGGTGGCGGATCACGATGGCTCAGCGCGGAGCACGCGGAGCACGTCAGCGCCGTACCTGGCCAGCTTGGCAGGGCCGATCCCTGGCACCGCGCCGAGCGCGTGCGTTGTGGCCGGGTTGCGCACCGCCAGTTCACGGAGTGTGCGATCGGCGAAGACCACGTAGGCGGGAACGCCCTCGGCCATCGACGTGGTCCGCCGCCATACGCGCAGGCGCTCGAAGCGCTCGCCGTCTTCCCCGGCCAGCGGTTCACCGGAGCCGGCACCGGCGGGGAGCTGGCGCTGCAGCGTGCCAACCACCTCGATCGCCACCTCGAGGTCGCTGTTGCCGTCCAGTACCGCTCGGCCAAGCGCGGTCATCGACAGCACCGGCCGCTCGCCGCTGCTGCGCTGCACGCACTCCTCATCGATGAGCGTGGCGAGAAGCTCGCGCACGCCCTCGGTGCTCCACGCGCGCAGCGCTCCGAAGAAGGACGCCTCCGTGACCCAGCCGCGCTGCCGGGTCCAGGCGTCGTCCGCACCGCGGAGCAGCGCCGCGAGTCGGGCCGCGCCGAGGTGGCCGTCGAAGCGCGCGACACACGCCAGCGCGGCAGCGATGTCGGCGGTTGGCACGGTGGTGCGCTCGCGTGCCGGGCGCAGGCAGTTGTCACACGACTCGCACGCTCGTGGGGCACCCTCCTCCCCGAAGTAGTCGGCGATGCGCGCGTGCCGGCAGCCGCCGCTGCGCGCGTAGTCCATGACCTGGTGCAGCCGCGCATACGCATGCTCACGCAGGAGGGTCTGCGCCTCGAAGTCGGTGGGAGCGCCCTGCAGCCTGGCGATCCCGCCGCCGTCGAGCAGGGCGCCGGCACGGCGCAGCAGGTCGAGGGACGCGCGGATCACGTGCCTCTCACGCCCAGGCAACCGCTGCTCCCAGTCATCGACATCCCAGCGGCCCTCGCGCAGCAGCTCGCGGTAGACGTCACGGACCGCGTCGCGGTCCGGGTAGGCCTGCTCGATGAAGAACGCCTGGAGGTCGCGGTCGGCCGGGCTGTAGAGGAGAGTGCAATCGGCGCGCTCCCCATCGCGACCGGCGCGGCCAGCCTCCTGGTAGTACTGCTCGATGCTGCCCGGAAAGTCGAGGTGGACGACGCTGCGGATGTCCGGCAGGTCGATGCCCATCCCGAAAGCGGAGGTGGCGACGACGACGTCGATGTCGCCGCTGACGAAGCCGGAGTGGGCGTGATGCCGCGCCGCGGCGTCGAGGTCGCCGTGGTAGGCGGCGGCCCGCAAACCGTTGTCACGCAAGAGCTCCGCAATCTCCTCGGTGGCGCGAACCCTGCCGCAGTAGACGATGGCCCGGCCGGGCATCACTCGTAACGCCTCCAACAACGCGGCGCGCTTCTGCTGCTGTCCGCGGCAGCGCACCACGCACAGCCGCAATTCGGGCCGTACGAAACCGGTGACGCGCACCTCAGGCTCCCGCATGCCGAGCGAGCTCACGATGTCGGCGCGTACGCGCGGCGTCGCAGTCGCGGTGAAAGCGCCGATTGGTGGTCGGCCGCAGAGCACGGCAGCGTCGCGCAGCTTGCGGTAGTCGGGGCGGAAGTCGTGCCCCCAGCTCGAGATGCAGTGGGCTTCGTCGATGGCCAGGCGGCTGACCCGCAACCCCGGCAGCGCTGCGGTGAAGGCGGGAACGGCGAACCGCTCGGGGGTCACATAGAGGAAGCGCAACACGCCGGACCGCGCGGAGGCCAGCGCCGCCTCCTGGGTGTCGCGATCAACCTGGGAATGCAGTGCGGCTGCGGGGATCCCCAGCGACTGGAGTCGCGCCACCTGGTCGTTCATGAGCGCGATCAGCGGCGAGACGACGAGCGTGAGGCCACCTTTGGCGATCCCCGGCACCCAGTAGCCGATGCTCTTGCCCGATCCGGTCGGGGCCACGAGCAGCAGGTCGCGTCCTGCCTCAGCGGCCGCGACGATCTCACCCTGGCCGGGGCGGAAGCTGCTGAACCCGAAGACGGTGGAGAGCACATCCGTCGCGGCACGGCTGGGGGCCTCGACCGCGGTCACGCCGGGAAGGGGCCCACAGACCTGTCGCCCGCGCGCATTGTCATCACGACGAGGGTAGCAGGCCCCTGCGGACGGCTCGCGGACGCCGGCCGCCCCGCGCCGAGCGAGCTGCCGGTCAGTCGACGCCGATGTCGAACGCCGCCGCCTCGTCGCCGCGGCCGTAGGAGCGGATCGCCACGTGGGTGTTGGTCCTCGTGATACCGGGCAGGGTGGTGATCCGTTCGGTCACCAGCGTGGCCAGGGCGTCGAGGTCGGCCACCCGGACCACGGCCACGAAGTCCGCCGAGCCGGTGGTGGTGTAGACCTCCGCGACACCGTCGGTGTCGGCGAGTCCTCGGGCCACGTCGTGGATGTGAGCCGGCTCGCAAACGACCAGCAGGAAGGCGGTGACCATCGATCGAGCCTAGCAGGCAGCCAAGGCCGTTGCCGCAGACACGTCCGCCCGCCGATTGCGCGAAAGTACGCGCTCGTCGAGAATGCCGAGTCGCGTGTCGAGGCACGAAACCCCAAGGAGCGGCAGATGAAGAGCACGATGCAGCCGTACCAGCTGACGGTCACCTCGCTGATGAGGCGCGGGGCCCGGCTGTTCGCCGGCAGTGAGGTGATCACCTGGCAGGGTGAGAAGGCGCGGCATTCCACCTACCCCCAGGTGGCCGAACGCGCCGCCCGCCTCGCCAACGTGCTCGCGGGTATGGGGGTCGAGCCCGGCGACCGGGTCGCAACGCTCGCCTGGAACAACCAGGAGCACCTCGAGGCATACCTGGCGATCCCGTGCATGGGCGCGGTGCTGCACACGCTCAACCTGCGGCTGACCCCGCAGCAACTGGTCCACATCGTCAACGACGCCGAGGACAAGGTGGTCATCGTTGACGGCTCGTTGGTGCCTTTGCTGGCGGCCATCCGCGAGCACCTCCCCACCGTCGAGCACGTTATCGTGGTCGGCGACGGCGACACCGCCAAGCTGGGTGAGCACGTCAGGTATGACGAGGCCATCTTCGCTCAGCCCTCGACATACGACTGGCCCGAGATCGACGAATGGTCGGCGGCGGCGATGTGCTACACGACCGGCACCACCGGCGATCCCAAGGGCGTGGTGTACAGCCATCGGTCCATCTGGCTGCACTGTTTTGGCGTCTGGGGCACCTTCAAGCTCGATGAGTCCGAGCGTCTGCTGATGATCGTGCCGATGTTCCACGTCAACGCCTGGGGGATCCCGTATGTGGCGTGGATGCTGGGCTGCACCCTGCTGCTGCCCGATCGCTTCCTCCAACCCGAGCCGCTGTGCTCGTTCATCACCGCGGAGCGACCAACGTTCACCGGCGGCGTGCCCACCATCTTCACGGGGATGCTGCAGTACGCGCAGGCAACCAACGCCGACCTGTCGTCGATCAAGCGCGCCATCTGCGGTGGATCCGCGGTGCCGCGGGCGCTCATCGAGGCCTTCCACGACAAGCTGGGCATCGAGCTCCTCCAGGGGTGGGGGATGACAGAGACCAGTCCGCTCGGCTCAATGGCAATTCCGCCAGCGGGCATTCCCCCGGAGGAGGAGATGTACTGGCGCAGCAAGACCGGCCGCGCCCTGCCCGGTGTCGAGCTGCGCATCGTCGGAGAGGACGGCGTCGAGCTGCCGTGGGACGGCGCGTCGGTGGGTGAGCTCGAGGCGCGCGGACCGTGGATCACCGGCTCCTACTTCGGGGTAGAGGCCCCGGAGCGGTTCCACGACGGCTGGCTGCGCACCGGCGACGTGGGCTTCATGGATTCACGCGGCTACCTGCAGATCACGGACCGCTCGAAGGACGTCATCAAGTCCGGCGGTGAGTGGATCTCCTCCGTTGAGCTCGAGAACCAACTCGCCGCGCACCCGGCGGTCGCCGAGGCCGCGGTCGTGGGCGTCGCCGACGAAAGGTGGGACGAGCGCCCGCTCGCCGCGGTGGTGCTCAAGCCGGGTGCGCACGCCGCGCCGGACGACCTCCGCGCCTTCCTCGACGGCAAGGTGGCGCGTTGGTGGCTCCCGGAGCGCTGGGCCTTCATGGAGGAGCTCCCCAAGACCAGCGTCGGCAAGCAGGACAAGAAGGTGATTCGCCAGCTGTACACGGACGGCAAGCTCGACGTCCAGGAGGTTGGGAAGGCGGCGCGCTGACCGCCGCGCGCGTGGCGCGACGGTACACTCAGCCATTCCGGTGCGGGAGTAACTCAACGGTAGAGTGCAACCTTCCCAAGGTTGAAGTTGCGGGTTCGAGCCCCGTCTCCCGCTCCAGTACCAACGACCGGAAGAACCGCTGCCATGCACAGTCCCCGTCTCCCACGCCGTGCCGGTCGCGGTGAGTGTGTCTGAGGCACGCCTCGGTATTCAGGAAGCCCCCAGAGGCGTGTAGGCCT
>CAAGKR010395653.1_pt1 | contig 16092 bp, 13 predicted proteins | sample 2556971 | NCBI WGS metagenome assembly CAAGKR01 (sample SAMEA5207829, study PRJEB30636) | soil metagenome | biome: forest; feature: boreal; material: soil | place: USA | collected 2011-09 | depth 1 m | reverse complement strand
GGGCCACCCGGTATAGGCCTGTTCCGTGGAATTGCCGAACTCGTCCAAAACGGCCGGGAATTTTAAATTCAGCTTCCTCACGCAGGCCCCGGCGATGAACGCCCTTTCCTCTTCGTTCTTCGGACTGGCGAAAACAACTTTATCCTTAATATTGCTCTGCATCTGCCAGACATCACTGGGATGAGCTTCGCTGATATACACCACCAGGAAGGCAACGCGATCAGCATACTGTTCGGAGAGCTTGTTGAGGGCGGGAGCCTCCCGCCGGAATGGCGGTCAAGTATAGCTGCCGAAAACGAGCACCACCGGTTGCCGCTGATTCAATTCGGAAAGATGGACTAGGCCGCTTTTGTCCAGCTTTTGCAGCGAAAAATCCGGCGCCGCGTCTCCTACATGCAGAGTGCCAGCGCGTGCGCGCGTCCACAACGTTTCAAATGGAAAAAGCAGGAAGGGCACCGGACCCGGCATTTTCGCCATTACCCGCCCGAATGTCTCTGGAGGCTGCCGCATCGACCACCAGATGAATCCGCCGCAAGCAAAATAAATCACCGCCAGCGCCAAAAAGATCCGGGCCGCGATCGTTCGACCGCGCGGCCTCAACTTCAAAGACCGAAGCGCATTTGGAAAAGAATAATTCATTTGGATGCCACGGCCTTTAACGGTTGTTTCCAGTCCCGGCCAGCGTAGCCGAGTTCCGCGGTCTGCCTTCCAATCTCGCGATAGACCTCGGGATCGTCCGGTTGCCATGTCGCCAGGCCATCCACGTAACGGTTGAACATGCAGAAGGCGGCTGCGATCAGCACCGTATCATGAATCTCTTTATCGGTTGCGCCATTTTGCTGCGCCCGATGAACGTCATCCGTGGTGACCTGCTTCCCGCCTCTTTGAACTTTTCCCGCGATGGCAAGAAGCGCTTTCATCTTGCCTGAAATAGCAGTCGCCTCATAGTTCGATTTGATTTGGCTGATCAGTTCGTAGTCGGCGTCGCTGCCGCCGAGCTGTTGAGCCGCCGTCGATCCATGACAGGTTTCGCAGTAGTAGCAATCGTTCTCGGACGAAACATAAGTCGCGATCATCTCTCGCTCCGCGGGAGTCAAGCTGTTCGAACCGCGCAGCAGCACGTCCACAAATTCGCACAAAGGCCTTGTAGTAGCGGGACTGAACGCAAGAGGACCGCGAATGCCGGGGAGTCCTTCAGGGAACTGGATATGTGGCATCGAACTCCCTGGCACAAAGATGGAATAAAACGCCACCAAAAACTAAACGAGCAATTCTTTGGAGGCAATAGCACAAAGATATTAATCAGATTTCGGACCAGGAGCATTTCATTTGCTCATTTCACGGTATCTCACAGCGCTAATCGTTTTCGGTTATTGTGCTCCCCCGGCTGTGTCGCTATTTTGATCACCGTCCCAGTCGACGGTTCCCATTTCTAAGAAGAGGAGCACTCCCTGTGCGCTTGTTCACGAAGCATAGTTTTCGAAAATCGGCCCTCATAATCCTCGCATCTATGTTCGCCTTGGCCGCCAACGCGCAACAAATGGGCACAGCCGTTCTGAATGGCATAGTCACTGATCCTCAGGGCGCCGTGGTGAAGGCCGCCCGCGTGACCGCCCGGCAAAGCGCCACTAGCCTCGAACGCACTACCAACACAACCGGCGAAGGCATATTCGTCTTCAACGACCTCATGCCAGGAGTTTACGAAGTTCGTGTAGACGCGCAGGGCTTCGCTAGCTTCGTCGCGCCGATCTCCGTTGAAGTCGGACAGCAAGCCAAACTAAGAGCCACCCTCGGCGTGGAAGCCGCCAAGACCTCCATTGAAGTTCAGGCGGAAGCGGAGCAGGTAAACACGGTTTCCTCCGTCGTCGACGGAGTTGTAAACGCGCACCAGATCGACAATTTGTCCCTGAATGGCAGAAATTTTTTGGAACTCGCATTGTTAATGCCAGGAAACACTATTGCGCCTAACTTCGATCCTACTAAGGCAAATACCGTGGTGATTTCGTCCGCCGGTCAACTGGGGCGAGGCGGCAACGTGAGCATCGACGGCATGGACGACAACGATGACGTTGTCGGCGGCATGTTGATCAATCTTCCCGAAGACGCCGTTCAGGAATTTCAGGTTGCCACCAATCGCTTCTCAGCGGAACTCGGACGATCGGGATCGTCGGTCGTAAACGTTGTTACCAAGTCCGGAACGAACGAGTTGCATGGCTCGGCATCGATCTATGAACGGGACAAGAGTCTGCAAGCCTTGCCGGCAACATTTGACCCGGCAACAACCGGCGGAGCAACGCCTCCGTTCCGCCGCCAGCAATACTCGGGAACTTTGGGAGGACCGGTCGTCCCGGATAAAGCCTGGTGGTTTGCCGGCTTCGAATATCGTGACGAGCTCGGTGGATTGCTGGTGGCGACGCGCCATCCCAATGCAACAGGTGGGGGCGGGACCATCACCAACAACTTCGCGCCAGAGCCCTTGGCCGACCCCATAGGTACTTTGCGCGGTGATTGGCAAATCTCAAATAAGGACCTGCTCACGTTGCATTACGGCATACAGCGGCAGGATGCAACCGGAGTGACTCCTTTTCTTTCCGGTCAGCCAATCGGTTCAAGTTCCGAACGCCAGGATTCTCACAATAATTTCCAGACTTTCCAGGCATCGTGGACTCGAGTGTTGAGTCCTTCTTTACTGAACCGGGCCAGCTTTAGCTTCAATAATTTTATCAACAGCCTCACACCCACCAATCCGGGCCCTGAACTGGATTTTCCCAGCGTGGCCGATGGCGCTTCCTATGACTCGCCCCAACTCACGCGGCAAAAACGCCTCCAGTGGGACGATGGCATCGACTGGGTGCGTGGCAGGCACAACCTCCATTTCGGCGGCGAGTTTCAAAGAATCGGCGCTGATTTCGATCTCGGCGTTTTCCGCAGCGGCGCAATCGAATTTGTTCAAGACTTCGCTAACCAGGACCGCAACGGCGACGGCGTGATCAACGATCAGGATTTGCTGTTTGCCGTCGCCATACGCAGCGGCACGCCCAACAAAGATCTCATTATTCCGGATGCCGACAATAACTACCTTGCCGGATATTTTCAGGATGACTGGCGCGTTCATCCCCAGCTCACCCTCAATCTTGGCCTTCGTTACGAGATTGACAGCGATGTAAACGACGTTGGGCATTACAGCCAGATCAACCCGATTCTGCTGCCGTTTTTTCACGGAAGCCGCCATAAGGACGCACACAACTTCGGCCCGCGCGCCGGTTTCAATTGGGCGGCTAAGGGCGGCGGTTTCAGCGTTCACGGCGGCTATGGGATTTATTACGACCGCGTCACGCTGGAGATCGAGTCTTTGGAACGAGGACTCGACGGCCGGGCCCTGCCCATCAACGTGTCGGTGGGAAATGCCAGCTTCCTGGATCCGAACGGCAATTTCATTCCCGGCCTCACTCCGACCTACTCAACCGCGTTCAGCGGACCCATAATTCCCGGCGCAGGTGGGGCTTCCGAAGGCATCAACATCATCGACAACAATCTCCGGAACCCCACGGTGCAGCAATTTAACCTGGGCATTCAAACTGAGTTCGTCAAGAATTGGATATTGAAAGTCGACGGAATTCACAATCTGGGCACTCACTTCATTATTGGAGTGCCTGTAGGGTCCGTCTTCAATCCCGCCTCGAGCGGTCCGGAAACGGTGACCGATTTGCAGTCCACGGTGAATACGCATTACGACGCCCTCTGGGTCACCGTGGATCATCGTTTCGCGAAGCGCTTCCAATTCCATAGCGCTTACACGCTTTCCAAGGCGTTGGACTACGCGAACTACGATCAAGTTCCCTTTGGATATCCCCCGGTCGATCCCAACAATCTGCGCCGCGAGTACGGCCCCGCGCCCAACGATCAACGGCATCGTTTAGTGCTGCAAGGGACTCTCGATTTGCCTCGTGGTCTGCGCTTTTCTCCGCTCTGGACCTACGCTTCGGGTGTGCCGATGGATATATTGCTTGGCGATGGCAGCGGTAACCGCATTCCCCAACTTGGGCGCAATGCGGGCGGCAGGCAATTTCACAATGGAGCGGAGTTGAACGCCTTCATCGCGCAGATCAACGCCAGCGGAGGCGTGAACGGCAGTCCGTTGCCTCTTGTCTCCCCCAATGCCCGCTTCAGCGATACCTTCAATTCGTTCGACATGCGGCTCTCCAAGGATTTTCGGCTAAGCGAACGTTTCACGCTGCAAGCCATCGCCGAGTCATTCAACCTCTTCAACAAGACGAACATTCTTGGCACCAGCAAAAATAATTACTCGGGATTCTTTAACGCGCTGGTTCCCGACAGCAACAATCCAGCCGTCTCATCCGCTTTCGGTACTCCAGTCAGCCAGGCGGGTGGAGTGTTCGGATCGGGAGGACCGCGCGCATTTCAATTGGCGGCGAAGCTAACTTTCTGAGCGAAGTAGCGGAGATCGAAAATTCCGTCGCGACCGAGGGCTTGCAGCGCCGCCTGGGTTTGGCATCGGCCACCGCAGCCGTGGCAGGCGAGTGTATCGCCGTAGGAATCTTCCTAACTCCTGCCGGAATGGCGAAAGCCCTCGGCTCTCCGCTCTGGCTTCTCATCGTCTGGCTCGCGGTTGGCGCCATGACGTTAAGCGGCGCGCTTTGCTATGGCGAGCTTGCCGGACGCTTTCCACGCGCGGGCGGCACCTACATTTATCTTCAAGAGGCTTACGGCCGGAGGGTCGCATTCCTCTATGGTTGGATGTGCCTGCTGGTGCTCGATCCCGGATTGACCGCCGCTCTAGCCACGGGAATCGCCGGATACGCAGCCTACATTTTTCATTGGCCATCGTTGATCGTGAAAGGAGTGGCCGTCGGCATCATCGCCGCCCTTTGCGCCATGAACGTCGTCAGCATTCGCTTGAGTGCCGGGTTCCTGCGCTGGATCACGTGGCTCAAATTTGGCGTACTGGGCCTGCTTACGGTCTGGGCAGTCGTGTTCCATCTCGGATCGTGGTCAAACTTCGTTCCCTTCGTGGCGCAGCATCCCGGCTCACTGGCGTTAGGACCGGGACTGGGCGCCGCCATGGTCGGAGCATTTTTCTCTTTTGGCGGATGGTGGGATGTAAGCAAGATTGCCGGTGAAGTGCGCGATCCCAGCCGGACATTACCGCGCGCCATGGTTCTCGGCGTCCTTATAGTGACTGCCGTTTACATTGTTATTAGCACGGTATTTTTGTATCTAGTACCGCTTGAAAAAGTTGCTTCCGACGAGACCTTCGTAGCCCAGGCGGGAGCCGTGCTGTTCGGACCGGCGGGAGGCGACGCTTTTGCCGCCATCGTGATTGTTTGCGTCCTCGGCAGCCTGGCCGCCTTCATGATGTGCGCGCCTCGCGTTTACTATGCCATGGCCGGGGATGGCCTCTTCGTGAACGCAGTAGCCCGTCTTCATCCTCGGTTTGGCACGCCTGCGACCGCAATCGCCATTCAAGGACTCGTCGCATCTCTATTGGTGCTAGTCGGCAATTTTCAGCAAATCATCGCGTACTTCATTTTTTCCGCTGTCGTATTCTTGGGATTGGCGGTGGCAGGATTATTTGTATTCCGCAGGCGACGCCAAGAGCTGGGGTTCGTGATCTTAACGCCAGGCTATCCCGCAACCCCGGTTGCTTTTATTTCTCTTGTGGTGGTCCTGCTCGCGTTGGTTGCCTTGCGAAACCCGCGCGAGACCCTGCTCGGCATAGCGGTGGTGCTGGCGGGAGTACCCGTGTATAGCATGTTTCAGCGTAAGCTGAACTGAACCGGCAACTGCCGCCTTATGCAAGCACAACGACTTCTGGAACCATAGTCTATGAGCAAAGATGAGACCCAGAAAATCCGGGCGCTCGCTAGCGATTCTAAGCCCGCGGCCAAAATCAAAGTCATTGAGGACGCGGAAGCCACCGGCGAAACCGCCGCCGCTTACGACTTCTGGCGGGCCGGTTCCGGAAGACAACAAGTCCCCGGCATCATAAAGTGCTTCGGCGCCAGACCCGACTTCTTGCGAAAAGTAATTGAACTAGGCAACACCATTCACTTTTCCGAAGGTTATCTCTCGCGTCGCTATAAAGAGATGATTGCCAGCTACGTCTCCTATTTGAATCGCTGTCCGTATTGACTGGACAGCCACGCCTACTTCCTGCGTGTTCAGGGAGCCACCGATCAATGCGTCGCCGCAATTCTGGAAGGCAAGCTTGAAGAAGCAGGCCTAAGCGGGGCGGAGTTCGCCTTATTGAATTATGTGAAATTGATCACCGAAGCCGCTTATCGTTCAACCCCCGAAGACGTCGACGGACTAAGAAAAGTTGGTTGGACAGAGAATCAGATCGCCGAGGCCGTTTACATCACCGCACTATTCGCCTTCTTCAACCGCGTCGCCGACGCCTTTGGAGTCCCTGTGCAGAACTATCTCGTCAGTGGAAAGTTGACAGAGTAATATCACATTCCCGGCTTGGCGATTCCGTGCCACAGTGAGTTTCCCTGCTTACTTCTTCACCGCTGCGAGGATTTCCTTCTGATTCCTTAGAATTTCATTCAGAGCGGTCTGATTCTTTCTGATGACGCCTTGGTTGGCTAAAATCGCTTTTTGATTTTTCACCATGTTCGCCTGATTCGCTAAAATCGTCTTCTGATTTTTCGTAATGGTTGTCTGGTTCCCAAGTATTGCCTTTTGATTCGCCAAGACCTCATTGCCCGCCATTTTTTGATCCTCCTGATTTCGTAATTAAGATCGCGCCAGTGTACCACTCAGGACTAACAGTGGACCTGCTTGGTTGGGCAAGCACAACAGCTAATACAAAACTACTATTGATCGGAAGCAGCCGGAATGTGATGCTTGTAACATTTTTCACCCTCGAAGCGGACATGTCTCATGCTGGGATTCGTTCAGTGTTCGCGGATGCCAAGGAAAAGCGAACGCGACCGAAAGAGACAAGTCCAAGCCGCATGACGACCACACGATTTCTATCCAAATACTATCGGCGGTCGATTGGTCTGTCTCTGATGGCCTCCCTGGCAATGATGTCCGCAGGTTGCCATTCCCGCGGCAACTTGCCCAACAACTCCTCGGAGCAATACCGCAATGTCGTTTCCGCTTTCTACGTTGGCCTGGCGGCATTGCAGGTTGGCGATGATGTGCACGCCGAGAACAAACTTTCAGAATTGACTCGCCTCGTTCCCTCCGAGCCCGCCGGATGGGCGAATTGGGGAGTGCTCGCATTGCGCCAACGAAATTACGATGCAGCCTCCCAGAGGCTCGAACGCGCGCGCGATCTCGCCCCCAATAACGATCAAATTTACAACTTGCTCGGGATTCTCGAAAGCCAGCGCGGAAATTCAGCGCAGGCAATTGCCGATCTTCGCAAGGCTACGGGCCTAAATCCTCACAACCTGAGAGCGCTCTACCAACTCGCCGAAGAAACCGAGCGGCAAGCCGACGCAAACAGCGAGTCGGAATTTCAGAACCTGATCCAACAAATTCTGGTTTCGCAGCCAAACAATCTTGCTGCATTAGTCGAATTAAGCCGCATTGCCGCGAAACGTGGCGATGCCACCACGCTGAAATCGGCAGTGGCACAGGTCAGCGCGCGCGCGAGTGCGTGGCCGCCGGAAGTGCGGCAGCAAGTTGCCGCAGTACAGGCTGCCTCGGCTGGGCCTGACCTGCACGCAGCCGCAACCCAAACCACTTTTCTTCGCAATGTTCTTGTGCGCGTTCCCGAATACCGCCAAAGTCTGAACGCGATAAAAGCGCCGCCCGGCGAAGAAGCCGAACCATTCACTCATTTTCTTAAACTGGAAAACCCAGTTTTCAAACCGGCAGCGCCAGATACCGGAATCACATTTACGGCGCAACCAATTCCAAATTTAGGCCCAGGAAAGTGGACCTGGATCGGAGCGGTCCCCCTCAACAGCGCCGACGCGCCAGTCGTTGCCGTGGCCAATGGTCGTGAGGTGCGATTAGCCACAGGCGCAACCATGCCTTTCCCCGGAGGTCCGTCCGCAACGCCGCCTTCGCCCGAGGGAATTCTCCCGCTCGATTTCAATTACGATTTCAAGACTGATCTTGCGCTGGCTGGCGCCGGCGGCGTGCGCCTGTTCCGCCAGGACACTCCGCAAAAATTCACCGACGTAACCGCGCAGGCCAAATTACCCAAATCAGTGATCAACGCCAGCTATACCGCAGCATGGGCGGTGGATATCGAGGCCGACGGCGATCTCGACATCGTTCTCGGCGCGAATCAGGGATCGCCGTTAGTCTTGAGAAATAATGGCGACACTACTTTCACCGCAATTCATCCGTTCAACGGAATTTCCGGAGTGCGCGGATTCGCCTGGGCTGATTTCGATGGCGACGGAAATCCTGACGCCGCAATTGTCGACGGTTCGGGACATCTCCATATTTTCATGAATGAACGCTCCGGAGAGTTCCGCGAGACTTCACTTCCAGCAAACTTGCCCGCTATGAAAGCACTAGCCGTGGCAGATGTCGATGGCGACGGTCTCCTCGACTTGCTAGCCGTCCAGGCCGACGGCATAATCATTCGCCTCTCCGATAAGAACGACGGTCAGCGATGGGAGACGGCAGAAATCGCTCGCGTTCCAAATCCAGCGGGTTCTTTGACAAGCGACGTACGCCTGCACGTCGCTGATCTGGACAACAACGGCGCGCTCGACCTGTACCTCACTTCCTCGACGCCCGCCGCCGCCGCTTTAATTTGGCTGGGCGACGAAAAAGGAAACTTTACTCCACTAAATCAACCAACAGGATCAGCACAAATTTTCGATGCGGCAGATTTGCAAAAGAGTGGCCGCCTCGATCTCCTCAGCCTTTCCCCCGACGGACAGCCGATAGAAGCGATGAACCATGGCACCCGCAATTATCACTGGCAAGTCGTCCGCCCCCATGCGGCGCAAGCTACCGGTGATCAGCGCATCAATCCATTCGGCATCGGCGGAGAAGTGGAAATCCGTTCCGGCCTCCTCGTCCAAAAACAACCCATCACCGGTCCCCAACTTCATTTCGGGCTGGGAGATCAAACCAGCACTGATGTAATTCGCGTGCTTTGGCCCAATGGCACGATACGCGCCGAGTTTGACGCGAAAGCCGATCAGGAAATTGTGACCGAGCAACGCATTAAAGGTTCTTGCCCATACCTGTTCGCATATAACGGCAACAGTATGGAGTTCGTGAAAGATGCGGTCCCGTGGAGTTCGGCAATTGGCCTTCGCATCAACATGCTTGGCACCGCGCGAGTGGAAGCGACGGAGGAGTGGTACAAAATTCCCGCCAGTGAGCTTGTAGCCCGCGACGGGTTCTACGACCTGCGCATCACGGCGGAACTTTGGGAAACTTATTATTACGACGCGCTCGGCCTCATGACCGTTGACCATCCAGTTGGAACCGACATCTTCGTCGATGAAAGGTTCGTCATCCCTCCCGCGAAACTTGCCATTACAACAGTCGCTACGCCTCACCCAATCGCTCATGCTGTGGATGACAACGGAACTGACGTCACAGACACTCTGCGAAACCTCGACGGAAAGTATCTGGACACCTTCGGGCGCGGCCAGTACCAAGGCATAACCAGAGATCATTATGTCGAAATGGACCTAGGCAACGACGCGCCGGCAACCGGCCCGCTCTACTTGATCGCAAAGGGCTGGATGCACCCGACCGACTCATCCGTCAATGTTGCCATGAGCCAGGGACAACACCCGCAGGCCCATGGCTTAAGCCTTGAAGTTCCCGACGGCCGCGGCGGATGGGTTGTCGCGAAACCCAACCTCGGTTTTCCCGCAGGCCGGAAGAAAATATGTTTGTTCGATTTGACCAACGTTTTTCGTCCCGGCACGCCGCGCCGCGTTCGGCTGCGAACGAATCTGGAAATTTACTGGGATTCAATCGAATGGGCGCAAGGATTACCCGGCGCAGCCCTCAAAATTACGCGCATCGCTCCGGCCACCGCCGACCTCCACTATCGCGGATATTCCGTGATGAATCAGGCAAATCCGTCCTCGCCGGAGACGCCCGACTACAGCCACATGGAAGGCTCGAAACAACGCTGGCGTGATTTGGTCGGATACTACACGCGGTATGGCGACGTTCGCGAACTGCTCGCTCATGTCGATGATCGCTACGTAATCATGAACTCGGGCGACGAAATGACATTCCGTTTCCCCGAGCAACCACCGCCGCCCGCCGGTTGGGTGCGCGACTACGTAATCACCGGCGATGGCTGGATCAAGGACGGCGACTACAACTCGACATTCGGCAAGACCGTATTGCCGTTGCCCTATCACGCGAAGAACCAATACGCCACGCCCCCAGGAAGACTGGAGGATGAATGGGTTTACCGTCATCATCCTGAAGACTGGCAAAATTATCAGACGCGTTATGTGACTCCTGAAGCCTTCCAGCACGCGCTACGGAGTCAGCCATCCCAATGACGGGCAGCCGTATCGCGAAAATATTTGTCATCCTGTTTTTCTTGGGACTATTGGCGACGCCGCTGGTGATCAAGCGGATTTCCGCAGAGCGTGATGCTGGTGGGTCGAAAGCGGACCCGCAAACCGCGTTGAGGCGCTACGGTTTCTCCTTGGAAGAGGTGTCGCACGCGTCAGGAATTAATTTTGTGCATCAGGCTCCCATGCTTGATCACAAACTCGATTCCATCATGCCCGAAGTCGCCTCGATGGGCGCGTCGGTGTCCATCGTTGATTTTGACCGCGACGGCTGGCCCGATATCTACGTAACCAACAGCGCCATCGGCAGCAAGAACGCTCTATATCGCAACATGCACGACGGCACTTTCAAGGACGTGGCCGCCGAGATGGGAATCGCCGACGTAAATCAACCTGGCACCGGCGTTTCAATGGGAGCCGTCTGGGGTGATTACGACAACGATGGCTACGAAGATTTGTTCCTAATTAAATGGGGACGCCCCGAACTATTTCACAACGACCACGGCCACGGCTTCACGCGAGTAACCGATCAAGCGGGGCTTCCGCCGTGGATTAACGCGAATTCGGCAGTATGGTTCGATTACGACGGAGACGGACTGCTGGATTTATTCGTTGGCGGATATTATTCCGAAGACATCGACCTGTGGAATCTTTCCACCACGCGCATCATGCCCGACAGTTTCGAGTACGCAAAAAACGGCGGTCGAAAATATCTCTTCCACAACCTCGGCAACGGAAAGTTCGAGGAAGTCAGCGAGAAAGCCGGCATCAACAGCCGCAGATGGGCGCTGGCCGCAGCCGCAGCCGACCTGCGCGGGACCGGGCATCCCGACCTATTTGTCGCCAATGATTATGGAGTTTCAGAGTTGTATTTCAATGACGGTAAGCGGTTCCATGAAGTCGGCCAACAAACTGGAGTTGGCTTCGCGCCGAAGAGCGGCATGAACGCTGCCTTCGGCGACATCCTCAACCAGGGTAGGTACGCTGTGTACGTTTCAAACATTTCAGAAGACGGCGTTCTGATTCAAGGCAACAATTTGTGGATGCCGAAACAAGGAACGGAAGGTGACGCCATCAAGTATGAAAACATGGCGCGCGATTTCGGCGTCGAGCTGGGAGGATGGAGTTTCGGCGCGCAGTTCGGCGATTTAAACAATGACGGAACCCTCGACCTCTTTCTAACCAACGGCTATATTTCTCTCGATCGCAACCGCAGCTACTGGTATGACTTCTCCAAGGTCGCCGGCGGCAACAGCACAATCATTGGCGATGCCAAAAACTGGCCCGCCTTCGATGGCCGCAGTTTGTCCGGATATCAGTCAAAAAAAGTTTGGCTCAATGACGGCGCCGGGAAATTCATAGACGTTGCCCAGTCAGTCGGCGTCACCGATACCTACGACGGACGTTCCGTGGCGCTCGCTGACTTATGGAATCGCGGCGCGCTCGACGTCGTAGTGGCGAATCAAAAAGGCCCGCTGCTGATTTACAAAAACACCGTCACGCCAAAGAACCAATGGATCGAATTTGAGTTGGAAGGAGCCGCCAGCAACCGAAGCGCCATCGGAGCCCAAGTCCGTTTATTTTGGAACGCGCAGCAGCAAGTGCAGGAAGTTTCCGGAGGCAGCGGCTTCGCCGCGCAGAACGACCGGCGTCTCCATTTCGGATTGGGCGAGAATCCGCGCATCGAAAAGGCTGAGATTCGCTGGCCCTCCGGAAAAGTTCAAGTCATTGAGAATCCCGCAGCGGGACAGTCGCATAAGATTAAGGAGCCGGAATGAATCCCCCCATAGTCGCACCGGTTTCGACGCCCCACTTGCCGCCTCGGCGAAAGCCGTTCTTTACTCTCGACAATCGCTATATTGCCCCCGCGTTCATCACGTGCATTCTGCTTGCCGGAAACCTCTCCTTCGGAATCCTCGAAAGCTATCAGAAGACGCTGCTCGCAATCGTCGTGAGCATTTTGGTCGAACTGGTTCTGGGACGCATTTTCCTCCGCAAATGGCTGCATCCCGCCAGCGCTTACATCACAGGCATCAGCGTTGGCATCCTGGTCCGTTCCCCAGCCTTCTGGCCCTACGCCGTTTGCAGCGCCATCTCGATTACCTCGAAATACGTCTTACGTGTCAAAGGCCGCCACATCTGGAATCCCTCCAACTTCGGCATCTCCGTTTTGCTGTTCCTAGCCGCTGACACTGTGGCGAGCTTAAGCATTCAATGGGGAAATTATCTCTGGCCGATGATTGTGATCTGGATATTAGGCTCCGTAATCATCGCGAGGTTGCATCGTTTTCACATCACCGCGATTTACGTTGTCTCATTCCTGTTCTTTGCCTTCATGCGCAGTTGGATGACCGGAAGCCCCTGGCAATCCGAAGTCGCCCCCATCACCGGTCCCATGTACCAGTTATTTATTTTCTTCATGATCACCGACCCAAAAACCACCGTCCGCTCGAAAAAAGGACAATGCCTCGTAGTATTTCTCATCGCGATGTTGGAAATGGTGTTGCGCTTAAAACAGGTCGTATACGCTCCGTTTTACGCCCTCTTCATCGTGGGACCAATCGCTATGCTGATCGAAATTTGGATGGATTCGCGCCGCGCGCCAACTCCAGGAATCGGCGGCACTGCACTTGAAAAAGGAAAACCATAAATGCGAGGTGCAGGGCTTTTCCGCTTCCTGTCATTGTTTGCGATATGTCAGTTATTTCAACCTTCCTCATCCGCCCAGGCGCGCCCCTCAGGTCCTATTCAATTCACCGACGTAACCGCGCAAGCCGGAATCCACTTCAAACACAACAGCGGCGCATTCGGAAAGAAGTATCTCCCCGAAACCATGGGCAGCGGCGTTTGCGTTCTCGACTACGACAACGACGGCTGGCAGGACATTCTATTCGTCAACTCCATGGATTGGCCTGGCCACAAGTCCGGCAAATCCTTCCCCGCCCTATATCACAATAATAAAGATGGCACGTTCACCGATGTCACTGTCCAGGCCGGACTCGCAATCGAAATGTACGGCATGGGCTGCGCCATCGGCGATTACGACAACGACGGCTATGACGACATTTACATAACCGCCGTCGGCTCCAATCACCTCTTCCGCAATCTAGGCAACGGAAAGTTCGCCGACGTGACCGCGAAAGCCGGCGTGGCCAGCCCCGGATTCTCCACCGGCGCGGCCTGGGTTGATTACGACAACGACGGCAAACTCGATCTTTACGTCGCCCACTACATCGACTGGTCAATCGCCACCGATAAATACTGCTCTCTCGACGGCAAAAGTAAATCCTACTGCACCCCGCAAACCTACAAGGGACAAAGCCCCGCGCTCTTCCATAACCGTGGCGACGGAACTTTCGAAAACGTAACCAGGCGCGCCGGATTATACGATCCCACCAGCAAAGCCCTCGGCATCGCATTGTTGGATTACGACAACGATGGTTGGATGGACCTCTTCGTCTCCAACGACACGCAGCCCAACAAGCTCTACCACAACAACCATAACGGCACCTTCACCGATGTGGCCGTTGCCGCAGGAGTCGCCTACAGCGACGCAGGCACCGTCCGCGCCGGCATGGGCACCGACGCAGCCGATTACGATGGCTCCGGAAAACAAAGCCTGGTGATTGGAAACTTTACCAACGAGGGCATGGCCCTTTATCACAACGAGGGTTCGGGCCTGTTCATGGATCAGGCCAACGCGGCCGGAATCGCCCGCATCACCACCCAATCCCTCACCTTCGGAACTTTTTTCTTCGACTACGACCTCGACGGCCTACCCGACATTCTCGCCGTCAACGGCCACGTCTCCGACGACATCAGCGTCGTCCAGCCGAACGTCAAATACGCTCAGCCGCCGCATGTCTTTCACAATTTAGGCAAGAATAAATTCGCAGAGACGACCCAGACTCTGGGAGCGGCGCTGCAACAACCAATCGTCGGACGTGGCGCAGCTTACGGAGATTTCGACAACGACGGCGACTTGGACTTAGTAATCACCGCCAACAACGGCCCAGCACGATTGTTGCGCAATGACAACGGAAATCAAAACGACATGCTTCGAGTAAAGACCGTAGGCACGAAATCGAACCGCGATGGCATCGGCGCGAAAGTCACGCTCACAAGCAGCACCGGAGCCCGCCTCTTCAGCATGGTCAAGACCGGCTCAAGCTATTTATCGCAAAGCGAACTCCCAATCACCTTCGGCCTGGGAAAGCCCCATCCCGGAAAGACCGTGAGCCTGGAAATCCTATGGCCCAGCGGACAGCGCGACTCAATCCCAAACCTCCAGCCAAATCAATCCATCGTTGTGCGTGAAGGCAAAGGCATGACCTCGGCGCGTCCAATTGCGTTTACCAGGCCAGCACGCTCTGGACATTATTAACGCCTGAAGCGAAATGATGCACGTAGGGACCGGGCGTCCCCGCCTGTCTGATAGAGCAAGATTCGATTGGGGGCTGGCTCTCGATAAGAATTAAGGTTGTGGCAAGGATAAAGCCGAGTCCGCATGAAAGATTCCTGATAATAATGCGATCACTACCGCGATAGCTAAAACTTGGGCCTTCATAAACTTCTCCTCCGAGGCGGAAGCGCATTGTTCATCAATCCCCACCGCGGAGTTCAATCTATTGAAAGCCACAATCGCTGTCGTCATCCGAACGGATGAGGCAGCAAAAGATTTATGGGTGCTCAAGGCCTTGAGCGCGCATGTCTGGCAGCGACTCTTACGTCCAACGAGTCAATGTAATCAATAAGTTAAGATCATTTCCGCTGGCGCTTGTAAGCGCCATCCCGTTTCGCCTCTAGCTTCACGAACCGCTATCTCCGCAAACCTAATTTCTTTTCTTGCCAGGAGCCCTATTCCTGAATATTATCCTTTGCTCATTGCCCAATATGGGCAAACGATGTTTATGTTTTGGAGTAGATGTTTCGTGAATCGCAGTCGAATCTTGTGCAATTGCGATGGGCCCCGGAGTTTTGTGCCGCACTTCCATGCGACGGCGCAGAGTTCAGGGGCGTTTCTCTTTGGCGCTAAGATACGACGGCACATGTTGTATCCACCTGTGCACTTCCCAAAATTTTCCGAGGGGGTTGTAAGAAGCGAAAGCTTCACGGAAGGTGAGGGATTAATCTGGCGAAAGGAGTAACTTGTGAGAGAAAAAGGTACAGTCAAGTGGTTTAACGGGGCCAAGGGGTATGGTTTTATCCAGCGCTCCACGGGGGAAGATGTCTTCGTGCATTTTTCCGCAATCCAGGAAAACGGTTACCGCACTCTGAACGAGGGCGAGACCGTGGAGTTTGATCTGCAGCAGGGACCTAAAGGATTCCAGGCGTCAAACGTCAGCAGAGGATAGAAATATCCATCTGGAATAACCCCTCTCAGCTTCCCCTGGGGGGGGTGTTGTTTGAGGAAGCTTTGCGTTCTTAGCTTACGTCGTCAGTGCAATTCCAGCGAGACCAAATCACCGTCAGCCTTTCCTCCGGCTTTGTAGTTTACGATGGCGGCGCGATGGGTCCATCCGCAGGAAAACTCGTCTGCTCCGATGAGGACCAGCGTCTTATAATCTGCGGTCCGCAACTTTAGAGTTTTTCCGCC
>CAAGKR010523568.1_pt1 | contig 16097 bp, 15 predicted proteins | sample 2556971 | NCBI WGS metagenome assembly CAAGKR01 (sample SAMEA5207829, study PRJEB30636) | soil metagenome | biome: forest; feature: boreal; material: soil | place: USA | collected 2011-09 | depth 1 m | reverse complement strand
TGCAGCGATTTTTGAAATGGGCACGTATGTCAATGGTAGACGGCTTCCCTTACAAGGAAGAGGTTGGGGGTTCGAGTCCCTCCGCGCCCACCAGTTTGAGATCTGAGATTTCAAATCTCAAATTTGAAATTTGAAGATTGAGTTTAATGCGGAGTCGTAGTTCAGTTGGTTAGAACGCCGGCCTGTCACGTCGGAGGTCGCGGGTTCGAATCCCGTCGGCTCCGCCATTTTTTGGTGCGAATGGGTACAGAGTTAGTTGCTCTGTACCCATTTGTGTTTCCTGGCCTCGACTTACGCGGACTTTACTACACAAGGCGGATGATCCACGAAAAGAAACGAAGCGGAAATGGTTTCTTTCGTGCGTGTTCGTGGATCGTTCTTGCCGGAGGTGGGAAAAACACGAAATCACACCAAAGACCCTAGCCACCGCTGTCCCACTGCATTAATCCCGCGCAAGTCTCACAGAAACTACTGCCTTTGAGATCCAGTTGCTCAACCGAGTTCGAGACGTGCATCACGCAATCGTAACTCCGGCAATGCTTGAGGCCGCGAGTGTGCCCGAGTTCGTGCTTGGCTTCCTTCTCGCAACGCGAATAGAACAGCTTCTGGTCTTCAGGCAGACCGTAAAACTGCGGGTGCAGGCGGTGGGCCGAAATCAAGGCCACGCGACCGCCAAGCTGCGCTTCACCAAAGACAAACGTGAGAATAGGAATGAAGAGATCAACCTCGGTGACCCCGAGCACCTTGTGACCTTCGGCGAGATCTAGCTGCAAGAGCTTGGCCAGCAGCTGGGTCGAGTTGTGTTGCCGCCGCGTTGGATGATAGGCGTCCTGGGTGTCTACGGTAACACTGATGCTATTGGAGCGAGCGTTAAAGCTACCGGCTACCGTCAGAGCCAGGTAATCGAGTACATTCTGGTCCACTGTCCCAACCGGCACTATTTTGATCTCGGGGACTGGCATCGGCGATCTACTTTCGGCCTGAATTGACAGCGTTTAGAGTACCAACTTTAGTTGGGCCTTTTCTCACTTAACAAAAGCCCGACTAAAGTCGGTACTCTGAACAGCGCTCATTTAATTCAGTTCGGCCTCGCGCTTGAACCCATACTTCTTGATCTTGTTGTAAAGAGTCACGCGATCTATCTCCAGCAGACGCGCGGCGCGATAGACGTTCCACCCCGATTCCTGCAATGTGCGACTGATGTGCTGCCGTTCGATCTCGGCCAGTGACTTGCCAACCGGCGCGGCGTCCGCTTCGTTGACATGAAACGGCAGATCGCCGGGTTCAATTTTAGGAGTTTTGCAGACGAGCACGGCGCGCTCGATAGCGTTCTGCAATTCCCGCACGTTGCCGGGCCAGTCATAATCGGTCAGCATCTGGGCGGCGGCGGCAGAGATTGCGGCCACCGAGCGGTTCATGCCGAGAGCGAATTTCTTCAGAAAGTGGTCGGCCAGCAACGGGATGTCTTCGCGCCGCTCGCGCAGCGGCGGAATAGTCAACGAGAAGACGTTGATCCGATAGTAAAGATCTTCGCGAAACTTTTCCTCACCGTTCATTGATTCGAGGTTCTTATTCGTAGCGGTGATCAGCCGGAAATTCACGGGAATCTCCTGGTTGCCGCCCACCCGGCAGATCTTCTTTTCTTCCAGCACGCGCAGTAGATCAACTTGCGTCTTTAGTCCAATGTCGCCAATTTCGTCGAGAAACAGCGTGCCGCCGTCGGCCATTTCAAACTTTCCTTTGCGACGATATTGCGCACCGGTGAACGCGCCTTTCTCGTGGCCGAAGAGTTCTGATTCGAGCACGCCTTCCGAAAGGGCGCCGCAGTTCACCACCACGATGGGCATATAGCGGCGATCGCTGTTAGCGTGAATCGCGCGCGCGATAAGTTCCTTTCCGGTTCCCGATTCGCCGCGAATCAGCACGGTTGTGTCGGACGCGGCAACCATAGCCACCTGTTCGAGCAGACGGCGCGTGGCTGCGCTGGTGCCGACGATTTCGTGCAGCAGGTTCAACTCGTCAATCTTCGTGCGCAGGTGTTGATTCTCTGAGACCAATTGCTTGCGCTCGACGGCGTTTCGAATCGTGTGTTCCAGGTCGTCCGGATCGAACGGCTTGATGATGTAATCATAGGCGCCCTGCTTCATTGCCTCGACCGCGGTTTCAACCGACGCGAAAGCCGTCATGATGATCACAGTCGCATCGGGCTGCGCCTCTTTGAGTTTGCGCTGCAGCTCGAGACCGTCGATGCCGGGCATGCGAATGTCGAGCAGGAAAACATCCCAGTTGCCATGCACAACCTTCGCCAGCGCTTCTTTCGCCGACTCAGCCACGTCTACCCGATAACCCTCATCGCGGAACCAGCTTCCGAGCGATTCCCGCACCGCTTTCTCGTCATCGACAATCATAATGCGAGCATTCTCTGTTTCCATGATCTAACCTCCTGACAATGCTCTCCAACCCTTTTTTGGAGCGCGGCGACACGAGCACCCCAGCGCGGCTGCCGCGCCTGGAACCCCGCCTGTCCTTGCTTTCGTATTGCTTACTCGACCCATGTCATTTGCGGCGCTTGTTACATCTGAGCAAGAGCGGCGACAGGTTGCCGCACTCCAAAGTCTCGAGCTCCCCGGTCGCCACTGCTTCCATTCGGCAGTCGGATTACGAACGTGGTGCCGCTGCCGGGAGCAGATTCAACCTCGATTTCGCCGGCATGAGCGGTGACGATTCCGTAGACCACCGCGAGCCCGAGCCCCACGCCTTTGCCTTGTTCCTTGGTAGTAAAGAACGGCTCGAAGACCATCTGCTTTGTCTCTTCATCCATGCCAACGCCGTTGTCTCTGATGCGAATCTCGGTCGTACTCAGGTCGGGCAAGCCGCGCGATTCGATTGCAATTACTCCTTGATGTTGGTCGACCGCCTCACAGGCGTTGATTAGCAGCGCGACCAGTGCCTGTTTGATTTGCTGAGCATCGCAAACGACTCGACTCAGGTTGGGGTCGAGCGTGATCTCGGTGCGAATGTTTGTCAGTTCGAACTTGTGCCGCACCAGACGGACCGACTGCTGAATGATTTCATTGATGTCGTTAGGCTCGGCGTTGGGTTTGCTCTGGCGTGCAAACTGCAGCAGTCCCTTGACGATCTCGCCGCAGCGTGCGGACTCAGCGGCAATCGTCTCCAGGTTGGTCCTGGTCTCAGCGGCGTCGGGCGACGGGTCGCCGTTCCTGCTCAAGCGCTTGAGGAGCAACCTGGCATAGACCAGAATCCCGGCCAGCGGATTGTTGATCTCATGGGCGACTATGGCCGCGAGTTTGCCGATTGAGGCCAGCTTCTCGACTCGCAGGACGTGCTCGTGCGCTTGCTGCAACTCAGCGGTCTTCTTGTCAACTTTGTCTGCGAGTGTTTTCGTCCAGTCGTTTATCTCCGCGTTGGCCCGCTGCAACTCAGCCGTCATGTGATTGAACGAGCGGGCCAGGTTACCGAGTTCGTCGTGTGACTCGATGCTGATTTTGTAGTCCAGGTCCCCGGCGGCTACGCGATTCGTCCCCACTGTGAGCCGATGCACCGGCTTATGGACCATGATCCAGATGAGCGCCGCGAAGACCACGGAAAGGAGCGCGATAGCCGCGAACAAACTGAAGATCATCTGGCGCCGGCTGGCGCTGATGGCCTGGTCCACGGTTTCAAGCGACATGCGTACGTTGATCATGCCCAGCACTTTTGTCTCCGGCGAATGCGCATGGCAGGAAGAGCTTGAACAACTCGAATCGTTTTCGATCGGGTCGATCACGCTCAAAGTACGGCTTCCGTCCGCGGCGACAAAGATTCGAGTGCGTTCCGCGCGGCTCAGCTGGTGCGGAATGACGGCGCTGGATTGAAACGCCTGGTCTGCGCGCACGTGGCAGGCGCGACAGGCTTCCGCCGTTTGGTCGACGCGCCTGGAAATCTCGCGCTCATCAGTCGAGAATTTGATCTCGCCGGCCTTGTTAAAGATGCTGATCTTCTCAATGCCCGGCTGTGAGCCTATCGAAGCAACGATCTGATGGGTCTCGTCGCTGCGATTGTGCAGCATGCCATAGCGCGTGCTGCGTTTGATTGTGTCGGTGATCCGATCGCCGGCCGCGTAGGTAGCCTCTTCGAGGTTTTCGCGGTGCAGCCGGCTGATTTGGTAACCGAGAGCGGAAAAGATAAGCACCATCCCGCCGATTAAACAGAAGGTGAGTTTGAAACTCAGATTGATCGACGGAAGCTGAACGTTCTTAGTGCCGCGCGTGGCAGGAATCGCACTTCTCCTTATCTGTCGTGCTCACGGCCTTGACGCCGTCGTGGCACTGGCCGCACTTCTGCATCTTCTTGCCGGGCGACATGTCGGCGCTGGTCGCCAGCATCTTGAATTGATTCGTGTGGCACCCGGAGCAGTTGGGGTTCGCTGTATCGACGTGGCGTTTGTGACTGAAGATCACCAGCCCCGGACTGCCGTTCCCCATTTTGATTGCGACGTCGCCGGGAACTTTCAGCTCACTGAGCCCGGCGCTGATGTTGACGACGCCTTTCTCGGTAGCCGGTTCCGGCGCCGGCACGCGCCGCCTGATGCCGTCATAGCTGAGCGCCACCGTCGCTCCCATGAAGACCAGTCCAGCGACGAGAGCCAAAGTGGTCGCGCTCCACAACGGCTGACGAATGGCGGCCAGTACGGGAAGCTCGGAGCGCTTGCCGCGCGCGATTTCTTCCATTTCCTCGCGAGGGAAAACGTCGAGATATTTCACGGCCAGCCCAAACGCCAAAAAGCCCGCCCCAACTATCGAGCCGGTGACGGCGAGTTCCGTCCAACTCGGAAAATAGTTGACACCCGAGGATCGGTCCATTCCGGTGATCGCGACATTGATCCGGTTCATGACAAATCCGAGCACCACCATCAGCGCCGCCACGAACAAGCCGAACTGGTTATTTCGGACTCGCGGGATCAAGAGCATGACGATTGGGCCGACGACACCCAACAACATCTCGGCCAGAAACATCCGGCCCTCGTAAGTTGGTTGCCAGGCCAGATAGAGTGTGCCGCGTCCCTGCATGTCAAAGATCTTCAGTACGAGGTAGACCAGCAACGTCACGGCGGCGACCAGACCGAGTTTGTTCAGCAACTCAAACTCGATCCCTTTGCGAAAGGCGCGCAGGCTCAGGTACGACTCAAAGATGGTCATCGCGCATCCCAGCGCGATCGCAGAGATGAAGAAAAAAACCGGCAGCAGCGGCGAGTACCACAGCGGGTGTAGCTTGTGCGGCACGATCAGATACAGCGTGCCCAGCGATGACTGGTGCATGGTCGATAGCAGTACGCCCACGATGACCAGCGGCACAGTCAACCCTTTGACAATCTTGAGGGGCCGGCGCCACGGCAGCTTTTCCAGAACCAGCGGACTGAACTCAAGAGCGAGCACCGTCGAATAAAGCGTGACGCACCAGCCGACCTCGAACATGACCGAGTGCGGATTCCACATGATCAGCGGATGCCAGATGTTGTAGGGCCGCCCTAAATCGAAGACCAGGCCCACGCAGACCAGCAGGTAACCAAGAAATGCGGTCAGGATCGCCGGCCGAATGATCGGATGATATTTCTCGATGTGGAAAATGTAGACGACCGCGCTGACCGTAAAGCCACCGGCGGCGAGCGCCACTCCGCACATCACGTCAAAACCGATCCAGATGCCCCACGGAAAATGGGCACTTAGATTGGTGGTGGCACTCAGGCCTTTGGTGAAACGCAGAATGGTGGCGTAAAAGCCTGCCGCCAGAATCACGAACAGGACGATTCGCCAAAATGTTACTTTGGGCCAACGAAAATTAATCTTGGACATGACGCTCCGCCCGGCGCGCCCCAGGCGCCGCTGATGCCTGCAGTTATTTTTCTTTATCTCGCAACTTCTCTTCGCGCTCGGCGCGTTGCACATCTTCGCGCCGTTTTGTGATCCACCAGATGCCGCTCATCAAAACTCCGCCCACGCCCACGATTTTCGGCAGCTTGTGCAACACGTTCCAGGTCAGTTCCGGGAGTGGCGCCTGCATGAGATCCGTGCGGTAGCCAAGCGTATCGAACGGTACATCCGACAGCAGCAGCACCGACGTGCCGCCAACTTCGTTGACGCCATAAATATGATCGACATAGCGGCCGGGATTGTCGCGGATGCGCGCCCGTGCCTCGGCGATCAACTCTTCGCGATCGCCAAATTTCGTGGCGCCCGTCGGACAGACTGTGGCGCAGGCTGTTGCCAGCCCCGCTGCGACTCGGTCACTGCACATGTCGCACTTTCTGACGCGCGGCGTAATGGCGTTGTCCCACTCGTACTGCGGGATATTGAATGGGCACGCCTGCATACAATAGCGGCAGCCCATACACTTGCTCGCATCGTACGAGACAGGCCCTTCCGGGGACTTGGCCAACGCTCCTACCGGACAAACTGAGACGCAGGTCGGCTCTTCGCAATTCATGCACATCCGCCGCACGTAACGATTGTTTCGTCGATTGACGACCGTGTACGTGTCGGCTGACAAATCATCGCGCAGGAAATTAACCGCGGTCTGGGGCAGCTTGTTCTTTTCTTTACAGCCGTTGTAGCAAGCGCCGCAGCCGATGCACCGGGTGCTGTCAAAGAGGAGGGCCTTCTGTTTGAGATTCTGAGTGCTCATATTTTCACCTATGAAACCTCTACGGCTGTTGAAAAATGCAACTGCCATTCCTGCCGGAGCGGAAATCTATGAGCCTTGAGTTTATTGGGAAAAAGATGAGAAATAGCGGTCTCCGCAGAACTCAACCCCGAACCTGGCTGGTGAGAATTCGCTAATTGCTCACCCTCGCTGCTTCATTTTCCCCAGCGCCGCCAGGCTCGGGGTCTAGTTTCAGAAGGGTCAAGTCTCTTTGACCTGGCCCGGACGAAGGAAGATTTCGTTGAACTGCTTCCAGGTTTCGTCGTCCGCGAATTCGAGCACGCCGCCCGCCAGCTGACCGCCATCCTGTAACACCTGACCCAGTAGACGATCTTCCAGAGGCCGCGCCGCAAAGAACTCCCGGAATTTGAGAGCTTCATCCTTCAACCAGCCCCTCGCCTCGTCGGCGATGCGCAACACCTTCAGGTTACGCGCCAGGTTCTTTGGCTTGAGGGAACAAACCCATCCATCCTTGTATGGGTTAGATAGGATCATCTCCGGATGCCAATGCAGTTCTTTGTCGACCTGATCGACCACGCCATCCACCGGCGAAGCGAAAGCTGCCCGGTGCTGGTCCTGCCGCACCGTGAACAGCATGTCCCCGCGGCGAACTTCTGTGCCAACCTCCGGCAAGAGAACATCATCGATCCGGCCAATCAACTCTTGAGCGAAGCCGTCAATACCGATGCGCGCCGCGCCCGAAGGGGTGACTCTTACCCACGTATGCCCTTCATCGAGGAATACATCCGGCGGAGCCGAAAGGTTCGCCAGGGCTTCCGCGGGCACCAACCCATCAGCCAGCAAGCGCGTGACGGATTCCTTTTTTGCTTTTCTCCATTGCACGATTCCGTCAACTCCCACACACGCGAGAATCGTTAACATTACAAATAGTGCTACCATGACTCACCTCCATGCTTAACCAGGATTGCTTTACTTGTTTCCGCCTTCTCGGCCAGAGAAAGCGGGAAGAAATAATCAATGACCTGCCGGATCTGATCGGCGGTCAGCGCGTTCATGAAATCCTCATTCAACCATCCGCCATCATTCATCGTCGGGCCGGCTAAACCTGATCGATTACTCAACTCGCAGACCTTGTCATGTAATTTTTCAAACTCAGCCGCATACCACGTCGTCACCTTTGGACCATATAAAAGCCGCTTCAGACAGCCCTTCAGATCTGTCGGCTCAATCAGCAGGGCCCAGCCCTCGCCAAAAGGATCGCGGTTGAGCAAAGCCGGCTGTTGTGCGAGTGCAGGGTTGATCTCCTTGACTCTGCCCGAAACTGGCGCGACCAGAACGCTGACACCGGCTTGATGGGTGAAATTCCAACAACCCTCGCCAAAACGTAGGGTAGCGCCGGGCTCAGGCAGCGTGACGAGGTAAGGCCGGCCGAGAATTCGCTGGGCGAAATCGTCGAGGCCCGTGCGCACACAGCCGCCATCCTCAACGCGCCCCCAGGTGTGACCGGGATGATAAAAAAGTGCGCCCGAGACTTCGGAACCCTGGATGTTCGTAGATTCTTTCCGGGCCTTCGGGGAGAGCTTGTTTGATCCAGCCGCACCGAAATCAGGAGAATCAGAGTCTGACGTGCTCGCCCGGCCGTGCAGTGCGTCATCGAACGGGCAATGCTCGCAGTCGTAATCACGATCGCAGAGCTTGTAACCAACTACGCCGCCCTGCATCCACCAACACTCTTTCAGATTGGTATTGGCGGACTGGCTGAGACTCTCATGTTGGTTCGTATTGTTCATCTCGTCCTCGCTGGACTTTCTATCTTTCGCTAGCGCAATGGGCGTACCGTTCCGTCTCCGCCGAGATTCCGGCCCACTAAGTGTGGCAACTCTTACGACTTGTGAGGACTAGCAGTTAGTTGGCGTGAGCCGTGAGAGAGCGCGGCGAGTTGAGATTCTCAACACCTGTTTCAGTAGAGGGTGACGAGATTGTCGAAAACGTTATGAAAGAGTGGTATTGAGAAACACAACAGCAGTTGTTGAAAAACTCTACAAAGATTCCGACACTGTTGTTGACGATGTAGACGATCCACGAACAGACACCAACCGGAAATGATTTCGTTGGCGCGGTTTCGTGGATCGTTCTTGTCGGAGAGGGAAAGAACACGAAACCAGACCGGGGATAAAACTCTATTGCAGAATTAATTCAACTTCACCATAATGCTCACGATCAAGACGGGCAAAACTGAGACGGACGCATCACCGTTCTCATGCGTGAGAGCCGAGGCCAGCCACACATGCGCTCTTTTTCGATTTGCGCCGGCTTCATTCGAGGCCGGCATAAGCTGAAAGAGGCAGGAGTCCGAAGATGTCACTATCTAAAAAAGTAGCGGCGGAGTTTTTAGGTACGTTCTGGCTGGTGCTGGGAGGCTGCGGCAGCGCCGTACTGGCAGCAGCATTCCCCAAAGTAGGCATTGGCTTGCTGGGAGTTGCTTTGGCCTTCGGTCTGACTGTGCTGACGATGGCTTTCGCCATCGGGCATATCTCGGGATGTCATTTGAACCCGGCGGTCTCAGTGGGTCTCTGGGTCGGCAAGAGATTCTCTGCTCGCGATCTGATTCCTTACATTGTGGCGCAGGTCCTCGGCGCGATTGCCGGCGCCGGCGTCCTCTTTGTCATTGCCAGGGGCAGCGCCAGCTTTGATGTCTCGGCCGGATTTGCGTCGAACGGTTACGGCGCGCACTCGCCTGGTGGTTACACGCTGTTGGCCGCGTTGGTCTGTGAAGTCGTGATGACTTTCATGTTCCTGATTATCATTCTAGGCTCGACCGACAAACGCGCTCCCGCTGGTCTCGCCCCGATTGCGATAGGTTTGGGTTTGACGCTGATTCATCTGATCAGCATTCCGGTTACCAATACGTCGGTGAATCCGGCGCGCAGCACCGGGCCGGCGCTCTTCGTCGGTGGCTGGGCCCTTTCACAACTCTGGCTGTTCTGGTTGGCGCCGATTGTGGGCGCGGCTCTGGCCGGATTAGTTTACTCATGGTTGGGAGCAGAAGCGGAGCCGGAGCCAAAGGCGAGTTAGGAAGCCTGACTAAGGAGCCCCGACGGCGGTCGCGGTTTCGAGCCGCGTTAGCCCTGTGATCATCAGCGGTTGCTTTTCACGGTTTGAAGAGCAACCGCTTTTGCTTTTACACTGCTGATGATGATTCCTATCAGCGACGCAATTAGAATAGTTCTCGCGCAGACGCCCAGACTGGTGATCGAGTCAGTTGCGCTGAGCGACTCGGTGGGGCGTGTGTTGGGCGAAGACATTATCGCCGATACCGATCTGCCGCCGTTTGATCGTGCGCAGATGGATGGCTATGCGGTGCGCGCTGCTGATGTCGCGAACACGCCGGCGCGTTTGCACATCGTCGGTGAATCAGCCGCGGGCGCCGGTTGGCATCAAGAGATGAAAGCGGGCGAAGCGGTGCGCATCATGACCGGCGCGCCTGTGCCCGTCGGCGCCGACGCAGTGCAGCAAGTCGAGCTGACACGCGAATCCGAAGGAGCTGAGTTCGTCGAGATTCTTGAGCCGGTAGTAACCGGCCGATCAATTGTCAGGCGCGCCAGCGAAATCAAAGCCGGCGCCACGGTCCTGCGCGCGGGCGAGGACATCAACGCCGCGATGATCGCGACGCTGGCTTCGTTCGGTTACGCGCAGGTGAAAGTTGGCCGCCGTCCGCGCGTTGCTGTTATGGCCACGGGAAGCGAACTGGTAAATGTTGATGAAAAACCGGGCGCCGACCAAATTCGTGATTCAAACAACTACACACTCGCTGCGTACGCTGCGTTGGCCGGCGCGGCCGTGGCGCGTCTGCCGCTGGCCGTTGATGACACGGAAGAACTGAAAAAACAGATCGCCGCCGCTGCCGAGCAATCCGAAGTGCTCATAACTTCCGGTGGCGTATCGATGGGTGTTTACGATTTCACCAAAACCGCTTTGAAAGAACTCGGAGCGGAAATTTATTTCGAGCGCGTGGCATTGCGGCCAGGCAAGCCAACGGTTTTTGCCCGGCTCGGTAACACACTCGTCTTTGGGCTTCCCGGCAATCCCGTTTCAGTTGCTGTCACTTTCAATTTGTTTGCTCGTACTGCGTTGCGCGCGATGCAAGGAGCGACACGGCCAGAACTGACCGAAGAAACGGCGGTGCTCGCGCGTGACTTGAAGGGTTCGTTTGAACGCGAGAGTTATCTTCCGGCGGTCCTGCGAACGGACGAGAAGGGAACTCTGTTGGCTGAGCCTTTGAAGTGGGGTGGGTCGTCAGATTTTGTGTCGTTCGCGCGCGCAACGGCGCTCGTCAACGTGCCGAAAGGTGTTAAGTCGATCGATTCAGGCAATTGCGTTACGATAGTTCGTTTGCCAGGTTCGGCTCCATAGGAGCGGAACGAGTTGATTCGAACACCCGATTTTTCGACAGCGTTTCGGGACCAGAAGAACTGAAATAATTCCTTAACTTGATGTCGTCTATTGCAACCGCTGCGATGGTTAGCGAAATCCCGACAAACCCCTTGCATTCAGCGCCAGAGCCTCTGGCGCATCAGGCGATTCATGACACCGTCGTGGAAATTCTTGAAAAAGAACGGCGGGGCGCGTTGCTGGACGTGCCCGCCGGAGAAGGGGCGCTGGCGGCGCGTCTAATCGCGGCTGGATTTGCAGTGAGTTGCTGCGATCTCTACCCGGAGATCTTTCGCCTGAACGGCGTCAGCATCCGGCAGGGTGATCTAAATGGCGACCTGCCTTTCGACGATCAGTCATTCGATTATGTCACCTGTCTCGAAGGGCTGGAGCACATTGAAAATCCACAGCAGGCAATTCGCGAGTTCGCGCGGTTGCTGCGGCCGGGCGGCACTGTGATAGTAAGCATCCCCAACATTCTGAATATCGAAGAACGTTTGAAGTGGCTGCTCTACGGTTATACTTCGCACTTCAAGCCAATGACGCGCGCGCATGTCGAGCGCCTGCGCGCGGAATACGACAACCGCGAAGAGATCGCGGCGCACGTTAATCCGATTGGTTATTCCGAGTTGCGTTACATTCTGGAAAAATATGGCTTTCAAATCGCGCGTTTGCATCGTGACAAGCCCAAGTCAAACTCCTGGCTCTACTGGCCGGTCGTTTTGCTGGTTCGCTTGATTGCGAACCTGACACCAGCCAATAAACGAGCAGGACGCTGGACTGAAGAATTGGTTTCGGATGAAGTTTTGTTGGGTGGAAATACTTTGATTGTGCATGCGGTCTTGAAGGAAGAAACTTCGTAGTAAGAAAAATGAGCGAACTAACCCACATCGACGAGCACGGCCACGCCAAAATGGTTGATACCAGCGAGAAGCCAATCACGACGCGCCGGGCCATCGCCTCCGCGCTCGTACTGATGTCCGCCGCGACTGTGGCCGCGATTCGCGATCACACTACGCCGAAGGGCGATCCGTTGGAAACCGCCCGCCTCGCCGGGATCGTCGCCGCCAAACGCACGGCCGAACTTATTCCCCTGTGTCATCCTTTGCCGCTGACACACGTCGATGTACGTGCTGAGCTTTCTGACGAGGGCGTCCGGCTGGAAGCAGAAGTCACCACGCGGGCCCAGACCGGAGTTGAGATGGAGGCACTGACGGCAGTCTCTGTGGCCGCGCTCACGATCTATGATATGTGCAAGGCTTTGGATAAAGCGATGACGATCACCGACATTCAACTCGAGCTTAAGACCGGCGGAAAATCAGGCGACTACCGTCGCGAAGCAAACCAGCCGGGAACAAGTTGACGGGGTTCTGCGTTCATCAGGAGTAGCACAGACTTGCGGTCTGTGATTATTTTGCCGGCGAAGTTCACAGACTGAAGTCTGTGCCACTTCGAGGAGGACTTGCGAAATGAAGATGAGAATTTCCCAGGATGCTCGGCCCCAGGCGATGACCCTGTTGCTCGCGGCCGTACTTTCGATCGCGTTGTGGTTTATTCCCTTTGCCGACCTTTTGAGTTATCCATTCCGCATCTTCGTGACCTTCATTCATGAAGGTGGACACGCCGTAGCCGCGCTTGTCACCGGTAACTCGGTACAAAGTTTGAGCGTGGCCATGAACGCCAGCGGAGAAACCTATACGACGCAGGGCGGAATGTTTTCGCAGATGCTGGTGTCGAGTGCGGGCTATCTGGGCGCTATGAGTTTTGGCTCGCTGTTGCTGGTGCTGATTCGCAAGGCGGTGGCCGCTCGTATAGTCCTCGCTGGTTCGGCGCTGTTGATCCTAATCCTGACGCTAGTATTTGGACTCATCACCCCGATGGTGGCCGGATCGTGGGGATCGCTGGCGGGAATTCCATTCACCTTTTTTGCCGGCATCGCCCTGGCGGTTGGCCTGTTCGCGGTGGCCAGATTTGCCAGTTCGCGCGTCGCGACTTTTGTGGTGAGCCTGCTGGCGGTCCAATGCGTCCTGAATGCCTTGCTGGATCTGAAGACAGTCTTCTTTCTTTCGTCGCCTTTGGGGCCGGCGGTACGGACGGACGCCGCGAACATGGCCAGCGCTACCGGCGTTCCGGCAGTCATCTGGACAATTGTCTGGATCGTAGTCGCATTAGCCATTCTGATGGGAGCCCTGCGACTTTACGTCGCCGCGCGCGACCGCGCGTTTGATGCAAAGAAAGACATGGACTCACCCTTCGAGCAGAAAGCGGAAGCCTGATGAAGCAGAAGCCACAGATGAACACGGATTTACACAGATAAGACTCTCAGTATTACAGTGTCGCCCGTGCTGTTCTTGATTTCTATGAGCGTAATCCGTGTTTATCTATGGCAGTTTCTTGTTTCTTTTCACCTGAGCTCATTGATAGAATTGTTGGCCCGGGTCAATGAGTCAATGGACAAATTCATCGAGGCTTTCGACCGGCAGTTTGCTCAGCTCCATGGCGATGCGCATAAATTGATCCATGCGATCTCGCCAGAGCTGCTTTATCATCAGCCGCCCGGGAAATCGAATTCCTTGCCGCTTCATTCCTGCGGCGAGCACATTCTGCGTAGCGCGGCGATTGTCGAGCAGACGTTTGGCGGTATTACGACAAACCTTTGGGACGATCCGTTCGAGTGGACCCTGCCCGAAACTTTGCCGACGCCGGACAAGGTCGCCGGCTATCTTGACGAAGTCGAAGCAACCCGGAATCAAGGCTTCCAGCTTTTCAAAAGAGACGAGGATCTTTTGAAAGAGATCATGGCCCCGTCCGGACCTACACAATTATTGCCGTTGTTGCTGGACACGTTGGCGCGAGCAGCGCATCATCAGGGCCGAGCCCGGGCGACCTTCGAAATTCTGCAAGCAGAGAAACCAGGATCAGAAACTAAGAACTGAATCATGCATTGCCCACGATGCGGTCAACAACAGGCTACTGACTCAATGCGGTTTTGCGCGCGTTGTGGGTTTCCGCTTGAAGGCGCGATGGTTCTGCTGGCCCATGGTGGCATGCTGCCGAGCTATGAACCGGCCGGTGGAGAGAAAAAGATTTCGGCGCGCCGGAAAGGCGTTAAGCAGGGCGCGCTGCTAATGCTAATCGGCGCCGTCCTCGTGCCACTGTTGGGAGTATTTGCGAGCTTTGCCCCGTTCCGCATCGGCGTGGCCTTTGAATTCTTCGCGGCGGCAGCAGCGATCCTTTGTTTCGTGGGTGGTCCGTTACGCATGCTCTTTGCGGCGTTGTTTGAAGAGGGAGCGCCGCCGCGCCAATTGGTGATGCCATCTTCCTACGCGCCGCCGGCAATTCCGCCACCGCCCGTGCGTCTATCGGCGCTGCCTCAGGCAACCGCAACTCCGCCAGCCGGATGGAGGGTGCGACCCCAGACTGCCGAGATCGTTCAACCTCCGAGCGTGACGGATCACACGACGCGCCTGCTCGAAAAATCTGAACCTGATACGGACTGATCTTTCCCGCTCACCTTTGCTCAAGGTACGTCCTCGCGGGCACAATCATCCGGCAATGTCGATCTCTAATGACTTGGAAACCAGAAACGATTCACTGACCGCGCGTCTGCGAGCGCAGATCGAGCGCGCCGGGCCGATCAGTTTTCGCGAGTGGATGCAGGCGGCGCTTTACGACGAGCGCGACGGTTATTACTGTCGACCGGATCGTATTCCCCAGGGCAGAGCCGGTGACTATCGCACCGCGCCGGAAAGTAGTCCACTGTTTGCCGCTACTTTTGCCCGGTATTTTTCCAGTTTGTTTTCCGAACTTGGCTCGCCCTCCTCGTGGACCATCTGCGAAGCCGGCGCCGGCGGAGGCGAGTTTGCGTACGGCGTCTTAGCTGCGCTTCAGGTGTACTATCCAGAGGTCTTTGCCGCCACGAATTATTTGATCGATGAAGTCAGTGCTGACGCCCGCCGTCGTGCCTCGGCTCGTCTTTCCAATTTCGCGGACCGGGTGAGATTTGAGTCACTGTCAAAAGTTGAAAAAGCGTTCGACGTGGGGATTGTTTTCTCGAATGAGCTCATTGACGCCTTGCCGGTCCACCGCATTACGATGCGTGACGGAAAACTGCGCGAACTTTGCGTAGGAGTAAACCAGGACCAGTTCATCTGGGTTGAGTGTGATCCGGAAAAACGACTGGAAGATTATTATCTCGGACTGCATCTAGCCGCAGGTCAGATCGCCGAGATCAATCTCGCGGCTGAATGTTTTGTCGCGCGCGCGGCTTCCTTACTGGCACGCGGCTTTGTGATCACCGTGGATTATGGTGCCGAGCGAGACGATTTGCTGAACGCGCCGCATCGATCTGAAGGGACCTTGAGAGCTTTTCACCGGCATCAACTCATTGGCGATGTGTTGACCAGCCCGGGCGAGCAGGATTTGACGACTACAATTGACTGGACCCAAATCCGTGAGGCCGGCGATCGCGCCGGTCTTAAGGTATTGCGGTTTGAGCGACTCGATCAATTTCTGTTACATGCAGGTTTGCTTGACGAGTTGGAAATGCGCGCCCGTCAAGTATCCGACGCTGACGCTTTGCGGCTACGCACGAGCGCTCGCGAGATGATCATGCCGCATGGTCTGGCCGCGTCGTTCCAGGTTCTGGTGCAGAAAAAAGATCGTTAGCCGACTTACCCTGAAAAGCTCTAGACTCTTTTGACAGACGGGTGCATACTCCGCCTACCACGACTTCCGAAAACCTCTTTGAGCTCAAGAAAGGAGTCACATCATGGCTAACGATCCTGGTCTTGCTGGTGACACTTGTATCTTCATGGAAGCGACCTCTGGTGATGGAGGAACGCACGACCCCAACGGGACCTGGTGGCTTAGCCCGGATATAAGCCTGGTCGGCCCGATGTCGGGTCCAGACAAAGCCGATCCCGGTCAGGTTAACCCGGTTCAAGTAAACTTTCATCGAAAGGCCGCCCAAAGCAATTGTGTTTTCTCAGGTGGGGAGAGTATCA
>CAAGKR010410272.1_pt1 | contig 16100 bp, 12 predicted proteins | sample 2556971 | NCBI WGS metagenome assembly CAAGKR01 (sample SAMEA5207829, study PRJEB30636) | soil metagenome | biome: forest; feature: boreal; material: soil | place: USA | collected 2011-09 | depth 1 m | reverse complement strand
GTGGCGCCGCTTGGCTGAAGAGCGGCATCCTAGCCGGCGCGCTCGCGGGCGCGCTGGACGGCTCGGGAGCGGTGTTGCGCGGCATCGGCGGGTTGTCGATGGCCAAGGGTTTGGGTCTCTGCGCACTCGCCGCCAGCCTGATCGCGGTCGTCGGGGGCGCGCTTGGACTTCTTTGTGCGGTGGGTGGATGGATCGCGGGTCGCACGCGCTCTTCCACGCGCACGGGGGCGGCGCTCACCGCGCTCGGCGCGTCGCCGCTGGTGGTCTACGACGCATGCGCGCTTTTCGCCGGGCACCAGGCCGCCTCGGTTCCGGGGCACGCGGCGATCTCGGTCGTCCTCGCCGTTTGCGGTGTGGGGAGCACTTACCGCCTGGCGCGCGCGTACGGTCGGCGGCTGGCCTCGGTGCCGGTTTCGTTTCGTTACGCCACGCCGGCCCTGCTGCTCGTGCTCGCAGTGGGCTGCCAGATCGCCAACCGCTCCGTGCTCCCGCGTCTTTATGGTTGGTTCCACCTGACGCTCGCGGCCACGACGGTTGTCTGCCTCCTGCTCGGCGTGCGGCTTCTGGTCGAAGACGGTCGGGGATGGCAGGTCGTTCTGCTCGCCGGGGTCGCCGTGACGACGTGCGTGGCTTCCACCCTGGAGCTGCGCCGGAGCCAAGTGCTGCGCTACGCGGCCTACGAGCGAACGGCGCTGGCGGCTCTGGCGTTGCGCGCGGTGCCGGCCACGCTGCTGCGGCCGAGCCCCGTCGCGACCGAACGTCTCGACGCCGAAGGCGATCGGCCACCGCTCGCCGAGGGGCCGCGCCGGCCGGAAGGAGACGTCCTGCTCATCACCATCGACGCGCTTCGGGCCGATCACGTCGGTGCGTACGGCTACGCGCGCCACACGACGCCCAACATCGACGCCCTGGCCGCGACGGGCACACGATTCGCTCGCGCCTACGCCCAGGCGCCGCACACCTCCTTCTCCGTCGCGTCGATGCTGACCGGCAAATATTTTCCGACGCTGGCGCGCCTCGCCCCCGGCGAGCGTCACGATCCAATCGCCGCCGTGCTGCGAAACTACGGCTGGCGGACGGCGGCTTTCTATCCGCCGGCGGTGTTCTACGTCGACACCCAGAAGCTGAAGACCTACGCCGACACCAACTTCGACTTCGAGTACGTCAAGTTCGAGTATCTCGACGCCCAGCGCCGTGTCGATCAAATCCTCGCCTACTACGACACCGTCAAGCCCCGCCGCTCGTTCGTATGGGTCCACTTCTTCGAGCCGCACGAGCCCTACGAGGCGCACGCGGGCTTTCCGTTCGGCGCAGGCGACATCGATCGCTACGACAGCGAGATCGCGTTCACGGATCACGCGGTTGGGCGCCTCGTCGCCGAGGTGCGGGCGCGCCGCCCGGGGACGATCGTCATCGTCGCGGCCGACCACGGCGAGGAGTTCGACGAGCACGGCGGGCGCTATCACGGCTCCTCTCTTTACGACGAGCAGCTCAGGATCCCGCTCATCATCTCGGTCCCCGGCGTGCCTCCTGCCGTCGTGGAGGGGCAGGTGGAGCTCATTGACGTGACGCCGACCGTGCTCAATCTCCTCGACATCCCGGTGCCGGCGCGGATGCGCGGGACCGACCTCGGCCCGTGGCTGGCGACGCCGCCGGCGCCGCCGGGCCGCCTGCCGCCGGCTTTCGCTGAGCTGGAGGACAAGCGGATGGTGGTCCTCGGCCAGGAAAAACTGCTCTGCGATCTGCACTTGGGTTTCTGTGCCTACTACGACCTCGGGATCGATCCGCACGAGCGCCACAACCTGGCCGAGGAGCGTCCGGCGCGCGCGGCTTTCATGCGCGGCCTGCTCGACGACTGGCTGGACGGGCACGTGCGCCTCGAGCCGCTGCTCGTTAAAGGGGCGTCGAATCCGGAGGGGGGACCGGCGCCCAAGGCGCTCGATCGCGGTCGTCTGGGCGACCTCTCCGCAGCACCCGAGCTGGCTGCGCTCATGAGCGCGCGCGCGCCACTTTGGCAACGCCGAGAAGCGGCCGAGTTGCTCGTCGATCTGCCGCCGCGCCCTGAGACGGCGGCGGCCTTCGCGCAGGCCGCCTCCGATACCGATCGCGCGATCGCCGGCTGGGCGTCGGTCGGACTGCTGCGGCTCGGCGACGCCCGGGCTCGGGCGCGCGTTGCGGCGATCGACGTCGATCCGAACGCCGATGGCCCGTTGCGGGTGCGTGCGGCCTTGGCGCTGGCGACGGCTGGTGACGCGGGTGGAATTTCGGTCCTCGGCGACGCGCTCGATCGCTGCGACGACGTGCTGCTCTGCCGCGTCATCATCGTGAGCCTGGGCAACCTTCGGGATCGGCGCGCGGTGCCGATCCTCCTCAGACATCTCCCGGAGGTGCAGAACCGGCGCGAGATGGTCGACGCGCTGGGTGAGATCGGGGATCCGTCCGCGGACGATGCCTTGGTCGATCGGTTGCGCGGCGACGAATACGTGACGGTGCGGGTCGGGGCCGCCCAGGCGCTGGCCAAGATCGGAGATCGCCGGATGGTGCCGCGTCTGCTGGAGGCCGCGCGACACGATACGGAGCCCGACGTGATCGTCGCGGCGCGCGCGGCGGCCGAGAGGCTGAAGGTTCGAGCGCCGGGTCCGGCAAAATGACGGAAACAGCGGCGACCGCTACGCCGCCGGCCTCGTCGCCCGATGCTCCGTCGCCCACGCCGCCACGCCGGGCTTTGGCGATCGCGGTCGGCTTCGCGTTCGGGGCCTTCCTCTTCGAGCGTCTCAGCAATCAGAACGTGTTCGATCCCGACGGGTACCACCAGATGGCGCTGTTCCGGGAGTGGTTGCGGTCCGGGTCGCTTCCGGTGCGAGATCCGTTCGCGTTCACCCACACCATCGTTCCAGCCGTTCAGCACGAATGGGGGGCCGGCGCGGTCCTTTATGCGCTCGCCACCACACTGGGCGCGCCGGGAATCATGGCCGCGCGCTGGTTGCTTTCGGCTGCGGCTGCGCTCATCGCGACGGTCACGGCGCTGCGTCGAGCGCCGGCGATGGTCGCCGCGTTCTGCGCGCCCGTGGCGATCTTGCTCGGGCAGGTCGCGTTCACCACCCTCCGCGCCGGCCTCTACACGATGCTCCTCCTGGCTGTCCTGCTGGCGGCCATCGATCGGGATCGGGACGACGCACGCGCCGGACGTTTTTGCTTGATCTATCTGCCCGTCGTCGCGCTTTGGATCAACCTGCACGCGGGGTGGGTGGTGGGCGTGGGCGCGGTGGCGCTGCACGCGATCGAGCAGGCGCTCCGCCGCCGGCCCGTTCGGCATCTCCTGCTGGCGCTCTCGTCGACGCCGCTCTTGATGGCGGCGACGCCCTACGGCCGCAACTACTTCATCGGCTGGTGGCGGAGCATCACGTTTCCGCGCGATCAAATTGGCGAGTGGGCGCCCCTTTGGCATAGCCCCTACGTGCTCGGCCTGGGGGCGTTTGGATTTGCGCTGCTGTTCTTAGGCTACGCGCTTGTGCGCCGCGGTCCGCGCGCCTTGCCGGGCCTTTCGTTCATCCTCGTCGCGGCGCTGGCGGCTCTGCGCCACGAGCGTCACGTGGCGTTGTTCGCGCTGGCCTGGTTTTGCGCGGTGCCGGGCTATCTGGCCGCGACGCAGCTCGGCGCGCTGATCGAGGAGGGCTCGGCGCGCCGGCGCGTGGCTCGGCTGTTGATCATCGTGTCCGGGCTGGCCGGCGCCGGATTCCTCGCCGTCGCGCTTCCGCGGCACCCGTTCGAGCTGCGTCTTCCTGCGCAGCAGAGCGATCTCCAGAGGGAGCTCGTCGTCTATCCGGCCGGGGCCGTCGAATATCTGCGAGTGGTGCAATTTCGTGGCCGGGTGGTGACCTCGTTCTTGAATGGCGGCTTCGTGATCTGGAAGCTGCACCCCGCCGTACGGGTCAGCTTCGACGGCCGCTATGAGGTCGCCTACGCAGCGAAGGTGCTCGACGAAGATCGAACCCTCCACGGCGCACGCGGTGGCTGGCGCGAAATCCTGGCAGGTTACGCGCCCGATGCGGTGCTCGTCCGGCGCGACGAGCCGCTGGCCGCGGCCCTACCAGGCGGGTCGGGCCTCGAGCGCGCCTACCGGGACGGCGCGTATGAAATCTGGGCGCGGCCGGCGCTGGGGTTGCCGATCACGACGCGCACCGGCGCCATTGCCACCTCGTTTCCGTAGCGCGCAATGTTCGTTCGGAACGCAGGCGAGGCGACCTTTTGCGCCTCGGACCAAGACCGACCTCACGCTGCGGGATCGGCCGTCGCCGCCCGCAGCCAGTCGAGATAAGCTGGGCTCCCTTCGTCGACCGCAAAAGCGAGGATCTCGGGGACGTTGTAGGGGTGCAGCTCCAGGATGCGCCGCCGCACCCGATCGAAGATCGCCGGCCTGGTCTTGATCAGGCACAGCACCTCGTCGTCTTCCTGGATTCGGCCCTCCCAGCGGTAGATCGATCGGACGCCCGGAACCACGTTCACACAGCCCGCCAGCGCTTCGCCAATCAAGGTTCGCGCCAGAGCCGCCGCCCGTTCGGCGTCGGGCATCGTGACGTGGATTTCGAGCGCGTCGGCCACCTGGAAAATCTACCACTGCCCGCGGCGGGTTGTGCACGCGTGCCGCGCGGCGGGTTGTGCATGCGGTGATCAACCCTGCGCCGAGCTCGCACGACGGCGTGCACACCGCGGGCGAGCGATTGCGCGCGCACCGCGTTTAGAAAGCCGATGGCGTGTGCCCGCGGCTGGACGGCCGCTGCCGGAGGGGCCACAGAGTAGCAAAGTCTATGTGGCTCAACTCCGCGCGTTGCTGGTCGATCTCCGCTTCCGGTGCCAGATCGCGTACGCAGCGCCGCCTGCGGCCAGCGTGCCGAGGCCGGCCGCGCTCTCCCAGGGACGGTCGCGGATCGCGAACGCGGTCATGGTGCCCACCAGGCCGAGGAAGAGAACGCCGGTGACGGGCCAGCCGAACGCCCGGTGTGGGCGCTCGGCGTTCGGCCGGCGGTGGCGCAGCACGAACGTCGCGACCACGGCGGCGCCGGCGGTCAGGTTGAGCGTGAACCCGACGTAGATGAGGAGCGGATCGAACGCGGCGGACACCGCCGCCACGGCCGCGATCGCTCCCTGCAGAGCCACGGCTGCGGTCGGGGCGCCGTGCCGCCCCCGCCGGCCGAGGGCGCGGAAGAAGACGCCGTCATCGGCCATCGCGACCGTGATGCGCGGGCCGGCCATCAGCATGGCGCTCACGCAACCGGCGACGGCCAGGGCCACCAGCGACGACAGCAGTGTCGCGCCGCGCGGGCCGAACAGCGCGCCGGCCGCGACGTGCGCGACCTCGATCTTGCCGGCCAGCGCACCCGGTGGCACCGCCCACAGGAACACCAGGTTGAGCGCCAGGTAGAGCAAGGTCACTAGCCCCGTCCCGAGGATCAGCGCCCGTGGCAGCGTCCGTCCGGGGTCCCGCACTTCGCTGGCCACATACGAGACGGCGTTCCAGCCGAAATACGCGTAGCCGACGTACACCAGCCCCACCGCCAGCGCGCCCGCGGTGAGTGGAGGCGCTCCGGCTCCGCCCCCGACACGCCGGGTGACCGCGGTCAGGTTGCCGAGGTCGCCGCGGCCCGAGATCACGGCGCCGGCGACGAAGATCAGGATGAGCCCGACGACGAATCCGGTCACCGCCGTCTGCAGGCGCGCGCCGAAACGCACGTGGGTCATGTGCGCCGCCGTCAGCGTCGCGACCAGCAACAGCGTCGCCGGCTTCGACGGCACCGCCGGAAAGGCTGCGTGCAAATAGCGGCCGAAGGCGATCGCCCCTGCGGCGGTCGGCGCGGCGAACCCGACCAGCAGCGCCACCCAGCCGGCGAGAAAACCAGCGGCGGGATGAAAGGCGCGCGACAGGTAGACGTACTCGCCTCCCGCGTGCGGCATCATCGCGCCGAGCTCCGCGTAAACGGCGGCGCCCGAAAGCGCGAGCAGGCCGGCGACGGCCCACACACCCAGCACGGCAAGCGGCGCGCCCAACCCGGTCAGGAGGACGCCGGTCGTGGTGAACACGCCGGTTCCCACCATGTTGGCGATCACCAACGCCGTGGCGTGCGCGGGACCGAGCGGGCGATCTCCCGATCCCCGATGTGTCAAACGCGCTCGGCACGCCCGAAGGCGCTCGCGCGCCCGTTGGAGGGCGACGCTAACTCAGCTTCAGAGCGCCTCAATCGTGTCGATCAAGAAGGTCGCCTCGATTGGGCCGAAAGTCGTGCCGGCTTCGATCGGCGCAGAACCGGAGTAGAACTGGATGCCGACCTGAACGACCATCGTGTCGTCGTATCCGGTGGTCGTGATCGCGTCCAGGTCCAGGGTCAATGGCACCCAGGTTCCGGCGGCGAGCGAGACGCCTTCCGATCCGCCGTACAGATACGTGCTCCCCGTGTCGGCTTCGAGGATCGCGCCGCCTGGGAACGTGCCGCCCGTGGCCGAAGCCAGCTCCACCTGCGCGCTCAGCTGGTGGCCCTTGAGGTTCAACATCGGCAGGGCCAGCTTGACGTCGACGTACTGGCCGTAACCGGTGTAGGTAGCGACCAACTTCAAACATCCTGGGGGCGTCGCCGGGTTCCCATCGGTCATATCCCAGGTCAGTGTGGGCGGATTCGAGGCGTCGACCCCCGCGTCGGGCACCAGCTCGTAGCCGAGGTCGGTGCTGGTTTTGTCGGGGTAGGTGTTGATGTTAAATCCCTCGGTCGACGAATCGAAGGTGTAAGACAGCGCCGGCCCCGCGTCGCCGGTCGCGCTCTTGCCCCCGGTCGCGCCGGTGCCGCCGGTTGCGCCGGTTGCGCTCGTGCCGCCGGTACCGCCGGTCGCGCTCTTGCCGCCAGCGCCACTGGTGGCGTTGCCTGGCGTGCTGCTGCCGCAGGCGAAGTCGGTGATCGTGAGCGCCGCGCCACAGAGAGTGGCGAGGAGCGAAGGTCCGGATCCGAACTTTTTCATAGGCTGTCTCCGTTCAAGCGTGCCGCGTGCCAGGGTTTTGGAAGGTCCCTATCAGAGCCGCATCTTACGAGTCGTGTCAAACATCCGTTTGGACTGGCTGCCGTTTGGGTTGGGGCTGGGCTGTCTGCCGTCTTGACGGAGAGCCTGCCGCCAGAGGAAATTGGCGCGCCTTGCTCATCGTCCAGAAATACGGCGGAACGTCGGTCGGCAACATCGATCGGATTCGGGCGGTCGCCCGGCGCTGCCTCGCCACCCAGCGCCAGGGCCACGGCGTGGTGGTGATCGTGTCGGCGATGTCGGGCGAGACCAATCGGTTGCTGGCGCTCGCCAAGCAGATCGACGAGCTTCCCGACGAGCGCGAGCTGGACGTCATCGTGTCGACCGGCGAGCAAGTGAGCGTCGGGTTGGTGGCGCTGGCCATCCATGCCCAAGGGGGCCGCGCGGTGTCGCTGCTCGGGCATCAGGTGCGCATCCTCACCGACAGCGCTTTCGCGCGCGCCCGCATCAAGGAGATCGACGCCAGCGTCATAGCCAGCGCGCTCAAGGAGGGGAAGATCGCCGTCGTCGCCGGCTTCCAGGGCGTCGACGAGAGCGGCAACATCACCACGCTCGGGCGAGGTGGCTCCGACACCTCGGGCGTCGCCATCGCCGCCGCGCTCAAGGCCGACGTCTGCGAGATCTACACCGACGTCGACGGCGTCTACACGGCCGATCCCAACGTCGTGCCGAATGCCCGCAAGGTGAGCCGCATCAGCTACGAGGAGATGCTGGAGCTCGCCTCGCTGGGGGCCAAGGTCCTCCAGATTCGCTCGGTCGAGTTCGGGATGAAGTTTGGTATTCCGATTCACGTGCGATCGAGCTTCAATGACAACGAAGGGACGTGGGTCGTGCCGGAGGAAAAAGCGATGGAATCGGTCATGGTCGCAGGCGTCACCGCCACCCGCGACGAATCCAAGATCACTCTTCAGGGCATCTCCGACCAGGCCGGAATCCAGGCGATGGTTTTCCGTCCGCTGGCGGCGGCCGGAATCGTGGTCGACGTGATCGTGCAGGCGTACGTGCAGAACGGGCGGACGAACCTGACCTTCACGCTGCCGGCGGCCGATCTCGCGCGCGCCCGCGACCTGCTGATCAAACAGTGCGGTCACCTCTGCACGCCGGACCAGATCAAGTCCGAGACGAACCTCTCCAAGGTGTCCGTGGTCGGCGTCGGCATGCGCTCGCACGCCGGCGTCGCGCTCAAGATGTTCGAGATCCTCGCCCGCGAGAACATCGGGGTGCAGCTGATTTCGACCTCCGAGATCAAGATCTCCTGCGTCATCGACGAGAAGTACGCCGAGCTGGCCGTTCGGGCGCTGCACGACGGCTTCGACCTCGGCAAAGAATAGCCGCGAGACGGCTCCCCGTGGTCTTGCAGTGTGCCGGCTCGCTATGGTTAGACGCCACGGGCCGGAGGGTCCAGTCAGTCCAGCAGCTGGCGGACTTTGGACTCGAGGTCGGCGGCGGGGATTTCGGATTGCGTCCCGTTGGCGAGGTCTTTGACGGTGAGGTTGCCCGAGGCGACTTCGTTGCCGCCAACGATGACAACCAGGCGGGCCCGCAGCTTGTCGGCGCGTTTGAGCTGGTTCTTGAGGTTCTTGAGGCTGGCGGCGCGGTGCTCGATTTCGACGCGCACGCCGGCCGTTCGCAGCCGGTGCGCGATCGGAAGCGCGTAGGCGAGGGCGTCGGCATCCATCGGCGCAAAGAAGACGCTCACGGCGGGCTCGAAGTTTTCGGGGGGCTCGGCGATCGCGAGGAGCGCCCGTTCGATGCCGAGGCCGAAGCCTATCGCCGGGACCGCGGGTCCCCCCAGCGAAGCGACCAGGCGATCGTAACGCCCGCCGCCGCAGACGGTGTTTTGCGCGCCGAGATCCCCGGCGTTGGTCTTGATCTCGAAGATTGTGGCCGTGTAATAGTCAAGCCCGCGTACGAGCCGCGGGTCGATCTCGTAGCGCACGCGCAGCGCGTCCAGGAGCTCACGCACCCGGGCGAATCGCGCGCGAGATGCGCCGCCGAGGTGGTCGAGCAGCACCGGTGCGCCCGCGTTCACGGCGATCACCTCCGGGTTCTTCGAATCGAGGATGCGCAACGGGTTGGTTTGGAGGCGCCGGCGCGCGTCTTCGTCCAGACGTTCGTGGTGCGCCGAAAAATAGCCATGGAGCGCGTCGCGGTAGGCGGCCCGCTCCTCGGGCTCGCCGAGCGAGTTGAGGCTCACGTCGATCGCGTCGGCCGGCAGCCCGAAGTCGACCAGCATCGCGACCAGCATGGCGATCATCTCGGCGTCGGCCGACGGCTCGGCGACGCCGAACAGCTCCGCCCCCACCTGATGGAACTGTCGCAGCCGGCCCCGCTGCGCCCGCTCGTGGCGGAACATCGGTCCGAGGTAATACCAGCGGGTGACCGGCTCCCGGTTCCACTGCGACCGTTCGACGTAGGCCCGCACCGCCGACGCCGTCCCCTCGGGGCGCAGGCTGACCGAGCGGCCGTCGCGGTCGTCGAACGTGTACATCTGCTTTTCGACCACGTCGGTGATCTCACCGACCGACCGGACGAACAGCGGCGTGTACTCGAGCACAGGCGTGCGCAGCTCGCGGTAGGCGAATGCCTCCAGCACTGCGCGGGCCTTCTCCTCCAAAAACTGCCACTTCGACACCTCCGGCGGGAGGATGTCGTTCATTCCTTTGACGCCGGGCGGGACGTCGGCCATGGCGTTTGTCTACCACGACGACGCGTCGGGTCGCCGGCTACTCGGTCCCGACGACCGCAGTGCCCAGGCGGCCGACCAGGAACGCCAGCGCACGGTCGACGGCCGCCGCATCTCGCCCGTCGAGCGTGACCTTCACACGGGTGGTGGCGGCATCCATCTGCGGGTAGGAGCCGACCTCGACGCCGGCGAACGCGGCCACTGTTTCGTCGAGCACCCCAGCGATCTCTCCCTCCCCCGCGCGCGAGTAGAGCGCGCGCCCGTGAATCGGCGGCGCCGCAAACCGCGCCCGCACCGCCTCGAACTTGCGCCGGAAGATGGATGGCACGCCCGGGAGTATCCAAACGTTGCGCACGACCACCACCGGCCAGGTCGCCGCAGGTCCGTCGGGTCCGTGCTCGAGGCGTGCACCCGACGGCAGGTCGGCCATGCGCAGGTCCCGCTCGACAAGCCGCGCGCCGTAGCTTTCACGCAGGAGCCTCTCCAGGATCGGATGTCGCGCCATTCCCATCCCGAATGCCGCTGCCACGGCGGCAAGCGTCACGTCGTCGTGGGTCGGGCCCACGCCGCCCGACGTGAAGAGATGGTCGACGCGCCGAGAGTTGTCTCGCACGCTCGCCGCGATCTCATCGACAAGGTCGGGAACGACCTCGATGCGGCGGAGCGAGACGCCGAGCTTTCGCAGCTGCGCGATCAGATAGAGCGCATTTTCGTCCTTTACCTTGCCCGACAGTATCTCGTTGCCGATCACCAGGATCGCGGCGGTCGGATCGGTGAGCACGCCTTCATCATTACATGGGAACCTGGCATAATCGCCGCGACCTTGAAGACGACTCCTCGCCTTGGCCCTGGTTCCGCGCTGGTCGCTCCGTTGTTCTTGGCGTCGGTCCTGGCGTTCTTCGGATGTTCGAGCCCGGTCGCCGGCACCCGGTCCGTTGACGCGGGCCTGGACCTTCCGATCGATGAGACGCACATGACGCCCATCGACGCGTATTGTCCGGCCGATGCTATGGGTGGCGGAGTTTGTCCGATCAACTTCTGCGGGCAGCTGCTCTCGGATGTCCCAGCGAACGGATTTGCGCAGTCGGGCGCCGATTCTCTCTGCAACGGCGGGCGCGTCTGCGTCGTCGGGGCGGCGCTCGCCGCCGGCAACGGGTTCGAGCTCTCCTGCGAAGCGCCCACGTTTGGGGCGCATGCTTTCGGCGCCGACTGCTCGGCCGATCCGGCGCAGGGCATGCGCTGCGCGAACGATTCCCTCTGTATCGCTTCGCCTGATTTTCCGAGCCAGCTTTTCTGCAGCGCCCTCTGTCGCAACGACGCCGACTGCCCGACCGGCGCGAGTTGTCTCGAGGTCCCGACCGCTGCCTTGCCGAACGGCTCGATGGCGGAGGTCGGCATGTGCACGCCGGCCTCGAAGATCGCCGGTACCCCGTGCGCGCGCGAGAGCGATTGCGCTGCGAACGAGGGGTGCGTTCGGGAAGGCGCGCGCACGATCTTGAACGTCTGCAAGGAGAGCGGCGGCACGAAGTCCGTCGGCCAGCCCTGCTCGGGCGCCGCCGACTGCCGCAGCGACGCCTGCTACGATCGAAATTTCCAGGTCAAAGGCACCCAGAACCGCACCGCCTGCTCGGCCGCGTGCGGGGTCAACAGCGACTGCGGGCCCGATCAGATCTGCGCGCGCTTGGTTCTGAACGACAACGGCACGCCTTCCGATCCCACGGATGATGTGGTCGTGGGGGCCTGCCAGACCTTGTTCGTGCCGATCGGCGCCAGCGGTTGCGGCTCCGACGCGGATTGCACGGCGTTGCAGAACGAATCCGACGCCTGCGATGCCACCCATGGCCTTTGCTATCGGAAGGAAGCGCTCCCCGGCTCGGCCTGCACGATGGACACCGGGTGCCAAATCGGAGGCGTCTGCTCGACGGGGACGCGCTTCCCGGGCGGCTACTGCCAGACCACCGGTTGCGATCCGGCGGCCACCTCGGGCGTCAACGCCTGCGCGGGCGCCAGCAGCGTCTGCGCTTCGCGCGGCGGTCCGGACGCGCCGCTCAACGCGTGTTACGAAGGGTGCGTCGCGGGAACCAGCAATACCTGCAGCCGCGCCGCCGCCAAGTATGACTGCGAGCCGGCCGGCAGCAGCGTGTCACCGAGCCTTTGCCTTGAGCAGGGCGGAACGTAGGGCCGTGGACATCGCGACGGTGGGAGCTCTGCGAGTGCTTCTCGGGACGCTCGCCGTGCTGGCCCTCGGGACGACCAGGGCAGGGGCGCAGCAGCCGCCGGCGCCCGGGGTGCCCGTGGGAGCGGGAACGCCGGTTCCCGCCCAGCCTCTCGGTGCGGCTCCGTCCGAGGCGCCGGCGCCACCGGCTGCGACGACGACCTCGGCGGCGCTGCCTCCATCGGACCTCCCGGCCCCCGTACGAAGCGCCGGGGTGGGGCCCATCCCGACGGCGGATGAGCTTCCGGCGGCTTCGGATCACGATGCCGTTGTCGGGCACATCGGTGTCCAGGCACGCCGGCTGGATCCGGGCCCGTTGCCGCTCGCCCTGCGACCGGGACTCGGCTGCGCAACCGACATGAGCACGCCTTGTTCGGTGACGCTGGGGGCGCTCGGTGCGCGGTATTGGATGACGCGCAACCTCGCCTGGAACGCCGCGCTGGCCTTCGGCTCGGGTGGCGGATCGAGCGGGACGCAGGGCCTGGACACTTATCTCGGCGCCGGGCCCATCATCGGCCTGACGCTGCTCCTCGGCAACTGGCGTCACCTGGCGATCGGCGCCAGCCCGGAGCTGGCCATGGTCTGGTTCCGGCCCGGGGGGAGCGGCAGCGGCACCACGAAGCTCGTGCAGATGCGCGCCGCCCTGGAGGCCGAGCTGCACTTCGGTTTCGTCGGGGTCCCGGCGCTATCGCTCGGCCTCATCGCGGGCGCCGACTTGCAGTACGAGAGCACGCCCGCGGCACACCTCTGGTCGGTCGGTATAATCGGTGCGGGCAGCGTCTGGGACACGCTCACCGATCTCTTCGTCCGCTATTATCTATGACGCCGCGAACGCCACCGCCCGACAGCGATCTCGCCGAACGGCGCGAGATCTTCGACGCAGCGGGGATCGCGCGTACGCTGCGGCGGATGGCCCTCGAGATCGCCGAGCGGGTACCGCAGGAAGGAGCGCCGCTCTATCTGGTTGGCGTGCGCACGGGTGGCGCGTTCCTGGCGCAACGGTTGTGCAAGCTGCTGGCCGAGGCCGGCGAGGCGAAACCGCTGATCGGAGCGGTCGACATTTCCCTCTACCGCGACGACGTGTTTCGCGGCCTGCCCAAACCGGAGATCGGCCCCACCGATCTGCCCGAGCCGATCGACGGCCGTACGGTCGTCCTGGTCGACGACGTGCTCTTCACCGGGCGGACCGTGCGCGCGGCCATGGACGTGCTCGCCGACTACGGCCGGCCCCATGCGGTGAAGCTGGCCGTGTTGGTCGACCGAGGCCGGCGGGAGCTGCCGATTCAGCCCGACGTCGTGGGCGTCAGCGTCGAAACCAGCGCGCGCGAGTCGGTGCGCGTGCTGCTGGCCGAGCGCGGCGAGATCGACCGGGTGGTGTTGCGGGAGCGACGGGGTTGACCAGCTTTCCGCACCGCCACCTCCTGGGCATCGAGCCGCTCGCGGCGGCGGAGATCACGACCATCATCGATCTTGGCGAAAGATTCCTGGAGATCAACGAGCGGTCGATCAAGAAGGTCCCCACCCTGCGGGGCAAGACGGTCATCAACCTGTTCCTCGAGCCCTCGACGCGCACGCGCACGTCGTTCGAGATCGCGGCCAAGCGGCTGTCGGCCGATGCGGTCAACATCTCTGGGTCCGCGTCGTCGACGGTCAAGGGGGAGACGCTGCTCGACACCGCACGGAACCTGGACGCGATGGCCCCCGACGTTGTCGTGGTCCGCCATGCACAGGCGGGCGCGGCGGAGATGCTGGCGGCGCGCCTCAAAGCCGCGGTCGTCAACGCCGGCGACGGCGCCCACGAGCATCCGACGCAGGCCCTGCTCGACTGCTCGACGATCCGGGCGCACAAGGGGCGCATCGAGGGGCTCGACGTCGTCATCTGCGGCGACATCCGCCACAGCCGGGTCGCGCGCTCGGCGATCTGGGCGCTCACCAAGCTGGGTGCTCGCGTCCGCATCGCCGCGCCGCGCACCTTGCTCGCGCCCGGCCTGGCCGAGATGGGTGTCGGTATCGGCGGCGCGAGCCAGGTATCCGTCCACGATCGCCTGGAGCCGGCGCTCGAAGGGGCCGACGTGGTCATGATGTTGCGGATTCAAAAGGAGCGAATCGGCGGCGCCTTGTTCCCGAACACGCGCGAGTACGCGCGCTACTTCGGCTTGAACCCGCGCCGCCTCGCGCTCGCGAAACCGGACGCCATCGTGATGCACCCGGGGCCCCTCAACCGCGGCATCGAAATCTCTCCCGAGGTCGCCGACGGGTCGCACGCCGTGATCCTCGACCAGGTCGCCCGGGGCGTCGCGATCCGGATGGCCGTGCTCTACCTGCTCGCGGGCGGCGAAGCCGCGGCGGCCACCGACTAGGCGCCGGGCCGGAACCGCGGTGGGTCGGTCCGGGAATTCATGCTGCCGTTAGCGGACGTCGTCGTCTCCCGGCCGCGTCTTCTGCTGGTCGGGATCAACCCGGGTCTGCGTTCGGGCGCGCTCGGGCATCACTTCGCGGGCAACGGCAATCCGTTCTGGCGGCTGCTGCACGCCGCCGGGCTCACGCCTACGCTGCTCACCTACGCGGAGGATCAGCGTCTCGCCGGTCTGGGCATCGCGCTCACCAACCTTTGCTCGCGGACGACCCGCACGGCGGCCGCGCTGACGCGGGCCGAGATCGCGCGGGGCCAGGCCGCGCTGGCCCGCAAGATCGCGGACTGGCGTCCGGCCGTGCTGGCTTTCGTCGGTGTCAGCCTCTACCGGATGGTTTTCGGCCCGACCGCAACGCCGGGGCCGGGCCCGAAACCAGAGATCATCGCTGGCGCCCGCCTCTTCGTGGTGCCCAACCCGAGCGGCCTCAACGCCAGCTTTCCGGGCTTCGCCGACAAGCTGATCTGGTTCAGGCGCCTGCGCGCATTCGTCGACCGGTTGAGCCCAAAACGGACTCCAGGGACCCGGCGGAGCGGTTCCGGGGCCCCGCGTCTGCGAAAGCGGTTGACTGAGACGCGGTAACCCCCTATCAACAGGTCCCGGCGAATCGAATGGATCTCTGTTTGCGCGGCGGCCGGGTCATCGATCCACGACGCCGTCTCGACGTCGAGGCGGACGTGTTGATCCAGAACGGTCTGATCGCGCGGATCGGTAAGGGGATTGCCGGCGGCGTCGGCCCCGAGGTGCGGGTCATCGGCCTCGGCGGGATGTGGGTGATGCCGGGGCTCATCGACCTGCACACGCACCTGCGCGAGCCCGGACACGAGTACAAAGAGGATATCGCGACGGGGACCCGGGCGGCGGCGGCCGGCGGGTTCACCGCCGTCTGCGCGATGCCGAACACGACGCCACCGAACGATACCCGCGCGGTGACCGAGCTCATCGTCCAGCGCGCGCGCCAAGCGGGGATCGTGCGGGTCTACCCGGTCGGCGCCATCTCCAAGGGACTCGCGGGCGAGACGCTGGCCGAGATGGGCGAGCTCAAAGACGCGGGCTGCGTGGCGGTCTCGGACGACGGCCACCCGGTGATGAACGCGGAGCTGATGCGCCGGGCGATGGAATACGCGCGCACCTTCGGATTGACCATCGTCCAGCACTGCGAGGATCTGTCGCTTTCGGCGGGCGGCGCGATGAACGAGGGGCCGGTCGCCACGCGGGCCGGGATCCGGGCACAGCCTGGATCGGCGGAGTCGGCCATGGTGGCGCGCGACATCGAGCTGTGCGCGTTGACCGGCGCGCGCTACCATGTTGCGCACGTCAGCAGCGCCGACTCGGTGCGCCTGATTCGCGAGGCGAAGCAGCGCGGGTTGCCCGTCACCTGCGAGGTGACGCCGCACCACCTGACCCTGACCGACGAGGCCTGCGCGCACTACGACACGGCCGCCAAGTGCAACCCGCCGCTGCGCTCAGCGGGCGACGTCGAGACCCTGCGCGGGGCGCTCGCCGACGGTACGATCGACGCCGTGGCGACCGACCACGCGCCGCACTCGGCGGTCGAAAAGGAGGTCGAGTTCGAGCAGGCAGCGTTCGGGATGATCGGCCTGGAGACGGCGGTGCCGCTCGTGCTCGAGCTGGTGCGGGCGGGAACGCTTTCGCCCGCGGACTTCGTGACCCGGCTCAGCGCAGGGCCGGCGGCCGTGTTCGGGCTGGCAGGCGGATCCCTCGT
>CAAGKR010264767.1_pt1 | contig 16101 bp, 15 predicted proteins | sample 2556971 | NCBI WGS metagenome assembly CAAGKR01 (sample SAMEA5207829, study PRJEB30636) | soil metagenome | biome: forest; feature: boreal; material: soil | place: USA | collected 2011-09 | depth 1 m | reverse complement strand
TCGTGAGGTTGGGCTGCGCGCAGCCGCGGTTCGCGCCTCCGATATAGATGCCGACACTCGTGAAGGGCGACGAGGTCCACCACTCCTGCATCGTGGCGCTGGCCGGAGCGGCGCACGTGTCGAAACCCTGGGGTGTGGTGGGCGGTGAGGGGACCGGCTTCGGAGGTGTGCACGCCGCGAGCAGCATCGCCAGACCCACGACGAGGAGGAGCGCGCGCTTCACGGCGTCACCGCATGGAACGACTGCAGGATCTGTTGCGCGGCGGCGTCGGAATCCTCGAACGTCACCGTGACCGCGACCCCTGCGGTTGGAAGCGCGGCGCGCAGCTGGCTCTCGACGGCAGCCGCGGGATCGACCTCGACCGCGAGGCCGTTCACCTCGGTCGCGCCGACGTCGGCCGTCGAGAGCTTCGCCGCGCCATCCAGTGGTTCGACGAGCACCGACGCGGCGTGGCCATTGACGGTGGCCGGGCACTGCATGTCGGCACCCGGGTGACCGAGGTACACCGCGTGGACGTCGAAGCGCACGCAGGTACTCGGGTCGGCCTCGAGGTCGTAGACCGGCCAACCGGCGGGCACGGTGAACTCGACATCGCGGTAACGCACCGTCTGCACTCCACCGGAGTTGTCGTTGGCGTTGTCCGGCGCGGGCGACGAAACGGCCTGCCGGGGCGCGCTGCGGGCGCTGACGTCAGGACCCGACGATCCACAGCCAAAGGCCGCGAACGCCACGAGCGCGGCGAACGCCAGTGTCAGCCGTCGGGGGGTCAGCCATCGGGGGTTCATCCGTGTGCGGTACATCGAGTCCTCGTCCCAGCCGGTTCAGGCTTCACGTTCAGGCAACCGCAACCCCCTCGAACACGGCGGCCTTCACGCCCCGTCGCGCTAATTCGGCAAGGAACGGCACCGGCTTAACTGCAGTTCCGAGCCCAGAAGCTCCCGGCGCCGCCTCACCCACCTCGGGAAGGGTGCCCGCGAGCCATGCCGTGGCAACGCCGAGCACCGTGCCCGCCGCCACCGCGGTTCGTTCGATGACGCCGTACACCACGGTCGCCCGCTCCCGACCACGCCATCCCCAGACCTCGGCCCGCACCGCCCCGAAGCCGGCCGCGAGATCACGGCGCCCCGGCGGTGTGAACCGGCGATTGACCGGAGCACCGAGGCGAACGGTCACTCGCTCGACCCCCGGCGTGGCGGCCACGAGCAGTTCGACACCCGTGGCGACCAACTCGCATTCGCGTGCACCCACCGGATCGGGGAACCAGATCAGCTCGTCGCCGCGGCGACGATCGTGCGCGACCGCTTGCTCGCGCCACTCGCGGCTCGGTTCCCGTTGCGTACGGCGCGCGAGCGACGCGCACGCCGGACCGCCGACACCGAAGCGGGCCACGTGCACTTCGTCGACCGAGTCGAGCACACCGCCGGCATGCCGGACGAGTACGTCGGCGAGACCCGGCGCGAGACCGCAACCCGCGAGGACGGTCGTGCCACGCGCCCGCGCCCGCTCGTGGAGCGCGAGTAACGAGCTGATCGCCGCGTCGTGGTCGGCGACGGATGCGAACGGGATGCCACGCTCGACGGCCGCCTGCGCCAGCGCCGCGTCAGCAGCCGCGGGTACCGCCGACGCGATCGCGTCGATCTCCGGCGGAAAGATCGCGTCGTCGGAGAGCGTCCATGCTTCGGCGCCGTCGTGCAACGCTTCGGCTACCGAACGCGCGTTGCCCGCCGTGCGCGCGGCGACAAAGACACGGTCGATGCCCCGCGTGTCGAGCAACTGGCGCGCGGTACGCACGCCGGTCTCACCGAGACCGACGACGAGGACTGAGGTCACCGGAAGTCGGGCCCCTGGAGCTCCCGCCAGCCGCCGCTCGTTTGCGGTACCCGGCCCTTCCCTCGCACCCGGACCACGACACTCACGGCCGCCGCGATCGCGGCGACGAGCAGGCCGCGCTGGTAGGCCTTCATCAGACGAGGGAGTCTACCGACCTGCCCCAGACCGCGAACAGAGGGTCGCCATGATGGCTCGGGGGCGTCCGGCGGTCGACGACGGTTTCCTCGAATCCACCGGACCGGCGGAAGTACTCGGCCACGATGCCGCAGTGTTCCTCGTCGGACGCGTACAGCCACCCGCGGATCGCCTTGGTCGGAAAACACCGATTCGAGAAGGTGCAGACGAAAGATCCGCCCGGACGGAGCACACGCGCCACGTCGCGGAACACCTCGATCGGTTGGGTGAGGTAGTCGACCGACACGCAGCACACCACTGCATCGAACGACGCGTCGGCGAACGGCAATTCGGGTTGGGCGTTGAGATCGTGGACGACGCGCGCCGAAGCCTGCGGGTTCTCGGCCAACTCCGCGAGATTGATACCGAGCACCGTGAGGTGCGCGGGCGCATTCTGGAAGTGCGACACCCACGAGCTCATGATGTCGAGCACGTCACCGTCGAGACCGAGTTCTGCGTAGAGCGCGCCCACTGCCGCGATCGCGCCATCGTCGATGTGGGTCACGAGCCGCGGCCACGAGTAGAAGTGCGCGTCGCCACTCTCGTCGGCTCGGTCGAAGAATCCCGGCGGAAACGGCTCGTTCATCGGGGATTGGGCAGACTGGTGGCGCGATGTCCCATTACTCCGACGAGCATCCCGAGGTCGGCTCCGATCGCGCCACGGTAACGCTGTCCGTGGGCGATCGCCTGCTCACGCTCGCGACCGACCGCGGGGTGTTCTCCCGCGGCGAGATCGACGCCGGGACCGCGGTGCTGTTGCGCAAGGCCCCGGCCCCACCGGAGACCGGCAGTCTCCTCGATCTCGGCTGCGGGTACGGCCCGATCGCGCTCGCATTGGCATCCCAAACGGCCGACGCCGACGTGTGGGCGGTCGACGTGAACGAGCGCGCGCTCGACTTGGTGACGGAGAACGCGGCGACGAACGAGCTCACGAACGTGACGGTCGCGGCTCCCGATGCGGTGCCCGGCGACCTCACGTTCGACGCGATCTACAGCAACCCGCCGGTTCGCATCGGAAAGGTCGCGTTGCACGACCTCCTCACGCGGTGGTTGCCACGCCTCGCGCCAGGAGGCGCGGCGTACCTTGTGGTGCAACGGCACTTGGGGGCGGACTCGTTGCACGCGTGGCTCGAGCGGGAGGGTTACCCCACGAGCAGGCGGGCGTCGAGCAAGGGATACCGAGTGTTGGAGGTCGGCGGGGACGTCGGAGGGCCGGTGAAGGGGACGGTGGAGGGCGGGTGAAGCAGCTGCGCAGCGTGGAGCAGAAACGCCTGCACCGATCGTGGCAGCGCCGCACCGACCAACGCGTCGCGCTCCTGCTCGACGGGGTGCAGGACCCGTTCAACGTTGGAAGCATCGTGCGGACCGCGGCCGCGCTCCGCGTGGAACACCTCTACCTGAGTGCGAACGCGACCGCCCCGACCCACCCGAAGGTCGGGAAGACCGCGCTCGGTACCGAGCGCTACCTCGAGTGGACGCAGCACGAACGTGTCGCCAACGCGGCCGACGCCGCGCGGGCGGACGGATACGTCATCGTTGGCCTCGAGCTCGCCGACGAGTCGGTGCCATTCTTCGAGCTCGACCTCAGCGGTGACGTGTGCATCGCACTGGGCAACGAGAGCAACGGTCTCAACGACGCCGCGCTCGCGTGCTGTGACACCGTGGGCTATATCCCGCAGTTAGGTCGCGTCGGTTCGCTCAACGTCGCCGCCGCGACCGCCGTCGCGCTCTACGAGGCGCGCCGGCAAGGTTGGCAGGCGAGTTGAGCATGCAGTTGGCGCACCAGAACGCGAGCGACGTGGTCGGCTACAAGCGCGCGGGGTGGTGGGGCGACACGACCGTCGCCGATTACGTCGCACGGTGGGCGCGCGAGCAACCCGATGCCGACGCACTGGTTGTCGCCGACACACGAATGTCATGGTCGGAGTACGACGCGCGGGCGACGCGACTCGCTACCACGCTTGTTGCCACGGGGACGCGGCGCGACGCCCGCGTCGCGGTGCTGCTCCCCGACGGCGCTGCCGTCCACGTCGCGTTCGTCGCGGCCGAGCGCGCCGGTTTGACCGTGGTGGGAATCGGCCATCGCGCGGGCGAGGCCGAGCTCCGCCACCTCCTGGCCAAGACCGCCGCCACCGCGATCGTCACCCATGAGCGCGACGAGGCCCGGGTGCCCGACGACCTCGGTCTCACGCGGGTGCTCGTTTCCGCGGACGGCGAGGGCGAAGCGCAGGCGTGGGGCAACGACTCCGACGCCCTCACCGCCCGGGCGTTCGGAGCCGACGACGTCTTCCTCGTGAACTCGACGTCGGGCACCACCGGGCTGCCCAAGTGCGTGATGCACAACCAGAACCGCTGGATGTTCTTCCACCAGCTCGCGGCAGCCGCCGGTCGCTTCACCGCCGACGACGTGTTCTTCAGCGCCCTCCCCGCGCCCTTCGGGTTCGGACTGTGGACGTCACACGTCACGCCCGCGGTGCTCGGGTGCACGACCGTGGTGCAGGAGCGCTTCGACGCGGACGCGGCACTGCGCGCCATCGAGCGCGAGAAGGTCACGGTGCTCGGGTGCGTGAGCACCCAGTTCCTCATGATGCTGAACTCGCCGGAGCTCACCCAGCGCGACTTGAGCTCGCTGCGGTGCATGTTCACCGGTGGTGAAGCAGTTCCGTACGAGCGCGCCGCGCGCTTCGAGGATGTCACCGGTGCTCGCGTACTGCAGTTCTACGGCTCGAACGAGACCGGTGCGCTCAGCCGCACCACGATCGACGACGACCGCGAGCACCGACTGAGCACCGCGGGCCGGGTCATCCCGGAGATGCACGTCCGCCTGCTCGATGACGACGGTCGCGACATCACCGAGCCAGGTGTCCCTGGCAACCCCGTGTGCAAGGGTCCCGCAACCTGCTTCGGGTACCTCGACGACGAGCAGGCGAACGACGAACTGTTCACGAGCGACGGCTGGATGCGCATCGGCGACGTCGCCGAGATCGACGCCGACGGCTACCTCCGCGTGGTCGGCCGTACGTCCGACATCATCATCCGCGGGGGAAAGAACCTCAGCGCCCCCGCGATCGAGGCCGAGGTCGCCGAGCATCCCGCGATCGCGGTGGCGGCGGTGGTGGCGATGCCCGACGAGATCTTCGGCGAACGCGTCTGTCTCTACGCAGAGCTGCGTCCCGACACCGCACTCGAGCTCGCCGACGTGGTGGAGTTCCTCACCAAGCGCGGCGTGTCGCGCGAATGGTTCCCGGAGCGGCTCGTGGTGCTCCACGCGCTCCCCCGCGCGTCCGGGGGCAAGGTCGCCAAAGGCGAGCTCCGCACCCGGCAGGGCCAGTAGCTACTTTCCCGCTCGTTGGCGCTTCGCGCCAGGGCCGCTCGGGCCACGGCTCACTGCGGCGCAGGATACCTGCGCCGCGGGCGTTCGCCTCTACATCGGCTTCCAGACCGGCTCACGCTTCTCACGGAATGCTTCCGCCGCTTCGGCCATGTTCCCGGTGAAAGTGCCCAGCACCTGCGTGCGGTTCTCGAGCTCCATCGCCGCGCGCAGGCTGGACGCGTCGAGGTTGGCCCAGAGGCCGAGCTTCGTCATGTACACGCCGTACTCACTGTTCGCGATCACCCCTGCGGCGAGGTCGCGTGCGGCGGCGAGCAGCTCCTCGCGCGGTACCAAGCGATTCAGCATGCCGAAGCGATCGGCCTCTTCGGCGGCGAAGCGCCGCCCGGTGAGCATCAACTCGGCCGCTCGCGTCGCGCCGACGATGCGCGGCAGCAGGTAGCTCGTCCCCCCCGTCGCACGACGACAGCCCCACACGGATGCAGTGCGACGCGAAGAACGCGTCGGGCCTCGCGACACGCAGGTCACTTGCCAATGCGATCGCCAGACCTCCGCCAACCGCGGCGCCGTGCACATCGTCACCACCGGCCATGTTGGCACCGGAACAGAACCCGCGCCCCGCGCCGGTGACGATCACCGCGCGCACCGCACGATCGACGCGGATGTCGGCGAACGTCGACTTCAGGTCGCTCACCATCGCGCTGCTGAGTGCGTTGTAGCGCTCCGGATCGTCGAGCGTGACCAGCATCACACCGTTCTCGTCGAGGCTGGCGGTGATGAGCGTCACCTGCTGCGGCATCGGGCGATCACCCGAAGTTGTAGAGACGCATCGCGTTGCCCGCGAGCAACTGCTCGCGCTCGTCGTGCGGGACGCCCGACATCGCGGCCTGAATCGATCGCCACGAATACGGCCAGTCGGCGCTGATGTGCGGATAGTCGCTCGACCAGAGCATGTTCTCGACACCGACGTCGTGGCGGCTGCGCACGCCGAACGTGTCGGTGATAAACGTAAAATGCACGTTGCGCTCGACGTACGCGCTCGGAAGATCGTCGATGGTGAAGTTGCTGACCGCGTCGAGCCGCTTGTAGTTGTTGTCGATCTGCTCCTTGAAGTACGGCACCCATCCGCAGTCGACTTCGGCGATCACGACGGAGAGCCCGGGGAAGCGGTCGAACACGCCGGCGAAGATCATCTCGACGATGCGGTTCGGCGCGTCGAAGAAGCGTCCGTAGCCGGGCAGCGGCGAACGATGGGCGGAAGGCAACGCTTGCGTGAGCGACACATGGATCGACAGCGGGATTCCCGCCTCCGCGAGGTAACCGAACACGGTGTCGTCCTCGGGCTCCACCCTGAGCGTGCCGTTCGGATAGCAGCCCATCACCACGCCGCGGATCCCCGGGAGATCCTGCACGCGCTTCGCTTCGGCGACCGCGCGCTCGGAACCCCGGTTCGGGAGTAACGCAAGCCCGGCGAATCGATCGGGCGCGTACGCCACATACTCTGCGAGCCAGTCGTTGTACGCACGCACGAGCGCGTGATGGAAGTCGACGTCGGCGTAGGCGAACACCGCCTGACTGAGCCGCGGCGTGGGATAGAGGACCTCGGCGTCGACGCCGTCTTGGTCCATCTCCTCGAGGCGCGCGGCAGGGTCGTAGCCGCCGCGACGGATCTCGTCGAACCGCTTCCAGCCCGTCATCTGTTCGGGCGGCAGACCGGCGCACGCGTTCATCCCGAAGTTGATCGGGTCGGCCACTCCGTCGAGCACCCACGCGTCACCCTGCTCGAACGACTCCATGCGCGGCGCGCGGTCGGCGTACTGCTTCGGGATCCGCGCGGCCCACAGGTCGCCCGGCTCGTTCACATGACTATCGGCCGAGATCAGCCGGTAGCGGGAACGCTTTCGTTCGGACACGCCCGCCGAAGCTACTCCCCCCGTCCGCGGCCAGCTTCGGGTCCACCACCCGAGTCGCCGTATCCTGGCGGGCTCGCGAGGGTCGAGGGGGCTAGATGTCGGCTGGGGAATCGGTCAGTCTCCGAATCGGGGACCTTGCCGCGTCGCGCGGGTGGGATCGCAACCACCTGCTCCCCCATGTGGACTTCACGATCCCCGAGGCACTCGCCGAGATCGTCCGGCAGATCCCCGACCAGATCGCGGTCGACACCGGCGACGAGCGCATCACCTACGCCGAGCTCGGCGGGCGCTCGAATCAGGTCGCGAACGGCCTGCTCGACCGCGAGCCGGATCAGGCCACACCCGTCGCGCTGCTGTGCGGCCACGGCATCGCGCCCGTCACCGCGATCGTGGGTGTGGTCAACGCGGGGCTCATCGGCGTTCCGGTCGACGCGCGCGAGCCCGCGGAGCGCCTCCAACGCCTCGTCGGCGCGAGCGGAGCGCAGATGGTGGTCACCGACCGCGAACACCTCGCGATCGCGCGTGGTCTCGTCGACAGCGCCTTGATGCCGCCACTGCCCGGCGGCAACATCCTCGTGCTCGACGAGGTCGACGGGTACGGCACCGTCGAACCGAGCGTCGAGATCCCCGACGACCATCCGGGCCTCGTGCTGTTCACGTCGGGCTCCACCGGCATCCCGAAGGGCGTGATCGGCGGGCACCGCGACATCGTCCCGCGCTCGGTCCGGACGGGCGTGCGGAACGGCGTAGGCCTCGGCGACCGCCACGCGCTCACCACGTCGTTCGGTTTCACCGCGGCCGAGGGCCGCGTTTTCGAGGTCCTCCTCAACGGGGCGACGTTGTGCACCTACGACCTTCGCACCAGAGGCACGCGTGGGCTCCCGGATTGGGTCCGCCAGGAGCAGATCAACGTCGTCTCGTTCGTGCCGTCCACCTTGCGGGCCCTCGCCGACGACATCCGGCCGGGCGCGATGGACTGCGTCCGCAAGGTGGGCTTCGGTTCCGAGACCCTCTATTTCCGCGACGTCCGCATCGCCCGCCCGCTCTTCGGTCCGCACACAACGCTGCGGAACTCGCTCGGTTCGACCGAGGCGGGTTCGCTCTCGCGCTACGACATCCCGCCGGAGGCTGACGAGCAGGAAGGCCCGGTTCCGGTGGGCACCGTCGCCGAAGACATCGAGGTCCGCATCGTCGACGAGGACGACGAGCCCGTGCCGGATGGCGAGGTCGGGCGGTTGGTCGTGCTGCGGTGGGGCCGCCTCGCACTCGGTTACTGGAACGATCCCGAGCTCACGCGGCGGCACTTCTTCAACGAGCCCGACGGCCGGCGCGGATTCCGGACGCCCGACTCTGGTCGCTGGCGCGAGGACGGGCTGCTCGAGCACGTCGGCCGCATGGACTCGCGCGTCAAGGTGCACGGGGCGATGGTCGCCACCAGCGAGGTCGAGGTCGCGCTCATCTCGCTGCCCGACGTCGCCGACGCGGCAGTGATCGCGGTTCCTGGTGACGACGGCGGCACTCGACTCGTCGCCTACGTCCTGGCGCGCGGTGGTGCCGCGCTGAGTGCCTGGAAGCTTCGGCGGGACCTCGCCGCCAACCTGTCGAGCACCTCGGTGCCGAGTGCGTTCGTCGCGGTCGACACGCTGCCGAGGACCGTGCGCGACAAGCTCGATCGGGCCGCGCTTCCGCCACCGCCGCCAATGGTGCGTCCGAGTCCGTATCGCGAGCCCCTGGGCAACGAGCGCGACCTCGCCGACATGTTCGCCCGCGTGCTCGGTGTCGACAGGGTGGGCCTCGACGACGACTTCTTCGACCTCGGGGGCGATTCGCTCGGCGTCGTGGAGCTGCTCGCCGCGATCGCCGACCGCTTCTCCGTCGACCTCCCCGCGTCGACCGTGCTCGAAGCACCCACCGTCGCGCAGCTCGCGCTGCGCATGTCGCATCGCCGGCGCGCCGACGCGTCTCCCATCGTCGCGTTGCGCGCCGATGCGCCCGGCAATCCCTTCTTCTGCGTCACCGGCGGCGGCTCGCCCGCGATCTCACTCCGCTTCCTGAGCGAGGCCATGGGCGAGCACAACTTCTCGGCCATCCAGCAGCGCGGACTCGAGGAGCGCGTGGTAGCCGATCGCAGCATTCCCGCCGTCGCGCGGCGCAACATCGCCGCGATGCGCGCGGTCCAGCCGGCCGGGCCGTATTCCCTCGGTGGCTTCTCGTTCGGAGGCTTCGTCGCGTTCGAGATGGCCTGTCGCCTCCAAGCTGTGGGTGAGGAGGTCGCACTGCTCGTCGTCCTTGATACCCGTGCACCGATCTCCACGCGCCCCGTCATGAACCGAGTGCACGCCCGCAGTACTGCGCTCCGCGCCGACGCGCCGTCTCGACCCGTGAAGCGCGCCGCGATCGTCGCCGCGCGTGCTGCCCGGTTCGGCGCGAAGTCCGCCTACGCGCACGCGGAACGCCGGATCTCGCTCACGAGTGCGGGCTTGCTCCCGCGCCGCGGGTACCACCAGTACGACCTGTTCCTGCGGGTCGCGGCACGGATGGCGCGCGAGTACCGCCCGACGGAGACCTTTCGCGGTCCGCTGCTCGTCGTGCGCGGCGACGTATCCGACGGGCGGCCGCCCAACATCGAGCTCCCTCCCGATCCCGATCCGGGCCGACGAGCGCTCGGTGACCTCGGGTGGTCGAAGCTCGTCACCGGCCCGATCACGGTTGCGGACGTGCCCGCCGACCACTTTGATTTCCTGCGCAAGCCGGCGGTCGACAAGGTCGGCAAATATGTCAGCGAGGCGCTCGGCTGATTCACCCAACTTCAGGGGGAACACCATGGATGATCCGTTCTTCGGCCCCGCGTTCGTCGATGTCGACGAGTGGCGCGACACGCCGGTGCGTCACCGCTACGTGCACGGTGGCTTCGAGGACACCGATACCCGCTTCTCGTTCTACTTCCCGCCGCCCGAACAATGGCGCGGCCGGCTGCTCCAGACGCTCGAAGGCGGTAACGGCGGTCACGAGAACACCGCGCAGGGCGGCATGGGTTCGACGGGCGGGATCGGGTTCGCGGCCGCGAGCGGCTGCTACCTCGTGGAGTCCAACCAGGGTCACTTCGGCGACGACATGCGGATCCTCCTCAGCGAGCCGGCGGTCGGCGCGTACCGCGCCAGCGCGCAGTCGGCGCGCTACTCGTGGGAGCTCGCAGCCGAGATGTACGGCTCCGCGCCGCATCACGGCTACGTCTTCGGCGGCAGCGGTGGGTCGGCACGCTGCCTGCTCTGCCTCGAGCAGTGCCCCGACGTCTGGCAAGGCGCGGTGCCCTACATCATGGGCCACTCCACGTCGTGGTCGTTGGGCTTCTCGGTACAGGCCCACGCAGCGCGCGTCCTCGGTCCTCGGATGGCGGACGTCATCGACGCGGTCGAGCCGGGCGGGAGTGGCGATCCGTTCGACGGCCTGAGTACGCAGCAACGTGAGGCCCTGGCGGCGATGTACCGCGCCGGTTTCCCGCGCGGTGCGGAGTCGTCGTTCGGCACGTCGGGGTACGCGGGCACGTTCGCGTCGCACATCTCTGCACTCGAGCAGCACGACCCTACTTACATCGACGACTTCTGGAACGTGCCCGGTTACATGGGCGCCGACGGCGAGCTCGCGACGAGCCTGATCGAAGAGAAAACCACGGTGACGCGCGTGGTGACGGTTGCCGACCTCGCCGCGACGGGTGACCCGCGCGGGCGCATGCTCCTGATGTTCTCGGGTGGTGGCTCCGGCGCCACGCCCGCGGGTGTGGTGCTCGACGGGATGACACCTGCCGTGATGGTCGGGGCAGCGATGCAGTTCGTCACCGGTGACGCGGCGGGCCGCAAGCTGTTCTGTACCGGCGCGGTCGGTGAGATGCTCCTCGGCGGCGCCGGTACCGGTCAGCGCTTCGAGGGTGTGCAACCGGGCGACGAGGTGGTCATCGACAACCGCGAGTACCTCGCGTACACCTACTTCCACCGCTACCAGGTCGATGCGAACGCGCCGGAGTACGCGCAGTTCCGCGTCGACGGCCGGCCGCTCTACCCCCAGCGCGCCAAGAACTTCGCTCGTTCGGGCCTGCTCTCGGGTGGGACCCCACGCGGCACGTTCACCGGCAAGATGATCGTCGTGCAGAACGCCCACGACGCCGCCTGCTGGCCGAACGCGGCGATCTCGTACCGCCGAGCGGTCGAACGCAATCTCGGCGACGCGCTCGGCGACCACTACCGGCTCTGGTTCAACGACCACGCCGCGCATCTGCCCGCGTCGTTCAACCCCGTGGGCGATCCGCCGGTGCCCACGACCCGTCTCATCGACTACGGCGGGTCACTCGAACAGGCGCTCCGCGACCTCATGGAGTGGGTCGAGGACGGTACCGCGCCCCCGGCCGAGACCGGTTACACGCTCGACACCGACCAGCAACTCACGCTCGCGCCGTCTGCCACCGAGCGCGGCGGTGTGCAGCCCGTCGTGCGCGCCTCCGCGAATGGCGACGTGCGCGCCGATGTCGGAGTCGACGAGCCGGTCACGCTCGCAGTGGACGTCGACGCACCCGCTGGCGGTGGCACGATCACGGGGGCCGAGTGGGACTTCGACGGTACCGGTGCGTACGCGTTCTCCCACGATGGGCTCGACGGGTCGCGGGCGTCGGTTCAGCTCGAGACCACGCACGCGTTCGACGTGCCCGGCACCTACTACCCGTCGGTGCGCGTCACCGCGCACCGCGACGGTGACGTCGATGCCGCGCACTGCCGTCTTGTGAACCTCGGCCGCGTCCGCGTCGTCGTGAGCTGAGCGTGGCGCGCCCGACACAACGACCGGCATTCCTCGGCAATACCGCGATCGCGGGCGTCGGCTTCACCGAGCTCACGAAGGCATCGGGCCGAAGCGTGCTCGACCTCGCAACCGAGGCGTGCGCGCGTGCCATCGACGACGCCGGTTTGTCCAATGCCGACGTCGACGGTGTCGCGAGCTTCCGCTTCCTCGAGGACTCGGTACCCACGCAGGCCGTCGCCACCGCGCTCGGCATGCCGGGCAGCAACTGGCTGCTCGACCTCAACCTCGGTGGCCAGGCGCCCTGCTACCTCGTTACGCAGGCGGCGATGGCGGTGCACCTCGGTTTGGTGCGCCACGTGGTCGTGTACCGCGCGCTCAACGGCCGCAGCGGCGCGCGCGTGGGCACCAACCGCGCGCCCGGGCCCGCGACCGACTTCCGGTACCCCGTCGGCCTCACCGCGTACGTCCACTACATCTCCTTGTGGGCTCGCCGATTCCTGATCGAGACCGGCCAGACCGAAGCGGACCTCGCTTCCGTCGCGGTCGCGCAGCGTGCGTATGCCGAGCAGAACGAGCGTGCCTACCTACGCGCTCCTCACTCGGTCGAAGCGCATTTGGCGGCGCCCTACGTGGCGGAACCGTTTCGCGTCCCCGATTGCACGATCGAAGTCGACGGCGCGTGCGCGGTGGTGGTCACCACGCTCGACGCGGCGCGCGACCTCACACCACACATTCCTGTCGTGCTCCAGGGTGCCGGCTACGCCGCCGGGAGCGGCACCGGCCTCGACATGGGTGATTCGCTCTTCTGGGAAGACCTCTCGCGGAACTACACGGCGCTCCTCGCCGACGACCTCTGGGGCTCGGCCGGACTCGTACCGTCCGACGTCGACCTCGCCGAGATCTACGACTGCTTCACCAGCACCGTGCTGATGGGCCTCGAGGGACTCGGGCTCGCCGAGCGCGGCGGAGGAGGCGAGTTCGTGCGGCAGGGGTTGCTCCCGGTGAACACGCACGGCGGCCTGCTCGCCGAGGGGTACCTGCACGGGATGAACACCGTGGCCGAGGCCGCGCTGCAGCTGCAGGGACGCGGCGGCAGCCGCACGGTCGCCGACGCCGAGACATGCGTCGTCACGTCGGGCGCGCTGATGGACGGCTCCGCGCTCGTGCTGGCGGTCGACCGATGATCCCTCCCGCCGGTGAAGTCGACGCCGCGGCGTTCTGGTCCGCGCTCGACGACGGGACGCTGCTCGTGGCCGTGTGCGGTGCGTGTGGCCACCGGTGGCTGCCACCGCTCGCCACGTGCCCGCGCTGCGCGTCGCGCGACGTGGCCAGCGCACCGGCGGCGCCGGCAGGCGTGCTGTACTCCTGGACCGTGATCCACCTGGCCGCCGATCCGGCGTACGCCGCCGAGACTCCGTACACCGTGGGGCTCGTCGAGCTCGACGACGGCACGCGTCTCTACGGCCGGGTCGTCGGCGTCGACCACGACGATCTGCGCGACGGATTGCGGCTGCGGGTCGAGATCGACACCGCGGGCGAGCAACCGCTCTGGTACTTCGGACCCGAATGATGAGAAGCGTTGCGCTCGCCCAGCAGTACGTCGACCAGGGTTGGTGGGACGGATCGACGCTCGCGGCGCGCGTGCACCAGCACGCGCTCGACCAGCCCGAGGCGATCGCGGTCGTCGACGCGACCACCGACGCGCGTGTCACCTACAGCCAGCTGTGGGCTGATGCCTGTCGCGTCGCCGCATTCCTCGGTGAACATCGGGTGTGGCCGGGCGACGTCGTGTCGGTGCAGCTGCCCAACTGGTACGAGACCGTGGCCGTCGACCTCGGCGTGCTCGCGCGCGGCGCGGTGCTCAACCCGCTGTTGCCGAACTACCGGGCGCGTGAGCTCCACCACGTCCTGGGTACCGCGCGCACGAAGTTGCTGTTCACGCCGGACGAGTTCCGCGGCTTCGACCACGCCGCGCTCGGTCGTGACCTCTGCGAGTCGATCGACACGTTGGACGGCCACGTCGTCGTCCGGGGTGCCGGTGACTTCTGGCAGCACGTGCTCGGCCGCGCGCCCGCGCACCTCGAACCCTCGACGGATCCCGCCGCGCTGTCCGAGGTGATCTTCACCTCCGGCACGGAGGCCACGCCGAAGGGCGTGATGCACACCGAGCACACCACGAACTGCAACGTGCGGTCGGCCTACGCGGTCAACGAGCTCACCGACCACGACGTCGTCTGGGTGCCGAGCCCGATCGGCCACTCGACCGGCCTGAACTTCGGCGTGCGACTGGCCCTCTACTTCGGGATGAAGCTGGTGCTCCAGGACCGCTGGGACGCCGATCGCGCCGTCGAGCTCATCGAGCGGGAGCGGTGCTCCTACACGCTCGCGGCCACCACGTTCCTCACCGATCTCGTCGCCGCGGCGCAGCGGTCCGACCGCGACGTGTCGTCGCTCACGCGCTTCGGTTGCGGCGGTGCGCCGGTTCCACCCGAGATCGTGCGGGCGGGCGCCGACGCGGGGATCAACGTGCTGCGCATCTACGGCCTCACGGAGGCGCTCGTCGTGAGCTGGAACCGCGCCAGCTCGCCGCTCGACAAGCGCATGCACACTGACGGGCTGGCGCTGCCGGAAGTGGAGCTCGAGATCCGGGACGGGGAAGTCATGGTCCGCGGCCCCAACGTGTGCGTCGGCCTGTTCGACGACCCGGAACGTGAGCGCAGCATCTTCACCGACGACGGCTGGCTCCATACCGGCGACGCCGGAGTGCTCGACGACGAGGGCTACCTGTCGATTGTGGGCCGCAAGAAGGAGATCATCATCCGCGGCGGTCTCAACATCGCGCCGCGCGAGATCGAGGACCTGTTGTGCGAGATGCCGGAGGTGCGCGCGGCGGCGGTGATCGGCCTGCCCGACGAGCGGCTCGGCGAGATCGCGTGCGCGTGTCTGGTCGTCGAGGACGACGGGGTCGAACGCGAGCCCGACCTCGACACGGTGGTCGACTTTCTCCGGTCCCGCGACCTGGCGACCTACAAACTTCCCCAACTGCTGCGGATCGTGCCTGAGCTGCCCACCACACCGTCGGGCAAGATCCGCAAGAACGAACTACGCGAGTCGATCCTGGGAGGCACCCATTGATGGAGCTGGTAAGTGTCGAAGACGTGGCCCTGAGCTACGGCACCGCACGAGTGCTCACGCTGGCGCGTCCCGACGACCGCAATCCGCTCGACCACGCGACGATCACCCGCCTCCGCGCGCTCGCCGAGGACGCCGACAACGACGCGTCCGTCGCGGTGCTCATCATCACGGGTGCGGGTCCGGCGTTCTCGGCCGGCGGCGACTTGCGTGCCTACGCCGACCTCTACCGTGAGCCGGACGCATTCCGCGCGTTCCTGAACGAGTTCCGCGTGCTGAACGCGCGCATGGAGCACGGGCGCTTCGTGAGCATCGCCATGGTCAACGGCGCGTGCGTCGCGGGTGGGCTTGAGTTCGCGCTCGCGTGCGACCTGATCACCGTGGCCGACGAGGCCCGCATCGGTGACGGCCATCTCGGCACCGGCCAGATCGACGGCGCCGGCGGGAGTCAGCGGCTGGTGCGCGCCCTCGGGGTGCAGCGCGCGAAACAACTCCTCCTCACCGGGCGGTTGTGGACCGGCGCCGAGGCTGCCGCGGCCGGGCTGGCCGTGTTCAGCGCACCGGCGGCCGAGCTGCGCGACCGCACGTTGAAGCTCGCGGCGGAGCTGGCGGTGCACAGCCCGCTCGCGGTCAAGCACATGAAAACCCTGGTGGGGTACTCCGAACACCTTGCGTTCGAGGACGCCCTGTCGGCCGAGCAGGACCTCGTCGTGGGCTACGCGACCCTGTCACACGACGCGACCGAAGGTCTGGAAGCGTTCCTCGAGCGTCGGGCGCCGCGATACACCGGCGCGTGAGGGCTACGCGTCGGGGGCGTGACCACCGCGCGCCCGGATCGCGTCGAAGCTCTCGGCGAACTGCCAGCGGTGACCTTCGAGGTCGGTCGCCTCGTACCGGCGCTCTCCGTAGAAGGCGTCTTCGAGCTCCATCGT
>CAAGKR010155750.1_pt1 | contig 16104 bp, 13 predicted proteins | sample 2556971 | NCBI WGS metagenome assembly CAAGKR01 (sample SAMEA5207829, study PRJEB30636) | soil metagenome | biome: forest; feature: boreal; material: soil | place: USA | collected 2011-09 | depth 1 m | reverse complement strand
GGGGGGGGGGGTCGCGGGGGGGGGGGGGGGGGGGGGGCCCTGTTTGGGGGGGGCCCCCCCCCCCGCGCGGGTGCTGCTGTTGGGCTTTGCCGGTGCAGAGCGGCCATCCGCGCGAGGCGGGTGGTGTAGTAGAGGCTCTGCAGGCGGCTCGCCCCGTCCTCACCGGACCCTCCGGTGGTCGCGGTGAGAAGATCTGCGGCCAGGCGGTTGCGCTGCAAGAACACGGCCCACAGGAACGCGGCCTGCAGCACGAACGCCAGCAGCCACCCCAGGTTGCTCGTGGCGTCATCCAGCGCCTGGCAGACGGCGAGGATCACCGCGAGGATCAGGCTGTAGACGACCTTCCGCGCCAAGTACCCAGCGAGCTTCGTAAGCCACGCACGGAAGAAGTCATGGCCCCGGCCGGGGAAGACGGCGACGACGAGCGCGACCGGCGCGAAGGCCAAGAGCAGCAAGAGCAGGATTTGCGCGAGGATCACGCCGAGCGCGAGCGCCCCGAGCAGCAGGAACGCGCCGAGCTCACCCGCAAGGATCACGACTGAGAGCAGCAGCCGCTGGTACTGGCCGCCCTTGCCCATCGCTTCCGCAGCGGACTTGTCCGCCGCGCCGAGCGGGTAGGAGCCGTTCGTCTTCCCCGGGTCTGAGCTGGGGAGGTCGCCGGTGTCGCCGTGTTCGAGCGCTTCGTGCTCGGAGTTTCTTTCCTTGGACTGGAATTCGTACGCCAGGAAATGCGGCGCGTACTTGTTGCGGTCGTTGATGCACGTCTTCCCTTCGGCGTGTACTTCTGTGCCGCTTTCCAGCTGCGCCGCGAGCCGTGAGTCCTCGCCGGGGTCGGCGCTCAGCGGACGGACCGCAACCGAGCGGCTTGTCCCGCCGGTGGTGGTGCAGTGCTCGATCCCGCCGAACTCGAGAACGGTCCAGGGGTCGAGGACGAGGAGCTGGAAGAGTTGGTTGCTGGCGGCGCTCTTCGCCTGCTGTTCACTACCGATACTGCCCTGGCTGGTCAGCGACAGCAGCGCGGTGGAGAGCTGGTTTGAGAGCTTGCTGACCGGCGCGATCGTCCGTTCGGGCTGCGTGACGATCCCGATCGCCAAAACGCAGTACAGAAGCGATACGGCGAGCGCCCCCGCGGTCTCGGTGTAGCGGCGCTGCACGAGCGCCTTCCACATCGCCCAGCACCCCGCGAGCACGACCGCGACGATCAGCCACGGCGCACCGAACGTACTCGCGTACAGGTTGTGGATCGCATCGGAGATCGGCGTCAGCGCACCGGACCCCGGGCTCCCGTTCCCATTGACGAGGTCCAGGCTGAACGCGAACCCGAACAGGGTGATCACCGCGTTCGCGAGGAACGCGGTCAGTAGCCAGATGACCTGCGCGGCGAAGTACGCCATCATCGGCGCGACACCCGAAGCATCCACACCGCTCGTCAGCCCGACGCTGATCGCGGGGAAGTACTGATCCAGGGAGTAATTCGCCAGCGGGTAACGACCCACCAGCCCGCCGGCCGGTAGCTGCGGCGCGGGGCCGATGTTGCTGTACACGTCACCAGCGAGCGCCGGCGCGGCGAACAGCAACAGCGCCACCACAGACCCAAAGCCGAGAGCAAGAGCGACTCGTGGCCGTCGGCTGGCGGCCAGCCGGAGAGCGTGACGGACGGCGGTTTTCATGCTGCGCTCCTCTGCGGCTGGCCGGGAGTGGTCTGCAGCGCTTGCAGGAGGTGCGGGTAGACGAGGTCGACCTGTACCTCGCCGACGCGGCCGTTCAGGTCGCGCATCAGACACCGCCCGGCCCTGAATTCGCGGACGAGGCCGACCAGCTCGCGGGTCGGGTCGAGGCCGATGAACCGCAGCGCCGCGCGGGCGGCGTCATCAGAGTCTTGGCCGAAGACGAACACCACGCCGATCAGGTCTGAGAGGTCCCCGAGGTCTCCGATCCTGTGCGTGCCGAGCAGCAGCGTCGCGTTGAACGCGCGCCCGAGCCGGACGAGACGGTTGATGACTTGGCGTCCCTGGGGTGAGGCGAGCAGAAACCAGATCTCGTCCAGGCCGACGACCTTGTGCCGCGAGCGATCACCGGAGATCAACTTCAGCGCGTACGCAGCGACCAACGAGAGCGTCGCGACGGACACGCGCTCCGCGCGCGTGTAGGTATCTCTTGCCGCTGAGGGTTCGGGGAGTGAGAGGCCGGGCATGCGGATCGTCGTGACCGGCATCTCCGTCCGGTCGGCCGTCGTACTACCGCCGCCGAACCCGAGACGCGCGAGACCGAAATCGCGGATTACCTCCAACGCCTCGCTGGCTTCGCGCGCGCCGGCACGGTCGCTCTCGCCGAGCAGCTCGACGACACGCAAAAGGCTTTTGGAGCCTTCGCGGACGGCGTCCTTGACGGCGAGACTGACCGCGTTCTCCCACGTGCTCGCCTGGCCGGGCAGCAACTCCAGCAGGTAGGAGCAGGCCAGCTCCTCGCGCATATCCTCCAGGCCGATCGCGAGCGGGTCCAGCCTTCCCTGCTGCTCGGGGTCACCGGACAGCTCGAGTACCTGTATCCGCCCGCTCAGCTCGGGCAGCTCGTGCAGGCCGTGGTCGGGCTTCGGATCGAAGTCCACCACCAGCGAGCCGCGGCGCTCCGCGGCGTACGCGATCGCCTGCGCGGCGACGGTCTTCCCCGACCCGAGCGTCCCGATCAACAGGACCCCGGACGCGCGGTCCTCGCGCGGCGCCTGCGTGGGATCAAAGCGAATGGGGAGCGGCGCGCCTGTCGGCGTGTACCCGAGATACGGGCCCCGGCCCGAGCCGACCGTGCGTGTGGCCGTTGGGACCATGCCACCGAACTGCTCGATCGTGAGCTGCTGGGTGTAATCGCGCACTACAACCACCCGTCCGCGCGGGGGAGATGCTCGAAGAACATCTCCCGCTGCAATCCGGCGGGACGGTGCAGCCGAATGTCGCCGTACTGCTCTTTCAGGGCGGCGACGCGCTGCTCCAGCTCCTCCTCGCTCGCGGCGCCGACCGCGAGGCTGATCTGCGCGTAGAGCATCGGCGGATGCCCGCCGGCCTGCAACTGAGCCTCATACTCGCGGGCGAGCATCCGGTCCTCTCCGGCGAGCAGGCTCGGGCCGTGCGCGGCGCCCTGCACCTGCTCGTGGTAGGCATGCTCGACATCGGTGATCCGCTTACGCACCTGCGCGAGCGCCTGACGGTTCCCAAGCCACCTCGCGTGTACCGCGGCATCGACCGGGAACCCCACGGCCTCCAGCGGCGCGAACAGCACCTCCGCGGTTGAGCCGGGGAACTCCGGCGCGTCTGCGAGCGCCCCCAGCGCAAGCATCGCCTGAAAGCAGCGGCCCTGCTCGCCATCCACCACGAGGGTCTGCTGGTGCTCGGTGATCGCCGCATTCGCACACCGCGCCAGGTCGTGACCAAGCGGCGCAAACGCCACACCGCCACCGGCCCCGTCGACGATCAGCGCGTCCGGCTGCCAGTGCTTGTCCAGCTCAGGCTCGGAGACTCCCCGGCAGGCGGCGCGGCGCAGCAGCCATTGAAGCTCGACGGTCCTAGCGCGCCGCACGGCAAGCACCCCGTTCAGCCGCTCATACACGCGCTGCTCCCGCGTGGCAAGTTCGGAGAGCTCGCCCCCGGAGATCGGGGACGCCGCGTCGATCCCGGCCAGCTCCTCCACACGGCGGCGCACGCGATCGACACCACGCACCAGGCCCGACCCCACCCCGGCCGGGGCGCCCCCGGCGAGCGAGACCGCGAGATAGCACTCGGGGATATGCGACCCCAGCTCACGCAGCCGCTCCCGGTGCCCAGCAAGGAACGCCTCCCACGCCGCCGGCTCCTGGTGGCGCTCATCGAGCAGGCTGGCGGTGTGCTGCACGTACTGCTCGGCCGGGTAGGCGCGCTGGACGCGCCACAAGGAGAAGTCGGCGCCAATCGTGTGCGCGAGGCGCTGCAGGCGACGCTGCAGCGTCCACTTCTCACCCGTTGGCAGATATGGGTAGGACGTCATCGCAAGCCGGTACAGGCCGGCGGCCTCACCGCCCCGGCCGAGGAGCACGTTGCCCTTCGCGTAACGCAACGGGAAGCTCACGATGACCTGACCTCCACGATCTGCCCGTCACCGAGCTCGATCACTTCGGCGCGGCGCTCCCCGCGGCGCATCCGGTGCCCCTCACACGGACGCACGAGGAACCTCCCCCGCGCGGGGATCACGACGACCGGCTTCCCGAACACCAGCCGCGCGGGACCGCGCACACGCCCGTGATGCAAGACGGGCGAGTGCTCGTCGGGAGCGACCCACACCCGTGGCGCCCACACATCCACCTCGCCATCGGCGGGAAGCGCCCGATCGAGCGAGTGCCGGCCGGCCCGCAAACGGACCGCGACCCACGACGCAAGGTATCGGTGAGCCGGACGGCCGTCCGGCGACGCCTGGCCGGCGAGCGTCGCGAGCATCGCAGGCGCGACCAGGAGCCGCAGCGGCCAGTCCACCCAACCCAACAGCACACCCGCGATCAACGTCAGCGCGAATCCCGCGGCGCCCGCGATCACGGCGCCGACCCACCCGTGGGAGCTGGCGCCGAGCAGCGCGCCGATCGCAGCAAGCACGAGCGCCAACAGAATCGAGCGCTGGCTCAAAACGAGGATCGCCACGAGCGCGCCGAAAGCCCACGCCAGCCACTCCAGCGGCACCCCACCGGGAACCGGCAGGCGCCGCCCGTCGATCTGATAGATCCGCCGGTCCGGGCGGAATATCCGCTGATAGGAGCGGATCGGCTGCGAGCTGTCACTCATGCTCCCAAGCCCCCCGATTAACCGAAGACCTGTTTGCCGATAGCTTCAGCCGCCTTCGCGATCTCGCTGGGCGCGAACACCATCCACGCCACCACAATCGCGGCGAAGAGGAATACCGCGAGCTCGGTGTACCTGCGATTAAGCAAGAACGTGAGGCTGATCACGGCGACGATCCCGCCGTAGAGGTCGCCCGCGTAGCCCTTGAGCAGGTTGGCGACGTTCGCGCCAACATTGTTACCCGAAGCAAACGCATTAGCCGGGAACAACACCAACGCCCAACTCGCCAGCCAGCAGATGACCCAGACCGCCCGTTTGTGTGACATACCGATCACTTCCTCCGCGCATTCGACGGTTCGGCACTAACGGGCTGTGTGACAGTCACCGTTACACCGCGTGTGGTCCTGACTACGCGCGAGCCAGTGCTGAGTAGAGAAAGCGCACCGCGTACGAGCAGCAGCAACACGCACCCCCACAACAACACCCGCCCCGCGAACCGAGCCAGGCGAGTAACGCCACCGGCCGGCGAACGACCAGGACTCGGCTCGCTTTCATGTGAAGTCGTCCTACGAAAGAAACTCATAGGGCGACAGTAAGCACCACCCCGCCTGAACACCACAAGCGCGCGTTAGGTGAATAATCAATGCTTTACATCAAGTACGTAAAGCATTGACTTTCATAAGCGCCCCGCGGACGCCCACGCCCCGCCGTGCGAGCACCGATTGACCCCGGGACTACCATTGCGGGCTGTGAGGTATCGCTAGGCGGCGAGCTTTGCGACGTCGGCCAGCTCATCGAGCTGGCCGCTGATGCTCGCCAGGGTCTGCTCGAGCAGCCGGCAGGCGGAGTAGTCGGCGAGGGAGTACTGGACAGTGGCGCCCTCTCGCCGGCGTGCGACGATCCCCGACCTGTACAAGATCCCAAGGTGTCGCGAGATGTTCTGCGGGGTGCTCGGAAGCTGGTCTGAGAGCTGCTGGACCGTGGCCTCACGCTGCTCCAGAAGCGCGAGCAGACGTACACGGGTTGGGTCGCCGATCAACGCGAGACGGTCCGTCACCAAGTCAAACGCCGGCTGAGACCATTCCTTGAGCATTCCCGTCAGCGGCCGAGGTAGCTGAACGGGCCGGGCGAGGCTCGCCGCGGCGCAGGCGCGAGCCGGGGTGCGCTCGGTGCGGGCGGCGGCGATGCACTCGATACCGGCGGGCTCACGGCTGCCCTCACGGGGACAGATTCACTCGGCACCTTCGCGACGGACCGCGGCGCCACTGCCGTCACACGACGCTTGGCCCCTGCGACAGACTCGTGGCCGATGATCACCCTCGCTCGGCGCCTGGCGCGGTGTCCCCTCGCGGCCCGGCAGGTGACTGGACGAGCACCGTGGCGCTGGCGCGTCAACGTGTGTGGCTGATGGTGAGCTGGCGTGCGGCTCCTGGCGATGCGCCCGGCGGCCACTAGGGCGATCAGTGCCGCGGCCACCCCGGCGGACCCGCACAGCACTCGCCGAGCAATTACCTGTGGGCGGGCCGCGCCGCTGGGTAGCGTGAGCACAGGGACGGTCTCACCTGCGCTGGGTGGCGTGAGAAGCGCGGTTGGTTCGTCAAAAAGCTCGGCTTCGGAAAGCGGGTCCATACCTGTTAATGCGGGCAAGGCCCCCAAAGTCCCAACGAATCCGCGCTGATGCACGCCGGTCACACGACCCGACGGGTCAGGCTCCGCAGGCTTGCTCAGCGAAGCAGAGCGCGACGATGCGGCGGATGATGATGAAGCACGAGCGAAGCGGTCGCGGCGCTCGCGCCCTGAGTGCTTACCCTGATTGCAAGACGACTCGCGCCGAGCGCTTGACGGGTGAGGACGAACACGACTTCGGCCCGACCATGTTTCACCTTTGCGCGTTTACTGCCGTGCGCCACACTCCTCCGCCCGCGCAACGCCTGGAGACTGAACTGAATTGACCCTCTCAAGCCGGCTGGGGCCAGCGCAATAACTGTCAGTCGATGCCCGCGTAGCGTGTGTCTCAGACGCAGGGAAGGTAGGTGCTGTGATCCAGTTGGCTGTGCGGTCGTGCTACTACCGGACCCGCTTAGAGCCGATGACGCCGCGTTCGCCGGGTTGCTGTTACCGGCCGCGTCGGTCAGCCATACCTTTACAGTCTGTCCGGCTGCGCTTGCGGGAAGCGCTATCGGATTGTCGTGGCCTGTGGCCGTCGGGCTGGTACAGCCGACTCCGCTTGGCGGGCAAAGCTCGTAGGTAGAACCGACGATCGGTGCCACGTCGGGCGGATCGCTCCAGCTCACGATGAACGATCCGTCCGGCTGCGCAACGGCCTTCAAGCCCACCGGCGGCGGCGGGGGCTGGTTGGCGACGACGATCTGCTCCGTCAATCGCCCTTCGTTCCCGGCGGCGTCGTAGGCTTCAAGCGCAACCGTATGAGCGCCGTCCGTTAGCTGCGTCGTATCCACTTGAAAGACTGCACTCAAGGACTGGCACGGCAACGGCTGAGTGTAGTCACACACTCCTTGGTGACTCGCCACGACATGCCCATCGACCGAGACCGTGACCCTCGCAATCCCGGTCAGATCGCTAGCTGCGAGACTGACCAGCTCGACGCCCTTATGGAAGCCCCCCGCTGATCCGGCCCCCCATAGCGAGCCGCTGGGGCTCGCAATCGAAGGAGGTGCCTGCGTGCTGAGCGTCACCTCGGCTCCATATAGCGCCGCCCATGCTCGATGCAGCGTCGCGCCTGTGGTGCAGCCTCCCGGAGTAACGCACTTGATTCCCACGGTCAGCGTTGACGCTTCACTGACAGGGAGTGTGCCGTTGAGGCTCCCCGAGCCGAAGGGCTGACCGACGCTGCAACCTTCTTCGGCGATCGTGAAGGTGCATGTCTCAAGAACCGTGCTGTCGGCCTTCACGAACGGGACCCATCCGTTGTCCGCGTAGGCCCCGAGATAGCGGTTGTCTTGAAGCCCGGCGATCACCGTACCCGCCGGTGCGATAAATCGCCATCCGGCGATAGCACCGTCCGGCGTCGCACCCGAGCTGCCAAGGCTGTCGGTCGCAAACATTCCGGTGCTCTTGGGTGGCTCGCCGGAGCCTGCCATTGGTGGACAGACCTGCCCCGTGCTGAGATGGGTTGGATCGCTGTTGAACGCTTGCCAACTGTTGTTTACCTCGCCGGACGCCTGGCTACATGCGAGTACCTGATATGTCCCGGCCCGCGCTCCGGCGGCGCCAACGGCCAGTGACACCAGGAGCGCCGCAACCGCTGGGGCAAGCCGGTTCATAGGCCAATCACCTTCGCTTGAGAGGTTCTTGCGCGGTTGGCCTGGAGCGGGGCATAACTTATGCTCAGAAGGGCTTTGGCGCGCGCTTGTAGGCGTACCGTGCGATGGCGAGTCGCCATGCGGGTGAGCTCGACGCGATGGTGGTGGCGCCGGGGACTAAGGACGCTGAGGATAGCCTTGCCTTCCGCGGGCAGATTGAGAAACCGGACAAGGAGAGTATTCCTCCGGCGCTGGATACTCACCCGCGGCCGCGGCAGCCGAGGGGCGAGAAGTGTCCGAGCGGAGACGCGCGGTGGCGGTGTTGCCGTCGCGGGCCGCTGCGGCTCGTTGCGTTGTCCCGCTTCGAGAACACTGTTCAATCCGGCATTCTGGAAGAGAGACGTGACGTCGAGCGAGCCGCCAGCGGATCGGGACGTGCTTGTGAGCAACTGCTCCGCCTGCACAGGCCCAAGGTTCGGCTGATACGCGCGCAAAGCAGCCAGAACCGCTGCCGTTATCGCGGTCGCCTGACTCGTCCCGGCGTATTCATCGAGGGGAGCACCGCTGATCGGGTTGGCCTCTTCAAGATCACAGCCGGGCGCGAGCAGCGCGACGGTCGCACCCCCGTTTGAGAATGGACATTGAGCGCGGCTCGCGCCGGATGCCCCAACGGCGAGGATTGGTGCTACCGCCGCCGGGTAGGAGATTGCCTGGCTGCTTTCGTCTCCCGCGGCGGCGACGAGATCGAGTCCGCCATTGTGGGCCGCTGTGGCAGCGTCTTCCAGCTCTGCGAGCTGTTCGGGCGGCGGGGGGTCCTGAAACCCGATGGACATGCTAATGACCTTGAGGTTGTATTCGGGGTGTCGCTGCGCAAGGTCCTGACAGGCAACGATCGCTTGCTTGTAGGCGCCTATTGTGAGGGCGTCGGTCGTGCTCTCCGCACGAATGGAGACGATGCGCACGGCGGTGGGTGCGACTCCGATCATCCCCCAGCCGTTGGGCGGCGCGGCGGCCTCCATCGCCATCAGTGTTCCGTGCTTGATCGGGCTCACATCGTTCGGGCTGCCGCCGTCGAGGGCTTCGCGGGCGATGAGCACGGGTTGGGTGTCGGGATTGAGTTCGACGCCGCTGTCGATCATGCAGATTCCCCCAGGCTGCGGGGGCGCGGGCGCAAACGGCAACCACGTCCCGCGATCTGCGACGGCCTGGCTGGGGGGCAGCTCGCCGCCGGCCGCCACGGGTGTGACGAGGCTCCCAAGGGAGGCGAGAATAACGATCAGCGGTGTGCAGCGCAACGGCGAGGTCATCCGGCCAAGAGGTGAATGTAGGTGGAAGGACTCGCGCCTGCCGCGAAGGGATAGCCGACTGTGGCGGGGGCTTGGGCACGGAACCTGTAAGTGGAGGCGCCGATGGCGGCGAAGGTGTAGCGGTACGCGAAGGCTCCGCGTCGACTCGTGCGTAGTAGTGCGATCTCGCGCCATTCGCCGCCGTAGTAGATTTCCAAGCTGACGAGGGCTCCGCCGCGCGGAATGTAGCCTCCGGCGAGGTGCCCACGAAAGGCGAAGGCCCTTCCGGGATGGGCGTGCCGCGGCGCCGAGAGTCGCACGCCCGCCGCGACCGCCTCATGCAACTGGAGCTGAGCGGCAAAGCTCGGGTCTTTACTGCGCGAGCGATATCCAACAGTCAGGACGCGCGATGGGCCCTTGGGCACCCGGAACTTCCAATCTCCCTTTACATTGGTCGTCGTCGTTGCAAGGAGCACGCTCTGTGCACCGAGATAGCTCGCCTGCTGTCGCAGTTCGACCACGGCTCCGTTGATGGGCGAGCCGGCGTGGTTCACGAGTTGCCCGTCCAGAGTCATTCCCGACCGGGCATAGCGACGGGCGAAGGGCCTCCGGGCGAGCTTGGCGTTGCCCGTGTGGAGGCTGGCGTGGTCGTCGCACTCCCCATTGCATGCCCCTCGGGCCGCGAGCGCCTGTTCCTGCTGTTCGCGCTGGACACGGACGAGATACTGTCCGCTGTTTTCCACCGTCACCGTCCGGCTCAGGATGGAGGCGGTGTTACCCGCGGCGTCGCTGACGAGCACGCTGAGCTGCTGCGGGCCGTCGGGAAGCTGCGCGGTGTTAAACGGCACGTCTACGTTGCTCACCGCCAGAGGACAGGGCTGCGTGTGCAGGAAGATGTCGCTGCCATCCGGCTCTTCGCCATAGGGCTCACAGTGCCCGCCGTTCGCGTCGATCACCTGCTTGGCGACAGTCCGTCCGTTGGATTGGAGGATCGCTTGGAAGACGCCCGACGCCGGGTCGGTGGCTGTAACCTCAATGTCGGCCACGCCATGAAGCGGGCTCGCGTTCGTGAGGCTGCCGCCGGTCTCAGTAGCGGTCGGTCCCGCGTTCTGTTGGAGCACAATGTCAGCGCTGCGTAGGCTCTCAAAGCCGTAGCAGCCCTGCATCAGGCACATCACATCAAATGCCAATTGATGTGCCGGTAGATGGCTGGAGGGGACAATCAGGGTGTCGTTCGGGGCATACGGCCGCGGCCCGCAAAGGGTTGGCGGTTTGCATTCTCTATATTTGCCGACATTGCCGAGGTCGCAATAGGTTTCTTCGGTCGGCCCGGCTACGCCTTGGCAGGAGTCGAAGTCGTCAGCTTCGCTTACAACGTTTTCCGGCGCGGCCCAAAACGATCTAGCGCGACTGTTCATATATCCTTCGCGGTAGAGCGTCGCCGCAGTGATCGTCGTGCCGGTCGGAGCGCTGAATGTCCACGAGGACGTAGAGTTGGGGAACTGCGGGATCAGCGAAGCGGAGATGCCGTTTCCTGTAGGGCAGGTGTTTTCCGCTTTGACGACGAGCCCTGGTGTTTCAGCCCAACCATCGATCGGGAGTGGAGCCTGCGTCACCGGATCGGTACAGGAATAGAGATGGAAATGCCCTGCCCAAGCGGCCGGCACGAGCGCCAGCAGCAGCGCCGCCCCGCACAAGACGACCGCCATCGCCGTCCGTAGGGCGCCGGGCCGTGTCCCCGTCGTGAGGTGGACCGAGCGGCGCAACGGGCTCATCCCTTCAGGAGCTGGATGGGCGTGGCTCGGCTGGCGGCCGATGCGAACGGATAGACGATGGCAGACGGTATGACCGCGCGGAAGTAGTAGGTGGCGGGTTCGACCGCGGCGAACGTGTACCGGTAGGAGAAGGTGCCCCGATGACTTGTACGGAGAAGGGCGATCTCCCGCCACTCTCCGCCATAGTGGATTTCCAGGCTGACAAGCACTCCGCCCGGCGAGAGGTAGCCGCCCGCCAGCTCTCCGCGGAAGTCGAATCGTCGTCCTGGCCGCACCTGGCGCGGAGCCGAAAGCGTCACGGGCGCCAGCACTTTCTCGCGGTAGGAGAGCTGCGCAGCGTATCCCGGGTCCTTGCTGTGCGAGCGGTAGCCAACAGTGAGCACCCGCGACGGACCATTCCGGACACGAAATCGCCAGTTCCCACTCCTGTCGGTCTTTGTCGTCGCAATCAGTCGGCTTTCTGCTCCGAGGTAGCTCGGCTGCTGGCGCAGCTCGATCTCTGCTCCCGCGATCGGCGCTCCCGCGTGGTCCAGCAGCCGGCCCGCGAGCGTGAGGGCTGAGTCGGCGTAGGGGCGGGTAAAGGCCCGCCGGGCGAGCTTGGCGCGGGCCGCTTGAAGTGAGGCATGGTCGTCACAGCCGGCGTTGCACACCCCGCGTGTCATCAGCTCTTGCGCCTGGCGTTCGGCCTGTTCCTGGCGCTGCACCTGGAGGGTATATTCGCCGCTGTTGTTGAAGGCCACGGTGCGAGTGAGAATCGACGTCGTGTTTCCAGCCACGTCGCTGACGACTACGGTTAGCTGATGTGAGCCGTCGGGTACCAGCGCAGTATTGAATGGGACATCTACGGCGGTCACCGACTGCGGGCATGGCTGTGGATTGAGGAATACGTTGGTTCCATCTTGTGCCGTCCTGTAAGGCTGACAGCTACCTCCGTTGGTGTCGATGGTCTGAGCCGCGAGCACTTTGCCGTCGATCTCAAAGATGGCTTGAAAGACGCCCGAGCCTGGGTCGCTTGCGCTTATACTTATGTCCTCAACGCCTTGGAGGATAGGTTGCGTGGTGAGGCTGCCGCCAGTCGCCGATCCCGTAGGACTGAAGTCCTGCTCTAGCGTGATATCCGCGCTATGCAATGTCTCCGAGCCACCGCAACCATAAAAGCAGCGCATCGAGAGGGAGAGCTGAAGAGAAGGCAGATTAGCGGCAGGCACGTCAAGGACATCGCTAGGTGAATAACATGAGACAGGTTCGCAGGACGACGCCTTTGTGTTTCCGAGCGTACAGGCAGACTTTTCACTGGAGCCCTGGCATGAATCAAAGGCGTTGCTCGACGTGTATTCGTTTGCGGGCGACGCCCAATAGGCAAGGGCGCGATAGTTAGCTTCCGCCGAACGGTAGAGCCTCGCCGCAACGATATGGGTGTTGGCCGGCGCGGTAAAAGTCCAAGTCGCCTGCGTCGGGCCAAACTGAGCTATTGCGTCCACCCCCAGCCCTCCGGCAACCGGATTGGTCGCGCACGAATTGGTAGTGGGTCCTCTTTCACCAGTCCAGTCATAGACAGGCAATGGCCTACCTGTTAGCGGGTCGCTACAGGAGTAAACGTGGTACTCGCCTGCCTGCGCAATCGCGGCGAGGACCAACAACAACGCTACGCCGACGACCAGGCCGGCGGACAGAACTCTCCCGAGATAGCCGGACGACCCAAGCGCGGCGCCAAGGCGGCGGGCATATGTTTCCTCCTGACGCATCAGCGGCCGAGATATCCCAGGCTCGTTCCGCCGCCGCTTTGAGTCGGAGGCGCGGAGCCTTCTGATTTCGTAGCTGGGCTCGTCACCGACGCGACGCGGGCCGAAGGTTCGGGCGAGCTGTCATGCGACGCCCCCGAGCCGCTATGAGACGCCGATCCGGGCGTCCCGAGCGCGAGGTAGCCGAGGCTCTTGCTCGGAGGCGTAGGCAAACTGTGGCGAGCCGTCGTACTCGATCTCGATGGCTGAGTGGAGGGACTTGAGCTACGCGCCGCGAGAGAGCTGGTCAGATTCGCCCATCCTCGAGCCAGATCGACCGGCTGGTAGGACTGCCGCGCAACATGGGCTCGGCGGTGGTGCGCTGGAGCTTGTGCCCCTGCAATGGCATGAACGATGTGGCCCGTCAGGGCGCCTCCGGCGACCACTATTGCGGTGCCCGCCGCCGCCGCCTTGGCGATACCACCGCCACCCAGCACTCCCGCCACGCGCTCAGCGTTCCCTCCACTCCCACCTACGGGACGATTGGCTATGAACGCAGCCAGCCGGCCAAGCCCGCCACCATGCCCGCGCACAGTCAGCATCGGCGCTGGCAAGACCGCGGCGGCAGCACGCCGCTGCCACTTCCGCTCGCGCATCTCACGGCACAACCCGACATACAGCTGTTCGCACGACATGCACGCCTCGATATGCGCTCGCGCGGCCTGGGCCTGATCCTCCGTGGCCAAGCCGGATGCCTCGGCAACGATCGCCGGGTGGCGATAGCTGCACATACGGCCAGCCGCGGCGATCACCGCGACCTGCTCCAGCTTCTCATCCGCGCTCCGCGCGGCTGCCCTGACTGTCTTGATCGGCACACCCAGCGTTCGCGCTGCCAGCTTGACTCCGCCGCCGCTCACCGCCATGACCACGACCACCCGCCGCTCAAACGCGCTGAGCGCAGCCATGAAATCAGCCGCCCGAGCCAACTGCTCGCGCATCTCGACCACATCGAAAGGCTCCCCGCCGGTCGGTATCCGCGCTGCGATCAGCTCGAAGTCCACACGCTCACGCGAACCCACCCGCAGTAGACGACGCCCCGCGTGATGCTCCTTGAGCACCAGGCCCACTGCCGTCCAGAACGCTCCCAGCAGATGCTCCTCGCTCACGACCGCGCGGCGAGACATAACCACCGCGCAGATCGCCTCATCAACGATCTCCTCGCGCATCCCAGCGGGCACGCCGAACGCGTCCCGACGCCGCTCCAGCGCGCGGCAGAGCTCCTTACGCCGTGCATTCAGCGCATGAGCCACTTCCTCCGGCGACCACGAGCCACGCCTCCACGGAGCCCGAAGGACCGGCTGCGACCCGCGCGGACGCGTCCGCCACGTCGCTAGGCGCCCAGCCTCGAATTGAGCGGTCTCGACAGAGCTCATCACCTCGTTAATGCAGGCTGGGCCCCCGAAGTCCCAACGAATTTGGCGGGCGCCGTCGTAGTCGCCTCGTGGGGCGCTTGAGAGGGGCTGTCCTGACCGGCGCTTACTCATCCTGAAGACCTCCAGTCCGGCGCTTCCTGCGCCTCGGCCTCAACGTAAGCCAGCAAGCCCGCCCCGCCTTTCGGCCCACCGGAATACTACCCGCCTCTGGACGAGCGCGAGCAATGCCAGCCACACCGCGCAACATTTCTGTGGCCGGTAGGCAAGACTAGTAGTGCTGATGAGGGTGCTCGGTTCCCCGCGTGGCCGCGGACCCGTCGTGTAGCGAGCGAAGATCGGGTGCCGGACGTGCTCAGCCTCGTGTGCGGGCAACACGACCGTCACGGCATCGCTGGCACCCGGAGGCTCGGGCTCGGCCTGCACGTCGAAGTCGCGGCCGCCGGGCGGGTCGGCAAGTCGCAATGTCGCCCGGCGATCCTCAACACCGTGCTCCGAGCGGGCCCGACTCTCGTAGATGTCGTCCTCGGGAAGAGTCTCCATACCCTTTAAGCGCCGAAGACCCCAAAGCGGGGTCAACGGATTAGGCCAGCAAGCCCGGCCCTAGTCCACGAGCACTCGCACTCGAAGGACCACGGCTGGATTTCGAGGCGTGTTCAGCGACGCTCAGCGGCGATGCGCGCTCGCGTGTCGCGTACGACCAGCGCGATCTCGGCCTCCTGCTCAGCGGTCTGGACGAGCGTGGAGATGGGCACGTCGAGTGCCCGCGCGAGGCTCGTGATCCTCTCCCAGGTCGGGTTGCGCACCCCGCGCTCGATGCCCGAGAGGTAAGTCGGATGCATGTCGGCGGCAAACGCGAGCGCTTCGATGCTCAGGCGGCGCTCCTTGCGCAGGCGGCGGATCGCCTGGCCGAGGTCCGCGTTCGTCGGCATGAGCTTCGTCTGATTGACCGCGGCGGGGAGTTGAGCTCACACGCCGACCAGCCCCAGCTCGTCGAGATGCCGGGCACACCGCGACGCCAGAAAGTGCTCGCCCTGAGCCACCACGACGCCCTGGCACTCAAGGTCGGCGATTGCGCTGCTCAGTACCGACGGCTCCACGTCATTGACCTCGGCTTCGAGCTCAGCGCGTGACCACCGCTCGTTGTGGTCATCGCGTAGGAGCTGTAGAACGACGGCTCGCTCGACGCGTCGCGGTTCAACGTTGGGCTGGGGATGCTCGGTCATGGGACTCCCTTCGGTCAGCCGAAGAAGACCATCCCAGCGAAGCCATGACCCGATCACTCGCAGTTGGGGGAGGCTACGGTGTCGTGCGCGGCATCGAAGGCGCCGTCCGTCTTCGGTGTCCACTGGCCGGGCGGGTGCTCTAACACTCGCCCGGCCGATGTTTGATTTGGATGGTCAACGTGTAGCTCGATCCGCGAGGGATCTCAAGTTGATTCCAGAAGAGCCCGGCTACGCGGCTGTCGTTGCCTCGTGGGCAGTCTTGACCGCCCGACCGTCTGCGCGGGGAAACCGTAAGGATCTCGTCGATGCGCGATCTCCAGTTGGTCATCTTCGACTGCGATGGCGTTCTCGTCGACAGCGAGGTCATCTCAAACGAAGTGCTCGCTCGCGCGTTGACAGCCGAGGGCCTACCGACCACGCTCGCGGAGGCCCGACGCGACTACCAGGGGCTGCTGCTGGTAGACATCGTCTATAGGGCGGAGGAGAAGCTCGAACGCCCGCTACCCGGGGATTGGCTTGAGCGATACGAGCGCGACCGAGCCGAGGCGTTTCATCGGGAGCTCAGACCCGTGCCCGGCGCGGCCGACGCAGTGAAGCGCATCATCGC
>CAAGKR010438806.1_pt1 | contig 16105 bp, 15 predicted proteins | sample 2556971 | NCBI WGS metagenome assembly CAAGKR01 (sample SAMEA5207829, study PRJEB30636) | soil metagenome | biome: forest; feature: boreal; material: soil | place: USA | collected 2011-09 | depth 1 m | reverse complement strand
GCGGACGCAAGGGCGAAGACGTGGTGGTGCCACGTCGAGCCCGAGGACAAAGCCTCGCGAAGGGGGCACACAGCCCGAAGGGCTGGGTCGGCCGCATCGAGACGTGCAGGCCTTCCGGTATAGGCCCTAAGCTCACCCGCGATGACCTCGGCCCCGCTCGACGATCGACGCTCGCAGCTGTTCTCACCCTCGCTGCTCGACGGTCAGGTGGCGATCGTCACCGGCGGCGGCAGCGGCCTCGGTCGCGAGACCGCTCTCGAGCTGGCGCGTTGCGGGGCGCGCACGATCGTCTGCGGGCGCCGCGAGCAGCCACTGCTCGACACCTGTGCCGCCGACCCGCGCGGCCTGATCGAGGCGCACGTGTGCGACATCCGCGAGGAGCAACAGGTCGAGGAGACGGTCGACGCGGTGCTGGCGCGCCACGGACAGATCGACCTGCTCGTCAACAACGCCGGCGGCCAGTTCCTCGCGCCGGCGGAGTCGATCACCCCGAAGGGCTTCAGGACCGTGATCCGTCTGAATGTGGAGGGAACGTGGCTCGTGACCCATGCCGTCGCCACGAAGGCGATGATTCCCTCCGGACGCGGGGGCAAGGTGTTCAGCGTGACGCTCTCCCCCCACAACGGCATGCCGGGTATGGCCCACTCTGGCGCCGCCCGAGCGGCTGTGGAGAACCTGATGCGCACCCTTTCGGTCGAGTGGGCACGCTTTGGCATCCGCCTGCTCGCGCTTGCCGCCGGGCAATTCGAAACCCAGACGCTGCTCACGAAGTATCCAGAGGCGATCGTGGAGCGCATCGCGCACACGATCCCGATGGGAAGGATGGGCACAGAGCAGGAGTTCGCATGGCTCGTGGCCTACCTCGCCTCGCCCGCCGGCGACTTCTTCTCGGGGGCGGTGATCACGATGGACGGCGCGCGCGACGATTGGCTTGGGCCGTGGCCGCCCACGCAGGCGGCCGACGAGCAGGGAACGCCGCTCAGCGAGGAGCGGCGCAGGTGAGCGCCACAACGCGGCCCAACAATTCACTCATCGCTCCTCAATGCGGAGGTGAGTAGCGTTGACGACCATGAATGACGAGCCCGAGCGGCTGATCGACCGGCGCACGCTGCTCAAGGGCGGATTGCTCGCGGGTGGCGCGCTTGCCGGCGGGGGCGCGGCCCTGGCCGACCTCATGTCAAAGCAGGCGCCCGTCCCCGGCGCCGCGGCGGCGCGCAAGAGCTCGATCGCCCGCCACCACGCCGCCGGGAGGCAGAAGGCGGGTGCGGGCGCCTCCAGGCAGCCCGCCTCGGGCGAACGGCACCGGCCGCCGAACATACTCGTCGTCATGGTCGACCAGCTGCGCACCCCGGCATGGTTCTCGGCGAGCGCAGCTGCCGCCGCGCTGATGCCGAACCTCGCGCGCCTGCGTAGCGGCGGCGTGTCGTTTGCCAACCACTACACCGCCTCCAACGACTGCACTCCGGCGCGGGCCGCGTTGCTCACGGGGCTTCACACTCACCAGACCGGCTGCATGATCACAGGCGGAAGCACACTCGACCCGGGCTTTCCCACGTGGGGGACGATGCTGCGCGAGCAGGGCTATCGCACGCACTGGTATGGCAAGTGGCATCTCACTCATGGAGACAACATGTGGGATCCCTACGAAGATGCCGGCGCGCTCGAGCCGTGGGGCTTCGGGGGCGGCACGTTCCCCTCGCCCGACGGCGCGCCCGGGCAGGGCTGGCGCGTCGATCCGCACATCGTCAGCCAGTTTGAACGGTGGTTCGAGCGCGCGGGGTCGGGTGGGACTGGAAAAAACCCGTGGTGCACGACGGTGTCGTTCGTGAACCCGCACGACATCGCCTGGTGGTACCACTGGAGCGAGCGCTTCGCCGCCGAGGCCGAACCACCGAGCGTCGTTGGGGCGTTGCCGCCGAACTTCGAGACGCCCGAGCAGATGCTCGAACGCGGCAAGCCGCGCCTGCAGCGCTCATTGCAGGACACCGCGCAGGCATCGTTCGGGACGGTCCCCTACAGCGGGACGGAAATGCAGAAGACCTGGCTGCCGTTCCTCGACCTGTACCTGAAGCTGCTGGGGGAGGTGGACAACCACATCGGCGCAGTGCTCAACACGCTCGCGAGCAGACCGGATGTTGCTGCCAACACGGTCGTCCTGTTTACCTCAGACCACGGCGAGTACGGCGCCTCGCATGGCATGCGCGGCAAGGGCGGGGGAGCGTATGAGGAGGCGATCAGGGTGCCGCTGATCGTGCGCGACCTGCGCGGCAAGCTCACACAGGCGCCCGCCGTGGAGCGCACGGGGCTGACCTCGAGCGTGGACGTGGCCCCCCTGCTGCTGGACATCGCCACCGGCTCCTCGGCTTGGCGCGCCGACAGTCACTATTCCCACATCGCCGCTCGTCACGACGTGGCCTCGATGCTCGCCGACCCCGCCGCGCCCGGGCGCGACTACGTGCTGCACGCCACCGATGAGACCGTCACCGAGTTCGCGATCGAACCTTACGAGGCGAGCGCCCCGCTGCACGTGGTGGCGCTGCGCACGCCCCAAGCCAAGTACGCCACCTATTCCAACCACGCCCCCGGCACGATCGAGCCGCTCAGCGAAGGTCGCGAAACCGAGCTATATGACTACAGCACCCCGCAGGGTCGCCTGGAGCTGCGAAGCGACGCCGGGCGCAGTCCGCTTGAGGGTCATCTGGTCGCCCAGCTCGAGCGGGCCTTTCGCGACGAGCTGCGCGAGCCACTGCCCAAGCGTCTGAAGGTCGCGCACAGGCGCGGCCTTCACGACTACTTCAAGACCGCGGCGGGCGCCTCGGAGAAGGCGCTTGAACGCAGGCGCGAACGCGCCGAACGCGAATCGGAAGCACCCTTCGGCGGGGAAGGCGGTATCGGTGTGAGCGGTGAGCCTACGCAGAGCGCTCGGCGGCCCTCAGGCCGAAGAGCGCCCATGCCGCGAACAGGAGGATGAGCGCCACCGCGCACGCATACGCGAGCGCGGTGTGTTCGTGAGCGCCCGAGATCAGCCCGCGTCCGGCGCTCAGGAACGCCGTCGCTGGGTTGACGCTCGCGACAGCGTGTATCCAACCCTTCAAGAGGGCGAGCGGCACGTAGACCGGCGCGAGAAACAGGATCAGGAACACGGGCGTCTGCATCAGGGGACCCGCCTGGATCGAGCGGAAGCGGAATGCGACCCCGGCCGCCCAGCCATATCCGACCAGGACAAGTAGCGCAGCCAAGCCGTATAGACCCACTAGATCGACCCCATTCCCCGTCATCTGCATGCCCGCGATCAGCGCGACACTCGTGACTACGGTGAGCGTGATCGCAGCCCGGGAGAGCGCCACGAGCGCGTAGCCGAGCAGGATGCCGCGACGGTCGCCGGCGGCGAGCATCAACCGCCGCGCAAAGCCGCTTTCGAAGTCGAACGCCACCGTGAAGCCGGTGAACAGGCCGCTGAACATCGCGGCCTGGAGCATTACGAACACGAACTGAAAGGCCGTATAGCCCGCCGGGAAGTGAAACCCGGGCACCGAGCCCAGGGCGGAGAGCCCTCCGGCGAAGCTTGCGAAGAACACGAGCGGGAACACCAGCGATGGGATGAACAGGTCCGGCCGGCGCGTGTATGTGTGAATGCCGCGCCATGCGATCGCCCACGCCACGCCCCACATGCTCGCGTGCCGGTGCTCTGCGGTCATGTGCGCGTAAGTGGTGTGGTCATGTGCACGTAAGTGGTCATGTGCGCGTAAGCCTCGCGCGCATCGCCGCCGCCACCAGGGCAAGGCCGATGACGAGCAGCCCGGCGGCGACCGCGAAGCCGCGCGCGAGTGCGGTCGTGTCCCAGCCGACGATGTACAGGCTGCGAAAGCCCTCGATCAGGTAGGAAATCGGGTTCCAGGTGGCGACCGTGTGAAACCAGCCGGTCCTCAGCAGGTTGCGCGGCAGGTTGCTGGAGGAGAGAAAGATGAACACGAAGAACAGCGGAAACATTCCCTGCACGGCTTCGCCCGAGCCGGTCCTGAGCGCCGCCACACAGCCCAGTGCGCCGAAGCCCGTCGCCGACAGCGAGCCGAGCGCGATCAGCACCAGCACGCCCCACCCGCCGGCCGCGATGTGCGCGCCGGCGATCTTCCCGATCGCGATGTACACCGCCGACTGAAGCGCCCCGAGCACCGCCACCCCGACGAGCATCCCGCCGATCAGCGACACCCGGCGCATGGGGGTCAGCGCAAGCCGATTGAAGAAGCCGCTCTCGATGTCCTCGGCCAGGTTCGTGCCGGTGTTGATCAACGAGAACATCCCGCCCTGTATGAACGCCACGGCGATTGCAAAGGAGATATAGGAGCTCGTGGGAAAGCCCGGCAGGCGCGTGGCCGCGCGCAGGCCGCTGGCGTTCACGGCGAGCAGCATCGCCGGGAAGAAGATCACCGGGAACACCTGGAAGGGCTGGCGCAGAGTCTTGAGCATCGAGCGTCGCGCGAGCGCCCCGATCTGTGTGCTCAGGGTCGCACTCACGGTGCGGCCTCGATCGGGTGCTCGGCGCCCGCTCTGAGCATCTCACGAACTACGCGGCGACTTGGGCCGTGGCTGGGTTGGGGGCCGGCGCGCCTCACGCTGCAACGGGGGCGGCCGGCGTCTCCTCGGAGTCCCCACCACCGCCGCCGTGATCGGAGGCGCCCTCGAGCGAACGCCCGGTCTTGGCGAGAAACACGTCGTCGAGCGTGGGGGCGTGCACGCGCAAGTCGGCCACCTTGATGCCCTCGGAGTCGAGCACCCGCACGATCTCGGCCAGGTCGCCCGCGCCGTCCGCGAGCTGCGCCGCGACGCCGCCCGCCGAGGCCGTGGTCTCATCGCCGAAGCGGTGCAACACTCCCGCCAAGCGCTCGCGCTCACCGGGATCCTGTGGGATCGCCTCGACCGTCTGACGTCCGATCTCGGCCTTCAGGGCTGTGGGCGTGCCCTCCGCGACGATCTTGCCATGGTCGATGATCCCGACGCGGTCGGCGAGCACGTCGGCCTCCTCGAGGTACTGCGTGGTCAGGAACACGGTCACCCCCTCGCCGGCCAGGCGCCTCACCTCGTCCCACAGGGCAGCCCGGCTCTGGGGATCGAGGCCCGTCGTCGGCTCGTCCAGGAACAGCAGCCTCGGGCGATGCAGCAGTGCGAGCGCGAGGTCCAATCGGCGCTTCATGCCGCCTGAGTAGCCGTTGACCTTGCGATCGGCGGCTTCGGTCAGCCCCACGCGCGCGAGCAGTTCGCTGCCTCGGGCTTCGCGATCGCTCTTGGCAAGCCCGTGCAGCGCGCTCTGCAACCGCATGTGCTCGCGCCCGGTCAGGAACGGGTCGAGTGCGGACTCCTGTAGCGAGGCGCCGATCGCGCGCCTAACGTCGGCACCCTGGCGCACCACGTCGAGGCCCGCCACGCGCGCCGTGCCCGACGTCGGCGGCAGCAGCGTCGTGAGCACCAGCACGGTCGTCGACTTGCCCGCCCCGTTGGGGCCCAGAAAACCGTAGATCTCACCGGGCGCGACCCGCAGGTCGATCCCATCGACCGCGCGCACGTCTCCCTTGAAGACACGCACGAGCGACTCGACTTCGATCCCGTTGTGGGCTTGCTCCATCGACACGACGTTATAGCCACTCGGTGACCTGTATCCGGTCGGACCTCCAGTTCGCCCCGGCGCGCATCGGTTTCCCAGTGGGCCACTACCCGATCCTGGAACGCTTATGCACCTAATTTTGCGAGGGGCCCGATCGGTTGCGCGATGCGCATCTGTTCGCGTATCTTGGGTAGCGAGATGACGATGCCTCGCTCCTTGTGGAACGGCACGATCGCCTTTGGGCTGGTGCGTGTGCCCGTAAAGCTTCATTCGGCCACCGAGTCCAAGCGGATCCCCTTCCGCGAGCGCCACGCGAGCGACGCCGCGGTGATCGAGCATCGGCGGGTGTGCATAAAGGAGGGCAAGGAGGTGCCCTACAGCGAGCTCGTCAAGGGCTTCGAGGTCAGCGCGGGCGCCTATGTGGTGCTCTCCAAGGAGGAGATCGCGGTCGCCGACGGACCGCAGGCGCGCGTGGTGGAGATCGAGCACTTCGTGGACGGCGAGGAGATCGATCCCGTCTACTACGAGCGCGCCTACCACCTCAGTCCCGGCAAGCTCGGCGAGCAGCCCTATCGCTTGCTACACGCCGCCTTGAAGCGCTCTGGTCGCGTCGGGATCGGACGATTCGTGTTCCACAACAAGGAGCATCTGGCCGCCGTGCGTGCCCTGGAGGACGCGATCGTCCTGCACACGATGCGCTTCGCCGACGAGCTCGTGCCCGAGAGCGACCTCGAGTTCCCCGATGTCCAAAAGAAGCCGAGCAAGCTGGAGGTCGATATGGCGCAACTGTTGATCGATCGGCTCGACTCCGAGTTCGATCCCGATAGCTACGAGAACACCCATAGGGACGCGGTGCTGGCGCTGATCGAGCGCAAGGCGCGCGGTGAGGCGATCGAGGCCCCCGAAAGCGAGGCGCTCACCCGTGAGGGCAACCTGTTGACTGCGCTACAGGCAAGCCTCGAGGCTCATGGCGGTCGCCGTCGGCGAACCGGGGGCGGCGCGACTCGCGCGGGCTCGTCTCGGGCGAGCTCACCCCGTGGGGGCTCGTCTCCCACGAGCTCGTCTCCCTCTTCCAAGGGCGGGCGCACCCGGGGTCCGGTCTGATGGCGCGCTCGCTGTGGTCGGGCGCGCTGAGCTTTGGCCTCGTAAACGTGCCCGTAGCGCTGTTCAGCGCGGTACGCGATCTCGACGTGCACTTCAGCCAGCTGCACGCGCCGGACGGCTCGCCGATCGAAACCCGGCGAGTGTGCGCGCACGACGGCAGCGAGGTGCCCTGGGGCGAGATAGCCAAGGGGTATGAGCTCGAGGACGGTCGCTGGGTGTTGCTGAGCGATGAGGAGCTGGCAGCCGCGGCACCGAGGAAGAGCCGCACGATCGACATCGAGTGGTTCGTAGAGGAGCGCCAGATCGACCCGATCTACCTCGACCGTCCGTATCTGCTGGTTCCGAGCGACGAGGGGGCGGCGCGAGCATATGCACTGCTGGGCGAGGCCATGCGCCGCTCCGCCAAGGTGGCGCTCGGGCGCTTTGTGATGCACGCAAAGGAGCACCTCGTGAGCATCCGTCCCCGCGGAGGGGCGCTCACGCTGACGACCATGCGCTTTCACGACGAAGTGCGTGCGAGCACGGATATCGCCGAGGAGATCGGCGGCGCGGCGGCGCCGACGCCCGAGCAGGTCGAGAACGCGATGGCGATCGTCGCCGAGCTCGAAGTCCCGTTCGATCCGAGCGGTTATCGAGACGAGCATCGCGCACACCTGGAACAAGTCATCAAGCGCAAGCAGAAGGGACAGACGATCTCTGCGCCGGCGGCCAAGCAGGCCGAGCCGACTCCGAGCGCTCCCGATCTGATGGGCGCACTCGAGCAGAGTCTCGCCCGCATCAGGGGAGAGGCAGCGGGCGCCGGGGAGGGGCCACCGAAGACCAAGAAGACGCCCAGGAAGGCCAAGAAGGCCCCGGCGAGCCCGCGCAAAGCGCGCCCAAGTGGCTCAAGCGCTCGACGGAGGTGAGGGGGGAGTGGTCCGATCCGAGGCGCATCAGCGAGTATCTCTCTCGCAAGATCCCACACCGGGAGACGGCCGAGACGATGCTACTAGAGGCACTCCCGGCGCGAGTCGAGCGATTTCTCGATCTCGGGACGGGCGACGGACGGCTGGCGACGCTCATACGCGATCGCCACCCACGCTCGAGCGGTGTCGGCGTAGATGCCTCCGAGCCGATGCTCGCCCGGGCCGCCGAGCGCTTCGAAGGCGATCCCGCAGTCGAGTTGGTGGTATGCGATCTCAACGAACCCACATCGCTTGATGGGCCGTTCGACGCGATCGTGTCAGGGCTTGCGATCCACCATCTCGAGGACGATCGCAAGCGTTCGCTGTTCGAGGAAATCCACACGTTGCTCGCCCCCGGCGGCGTTTTCGCGAACCTGGACCTCGTGGCGTCGGCCACCGCGCGAGAGCATGAGCGCTTCCGCCGCGAGATCGGGCGCGAGCGCGACGACCCAACAGACCGTCTCGCGGGACTCTGCGAGCAACTCGACTGGTTGCGCGACGCCGGCTTCGCGGAGGCCGACTGCCACTTCAAGTGGCTGGAGCTGGCGCTGATCGTGGCGAGATAGGCGAGGCTGAGAAGGACGCCAGAAGGACGCCTCGCGCTCGAAGCCGACGCCAAACACATAGCGCACTACCTCGCCGCGAACTAGCGAGGAGAGCCTAACCGCCCATTTGGGCTTCCAGGCTTTTCTTCGCAAAATCAAGCATCCCTATTGTGACCCACGGATACTGCCCGGCTCGAAGGCGAAGCCCAACGTTGCCATCTGGTCCTGTGACCTCGACGATGGTTATAACGCGGCCGATCTCGTAGTTATCGCCAAATTCCGTTTCGATCGCGTCCATCTGCTCAGCCACTTCTTGCATGAGCTTAGCCCTCGGGTCGGGCTGTGTTCCCATCTCCCCTCCGTCGTCCTCTGCATCTGCCATGAGCGCGTCCCTTCGTAGAGAATCCAAGGAAAAGAATCATGCCACCGACCGCATGGCGCCGATCGAACACGCGTGTCTCACGGTGTCCGCGAGGGCCGAGAGGTACATTGACCATCATGGTGGGCCCGCTTAAGCGTGATCGGGAGCTCGACTGCGGACGCGCTGTTGACGTGTGGCGGGGGAGATGTGGTTGCATCGCTGGACCTGGTGGGGTGCATCTGCGCTTATGACTGACACCGCGCCACCAACGGCAGCGCAGACCGCGGCCGACCTGAAGGCCCTGATTGCCGCCGAACGCGCCGGCCAGCCGTTCCTGCGTGCACGAGCATGCGACGGAAGCCAGCAGATCTTCGAGCTTCCCGGCGGCACCTGGCGGGCGACGATCGGCCGCCACGGCGAGTGCGACATCCCGCTCGCCCAGGACTCCAAGGTCTCACGTGTGCACGCGCTCCTCGAGCGAGTGGGAGCCCAGTGGACGTTCGTCGACGACGGGCTTTCGCGCAACGGCTCCTATGTCGACGGGGCGCGGGTGATCGGTCGTCATACGCTGAAGGACGGCGATCGTCTGTGTCTCGGCGATACGGTCCTGATCTACCACGATCCGGAGGTGCGCGACGCGGCGTCCACGGCACGGGAGTCATCTCAAGTGCAGACTGTGCCTCTGTCCCCGGCGCAGCGCAAGATCCTCATCGCCCTGTGTCGGCCGGTGAGCGACTCGGCTTTCGCCACGCCCGCCACCAACAGGCAGGTAGCCGACGAGGTGTTCTTGAGCGTCGACGCCGTCAAGGCGCACCTGCGCGTCCTGTTCGAGCGGTTCGGCTTGGGCGAGCTGCCCCAGAACGAGAAGCGCGCCCGCCTGGCGGCCACCGTCCTGGCCACCGGCGCGCTCTCACCCCGGGACTTCTGAGCGCGTCCGGCCTGAGCCCGCGGCTCAGCCTGTCGCTCGATCGATCTCGCTCAGATCATTTGCCCGCTGTCCTCGGCGAATATGCCGGTGGCGCCTGGCTGTGAGCGGGGATCTGAGCGGAGGGCGCCATCGGGCCCAGCTCGATCTTGATCCTCGCCAGTTCGTCGTCGACCGCGCTAGACGCGCCGATCGCGGCGAGTTGGCGGTCGATGTCGTCTTTGCCTGGGCCGAGCGCGGTGAGATCGTCGAAGGTCCCGGCGGCTTCGAGCTCCTGAACGGCGGATGCGCGCGCCTGCATGCTCTCGGTCTTGTCGATGGCGCGCTGTAGCGCCATCCCGACGTCAGCCATGTGACTGCCGACTCCGGTCGCCGCCTCTGAGATCCGTACCTGGGCCTCGGCGGCCGAGTATTGCGCCTTGACAACCTCCTTCTTGGTGCGGAACGCCTCCACCTTGACTCGCAGCTTCTGCTCGGAGTCGGTGAGCTTCTGCTGCTGGTCCTCGAGCTCACTGACGTGCCGGTCGAGCGATTGAAGCTCGCCCTGAGCGAGCTGCTTGCGCTCCAGTGCCGTACGCGCCAGATCCTCCTGCCCGGTGGCGAGCGCCTGGCGAGCCTGCGTGTCGAGCTTGACGACCTTCTGCTGGAGCGGCGCCTGCTGGCGTTGGAGGCGCCGCTTGGCGGTGACCACATCGGCGATCCCACGCTTGACGTTGTACAGGTTCTCAACCTGCTTCTGATAGCCGTAGTCGAGTATCTCGCCGGGCCGCTCGGCCCTGTCGAGCAGCCTTGAGATCTTCGCCTTCACGACGGTCGACATGCGTCTGACAACAGCCATCTGATCCTCCGCCCTCTTTGACTTGGTAAGGCTTGCGTCAGTCCGATCTGGTGTTCTGCAAGCTTCCAAGATCTACGCCGCTGCGCACAGCCCCCCTTGGGCTAGTCGTTCACACCTCGCCGTGGCGGATCGTCATGGTGGTCCAGGCGCCGAGATGGATGCGGTCGCCGTTGGCGAGCGGCACGGGTGCGTTGGGCGCGATGGGGGTGGGATCGTCGTTGAGCGTGGTGCCGTTGCTCGAGCCGGGGTCCACGAGCGCGTAGGACCCGTCGTCCTGGCGCAGGAGGATCGCGTGCAGACGCGAGATGGCTGGGTCTTCGGGTGCTCCCGAGAGGTCGATCTGCGGTCGTGTGCCGCGCGCTTCGCTATGCCTGCCTACGCCGATCTCGGGCTGGTCGAGAACGAACCTGCGCGGCGGGCAGTGCGAAGGGAAGTCGATCTCCTCGGCGGTGGCTTGCTCGAAGTAGTCGAGGTCTGCCTCGACGAGCGCCTCCCAAGTTCCCACAGTGCCGGAGGTCGAACGGGGCGGCGCGGGCGAGGCGGCGGACTCGCTGGTGGCGAAGTTGTATCCGCAGCCCTCACAGAACTTGTCGCTGCCCACGCGAGACGTTTGACAGTCTGGACAGGGCTCGGCGGGCACGCTTGGCTTCGTGTCGTGGGAAGCCTCAACCTCAGTGGGTTGCGCACTCGAAGCAGGAGCCGGCGGTTCGATCCCGGCAGACCGCGCGACTGAGCGATTCTCCACGGGCACGCCGCACTGGTCGCAGTAGTCGGTGGTCACGCTGGAGTGTCCGTTGGGACAGGTGACACTCATGGCTCGGGGCGCAGTGGCGTGGTGGCTGTTCGGGCGGCGGGCGTCATGCTCCGAGTCCCTGCACGCGCACCGTCTTGGTGGAGCGGGTGTCGAGCGCCATCTCGTCGGCATCCTGCACACCGGGCTTCAGGCGGACGGTTCCCGTGTGGGAGTCCTGCACGTCCACGACACCCTCCAGCAGTTTCATGGTGTCGCTGTTGCCGGCGGCGGCGGCGAGCTGTACGGCGCGCCCGAGCTTGAACGTGGCGGTGTGCTCGTCGCCCTGCTTGCGCGCCTCCAACCCTTCCTGGATCGCGTCGGCGAGCTCCGCCTGGCCGGTGTAGTGGGCGACCTCGCGGTTGATGCGGGTGGAAAGCTGCTCGTCGTCCGTCCAGACCGCCCTGATCAGCGCCTGCGAGGCGACACGCCCCGCAACCACCATGCTCACGCGCGCTGCGAGCAGCTCGTCCCCGATCTCCCTAGCGGGCACGCGAACGCACAGGTGGTAGTCGCGCGACTCGTCTCCCCACGCGCCCGTGGGGTAGTCCGCGGTGAGTGTGTCAACAGCGCTCGAGCGGGCGGTGAGGTCCTCGATCGTGGGCGCCACCTGCTTGAGGAACGCGAGGGTGGCGCCCTGCGGCGTCCATAGGCGCAGCGACACGTCGCCGGTCGCCTTGCTCATCGCCTGCTCGATCATCGACCGGAAGTCAGCCTCCAGGCCGGCGGGATCGGCCACGATGTCGACGGTCCCCAACAGTCGCGATGCGATCATTCGCAGCTCCTTGACTCTCCAGTCGGTGCCGACGCCCCGGCAGTCGCACTGAAATCGCCCTGCACACTCGGTCAGCGCAGATTCGAGCGCATCCCGGCCTTCGCTCTCGTTGCTGCCGTCAGTGAGCAGGATCGCGTGCGCGATCGCGTTCGGCCGCGACGCCAGCAGGTCGCGAGCGAGCGTCAGCCACTGCCCCATCGCGGTGCCTCCCTCCGGCCACAGTGACTGCACGGCGCGCTTGGCTTGCCTCCTCGTCTCTGGGGACGCTTGCGCGAGGCGGCCTGCGGTTGGGTACGCGAGCTCCGCTCGCTCGGTTGCGCGCACCACTGCAAACCATGTGCCGTCGCGCAATGAGTCGATCGCGGCCGCTGTTGCCCGCTGCGCCTTCCTGAGCTTCGCCAGCGGGTAGGCCATCGAGCCCGAGCAGTCGAGCAGGATCACCTCAGCCGCCTCCGGAGTACCAACTTGCGTGCGGTCCACCGGTCCCTGCGTGCCGTCGATGACAGATCCATCCCAGCTGCCGGCGGTCAAGGTGACGATCGCGTTGACCTCCAGGCCTCCGCGTGGGAGGTACTCATTCTGGTAGACCGCCGCCTGGAAAGGAATCTGCAGATCGTCGAGAGGCCTCGATGCTCCGCCATTGTCCGGCGCGGCCACCGGCGCCGGCAGCGACCCCGTCGCTTGGAACTTGGCCTTCGCGCCTGCCACGAGCACGCTGTGCTCGACGCGGTTTATCCATTCTGGAAATCGACGCAGGAACGCGATCAACGGTGCTGCGACGCGTCGCACAAGCTTGGCCAACGCGACCAGGGGCCAAGCCAAGAACCGGACCACCAGCACGATGAACCGGACCACCAAGACCATGAGCCGAGCCACCAGCACGAGGAGTCCAATCGCAAGCGGGCTCGCGAGGACAAGCTCAATGACTGCGAACACGGGATACGAGGCGGAGTGCTGGCTGGGCGAGGCGATCGCTGTGATCGCCAATGCCGCCAGCAGGAGAATGCCCAGCGTGAAAAGCACGATGACGCGCGAGATTGTCGAGCGTCGAAGCAGCGCCACGAACCAGGCATGGAAGCGACGCAGAAGCTCGCCAACTCTCCGGCATGCCTGTATGAACGGCGCAAGGACCGCGCGTAGGAAGCGCTCGAACCCCATACCTATCCTGAAGATGAATGTCAACACGCCGGTCAACACACGGGTCACACCGCCGAGCTGCGTCCCGCGGTCGGCGGTTGGATCGTCGCGATCCGGATCGCGCCCGAGCATCGGACCGGGGCTCATGGTCCCTCTTTACGCACGCGCACCGTCTTGGTGGAGCGCGTGTCGAGCGCCATCTCGTCGGCGTCCTGCACGCGACGCTTCAGGCGAACGGTTCCCGTGTGCGCGTCCTGCACGTCCACGACCTCTGCGAGCAGTTTCATGGTGTCGCTGTTGCCCGCGGCGGCGGCGAGCTGTACGGCGCGTCCGAGCTTGAACGTGGCGGTGTGCTCGTCGCCCTGTTTGCGCGCCTCCAACCCTTCCTGGATCGCGTCGGCGAGCTCGGCCTGGCCGGTGTAGTGGGCGACCTCGCGGTTGATACGGGTGGAGAGCTGCTCGTCGTCCGTCCAGATCGCCCTGATCAGCGCCTGGCTGACCGCAACGCCTGCGACCATCAGGCCGACCCGGCCGGCCAGCATCTCCTCGCCGACGGCGCGCGGCTGGACGCGAACGCACAGGTGGTAGTCGCGCGACTCGTCTCCCCACGCGCCCGTGGGGTAGTCCGCGGTGAGAGCGTCAACAGCGTTCGCGCGGGCGGTGAGGTCCTCGATCGTGGGCGCCACCTGCTTGAGCAGCGCGACGGTGGCGCCCTGTGGCGTCCACAGGCGCAGCGACACGTCGCCTGTGGCCTTGCCCATCGCTCGCTCGATCATCGCTTGGAAGTCGGCCTCCAAGCCCTCGGGCTCGGCCACGATGTCGACGGTGCCGAGCAGCGCGCTGGCGATGCGTCGCAGCTCCTGGACCTCCCAGTCGGTGCCCACCCCGCGGCAGTCGCACTGGAAGCAACCCTCGCAGTCGGCGAGCACCGCCGCGAGCTCCTCGGGGGTCTCGTGTTCGTCCTGGCCGTCGGTGAGCAGGATCGCGTGACGGATCGCCTCCGGCGCAGCGGCGAACAGCTCATTGGCGAGCGCCAGCCAGCTGCCGATCGCCGTTCCGCCTGTCGCCTTCAACCGCGCCACCGCCTGCTTGGCGTCCTCCCGCGTCTGCGGTGAGGCCGGAACGAGCCCGCCCTCCTGCGGATAGACGGCTCTCGCCGTGTCGTTGCCGGCGATCACGCCGAACATGACACCGTCGCGGATGCAGTCGATCGCCACCGCGGTGGCCCGCGTCGCGGCGCCCAGCTTGGCGCGCGGGCTGCCCATCGACCCGGAGACGTCGACGATGACGATCTCCGCGGCCTGTGTTGAGGTGGCGGCCGGCGTGGCGTCTGAGGCCGTGACCGTTACCACGGCGTTGACCTCCCCGCCATCGGCGGGCAGATACTCGTTCTGGTAGGCCTCGGCTGTGAACGTCGTCATTGGTCGTCCCTCCCTTGTGGGGTCACGTCGATGACCGCCACCGTGATGTTGTCGTGGCCGCCCGCAGCCAGCGCGGCGTCGGCGAGCGAATGCGCGGCCGCGATCGCAGCGGTCCCGGGCGGCAACGCCTCGAGTTGCGCCCCGATGCCGGCGGCGTCGGGGGTGTAATTCCACAGTCCGTCGGAGCAGAGCACGAGTAGACCCGGCTCGGTCGGGCGGAGCGTGACGATCTGCGGCTCCTCCTCCGGCGCGGCGCGGCCGAGCCAGCGCGTGATCGAATGTGCGCGCTTGTCCGCACCCGCCTCTTGCACGCTCAGCAGTCCGGCCGCGACCTGCTCCTGCGCCCAGGAGTGATCGACGGTGAGCTGGCGCGATTCGTCTCCCGCGATCCAGTAGGCGCGGCTGTCGCCGACACATCCGATCGCCAGCTCACCATCGCGACAGACGGCGCTCACCAGCGTGCATGAGGGGGCGTCGAGGTCGGAGCGCGACGTCCAGGGCACCTCCAGCACAGCGTGCTGCGCAGCGCCCATCGCGCTGGTCATCGCCTCGGCGAGCACGGCCACCTCACCATGCAACGCCTCGGCGAGAACCGCCCCGGCGGCATCCGCGCCGCGCCGCGCCGCCACGTCTGCCGATAGCGACGAGGAGATCCCGTCGCAGACGACCACGACGACGCCGCGCTCGCCGACCGTCTGCAGGTGCAGCGCGTCCTCGTTGCGAGGGCGCACGCGACCCCGGTCGCTCACCCCGGCCGCGAGGACGAGGTCGATCTCCTGCCGGTCCTGCGGTGAGCGCTGGCGTACGCCGCACCGCGAGCAGTAGCGGTCGGCGTCGATCGCCTCCGTCGGCGCTCCGCACGCTGTGCACGCTTCGTCAGCCCGCGTTGGCTCGTCAGGCGTCGGGCCGACGCGCGTGCCGCACTGCTCGCAGTAGCTGTCGCCGGGTAGCAGCGCAGCCTGGCATGTTCTGCAGGCAAGCACGGTCTCGCTGCTGCTCATGTCCATGTTCTCGGCCTGACCCGGTTGGCCCAGTCGACGAGCCGGATGCGCTCGCCGGCGCTGGGAGCGACGCGCGCCAACGAGCGGTATGTGTGCTCCAGGCCGAGCCGCACGTCACGCTGGGTGAGAGGGTGTCCGGCCAGCTGGACGTCAGGAGCCTCGCCAATCGCCTCTGCATCCAGCAGGGAGAGCGCGGAGCGCAGCAGATCGGCTGTGAGCGAAGCGCGCTGCGTGGGTGCGAGCGCGAGCGCCTGAATGCAGGCGCCGGCGACCTGTAGCTCGGCGATCTCGGGCCGGTGCGTGCCGTCGTACTCGATCAGGCAGCCGATCCTCGCCGTCTGAGCCTCGACGTGGGAGCTCGAGGACTCGGGCACGCGCTCATACGCGGCCAGCGCGCCGGCCCGGTCGCCGCACGCAAGCCGGCAGCGGGCGAGCCCGAACGTGGCGGTCGTGTAGCCGGGGTCGGTGCGCGAGACGACCTCATACCAGGCAGCGGCGTCGGCCGGTTGACCGGCTCCCTCCGCGCATACGCCGAGCGCGAGCTTGGGAGCCAGCTCGCCAGGCACAGCTCCATAGACGACCTCGAAGTGCGCACGGGCCGCGACGGGCCGCTCGCGCGCCAGCTCGGCTGTGCCACGGTGCCACGCCACGCGCCACTCCCAGGG
>CAAGKR010490370.1_pt1 | contig 16117 bp, 19 predicted proteins | sample 2556971 | NCBI WGS metagenome assembly CAAGKR01 (sample SAMEA5207829, study PRJEB30636) | soil metagenome | biome: forest; feature: boreal; material: soil | place: USA | collected 2011-09 | depth 1 m | reverse complement strand
GCACACGATCGCCAGGGAGCGCGACCGGCTCACAACGGCGCTGCGTGAACGTGGCTTCGAAGTAGCTGACAGCCAGGCCAACTTCCTGTGGGTTGCGCATCCCACGATCGATGGCGCCGAGCTGTCGGTGCGCCTCGCGCAAGCCGGCGTGCTCGTCGCCGCCGGGAGCGCCCTCGGAGAGCCCCGTCACGTGCGGATCGCCGTGCACGACGAGGCCGCCTCGACGCGCCTGCTCAGCGCGATCGACCGGGCGCTGGTCTGAGTAGGCCGCTTTGTTCTGCACGGGCGGCTGTGGTTGGTTTGGATTGAGGTTCGTTCTGGTGGGGAGGGGGCGCGCCGCGCCACTACCCAGCTGAGCCCGACTGGCGCAGCAGCGCGCCCGTGGTGCCCTCGAGGATTTTGCGCCACGCGCCGACCTCCTCTTCCTCGGCCTCGAAGTGCTCCACCACCTTGCGCACGCGCCGCGCCGAGATATCGATGCCGTGACGTGCCCAGATCTCGCGGTAGCGCTCGTACTGGTCATGCAGGTGGTAGGTCACCGACTGGAAGCCGTGGCGGGCGATCTCGATGCGCGAGGAGAAGCTCATGATCGAGGTCTCGAACATCAGCGAGTCGGTCGGCTCGGGCTCGATCAGCACGATGTCGACGCCCGGGTAGCGCTCCCCCCACATGGTCGCCACCTCGTGAAGGCGTCGGTGGCCGAGCAGCTTGAAGGCCTGATAGCCGATCTTGGAGAAGCCCATGTCGGAGATCCGCCTGGGCGGGCGCCCGCTGACGGCCAAGGCGTCCTCTCCGCGGTCGTTGACGAATGGGACTATCGGGTTGATCACGATCACGAGCTCCGCTCCAGCCTCGACGGCGATGTCGAGGTTCGTCGTGGACACGATCCCACCGTCGATCAGCTCGCGATCGCCGACCTTGACCGGCGCATAGACCATCGGCAGCGCACCCGAGGCGCGCACGGCGGTGGAGATCGGCACGTCGTCGAAGCCGTCGGCGCCGAACACGATCCGCTCGCACGAGTCGAGGTCGGTGGCGACGAGGTACAGCTCGCGCTCGAGCGCGCGGAAGTCGTCGTGGCGCCCTTCCTCGGCGAGCACCTTGCGCAGGTAGCGCTCGATGCCCTCGCCGGTGTAGGCCCCTGTCGGCAAGGCCTCGGCAAGGCCGAGCACGATATCGATCAAGGAGACCTGGCCGAGATGGGGCAAGAGCTGCCGCGCCATCGAGATCATCTTCAGGGGCAGCCGCACACCCGTGCGCGCCAGCTCCGGGAGGTTCAGGCGCAAGAGGTCGCCGAGGTCGATGTCCCTGAACGCCTGGGGGCCCTGGTGGGTGACGACCCGCATCATCTCCTCGGGTGTGACCCCGTTGGCGCACAGCGACGCCACGAACGCCCCCGCGGAGGTGCCCACGTAGACGTCGAACTGGTTGGTGGTGCGGTTGGTGGCGAGCAAGTCGAGCGCGCGCAGGGCCCCGATCTCGTATACGCCCCCCGTGAAGCCACCTCCGCCGAGCACAAGGGCAGTCTTATTTGATTGCGGCTGACGCCGCCGGTTCGTGCTCGCGGGAGCGCTCCGCTTGGAGGTGGACCGTGTTCTAGAGCCCGAACCCCCCCGTGCAGGGGGCTTCAACTTGACAACCTCACCCATGAGTACCGATTGTACGTACTGTTACGCGATTCCATGAATACTCGCGGACTTCCACGCTCGCTCGCCGTCCTCCTGGCGAGCACCGCGCTGGCCATGGCGGGCACGCCGAGCAGCGCCGACGCGGCGCCCCTCGCCCAGAGCGCGCTGGCGGGGCAGCTGAGTCACGAGATGGGGATCGCGGGGCCACGCTCGGGAGCCTATGTGCTGGACCTGACAACAGAAGCGTCCCTATTTAGCGAGCGAGCCGAGCAGGCCCGTCCACCGGCGTCGGTGGAGAAGCTCTACACAGCCACCGCGGCGCTCGAGACGATGGGCGCCAAAGCCACGCTCGCGACGACCGTGCTCGGTAGCGGCCACCCCGGACCGGGCGGGCGTTGGGAAGGCGACCTGTACCTGCGCGGCGGCGGCGATCCCACGTTCGGGAGTGCCGCGTTCGTAGCAAGACAGTACGGCGGCGAGGGAGCCACCGTGTCGAGGCTCGCCGGGCTCATCAAGGCCGCGGGCGTTCGCAGCGTCACGGGCGCCGTCAACGGCGACGAGTCCTACTTCGACTCGCTGCGCGGCGAGCCCGCAAGCGGCTACGCCTTCGACCCCGACCTCGAAGGCAACCTCAGCGCGCTTGCCTTCAACCGCGGCGCGACAGGCACACAGGGCGGGGCACACGCGCCGGCGGCCTACGCGGCGCTGCAATTGCGCGGGGCGCTCAGAGCCGAGGGGATCGCCGTGCACGGCGGCGGCGCCGCGACGGCCCCGCCCGGAGCGACGGTCCTCGCGAGCGTGAGCTCCCCCCCGCTCTCAACGCTGCTCGGACTGACGCTTCCGCCATCGGACAACTTCCTCGCGGAGACGCTGCTCAAGGATCTGGGGGCGCGCTATGGCGCCGGCGGCACGACCGCGGCGGGCGCGACTGTGGTGCGAGGCGCGATCGCCCACCTGGGCCTGCACCCGCGCGTGCTCGACGGCTCGGGCCTGTCGCACTCGGACTCGACCTCGCCGCACCAGGTCGTGTCGCTGCTGAGAACGCTCGCCCGCAGCCCGCTCGGCACGACGCTGCGCAACGACCTCGCGATCGCGGGCCACACGGGAACGCTGTCCGAGCGCATGCGCCACACGCCCGCCAGCGGGCGCTGTCAGGCAAAGACGGGCACGCTGATCGGCGTATCGAACCTCGCCGGCTACTGCACTGCTCAGAACGGGCACATCCTCGCATTCGCGTTCTTTACCGATGGGATCGAAACGGGTGAGGCCCACACGATCCAGGACAACATGACGATCACGCTCGCGCGCTACTGAGCGTCCCCCAACAGGTCCAACAGGCCGCGCTCGTCGAGCACTCGCACGTACAGCCGCTCGGCCTTCTCGAGCTTTGAGCCCGGCGCCTCGCCCGCGACCAAGAAGTGGGTCTTCTTCGAGACGGCGCTCGTGACGCGCCCGCCGGCCGCCTGGACGCGATCGGTGGCCTCTTCGCGCGAGAGCGTTGGCAGCGTGCCGGTGAGCACCCCCGTCTTGCCCGCCAGTGGGCCGCTCGTCGGGGCCGGCCCGGCTTCGGCGAAGCGCAACCCTATCCCACGCAGATCCTCGATCAGTGCCGCCATGCGCTCGTCGTGGAGCTGCGCACCGATCGAAGCGGCCATCTTCTCGCCGATCCCAGGTGTCTCGGCGATCTCCTCCTCGCTTGCGTCCATGAGCGAGACGATGTTGCGAAAGCGCATCGCCAGGTTGCGCCCGGTGACCTCGCCGACCTCCTCGATCCCGAGCGCGAACAACACGCGCGCGAACGGCCGCTGCTTGGAGGCCTCGATCGCCTCGAACAGCTTGCCAACCGACAGCTCCCCGAATCCCTCCAACTCGAGCAGCTCCTCGCGGCGCTCATGCAAGCGATAGAAGTCGGCGGCTGTCCTGAGGAGCCCGCGCTGTTGGAGCAACGCCACCTGCTTCTCCCCGAGGCCGTCGATGTCCATCGCCGCGCGCCCCACGAAGTGCTTGAGCAGTTGCCATGCCCGCTCGGTACAGTCGCGGTTGGGACAGGTCGTGAACACCGATTCCTTGGGCTTGACGGTCGGGGTCTTGCAGTAGGGGCAGCGCTTGGGCGGCCTTGTCACGGGCGGGCGATCGCTGTGCTCGGCCACGTGGGGCGCCGGAGAGACCACCTGCGGGATCACATCGCCCGCACGCAACACGATCACCTCCTCCCCGGCTCTGATGTCCTTGCGGACGATGTCCTCCTCGTTGTGGAGGGTGGCCAGCTTGATCGTCACTCCCCCCACCGCCACCGGCTCGAGCATCGCGTAGGGACGCAGATCGCCGAACTTGCCCACGTTCCACATCACCGCCTCGAGGCGCGTGAGCGCGGTGGTTGGCGGAAACTTCCAAGCAACCGCCCATCGCGGGTCGCGGCCCACCGAACCGAGGCGACGCTGGAGATGGAGGTCTGACACCTTGACCACCACGCCGTCGATCTCGAAGTCGAGCTCGCCGCGGCGCTGCTGCCAGCGCAGGCACTGCGCGATCACCTCGTCGTCACTCCCGATCCGCTGGATGTCGCGGTTCACGCGAAAGCCGTGCCCGCGCAGCCACTCCAGCGCCTCCCAGTGGGTCTCGAAGGAGAGATCCGGCGCGACCCCCACCTGATAGGCCCACATCGACAACGGGCGTTCGGCCATCAATGAGGGGTCCAGCTGGCGCACCGCGCCCGCGGCCGAGTTACGCGGATTCATGAATGTGGACAGTTCGGCTTCAGCACGCCGCTCGTTGACCGACGCGAAGTCGCCGAGCGACATGTACACCTCGCCGCGCACCTCGAGCAACGGCGGGGCGTCCTCTATGTGAAGGGGAATCGACCCGATCGTGCGGAGGTTGTGCGTCACGTCCTCCCCCACCTCCCCGTTGCCCCGTGTGGCGCCTCGCTCGAGCACGCCGTTGCGGTAGAGCAGGCTCACCGCAAGGCCGTCCACCTTCGGCTCTACCACGTAGTCAAAGCGCGTCCTCACGATCCCTTCGCGACCCAGGTGGGCCTTCATGCGCGCCACCCACGCCCTCAGCTCATCCTCGCCGCGAACGTTGTCGAGTGAGAGCATCGGCTCGAGATGCTCGACCTTCTCCAGGCGCCCCACCGGCTCCCCGCCGACGCGCTGGGTCGGAGAGTCCGGGGTCTGAAGTTGCGGGAACTCCTCCTCGAGCGCGCGCAGCTCGTCCAGCAGCGCGTCATAGGCGTCGTCGGCGATCTCGGGATCGTCGAGCACGTAGTAGCGGTGCCCGTGATGCTCGAGCTGCTTGCGCAATTCGGCGGCGCGCGCGAGGGCTTGCTCGGAGGGCTCCCCGCCATGACCTGACCGGTCGGACGTGTCCGGCTCAGGCGGTCGTGGCTCCGACGGTCCGCTCACGCGCTCGGACCGTCGAGCACGGGCTCGAGCAGCGCTTGCAGGTCGAACTCGCGCAAGGCCTCCAGTCCCCGACGGTCGGTCAGATCGAAGTGGATCGGAGTCACGGCGATGCGACCCTCGGCGACCACGGCGAGGTCGGTGCCCGGCTCGTCGTGGAAGCCCGGATCGGCGCCATAGATCCAGTAGCGCTGACGCGTGGGCGAGCCGTCGGCGTGCGGAGCCACCTTGAGCTCGTCGCGATAGATGCGCTTGCCGAGGCTCGCCACCTCGATCCCCTCAGGCTCCCCCGCGGGGACGTTTACGTTGAGCAACGTGCCCACCGGCATCGGCACCTCCTCGAGGCGCTCCACCAGCCGTGCCACGAAGGTGGCGGCCACGCCAAAGTCAAAGCCGCCGTCGTAGCGAAAATCGAGCGAGCGTCCCCTGGACTGCTGGGAAACGGCTATCGCGGGCAGTCCGAGCACAACACCCTCCAGCGCCGCCGCGACGGTACCCGAGTAGGTGATGTCATCGCCCAGATTGGCCCCGTGGTTGATGCCCGCAACTACCAGTTGCGCGTCGAAGCCGTCCACCAGGCCGAGTCGGGCGAGACGCACACAGTCCACTGGAGTGCCGTCTGTGGCATAGCCGACCGTGCCGTCAGGGAAGGACACCTCCTCCACCCACAATGGCCGTCGCGTGGTGATCGAGCGCGCCATCGCTGAGCGGTTGCCATCCGGGGCGATCGTCACGAGGCGCACCCCCTCTACCTCGACCAAGGCCCTGCGCAGAGCCTGTAGTCCGTCGGCCTCGATCCCGTCGTCGTTCGTGAGCAGCACGTTCAGCATGTCTCCCCCAGCATAGGGTTCGGTGCGGTCCATGCTTGTCATGCGCGCGTCAAGCGGGAGGGTACGTCACCGAGGCAAGTGCAAGACCGTGCGCCGGCGCGGTGGGACCGGCGTGCGAGCGGGGCCTGCCGTCCAACAACTCGGTGAACTCCTCAAGCTCGCGCCGTCCGGCGGCGACCTCGAGCATCGTGCCCACCAGGACCCGGTTCATATGCCGCAAGAACGTGCGCGCCTCGATCCAGAACTCGAGCGTGTCCCCCTCGGCGCGCCACAGAGCGCTGGTCACCTCGCGCTCAAAGCGCTTGTGTTCGGTCTCAGTGGGTGTGAACGCGGTGAGGTCGTGGCTCCCGCGGAGGAGCTTCGCGCACTCCTCCAAGAGGGAGAGGTCGAGCTCCCGTGGCCACCACAGGGCACGCCCGCGCTCGAACACGTCGCGCGTGGGCCTCGCGAGCACGCGATAACAGTAGGTCCTGCCGATGGCATCGTGCCTGGCGTCGAACGTGTCGGCCGCGGGCTCGCAGCTAAGCACCGCCATGTCGTGGGGCAACAGCGAGTTCAGTCGCCTGGGATCGACCGCCTCGTGACGATAGCTGGCCACCTGCCCCCACGCGTGGACGCCACGATCGGTACGTCCAGCCACGGTCACGCTCAGCGGCTCACCGCTCACGTCGTTCTCACCGAGGACAGTGCGCAGCGCCCGCTCCAGCTCGCCCTGTACGGTGCGCATGTGCGGCTGGCATGCCCACCCCATGAACTCGGTCCCATCGTATTGCAGCGTGAGTTTTGAGACCACTTGTGGCCCACCAGGGGTACGCGATGCGCGCGCGGCGCTAGACCAACTCGAGGTAAACCATCTCGGTCGCGTCGCTTCGACGCGGCCCGAGCTTGAGGATACGCGTGTACCCGCCGGGACGCTCGAGATAGCGGGGGGCGACCTCCGTGAACAGCTTGTGCACCGCGAACTTGTCCTGCGAGAGCGCCGACAGCGCTTGGCGGCGAGCGTGCAGGTCGCCGCGCTTGGCCAGCGTGATCAGCTTCTCGATCTCGGGCTTGACAGCCTTGGCCTTCGCTTCGCTCGTCTTGATGCGCTCGTGCTCGAGCACCTCCTTGGTGAGGTTCATGAGCAAGGACTTGCGATGCGCCGAGTCGCGGCTGAGCTTGTTCCTGGTCTTTTGATGCCTCATAAGAACCTAATCTTGACGCAAGTGCAGTCCGCGTGCCTCGAGGGTTTCAATAACCTCGTCGATCGACTTCTTGCCGAAGTTCGGGATCGCGTTGAGCTCGCCCTCGGACTTGGAGATGAGATCGCCCACGGTCTGGATGCCGGCGCGCTTGAGGCAGTTGTACGAGCGCACCCCGAGCTCGAGCTCCTCAATCAGGATGCTCCACTCCTCGCCCTGTAGTGCCGCGGGAGCCCCGACCCCTCCGACCGCGAGACCGTGGCCGTCAAGCTGGCCGCCGGGAACGGCCCGCAACTCCTGGATGCGGTCCGCATCGGTAAAGATCGCAAGCTGGGAGATGAGCAACTCGGCTGCCTCGCGCAGAGCGGCCTGCGGCTCGATCGAGCCGTCGGTCTCGATGTCGAGCGTAAGCTTGTCGAAATCGGTCTTCTGTCCCACCCGCGCCTGCTCCACGGCGTAGGCGACGCGACGCACGGGCGAGAAGATCGAGTCGATCGGGATCACCCCGATCGGCTGGTCGGCCGACTTGTTTTCCTCGGCGGCCCTGTATCCGCGGCCGCGACCGATCGTCATGTAGAGCTCGAGCTTGGTCTTCTTCTCGAGCGTCGCGATGTGCACCTCCGGGTTGAGAATCTCAACGCCCGCGGGCAGATCTATGTCCTTGGCCGTGATCTCGCCGGGACCGGTCACGACGAGCGGCGCCTCGACCTCGCTTGCATCGGAGTGCATGCGGCACACGATGCCCTTCAGGTTGAGCACGATGTCGGTCACGTCCTCCTTGACGCCCTGGACCGTGGAGAACTCGTGCGCCACGCCCTCGATGCGCACACTCGTGACGGCGGCGCCGGCGAGCGAGGAGAGCAAGACACGCCTCAGGGAGTTTCCGAACGTGTAGCCGAATCCGCGGTCGAGCGGCTCAATGGTGAACGTGCCACGGTTCTGCTCCACGGACTCGCTGGTGATCCGGGGAATTTGGAAGTCGAGCATCGGGGTCCTAACGTCGTGTTGGTGTCAAACCGAGCCTCGTGAGAGCCCGGCTCTGGCACGCCGACCCCCCCACAAGAGGCGTCGGCGGGGGAAAGCGTCTACTTCGAGTACAGCTCGACGATGAGCTGCTCCTGCACCGGCGCTGCAACCTCTCGGCGCTCCGGCTTGCGCAGCACCTTGGCCGTGAGCGACTCGTGGTCGGCCTGGAGCCACGCAGGGATCTGTCCGGTGAGCTCGGTGGCGTCCCTTACCACCTGCATAGCCGGAGTCTCCGCTTTGATCGCGATCACGTCACCGGGCCTGACCTGGTAGCTGGGTATATCCACCCGGCGACCGTTCACCGTCCAATGACCGTGCCGGATAAGTTGACGCGCCTGCCTGCGCGAGGCGGCAAATCCGAGGCGCACCATGACGTTGTCGAGGCGACACTCCAGCAGCGCAAGCAAGTTCTCGCCCGTGATGCCGGGTTGGCGCGAAGCCTTCTCGTAATAACCGTGGAATTGCTTCTCAAGCACCCCGTAGTAGCGACGAGCCTTCTGCTTCTCGCGCAGCTGCAGGCGATACTCGCTCTGCTTCTGGCGTCCGCGGCCGTGCTCTCCGGGCGGATAGGAGCGCCGCTCCACGCCGCACTTGTCGGTCAAACAGCGCTCGCCCTTGAGGAACAGCTTCTGCCCCTCCCTGCGGCACTGCTTGCACTGTGGGCCTGTGTCTCTTGCCATGGACCTAGCTCTCTACGATCAAGTTGTGTTGGTTATACGCGTCGCCGCTTGCGCGGACGACATCCGTTATGGGCCTGCGGGGTCACGTCCTTCACGCCGGTCACCTCTAGTCCGGCGGCCTGTAGCGAGCGGATCGCCGTCTCGCGGCCCGAGCCCGGGCCCTTCACATAGACCTCGACCTTTTGCAGTCCCTGCTCCATGCCCTTGCGGGCAGCCGCGTCGGCGGTGACCTGGGCCGCGAACGGAGTCGACTTGCGCGAGCCCTTGAAGCCGGCGCCGCCGGCGGACTCCCAGGCAAGCACGTTGCCCTGGATGTCGGTGAGCGAGACGATCGTGTTGTTAAACGAGGTCTTGATGTGGGCCTGGCCGATTGGCACGTTCTTCTTTTGCTTGCGCCGCCCGCGAGCAGGGCGCTTGGGGGCCGCCATCAGCGGACCTTCTTCTTGCCCGCAACCTGCAGCCGCTTCGGGCCCTTGCGGGTGCGCGCGTTGGTCTTCGTCTTCTGTCCCCTCACCGGTAGACCGCGGCGGTGACGCAGACCGCGATAGCACGCGATCTCCTGCAAGCGCTTGATGTCCTGCGAGCGCTCGCGGCGAAGGTCGCCCTCGACCGTCAGCGAGCGATCGATCTCATCGCGCAGGCGGGAAACCTCGTCCTCGGTGAGGTCGCGGATATAGGTCTCGGGACTGACGTCGACCTCGCTCAGGATCTTGTTCGAGGTGGCGCGACCGATGCCGTAGATGTACGTCAGGCCGATCTCGGTGCGCTTGTTCAAGGGGAGGTTGACCCCGGCGATACGTGCCATCCGGACTAGCCCTGCCGTTGCTTATGGCGCTTGTTCTGGCAGATCACGAGCACCGTTTTGTTACGGCGGATGATCCTGCACTTCTCGCACATCGGCTTGACCGACGGTCTTACCTTCATGATCCCTTTCGGCTGATGCCTGCGACCCGGCTCTGGCTGCCGTTCCGGCCGCCGCTACCGCGTCGTGGTTTTGCCCTCACGCACCAAGCTTCCGGCGCACTCGAGCAGGACAGCGGATGGTAGCAACTATGTCGCCGATGCCGTAGCCTGGTCGCGCACCGGGCCGCAACCGCGCTCGTGCGCAGGAAGGTGCCACGGCGTGAGGATACGGGGTCCCTCGCCGGCGATGGCCACCGTGAACTCGAAGTGCGCCGCAAGCGAGTCGTCCTGGGAGAAGATCGCCCAGCCATCGCCCGCGACGCGCACCGCTGGGCGCCCGGCGGTCGTCATCGGCTCGATCGCGAGCACCATGCCCTCCTCCAAGAGCGGGCCCTTGCCGGCCCTCCCATAGTTGGGTACCTGCGGGTCCTCATGCATGCTTTTGCCGACCCCGTGGCCGACGAGCGAGCGCACGACCGACAGGCCGGCGCCCTCGGCGACACGCTGAATCGCGCTCGACACGTCCCCCATGCGGTTGCCCACCGTGCACCGCTCCACCCCGGCGTGCAACGCCTGCTCGGTGGCACGCAGCACGTTCTGGGCGAGCGGCGTGACCTCCCCAACGGGGAAGGTGCGGGCCGCATCTGCCACCCATCCGTCGAGTGTCACGCCAATGTCCACCGACAGGATGTCCCCGCGCTTCAGTCGATAGCGCCCCGGAATGCCATGCACGACCATCGAGTTCGGGGACGCGCAGATCGAGCCCGGGAATCCGCGATACCCCTTGAACGTCGGCGTGGCGCCCTGAGAGCGGATGAAGCGCTCGGCGGCGACGTCGAGCTCCTCGGTGCTCACGCCGGGACGAATCTTGCTCGCCATGAGGTCGAGTGTCGCTGCCTGGATCGCCCCGGCGGCAGCCATCTTCTCGATCTCCTCGGGCGACTTCTTGACGATCACTCTTGGAGCTTATCTTCAGAGCTCGTCCTCAAGGCGCAGCGTCGCCACGGTCGCCCGAAGGTGGTCGTGGACCTCGTCGGGATCGCGCTGCCCGTCGAAGCGACGCAGCAGGCCCGCGTTCTCGTAGTGGTCGATCAAGGGCGCGGTCTGGAGCTCATACACCTCCAGGCGCCGGCGAATCGTCTCCTCCTTGTCGTCGTCGCGCTGAATCAGCCTCGAGCCGTCCTGGTCGCAGACTCCCTCGCGCTTGGGAGGATCGAACTCCACGTGGTAGACGTGACCGCTCTTCAGGCACACGCGCCGTCCGGCGAGCCGCCGCACCACCTCTTCGTCAGGGACCTCGATCAACAGGACACCGGTCAGCCGTCGTCCCGAGTCGGCCAGGGTGGCGGCGAGGGCCTCTGCCTGATTTGTGTTGCGCGGAAAGCCATCGAGCAGGAACCCTTCGCGGGCGTCCTGCTCGGCGATGCGGGCCCCGATCATCCCGAGGATCACGTCATCGGGGACGAGCTCACCCGCGTTCATGTGCTTCTGAGCCTCGCTACCCAGCTCGGTGCCCTGGGCGACCTGGGCGCGCAACATGTCGCCCGTGGAAATGTGGGCGAGCGCGAAATCGACTTGAAGGCGCTCGGCTTGCGTGCCCTTGCCGGCGCCAGGTGGACCCAGCAATATGAGATTCGTCTCGACCATCGACCGAAGCAGACTACCCGCTGAGGTGAGGCGGTGGCGCTCTACGCGAGCCCGCTCGCGCCCGCCGCTGGAGCGCCTTGCCACGAGCGAGCGAAGGAGTGCCGGCAAGCGTTCGACCCGCCCTACTTCAAGAAGCCCTCGTAGCTGCGCATCATGAGCTGTGCCTCGAGCTGCTTCATCGTTTCAAGAGCCACCCCGATGACGATCAGGATCGAGGTGCCCCCGAAGAAGAAGTTTTGGTGGGTACGGGCGATCAGGATCGCGGGAAGAGCCGCCACGGCGGCCAGGAAGAGCGCACCGGGAAACGTCAGCCGCGCGAGTATGCGGTCGAGGAATTCGGCGGTGGGGCGCCCCGGCCGCACACCTGGGATGAACCCGCCGTACTTCTTCAGGTTGTCGGCCTGGTCGACGGGGTTGAAGGTCACGGCCGTGTAGAAGTAGGCGAAGACGATGATGAAGATCGACTCGCCCACTATGTAGTGCCAGCCGTTGGGCGTGAAGAAGTTCGAGACACTTTTTGCCCATGGCGTTTTGATGAGTTGTCCGACGGTCGGAGGGAACGCCATGATGCTGGCGGCGAAGATCACTGGGATCACGCCGGCCATGTTCACGCGCAGCGGCAGGTAGGTCTGGCCGCCTTCGGTCATGCGCCTGCCGATCACGCGCTTGGCGTACTGCACCGGAATTCGCCGCTGGCCCTCCTGCACGAACACGATCCCGGCGACCACTGCGAGCACCAGGAAGGGCATCATCACCTTGAACACCTGATCTTGGCTGGTCCACCACACTTCGATGCCGGCCGGCAGGCGCGAGACGATCGAGGCGAAGATCAGCAGCGAGATGCCGTTGCCGATGCCACGCTGGGTGATGAGCTCGCCGATCCACATGAGCAGCACGCATCCGGCCGTGAGGCAGATCACGATCAGGAAGATGTGGGTAGCGTCGAACTTCGTCACCACCGATTCATTGGAGGAGGCCGACAGCGAGTGAAACAGGAACACGTAACCGATCGACTGGGCAAAGGCGAGCCCGACGGTCAGGTAGCGCGTGTACTGGGTGATTCGCGCTTGGCCCACTTCGCCTTCCTTGGAGAGCTTCTCAAGCGAAGGCACCACCACCTGCAGCAGCTGCAGGATGATAGAGGCAGTGATGTAGGGCATGATCCCCAGTGCGAACAGCGCGATCCTCGAGAGGCTGCCGCCTGAGAACAGGTTCAGGAAACCGAGGATGCTCGAGCCGCCGAACTGCTTCTGGATGTTGTTGACGGCGGCCAGGTTGACGCCGGGGACGGGGATATGCGAGCCGAGCCTATAGACCAGCAGCATGCCCGCTGTGAACATGATCTTCTTGCGGATATCCGCAACCTGGAAGGCGCTGAGGATGGTCGAGAGCATTGGCTTGTGGTTAGTTCGCGCTTGGGGAGCCTCGCGCCACCTTCGCCGGGTCGGGTGGCTGGGGCTCGATTCTAGCTCTCAGCGGTCTCGCGGGTGCCATCGGACGCCATGGGTGACCCGGGAGAGCGCCTGCGAGCGTCCTGCCGGGCCCGCGCGAGAGTCCGGTCTACCCCTCGAGCGTGTGACAGGCGCCGCCGGCTGCCTCGATGCGCTCCCGTGCGGTCTTGCTGAATCCATGGGCGTGAACTGTGAGGGCCTTGTTGAGATCGCCCTTGGCAAGCACCTTCACCGGCACACCCTTGCGAGTGGCAAGCCCCTTGGACCGCATCGCCTCAACAGTGACCTCGGCACCCGCGTCGAAGCGGCTCTCGAGGTCGGAGACATTCACAGGCTGAGTATGGGTCCGGAACATCTCAAAGGGCATCGACTTCTTCATGTGCGGCCCGCGCAGCTTGCGCATGCGCATGTGGATCGGCATCTGCCCGCCCTCGAAGCGCGCCCTGCTCTTCGAGCCCGAGCGCGAACCCGCGCCCTTCTGACCCCTGCCGGAGGTCTTGCCGGTGCCAGACCCTTCGCCCCGACCGATGCGCTTGCGTGGACGACGGCTGCCAGGGGCCGGTTTCAGCGAGTGCAGGCCGACGCGCTGCTCGCCTGCCTGCCCCCCGTCATGGGTGGTCCCCGAATGAGGGGGCTCCTGCTCCTCTTGGGCGGATCCCCCACGCTTGGCGGAGCCGCGAGCGCTCTTGGGCGCGGCGCTCATGAGCTCTGCTCCCCGGGCTTGTCCGCATCGACCTCGACGAGATGGCGAACCGCGTGCACCATGCCGCGCGCCTGCTCGCAATCCTTGATCTCGACCGTATGGCCGATCCGTCGCAGGCCCAGCGAGCGAAGCGTGTCGAGTTGACGCTTGTTCGAGCCTGCGCTCGAGCGCCTCTGGGTTACCTGTAGAGTCGCCATCAGGCAGGCGCCTCAGTGGCAGGCGCGGGCGCCTCCTCGGTCGTCTCGGCACTCTTCGCCGCGTTCTCTGGGCTCTCTGGGCTCTCTGGGCTCTCTGCGGCGGCGTTGGCGTCGGGCGCTTGTGCCGGAGCAGAGACTTGGGCGGGAGCAGCGACTTGGCCGGAGGCGGAAGCTGCGGTCTCGCCCGCGGACTCGGCGGCCTCAGGCTCGCCGTCGGCGCCGGCGGGGACAGCGGCGGCGTCCGTCGGACGCTCTGTCAAACCGAGCACCTTGGCGATTGAGAGGCCTCGCAACTCGGCGACCTCCGAAGGGGTGCGCAGGCCGCGCAGACCGGCGATCGTGGCCTTTACGAGATTGATCGGGTTCTGTGTGCCAAGGCTCTTGGAGAGGATGTCGTGGATGCCTGCGAGCTCGAGCACCGCGCGCACGCCTCCTCCGGCGATCACGCCGGTGCCGGGGGCGGCGGGCTTCAAGAAGACGCGACCCGCTCCAAAGATGCCGGTCGTCTGATGGGTGATCGTGCTGCCGTGCTTGGGTACACGGAAGAGATCCTTCTTCGCGCGCTCCACACCCTTCTGGATCGCAAGCGGAACCTCGTTGGCCTTGCCGTACCCGACTCCCACAACTTCGCGTTCGTCGCCCACGACGACGAGCGCTGTGAACGAGAACCGCCTACCGCCCTTGACCACCTTGGCGACGCGATTGATCTCCACCACGCGCTCCTGGAGGTCGAGGCTGCCTGCGTTGACTGATCTATCTGAATACATATAAGAGTGAGGAAGGGTAGCGGGCGGACCGAGCCTAGACGGTTATGCCGGCCTCGCGGATCGCCTCGGCGAACGTCCGCACATGGCCGTGATAGCGGTAGCCGCCCCGATCGAACACGACCTCTGAGACACCGGCCGCTTTCGCTCGCTCGGCGAGCAACTCACCGGAACGCTTGGTGCGATCGGGCGGGGAAAGCTTGCGCAACTCGGGCTCATACCAATGGACGGCCGCGAGCGTGCAAGCGGAGGAATCGTCGACGAGTTGGGCAGAAAGGCCGCGATTGGAGCGAAACACCGACACGCGCGGACGCGCCGCGGTGCCCGAGACCTTCGCGCGCACCCTACGGCGCCGTTTGAGACGGCGGGTCTCCTTGGTGAGGACGGTCATATCAGCTCGCCTTCCTATGACCAGAGCGCTCGCATGAGCCCGTAGAGCAAGTCGGGCAAGGACGCACCGACCGCGGTGTGCTGGCCGAAACGGGGATGCGAGCGAAGCGAGTGTCTCCCGGCTTCGGTACATAAGGGAGGGAGGACGCAGATCCGACGCAGCTATACGGGCTCATGCCCTCTTTCCAACCTTGCGCGCCACATACTCGCCCTCGTAGCGGATGCCCTTGCCCTTGTAGGGCTCCGGCGGGCGTTGCTTACGGATGATCGCGGCAATCTCGCCGACCTGTTGCTTTGAGATCCCCTTCACGACGATCCTGGTGGGCTGGGGAACTTCGAATTCGATGCCATATGGCGCCTCGATCGGGACCGGATGGGAGTACCCCACCGCGAGCTCAATGTTCTTGCCCTTCATCTGGGCGCGATATCCAACGCCCTGTATCTCCAGGCGCTTCTCATAGCCGGCGGTGACGCCCTCCACCATGTTCGCCACAAGCGAGCGTGTGAGGCCGTGCAATGCGCGGTGCTCGCCACGGTCGGTTGGACGCGATACAACGAGTCGCTCGCCGTCCTGAACGACCTCGATGTCGCGCGGAACGCGCTCTGAGAGCTCGCCCTTGGGCCCCTTCACGCTCACCGACTCGGGCTCGATCGCGACGGTCACGCCCGCGGGCACAGAGATTGGCTGTCTACCGATTCTCGACATAACCAGACCTACCAGACCTGCGCGAGGACCTCGCCGCCCACGCCGGCGGCGCGCGCGTCGTGGCCAGTCATGACGCCGCGAGAAGTGGACACGATCGAAGTTCCCATCCCGCCGAGAACCTTGGGGATGCGCGTAGCCTCGACATAGGTGCGTCGACCGGGTCGCGACACGCGCCGCAGCCCGGAGATCGCCGAGCGACGGTCATCGGTGTACTTCAAGTGGATCTCGATCAATTGACCGGCGCCGCCCTCCCGGGCAGGGAGCACCGTCCAGGAGTCGATGTACCCCTGCTCGGTAAGGATCCTGGCGATCTCCGCCTTGAGTTTCGATGCCGGAATGTCGACCGTCTCATGGGCGGCGTGGATCGCGTTGCGGATACGCGTGAGGAAGTCGGCTATCGGGTCTGTCATGGACATGGAGTGCTCTGATCTGAAGTAGTTCTCGAAAGGACGTTGGCCTACCAGGAGGACTTCGTCATCCCCGGTATCAGGCCGTTGTGGGCCAGCTCGCGCAGGCAGATACGGCAAATCCCGAACTTGCGGTACACCGAGTGCGGGCGTCCGCAGCGGTTGCAGCGAGTATATGCACGTGTCTTGAACTTCGGCGGGCG
>CAAGKR010003640.1_pt1 | contig 16117 bp, 11 predicted proteins | sample 2556971 | NCBI WGS metagenome assembly CAAGKR01 (sample SAMEA5207829, study PRJEB30636) | soil metagenome | biome: forest; feature: boreal; material: soil | place: USA | collected 2011-09 | depth 1 m | reverse complement strand
TTTTAAAATAACAAAACAAACACCCCTTCAAACACCCAAAACACAGAAGGACAAACCTTCAAAAAAAGAAAAAAATCTAAGACCCTATAAACATTAATTAATTACATGGTAAAAATTATTTTTTTAATTGTTGATAAAAAATATTTTTTGAAAAATATGTTATCTACCCAAAACAGTTATCTATAAAGAATTGTCAACTAAAATAAGAAGTAAATATTGAGATTGTAAATTAATTCATCGTTTTAATTAAGAAGTTCTTAAGGTACTATTTTATCTGGAATGGATCTATAAATAGTAAGAAAGTTTAAAGAACTTAATCTAATAAAAATTTTTGTAGGTTGGTAAAAATGATAGTTAAGGAATATTGTATGTATTGTGGGGAATGTGCAGGTGTTTGTCCTCACTGTTTAATTGAAGTCCGTGAGACAAGTATAGATTTTAACGTAGAAGGATGTAAAGACTGCGGGATATGCATACAAGTATGCCCTGTTAAAGCTTTATCCAAAGAGGATTAAAGAGGGAGATGTAGTTATGAAGTTAATCGAGACAGATGTACTTGTAATAGGAGCAGGTCCTGCTGGGTCATCTACTGCAAAACACGCAGCTCTAAATGGTGCAGAAGTTATATTGATGGATAAAAAATCCGAGATAGGTTCACCTAAAAGATGTGCAGAAGGAGTTTCAAAAGAGGGTCTTAAAAAGTTAGGAATCGAACCTAACAGCAGATGGGTTACCAAAGAACTCAGCGGAGTACGTCTCATATCACCAAATGGAACAGATGTGTGGATGAAAGAAGACCAGGTAAAGCTCCCTGAAGCAGGTTACATACTAGAAAGAAAAGTCTTTGACAAGTTTATGGCAATGGACGCTGCAAGAGCTGGCGCCACTATCATGATCAAAACCCTTGCAAGAGGTATGAGAAAAGATCATGACGGCTACATTGTCAGCTGTGAAAGTATGGGAGAAGACTTCGAAATAAAGGCCAAAATAGTAGTAGGTGCAGATGGCCCAGAATCCCGTGTTGGAAGATGGGGCGGTCTTAAAACTACTGTTAAACCGAAAAATATGGAATCTGGAATCCAGTTTGAGATGGTCGGCCTAGAAATGGAAGATCCCGATGTTATAGAATTCTACTTCGGAAGTGTTGCACCCGGCGGATACGCATGGATATTCCCAAAGGGCGATGACATAGCCAACGTTGGCCTTGGAATTGTATCAACAGTCACTGATAAGAGTGCCTATGAACACATAGTTGAGTTTGTTAAAAATTGCCCAGCAACACAAAATGCTCAGCCAGTTGAACTTAACGTTGGTGGAGACCCAGTTGGTGGAATGATAAAAAATCTGGTAAAAGATAATTTAATGATAGTTGGAGATGCAGCCGGACATGTTAATCCATTAACTGGTGGAGGAATCATAACCGCACTAGAAGCTGGTATGTACGCCGGTGAAGTTGCCGCAGCAGCTGTTAAAGAAGATAATTACACCGAAAAAAGGTTGAAGGAATACCAGGAAATATGTAAGAAAGAAATTGGTGACTCATTTGATAAATATCTGAAAACCAAGGACTATCTCCTAAGTCTATCGGATTCAGATCTAGACTCAATAGCAGCAGCTTTCCAAGATACCGAATTTGAGAATATAAGTACCAAAGAACTTATAAAATTACTAATTAAAGTATCTCCAAAGGCACTGCTCAAATTAGGGAAATTATTTTAATTAACTTTTTTTTATTTCTTTTTTTAATTGTTCCAAGTACAACTCCACTTTTTCACACTTTACCTATCAAAATTTTGAAACAAAACCAGAAAATTTATAAAGTTTAAGTTTTAAGATCATAATCTGTTAGTTAAATCTGTTTAAAAAAGTTTAAATCTATTAATAACGCTCTCACAGTATTCATGTGAACAGTATGTAGAGAATACAGATCAAAAAGAAAACCATTGCAATCTCATGGTAAAGAACATCTGCAATATCGAACATTTTATCTTTCTGTGTAAAAAGTGAAAGATATAATGGTATTGTTGCTAAAAATGCAGGTAAAACAGCCACTGCAAATTGTATTAAATTCATATCTCCATTTACAAATGCATAAAGCAGTATAATACCCGATATTAATGTGAGAACACTTGCTGCAGTTTGTTTCGATTTGTACATGATATATGTTCCCATGCTTGCGGTGTATATAAAGAGATAAACACTCACAGGAACAATGAATATATTACCAAGAAGAACAGCACATGACGCCATTCTCAGCACCGAATTGGTTGCTGTACTGGAAAATGGTGCAAGTACAGTGTCTTTAAGTCTAATTGGGGGAACTGTGTAAAGTATCTGATTTAAAAGCATGAGTACGAGCAAAACAGTAAATGCAGGTATTAGGGTTTCAATGGAAATTATAAACACTGCAGTGATTAAAAGGGTACAGAATAAAATTATCCATTTTTTATCGACATGATTCTGTATAAATGGTCTTTCCTGTTTATCCTTATCCCTTCTATCATGCTCAAGGTCTGTTAGATCATTTAGGCTGTAAAGAGCTCCCCATAGTGCAGATACTAAAATGAGACCTTCGAGTATTGCATATGGATTATTTATAATTATATTTGCAAAATATGCATAGGTAAGAACCAAAAGGTACATGTTAACGTTTTTAGCCGCCCATGTTATCCTAGTGGATTTAATAAGAGTTTTTATCATTTTCTTTGGAATAATTTTTTTTGATCGATGGCACTGCCAAATTATTGGCAGAAATATTTATTATAGTATTTAATTCAAATGTTAAAAAGTTACAATAATTAATCTGTATTTCACTCAAAAATCAGATTTCGTACCATATTTAATATCTAATCTTCCTTTTCAAATGCTTGACATATAAATCTAGGTTTGGATCCATACTCATGTATGTAATGCTCTATGAGTTTATCATCTGCATTAACATGATTTTTTACTATTTTAATTGTTTCCTCTGGTGTGTAGGATATTACAACCACATCAAAAATTGTTCTCATTAAAGCTAAGATTAACTTGGAAAGGATTCCCATGTCAGAGAAGAGATCGTATTTCTTCCCCCTAAAATGGAATCTCCAGGCAGTCTGTAAAATAATGTTAATACGTTTATATTCACTTATCTCTTTAAGATATTCTGCCACACATAACAGATAAAATTTAGTTGACCTTACACCTGCATGACCCGCCCACACACTAAAACCTACTGTATCATCATCCACCAGATGGGAATCATGAAACTTGTCTGCAAATAATACTGCATCAAACCCTGCCAGAGAATTATATACACCTTCCTTGGATTTAACATTAAAATCTTCTTTAAATCCATTATAAACACTATTAAAAACTTCTTTAGAGTTTATATTCACATTTTTTATTTGTGATTTAACATCATAAACATTTAGCCCCTGTTTTTCTATAGCAGCATATATATTGGTGGATTTACCCGTTCCAGGAGCTCCTACTACATGAATTATTTTTCCATGACTATTTTTCAGGGTTTTAAATATATTACAAAGCTTTAGGAAGGATTCTGTTACTACAAATACACGATTATCTGTGACAGAGTTGATCTTATACTTTCCCATGCTAATAATTGGACTTTAAAGATATAATAATTACCCAACAGTGAAAAAACCCAAATATTAAAGCAATTTCAAAGGATGAAAACATTAATAACTACTGCACAATGAACCCCATGATTTATTAACATCAAAAATCATAATTAAGGTATAAATAACTATAAACAAAACGGGAAAGGTGTTTAAATGGCCAAATATCGATGTACTGTCTGTAATTATATTTACAACGAAGATAAAGAGGATAAAAAATTTGACGAACTTCCTGATGATTGGAGATGTCCAGTATGCAACTCACCCAAGAGTAGTTATGTTTTACTCACAGAAGAGAGTAAAGATTATGAAAAAACAAGTTCAACAGTTGCAGATATCATGATCGAACAGATGGCTGAGCTTGGCCTTAGACATGTATTTGGAATCCCAGGAACCTCAATTCTAGGGGTTGTTGATGCGATTAAAAAGAACGATAAAATCACATTTATACAGGTTAGACACGAACAGACAGCTGCATTAATGGCATCGGCATATGGTAAACTTACAGGACATGTTGCAGCATGTTTAACAGTTGCAGGTCCCGGAGCAACTAACTTGGCCACAGGACTGTACGATGCAAAGCTCGATAACTCCCCAGTAGTTGCAATGACTGGTATGGTTAAAAGGCAGTTAATAGGGCCAGGATCATTTCAGGAAATCGATCAATACTCATTTTTTGAACCATTGACTGTATTCAACAAGATATTAATGTCAAAGGATCAGACAACAAGCTTATCAACACTTGCAATTAAACATTCCATTATTGATCGTGGTGTTTCACATATTGGAATTCCTAACGATGTTCAAAAACTTCCCTACGCCGATCATATTGTGCCCTTCGAAGGAAATTTTCCAAATAAAGCAACCAGACCCGCAGATTCCCTGATGAAAAAAGCTGCAGATATAATAGATCAAGCTGAAAGGCCCGTTATAATAGCTGGTTTTGGAGTTATGGGTAATGGAGAAGTTTTATTAAACTTTGCAAGAAGGATAAATGCTCCAATAACAACTACTTTCCGTGCCAAGGGAGTAATAGATGAAGATGACCCACTTTATGTTGGAAGTCATGGTGGTATTGGTTCAACATCCTCAACCATACTTGTGGATGATGCCGATCTGATTATTGTTATTGGATCATCATTCTCAGACATGACACAGATACCCGAGAAGAAAACCGTTCAGATCGATATCGACCCTATGATGATAGCCAGAAAGTATCCTGTAGAAGTTGGATTGATTGGAAACTGTTCTGAAATCCTTCCAATAATCTATGGCCTTGTAGAAGAGAAAGATAGGCCTGAATATTTGGAAGAAATAGAAAAACTGAATCAAGACTGGAAAGATCTTCTTAAAGAAGAAGCTGATTCCACTAAAACACCACTTAGACCCCCTTACATTCTTAAAGTTTTAAATGATAAGATATCTGATAAGGCCGTTATAACACTGGATGTTGGTGAACACTGCTGGTGGTTTGGTAGGAACTTCTCGATGAAAAAAACCCAGAAGATGGTTATGTCCGGCTACCTTGCAACCATGGGTTTTGGATTGCCAGCAGCCCTCGCGGCCCAAATTGTATATCCAAATAGACAGGTTGTTTGTATAACTGGAGATGGGGGTTTCTCAATGTTAATGGCAGACTTTTTAACCGCTGTTAAGAACAAACTCCCAATCACTGTATTCATTTTTAACAATAAACAGTTGGGTATGATAATGCAGGAACAAAAGATGGAAGGATACGATAATTGGCAGACAGAACTCCAGGATCTGAACTATGCAGAATATGCAAAGCAATGTGGAGGAGTTGGAATAACAGTCAAAACTCCTGATGAACTTCCAGATGCAGTGGATAATGCACTTTCAACAAATAAACCAGTTATTGTAGATATAAATACCGATCCAATGCGTTTTGTTTAATTAACAGATATTTTGATTTGGGATTAAATTATATTTGGAGAATAAAAATGGTACAGGACCCAGAAAAGAAATTAATGAAGATTAAAAACACATCTGAAAATCGTAATAAATGCCATTGTAAGGTGTGTCCAAGTTATCCGTACAAATGTGGAGGAGAAGTTTTATACTGCAGTAAAGGACCTAGTAACTGTGATATTTCCCCACAAGTTTGTATTTGTGACACCTGTCCAATTTACTATGAATATGAGTTGGAAGGCAATTACTACTGTGACAAGGATACTGTAGGTGAAAGCCGCAGCAACATACGTAAAAAAAGGTCTGATGAAGACCATTCCAACTATAAAAAGATGGTTCAAATAAAGGATTCTAGTCGAATGGGCGAGAGTGTTTTGGGTTCTATGGGATCGCTCAAGACCTTACCATTTTCACTTGAAGACCTTTACTTTGTTCCGGCACAACTAAGAAGGATACCATTGAATAGGGAGGATCATGTTGACACTGAACTGGTTATTGGTTCTGGAGCTCAAAAACCAATGAAGGTCAAAAGTCCTATAATGGTTTCAGGACTGAGTTTTGGGGCTGTATCAAAGGTAACTAAGTTAGTAATTGCAAAAACTGCTAAGAAATTAAAGATAGGTTTTAATTCTGGTGAAGGAGGAGTACTGTCCGAAGAACTTCTGGATAATGGTAAAAATATCATTGTACAATACTCAACAGCACGTTTTGGTGTTGATGAAAAATTACTCAAGAGTGGAGCCGCTATAGAAATAAGATTTGGACAGGGAGCATACCCTGGTAAAGGCAGTTATCTTCCAGCTGAAAAAATGACAGATGAAGTGGCCAAGATGAGGGGTCTTAAAAGTGGTGAAGCATCCAATTCTCCAGCCCACCACCCAGATATTTTAAATCCAAAAGACCTTAAGGAGAAGATTTCATGGCTTCGTGAAATTGGTGAAGGGGTACCTGTAGGTGCTAAGATTGGATGTGGCAATGTTGAAGAGGATATTAAATTATTGGCTGAAGCTGGTATCGATTTTATAGCACTCGATGGTTTTGGTGGCGGTACCGGTGCCACAGATAAATATGTACGTGAAAATGTTGGAATACCAATTTTTACAGCCATACCCCGAGCATTTAATACACTGAATGATCTTGGACTTAAAAACCGTGTTACACTCATTGCTTCTGGTGGATTGCGAAGCTCAGCCGACTTTGCTAAATGTCTCGCACTCGGAGCTGATGGTGTTTATATTGGAACAGCAGCTTTAATCGCAATTAACTGTGAACAGTATCGTATATGTTATACTGGTAGATGTCCCACCGGAATCACAACCCAGGATCCAAAACTCAGCAAACAGATCGATCATGATATCTGTGTGAACAGACTAAGCAATTTCCTTGAAGTATCAACAGGGGAAATAGCCAACCTTGCAAGGATTGTTGGTAAAAATGATGTGTCAAAGTTAGATAAGGATGATCTGGTTTCTGTTGACCGTAATCTTGCCAGGGCAACTGGGGTAAGATGGGTGAATGGGAAGTACTTGAAATAATAGAATTTATATGGATATAATATTATTAAATTTGGAAGATGTGTTATGCAAGAAAATAAGGTCAAAAACATTCCAAATGATAGATATAAATTAAAACAAACGCTTTTAGGTTCTGAAAGAGGGTGGGAACTCACATTTGACGCTATTCCTGATCTAATTACCATACTCGATAGGGATCATAGGTGGTTAAGGTTAATAAGGCCATGGCTGAAAGGCTTGCAAAATCGCCAGATGCAGTATTGGTATGATCTGTTACCAGGTGGTTCACGAGTGTGACACCCCACCTCAAAACTGTCCCCATGAAAAACTTTTAAAAGACGGTCTTGAACATGTTTCTGAAATTGAAGAGAAGAATCTTGGTGGATATTTTATTGTAACTGCATCCCCAATTAAAGACAATAATGGAAATGTACTAGGAAGTATTCATATTGCCCATGATATAACCAAAAGGAAAGAAATGGAGGTAAAGCTTGAAAAAGCCCTTGAAGAAAAGGACACCCTGATGAAGGAAATATATCACAGGACAAAAAACAATCTCATGGTTATTTCAAGCCTTCTGAGTCTCCAATCAAGGTATATTAAGGATAAAGATACCCAGAGTATATTTAAAGAAAGCCAGAACAGGGCCAAATCCATGGCCATGATACACGAAAAACTTTACAGATCAGGGGATCTTGAACATTTAAACTTCGCCGAGTACATTGTAAACCTTTCAAATGATCTCTACGACACATATACACTGGATAAAAATCTGATAAAACTTGTTTTAGACATTGATGAAGTAACATTAAACGTTGAAATCTCAATTCCACTTGCATTGATCTTGAACGAACTTTTAACCAACTCATTAAAACATGCTTTTCCAGATGGTAGGGGTGGAGAGATCAAGGTGGAACTAAAAAGATATGATGAAAGTTTTAAGCTTTCAGTTAGTGATAATGGAATAACATTTCCAGAAGACCTTGATTACCGTAACACAGACACCCTTGGAATCTTAATTGTCAACAGTTTAACCGACCAGATTAACGGAAAATTAAACCTTGAAAAAAGTAATGGCACAAAATTTACAGTAACATTCAAAGACTGAGATAATCTAAAAAAAATTTAAATTTATTCATCAATTTTATTTTAATAGATCTTTACCTATTTTTTATAAATTTTTTTTTATATACTTCTAATTCTAGTTCAACATGTTTATTGAACAATTCAAACCTTAACCCTATCATGTATCACCCCCTTTGAATTTTGATATTATCAACCTGGAACCAATTAATATGTCAATACGATTCATGATTAATAGAAAAACTTATGCCATATAAAAGCAAGATACTTTTTTAAGATTATATTATCATCAAATAGTGTTTTTGGGGAATCAAAATGGAAAGATCAGCAAACGTGAACATAGAAGTTAAGATAATGGCACTCAGAAAAAATTTGCTAGACTTAACCATGAGAAACAAGCTCCTAAACTTCAAACCCCAAGTCAGATCGATCAGGGTTGTTGACGAGATTCCAACCGAAATATATCAGTTAATGGTTTTAGAAGATAAAAAAATGCAATTCATGCCTAGACAGGTAACTGAAACCAAACAAACCCCCATAAACTCAGATGTTGAATTTAAAGACGAATCACAGGATATTAAAGGTATAAATGAAACTGAAATAGATGGCAATTATAAAGAGGAAGAAGAATTAAAATTAACCCTGGATATAAGCGATAAAGAAGCTTCTTTATTATGGAAGTTGCCCCTACCCAACCAGAAGGTTGCTAGTAAACATCGAACCCTCTTCCTTCAAACCGTTCATGAAGCAGAAGAACTTCAAAAGCGTCTCTTTTATATTAACCAGCAGTCCAAATCCGTACTGGAAGAACAAGGTTACAACATACTATATCTGGCACTTGGATTTCTGGAATGGACTGAAAATAATGAACCCGATAATAAACATAGAGCACCACTTATCCTTATCCCAGTAGCACTTGAACGTAAAAAGGTTAGAGGTTCCTTCAAATTGGTTTGGACGGGAGAAGATATAATTCCAAACATTTCCCTCCAGGAAAAACTGCTTGAACAGGGAATAGAACTACCAGATTTTGAGATGCCCGAACAGAAGGAAGGAATATACCACTATTTTGAATCTGTTGATGAGGCAATTGAACCTAAAAAACAGTGGAATGTTATCTATGATATCTACCTTAATTTCTTTAGCTTCACCAAATTTGTGATGTACAAGGATCTTGACCCTGAAAGCTGGGAAGGATCATCGATCACTGAAAATCCAATTATTCAGTCTTTATTCGATCATTCGGAAGATCTTGATGAACCAGAATTCCATGAAGAAGATGTGGATAAGAAACTCAAATCCCGTGATATTTACCACGTAGTAGATGCAGATTCATCCCAAATAGCAGTTATAGAGGAGTCCAAATCTGGTAAGAACATGGTTGTTGAGGGTCCTCCAGGCACTGGTAAATCCCAGACCATTGTAAATTTAATATCCGAATTAATTGCCAATGATAAATCAGTTCTTTTCGTCAGTGAAAAAATGGCAGCATTAGAAGTTGTTAAAGACCGTCTTGACAATATTGGACTGGGTGAATTCTGTTTTGAACTGCACAGCCACAAATCCAACAAGAAAAATGTGTTGAAGGGGCTTGAAAGAAGTATTTACGGCCATCCAGAAACCATGGGTTCAATGGACGAGGAATTTGACGAACTTGAAAAACTCAAGATGGAACTGAACAATTACAACCATGTACTCCATACACCACTCGGAAAATCTGGATTTTCACCCTTCCATCTCTTTGGTATGAAAGAAGAATCAATACAACACTTTAAAAAGGTTAAAAGGAATATTCCAAGGGCTCATATTGAAAACCCAGAAAATTACAGTTCTAAAGACTGGAAAAATGCTGTTTCAACACTTAAAAATGTTTCAGAAGTCATAATTCCACTTAAACCCATATCTAAAAATCCATGGTTTAACACCCAACCAGGCACCATCCTACCAACAGACAAGGAGGACATAAACGAACTCCTTAAAAACTGTGTATCAACACTCAACGATCTAGAAGTCGATCTCTATGAACTCGTTGAATTAACAGGAATAAGAAAACCCCTAAATAAGGGAGAAATGGACAATTCTATTAAAATAGCACTTTTAATTGCTTCTCCAATCACCACCGACCCTAAGGTACTGTACAATCCGATTTGGGAGATGGGAAGAACCGATATTATTAAGATCATAGATCTTCTTGTTGAATACAACTCAAACAATGAAAAACTTAAGGAAAGATTTAAAAAAGGAGTTTTAAACACAGATATCCAGCAATTACACGATGAATATGTAGAAAACTCTTCAAAATTCTTAAAATCATTTAGGGGAAGGTATAAAAAGTCTAAAGACCAAATTTCAAACCTTTACAATGGGGAAGTTCCAGAGGAAGACAAAATTATTATAAAAGACCTGGAATCATTGATAGATTGTCAGATAATTTTAAACAGGATAAATGAACTTGAATCCGAAGCTAAAGCAGTTTTTGGAAAGGAATGGAAAGGAAGAAAAACCGATCTCGACACCATAAAGGAACTTGCTGAATGGGTACTTACCATTAAAAAACTTTTAAAAACCGGTAAAATCACAGAGCGAACCTTTAATATCATTGAAAACGGACCAGATTCTGCCAAGATCAATGGTACTATTCAGAAGCTTAACAAGGATTATAAATTATTTTTAGAGGTTTACAACAATATCAAGAAATATATCACAATCGATGAAGAATTGGTCTTCAAAGCTAAGCTCAAATATGTTCGTTTCCATGCAATGGAATCTAAAATAGAAGATTTCCAGAATGGAATGCCACTATTACAGAAATGGTCTCAATTAACAGCTATTTTAGCTGAAAAACCAAGTGATATTTCATCTCCTGTAATAGAATTGATTAAAGCCGATAAAATTGAAATTGAAGACATAATTCCTTGTTTAATGGCTAACTTTGCAGATGACCTTCTAAGAAATGCATTCCTTAACAACCCAGTACTATCAAACTTCATAGGTGAAATTCACGAACGTAAAATTGACAGGTTCATCGACCTTGATAGAGATGTTATCTCCCTAAACCGTCGTAGAATTGCAAACAGGATATCCAGCCACCGCCCCCAGATCAACAGTACAGCATCTAGAAACTCTGAACTCGGAATTCTTTTAAGTGAATTCAACAGGAAAAGGGGCCATATGCCCATTAGAAAACTCTTATCTAATGCTGGTGGACTTATCCAAAAGATAAAACCTTGTTTTATGATGAGCCCACTTTCTGTTGCCCAGTTTATTGATCCAAAAAATTCCCAGGATCTCAGATTCGATGTCGTTATATTTGATGAGGCAAGTCAGGTGAAACCTGAAGATGCACTTGGAGCATTTTTAAGAGCTAACCAGGCTGTTGTAATGGGAGATACTCGACAACTGCCACCTACTTCCTTCTTTGATATCATGTTAGAAACCGATGAAGATGAAGATTATGAAATAGCATCTTTATCGGATATGGAGAGTATACTTCACCTTTGTAAGGGAAGGTTCCCAACTAAAATGCTTAGATGGCATTACAGAAGCAGGCACGAATCACTCATAGCACTTTCAAATCAGGAATTCTATGATAACAATCTGCTTATTTATCCTTCACCTTGCCATGAAACAATTAGCCTCGGATTAAAGTTTGAGTATATGGAAGATACAGTGTATGATCGTGGCAGAAGTGCTTCCAATAGGATGGAAGCAAGGAGTGTTGTTGAAGCTGCTGGTGAGCACTATAAAAGATACGGGGAAACTAAGAGTTTGGGTATAGGAACGTTCAATATTAAACAACAACAGGCAATTCTTGAAGAAGTTGAACTCTATCTTAGGAAACAACCAAAACTTGAAAAATATTTCAGCAGCGATATAGACGAACATTTCTTTGTTAAAAACCTTGAAACAATTCAGGGAGATGAACGTGACGTTATATTTATCAGTGTAGGATATGGAAAGGATGAAAATGGCCATCTAAGCCTTAACTTCGGACCACTTAACAGAGAAGGTGGTGAAAGACGGTTAAATGTCTTGATTACACGTGCAAGGGAGAAATGTGTTGTATTTTCAAACTTCAGATACTCGGAGATTAATTTGAATGAAAATGCGGCCTTTGGACTCAGAGCACTGAAATCATTTCTTAAATATTCAGAAACCAAACGACTCGATACAACCTACACACACGGTGAAGATAATGAAACAGCCTTTGAAGATTCCTTATATGAATTTTTAATTGCACATAATTATGATGTTCATAAACAGGTGGGATGTGCTGGTTTCAGAATAGATCTCGCTGTTGTGGACCCATCAGACAGTGGAAAATACTTAGTTGGAATTGAATGTGATGGAGAAAGTTATAATAGCTCACCAGTTGCAAGGGACAGGGATAGACTCCGCCAACAAGTACTCGAAGGTCTTGGATGGCATATTTACAGGGTTTGGTCCACAGATTGGTACAGAAACCGTGCAGAATCCGAAAAAAGACTTCTTAAAGCAGTTGAAAATGCTAAGAATCTGAAACCAATAGTGAGTAATGTTAAACAAACATCTGTTGAACATATTGTTAATGACGAAGTAGCAGAGGAATATGAACCATCTTACGAACAGAAATTGCACCAAGAGAAGAGACCTACAATCACCATAAACGAATTACCAGATGAAATAGCAGTTTTTGATAACGAAGATAATGAACCGTTAGCAGCTGTTAAACCATTACCAGAAAATGTCCCGGAATTAATAATTGAAGATGAAGAGGTTATAGTTAAAGATCCAGTTCCTGAGGAAGTTTCAGAAAATGTTCCCGAGACTGTGCAAGAAAATGAACCAGAACAAGATGATCCTAATACTGTTAAGGATTATGAGGTCTGCAGTGAACTTTGCATCCCTGTCACAGGTCAGATACATGAAAAATCAACACCGGAACTTGCAACGGTCGTAACCCAGATCGTTGATATTGAAGGGCCTGTCCATATTAGTGAAGTTATAAGACGTATCAGAGTAGCTTGGGGAATAAAAAGAGCAGGTAAAAGAATTCAAGATGCAATAACAGATGCAATAACATTAGCCCAAGAAAATGGTGATGTAACGGTTAAAGATGAATTTTTATATCCTAAAAACTTTAATTTGATTGTTCGTCGTCGTACAGGAGATCCTCCGGCTAAAATCAATCTCATATGTGATGATGAAATAGTTGAAGCCGCAAAAATTGTTATACGAACACAATATGCATCACCAATGTCAGAAGTTGTTAAACAAACATCCAGACTCTTTGGAATTAAAGTGACACGTGGAGCAACTGTTAAACGGATTGAAGGAGTTGTTCAACAGTTGGTTGAAGATGGTGTACTAGAAGTACAGTCCAATGGAATGATAAACTTTCCCAAATAAATATTTTTTTTGATTCATCTGGGTTAGCAAATAATGGAATAATACATTTAATGATTATTATATTTTATTTTTGGTTGATAGAGGCTATCTCACGATTTTCAAAGAATATATATCTGTGATTATCCAACTCATCAAATATCATCTATTAATATATTCAATTAAGATGTTAAAATCATTTTAAGTGTTAACAACTAAAAATTAATGAACATGCGGACGGTATTCATTGAAATTTAGAAGGAATAGAATATATAATCTTAATATTTTTACTATTAGTAAATGATAGAATGATTTACAATGAAAGGGATATTAGTTTATAACACTAATTAAAATAAAATTTTAATATACAATATAATAATATCACTAACTAAATCATGAGGAAATCCAATGAAAATCCCTTGTATAATAGATGAATCATTATATCGACCTGAAGCTGTTAGATGGAGGGAAAGAATGAGCTTACTCCAACCATTAGGAGATGTTGTTGTGGTGTTACCCTGCAGCATGCGAAAACCCTACTCATCATCCAAATCCCATACCATCTTCATGAGAGCAACAAAAAATATTCAAGAAGCCATCCTAACCTCACCATTTGGTGTGTGTCCACGTGAAATGGAACGAACATATCCAATACAATCATACGACACATCAACAACAGGAGATTGGTCTAAAGAAGAAATAGATGTTACTGGTGAATTTTTAAAGAAATATGTCGCGGGAAAAGATGTTATAGCACATGTATCTGGCGGCTATAGAGAAGTTTGTGAAGCATATCTTGATGATGCAGTTTACACATGTAACGATGGAAGAGCAACATCATGGGATTCCATGGACAATCTTAAGATGGAGGTAAAAAAATATCCCAGGATCAAAACCAAGGAAAAACGATTAAAAGGTTTCAGATCCATTGCCCGTTATCAGTTCAGAACTCCCAAAGCAGATACATTAATACCCGATGGTGTTAAAGCTGTTGGAAGATTCACCAAAAGAATGTTATTAGATAAAGAACAGATTGCAACCCTATCATTTGATACAGGATTATATTCCCTTAACCTTAAAGGTGGGGAAATTTTAAAGGATATTGGAACTAACTGGGTTGAAATTGATTTTGAAATGAAAACCAATACATTATTCGCCCCTGGAATTCTAAACGCCGATCCTGGTATTGTTCCAAGGGACGAAGTGGTGATCCTAAGAAATGATGAAGTTGTAGGCGTTGGTAAAGCAGTTTTAAGTGGAGATGAAATGAAAAAATCCACAAAAGGTGTTGGTGTGAGGGTCAGGCACAGAAATAAGTAGTTTTGATAGTGCCCATTCCAATTTCAAATTTTAATTTTTTAAATTTGTATCAAAGTATAAATATCATAAATGGAAAAAAGAGAAATACTTTATTTTTATTGGAATGAATGTGTGTTTAGATTAAATGTACATTGTTCTGTAATAAATCAGTAGAACACATAAAATTTAGGATATAAATAAAATTTACGAGGGATAAAATGTCAGAAGAACTAGTACAGAAGTTAAGAACAGCACTTTCAACTGTAGCAGACCCACATATGGGTGTAAGTATTGTTGAAATGGGACTTGTAACAGGTATTGAAGTTGATGAGGAAGCTAAAACAGCTAAAATTACAATTACACCCACCAACCCAGGGTGCATGAGTGCAGCTAACATGGCCATGCAGGCAAGGACAGCAGCAGAAAGTCTTGATGAAATAGACAAAGCTGAAATAATTGTTGTAGGTCATATGATGGCAGATGCTATCTGCGATATGGTCAACAAATAAGATGGTTGATTGGAACATCGCAGCCCTTGTTGGTGTTCCTGGAGTTGGTAAGACTTCACTTTGTAAAAGTGCAGCAGGGGCCCTTGGATATAAATATGTGAATTATGGAGAGTTAATGCTCGAAGTTGCCATGTCTGATGGTCTGGCTTCAAACCAGGATGAAATGTTCAAACTGGATATTGAAGTTCAGCAATCCATTTGGCTGTCTGCTGCCAACAAAGTAAATGAAATGAAAAAGTTTTCAGAAAAGATACTTCTAGATCTGCACGGTGTTGACAAGTCAGAAATTGGTTACATAATCTCGCTTCCAATTGAAATCATCGTCCCTGATCTGATAATAATTGTGGAAGCATCCTACGAAAACATTTTCGTACGTAGATATCATGATAAATTCCGTATTCGTGTCCTTGAAAATTTAAAAGATGTTAAGGAACATATGGAAATGTTGAGAATGTCTATGATGGCTTGTTCAGTTATCTATGGCTCTTATTTAAGTTTGATTGATAATGATAATTTTGAGAAATGCTTTGATGAACTCAAGCATATTTTAAGTTCATGAGCAGATTGTTAATAATAAATTCAATGAAATGGTTCATCTATCCTTGAAAACTAAAATTTAGAGAAAAGGATATATATGATGAAGTTTAAATCTTGAATCTACCCGCACATTCTTTTGAACTATTGTAATTGAATGGTACAAAAACCCCATTTTTATATGGAGGGGCCCGTGGCTCAGGCGGTAGAGCGCACGGCTGATAACCGTGAGGTCCTGGGTTCGAATCCCAGCGGGCCCATTTAC